>Ga0315339_1003433_pt1 | contig 11124 bp, 12 predicted proteins | sample ASW17metaG_FD_204514 | JGI IMG/M metagenome (GOLD analysis project Ga0315339, IMG submission 204514) | Ammonia-oxidizing marine archaeal communities from Pacific Ocean, United States - ASW #17 | ecosystem: Environmental > Aquatic > Marine > Oceanic | place: USA: California | collected 2016-12-05
AAGAAGGAAATCATTCTGCGCGGCGGTTACACTATTGCCGCGGGAGAGATCGAGTCCGCCCTGATGGCCCACCCCGGGGTCGCCGAGGCCGCCGTCATAGCCGTTCCCGACAGGGAACTGGGTGAGGAAGTCTGCGCTTACGTCGCTTTTCGGCCCGGCACGTCGGTTTCTGAGGAAGAGCTGGTTGAATTCTGCAAACAACGTCTCTCATCCTACAAATATCCTCGTATATTTCATTTTGTCGCCGAAATGCCGAGAAACGCGACCGGAAAGATCGACAAAATGCAGCTAAAAGCATAGGAAAACGACCCTTATTTGGCCTGGTTTGTGCCGCGACGATTGACTTCATGGGCGCGCCTGGATTACATCATGCGCTCCAACGCCCGCGGGGGCGTAGCTCAGCTGGTTAGAGCGCCGGCCTGTCACGCCAGCGAACACGCTCTGTATCCCTTACTGGAAGCTAAATTCGCGATTTTTTTGCGACTTCAGCCGGTGCCGTTTCGCGACTTTTGCCTATCCAAGCGCTTGTCCTGGGCGTTCTTAGTCATCGTATATGAGGCCGGATTGTAGGTATCCAGGATCTTCTGGGAACGCTCGATGGAGTGGTCCGTGCCGGCTGCCAGTTCGGCGGCAGTGGCCCCTGCTTCTGCCCGCTCGACACTGGCTGTCCGTCTGAGGTCGCGCATCTGTACCGCCCTGGGGATGCCGGCGGCATCGAGGATCTTGCGGATGTCTTTCGAGAGCCTGTATTTCGTAAACGGCACACCGCGGTAACGCCCGTGCGTAGTGGGTGTCCGTAACAGAATGGCCCCAGGATGCATTTTAAGGCCCGTATAGGCCAGGTAGCGCTCGATTAGATCGTAGGTCGTCTCGTCCCATATCGGGGAGTGCTGGGGCCTCCCGGTTTTGGATTGTTCGAGGACTATGTGCGTTTGATGCAGCTGGCTGAACTTGATCGAACGAATGTCTCCGGGACGCAGGCTGGTGTCATAGGCGATCATCAGCGCGCAGGCAGCGCCCACTACGGCATCTACTCTATCTCCGACCATAGTGGTGAATATCCGATCGTACTCGCCCTTAATCTCGGCACGGTCAGATAGGGCAGGAACGAGCGTGAAGCCGAGCTGCAGGGCGGAGTTACGGGCCGCAGCGGCGAACGGGCTACTCCACGCGGCGCGCCTGTGCACTTCACCAGGCAATTTCCAATTAGCTAATTCGAGGGCACCGAGCCTGCCGACCTGGTTCGATGTCGGCCAATTCAGGAATATGTTCTCTGCATGCGGGTATCGCCCGTGGACAGCGCGGGGCGAAGGCGCAGCCCGGCGGCATGTCCGACAGGTCAGGCGGCGCGCCGGGTATCGGCGTTAACGGCCCTTTCCGGGTGCCGGCATGAACCGTCGAATTCAGAAGGCCGATCGTATAGGGATGCCGCGGCGTGTCGATCACATCTGCGATTGTACCGGTTTCGACGAAGCGGCCGGCATACATGACGGCTACACGGTCCGCCACCTCGCAGGCCACCCCCAGATCATGGGTGACAAACATCGTCGCCATGCCCAGTTCTCGTTGCAGTTCCCGCAGCAGCAGCAGAATTTGTATCTGCACGGTGGCGTCCAGCGCCGTCGTTGGTTCGTCGGCAAGCAGCAGTTTTGGTCTACACGATAGGGCAAGTGCGATCATCGCCCGTTGACGCAGACCGCCGGACAATTCATGCGGATAAGCATCCAACCGGCGGCGGGCCGACGGAATTTGTACGAGATCCAGCAGTTCCAACGCTCGCGCGCGTGCCGCCGATCGGGACAGGCCCTCGTGGCTTACAACGATTTCAGCAATTTGCCTGCCAATTGTAAATACCGGATCAAGAGCGGTCATTGGATCCTGAAAGATCATCGACACCATCGTGCCGCGAATGTCGCGAAGCCTGTCGGCATCGATCGCCATGATATCGATGCCGTTCAGCATCACCCGTCCGGTGATCTGCGCCGTCGGCGGAAGCAGGCGTATCAATGCCCGCATGGTGACGGTCTTTCCCGATCCGGATTCGCCCAGCAGGCACAGCGTTTCCCCAAGCGCCAGTTGGAAATCAACGCCATTTACGGCACCGAGCCCAATGCCGCCGAGATGAAATCGGGCCGACAAATCCTTCACATCCAACAGCAAGGTCGAATTCTGATCGGCGGGTCGGTGTTCGGTGTCCGGCAATCTACTCAGGCCCCCCGACGCGAAATTGTTTGTTCGCCGGACGCAGGGGCCAGGCTGTGACCGCTGGTCGATGACAGCGCATGGCAGGCCGCAACATGATTTTGATCTTCACCAACGACTTCAAGCGGCGGGATGCTCATGCCGCAGATGGGTTCGGCTATTGGGCAGCGTGTGCGAAACCGGCATCCCGACGGCGGGTCTATGGGGCTGGGTAGATCGCCGCCGACCGGCGCCGCATCGATGCGCTGGCGGGGATCGATGCTTAGGCGAGACGCGATCAGGGCGCGCGTATACGGATGGCCGGCCGACCGGTAAATCTTCTCGACCGGTCCGATTTCAACCACCTTCCCCAGATACATCACCAGGACGCGATCGCTGATGAACTGCACGACATTCAAATCATGCGAGATGAAGATGTAGGTCAGCTCAAGCCGCTGCTTGATATCGACCAGCAGGTTTAACACCTGGGCTTCGATGGACTTGTCGAGCGCTGAAACCGCTTCATCAAGAATGAGCACCCTCGGATTGATGGCAAGGGCGCGCGCAACGTTCACACGCTGACGCTGGCCACCGGACAGTTCATGCGGATATCGGTCCGCGAAGACTCGTGGTTCGAGTCCAACTAAATCAAGCATCTCGTTCGCACGATGCTGAGCCTCTGAACGGGCAACGCCTTGTGCGATCAATCCAAAGCTCACCTCTTCGGTCGCGGTGTGTCGTGGATTCAGCGACGCGTAACTGTCCTGAAACACCATTTGTACCCGATGACGCAGCTGACGGATGGAAATGCTGTTCACCCCACCAACTGCCTGCCCGTCCAGTAGCATCGTGCCCTCGTCAGGTTCGATGAGTCTCATCAGCAGGCGTGCGGTCGTGGATTTGCCGCATCCCGATTCACCGACGATGCCTAGCGTCTCTCCCTTGAAAACAGAAAAGCTGATCCCGTCGACAGCCTGCACGTAGGCTCGCCTGGCTCCAATCGGGCCGCCTCCTAATCGGAAGTATTTTGTGAGATCGTGAACATTGAGTACCGGATGATTTTCCAAGATTTCGTCTTGTTGCCCGGTCAAGAGCGCGGTGTGTTGTTCGATTTCTGCAGCCTCGTCATTCATGGCTTCACTTCCATGGACGTCCGCAAACCATCACTCAGCAGATTGAAACAAATCGAGGCGATCAGGATCAATATTCCAGGCGTGACACAAATAACCGGTGCTAAGTAAATCGATGGACGAAGGGTATTCAACATCAGTCCCCAGTCGGCGGTTGGCGGTGCAAGACCAAGCCCCAGGAAGGACAATCCGGCGGCAAGCACGATCGAAACGCCGATCAGGCTGGACGCATAGGTGAGTATCAAGCTTGTTACGTTGGTCAGGACGTGACCGACAATTATGCGCGGCGCCGACGCGCCAGTAGCGCGCGCCGCCTCAATGAAATCCTGGTTGCGAATTTGTGTAGTAGCGGCTTCCGCTACCCGCGTAATCGGCGGCGTAAATACCAGCGAGAGAGACACCAGAACGTTAACTGGCCCCGCACCAAGGGCACCGGCAATGCCAACAGCCAGCAATACCGACGGAAATGCAAAGAATACGTCGGTGATCCGCATGATAACCATGTTTGTCTTGCCGCCAAAAAATCCAGCAACGATACCAAGAATGCTGCCAATGAACGTAGCGACGGAAATTGGCAGAAGTCCCATCAACAGTGAAACCCGCCCGCCATAAATCAACCGGCTCAGCATGTCGCGACCGAGTTCATCCGTGCCGAGCAGATGTCCGGGCGTTCCGAAGGGCTTTAGACGATTGAGAATACTGCTCTTGTATGGGTCCATAGGCGCGATCAAAGGCGCGAATATAGCCGCCAATATCAAGATCACTAAAATACCGGCGCACACCATTGAGATTGGATCGCGCGTAAGTCGCCGCCCCACCCCCTGCCAATAGGTGAATTGGATGCGTGCCGGTCGGTCGACGGTCCCCGTTGGCGCCTGGCTGGAATCGACAATTGGGCTGCTCATTCGCTCACTGCCTCTTGATGCGGGGATCGAGGAATGGTTGCGCCAGATCTACCAGGAAGTTCATCAGCACAAAAAATACCGCCAGAACAAGAATCGTGCCTTGGAGCAACGGCAAATCGCGCGTCGCGATTGCGGTATTCAACAAATAGCCGGTTCCCGGCCAACCAAACACCGTTTCCACCAGAATCGACCCCCCAATCAGGTGCGCGATCTGTATGCCCATGATGGCAAGCACCGACGGGGCGGCATTCTTGACGACGTGCAGAAAGACCCGGCGCGGATGCAGGCCATTGGCGTGGAGTGTCTGGACAAACTCCTGTCTGCGAACATCCAACACCGTTGCACGAACGCTCCGGGCGATGATGCCGGTCGGGATCAGGGCCAGCGTCACGGCCGGTAAAATCATGAAACGGATGTCTTCCATGCCAAAGACCGCATTGCCTGTATTTGCCATCCCCATGGCCGGCAGAAGACCAAGGTGGACGGCAAATACAGCGACCAAGACCATCCCTACCCAGTAGTGCGGTACCGATACACCAACAATCGCCGCCGCCGTGATCGACCTGTCGGTAATGAGGCGGCGCGTATAGGCCGCCATTACACCCAGGCCGATCCCCGCCGCAAGACTGATCAGCATGCCGAAAATGGCAAGTTGGGTTGTATTCCATATGGCGGGGATCAATTCGTCCAAAACCGGCCGGTTCTGCGTCGTCGACGTTCCCAGATCGCCGCTGCCGATGGCTTGCAGCCAATAAAGATACTGGATCGGCAACGGCTTGTCGAAGCCATAGGCCTGCTTGATCTGCGCAATCAGCTCCGCCGAGGCGAATTCGGGCATCACGGCGGTCATCGGATCGCCGGGCGCCAGATGCACTAACGAAAAGCAGACGACAGATACACCAAACAGGATCGGCAGAATATAGGCAATGCGCCGCAGACTGTACCAGAGCATCGATTACGCTTCCGCCGAAACGCCGGCTTATTCAATTCGGACCTGCGTGAAATCCTGGAACCAGCTTTGTGCCTGCTTGAAGCCCTTCACGCGGCTTGATAGACCGTGCGGATTCTTGTCGTGCACCACCCAGATCCACATTGCCTGTTCGACGAGATAGGAATGCAGGTTCCCAAGTGCCCGGTTCAGCTTGTCGGTGTCGAATGATCGCACGGCCTTCGCCGCAAGCGCGTCTGCTTGCGGGTCGGCGAACCCACCCCAATTGTATCCCCGTACACGGTTTTTGCCATGATACGTCTGGCCGATCAGACCGAATATCGGATACTGAATGGACCAGCTGTAATTGATCCCGTGGATGCCCTTGTTTATGGCACCATGGGCGCCGGCAAATCTTTTCGATCGGATGGCCTCCCAATCCACAGTCTCCAGCGAAACGTCTATACCGATATCGCGGAAGTTTTCCTGGAGAAACTCATTCATCGGCAAGGGCTGCATCTGGCCCGAGCCGGCGGAGGTAATCGCGAACTTGACCTTCACCGGATTTTTTGGCCCGTAGCCTGCCTCTGCCATCAATTTGCGTGCAGCGTCAGGGTCGTATTTGATGTCGAAGGCCGGTTTTCCAAACCAGGGATGGTCTGGTGTTACCATGCCTTTGGCGGGCACCGCCAAACCGCCCAACAGCTTGACCAGGCTGTCGCGGTCAATCGCCAAATTGGCCGCCTTGCGAATTCGAATATCGCTGAACGGAGAATCCGGTAAATGGCTTACCATGTATGGCCAAATATGCGGGTACACGTTGGTGGTAACCTGCATGCCGGAGGATTTGACCTTCGGCACAGCATCCGGCGGCAGGGCTTCCACCATATCCACCTGGCCCGAAAGCAGTGCCGCGACGCGCGTATTGGCGTCGGACATGGGGCGCAAAATCATACGGTCGTGCCGTGGAACTTGTTGCTTATTCCAGTGATCCGGATTGCCGACAAGCTCGGCGCGATTGCGTGGGACCAACTTGACGAGCTTCCACGGCCCGGTGCCGGATGGCTGAAAGGCGAATTTCTGCCAGTCCCTTCCCAATTTTTCCCATTGTCTCGGACTGGAATAAAATATATTGCTCAACGCGTAGAGCAGAGTCGCGGTCGGCGACTTGGTGGTGATCTCCACGGTGTAGTCGTCAACCGCCCGGTAGCTCTTCATCGAGGCAAGCCAGTTGGCGCCATTCCTGACCTGAAGTGGGTCGTACTGCGGAGCCTTCGGGTTCTTAAGCTTCTCGAAGTTCCATACCACATCTTGCGCCGTGAATAGGCTGCCATCGTGAAATTTTACGCCGCGACGTAACTTGAATGTCCAAATATTCTGGTTGGCGGGGTCGACGGACCAGCTTACCGCCAAATTCGGTTTGAGGTTCGAGGGACGGTCGCCTTGTGACAGGTCCCACGTCAAGAGAGCGTCGTATATAGATCGGTTTATGAAGCGGCTGCCTGCCGCGCCCCCGTCGGCCTGTCCTCTGGTCACCGGAATGTCAGACAAACTCATCGCGATGCGGAAAATTTTTTCTTTGGACTGGGCGAATGCCGGTGAGTGCGGCCAGGCCAGCAAGCCCGCCCCGCCGAACATGAATTTGAGCATCGACCTGCGGCGCAGCGCCTCCATTAAGACAGGTCTAGGCATTTCGGTCGCCGGAGTCTGCCGGTCTGAACGCAAAGACGATGATGTGTTAAGTTTTGATTGTGGCATCTTGATGCCTCCTCCGAGCTGTTGCATGGATCTAAATCGACGCTTGGACAACTCACTACTTACTATTCTTACTATTTAATTTTTAGACACTGAGCCTACGCCCCTGAACGAGTTTGTGTCAATGTGTACCGAATCCCCGACGCAGCCCTAAATCCATCGGCCTTGCGAGGCGGTTCAAATAGGGCTTACGCTGCAATTTGAACCAGGAAAATTGCGGCCGGAGGGGCCGGCCTTACAGGAGGATAAATGATGGTGGAGAACATTCACGGACCGCTTTACTATGAACGGATGGGGCGTACGGGCCCCGTCATCGCCTTTATCCATCCCAACCCGATGGACCAGTCATGCTGGATATTCCAGATGGCGCACCTGTCGACCTGGTACCGCTGCATATCGATCGACATCCCGGGCTACGGCCGCTCGCCCAAGGCGGATCCGGACCTGACCATGGACAATATGGCAGAAGCCTGTTGGGAGGCGATCGACGACGCGATGCCCGGTGAATCCGCGATCCTGGTTGGCTGTTCGACCGGATCGGCGATCAGTCCTTTTATGTACCACCAGCGCCCGGACAAGACGGCAGCGCTCGTCTTGACTGGCACCGGCTACACGCCTGGCAAGGAATTTGCAAAACGGCGCATCGACGCTTACACGGCCAACGGTATAGACTATCGATGGGCGTATACGTTCGAGGATCTGAGCCCGGCCTTTCAGGCGACGCCACTGGCGCATTTCTTTGCCAACCTTTTTGCCGAACGCAACGAACTTGCTGATCTGGATACGATCCTCCACCAGTTCAGGGCTCTTCAAAAGCAGGAGCCGGAGGGCCATCATTCAGGCATAGCCTGTCCAACCGCGATCCTGACCGGCAGCGAGGACGGCGCCCATCAGAGCGCCTTCGCGCTCCAGCAGCGCATACCCAAATGTGAATTGAAGGTGCTGCCGGGGGCCGGCCACGCCTGTCAGATGGAGCAGCCCTGGCTTTTCGATCGCTTCATGATCGAATTTCTCACCGAGCACGGTCTGTTCCCCGGAACACCTAAGCCGTCGGTCGCGATGATCTGAATAATACCAGGGTTTTAGAGCCCGGCCGGAATGGTTCCGAGTGCGGCACGCAAGGTGCGATCAATCCAGGCAGCGTTGGCCAGAGTGGCATCGTCCGCATGCTCCGCGCCAACTATCTGAATGCCGAGCGGCATCCCGTTTGGTCCTTCGAACAAGGGCAGGGTAACGCAGGGCGTATACATTTGAGTCCACACCGCGTTAAACGGCGACGGACGAACGCCCTCAATTCTAACCAGCGCTTCGCCAATGCGCGGTGGCGTTAGCAGCACATCGAATGCATCGAAGCGCGTCGCAAGGGAAGCGCGCGCGGCGGCTAAGATTCGGTTTGCCTCCAAATACCGGTCCTCCGTCAGGGTTCGGGCAAATTCTATCTTCTCCCGGTTCCAGGGCTTGAAACTATCCAGATGGTCGCGTGCCTCACGTTCCAGAACCCTCGCACCTTCCCAACTAGTAAGAACGTCGAATTGCGGCCCGGCCTCGATGACTTCATTGGGCAAAACCACGTCTTCAACCGGTGCGCCGGCTTCCGCCAGGAGTGTGGCTGCTCGTTCGATGGCAGCCTGCATGCACGGTTCTGCCCTGTCCCAATCTTTTTTGCGGCAAATTCCGATACGGGGCGCATCTGCTCGCTGCGAGATGCCGCCAAGTTAGCCAACCGATACAGCACGCAGCAGCGTCAGATCGTTGATCGAGCGGGAAAACAGACCCAACGTGTCGATGGAGGGCTTGCAATGGCGGATGCCGCCCCGATCCAGCCCATTGAGACTCGCTTTATAGCCATAGATTCCGCAATAGGCGGCCGGGCCGATCACCGACCCACCGGTCTGGGTGCCGTTGGCGCAGGGCACGTGGAAATCGACCACCACGGCGCCTGAACCGCTAGACGACACGCTCGGGGTGCGCTCGATATCGTGCGGATTGCGTGTGCCGACCGGAAAGGGGCTCGGGAATTCTGTCGTAACCGTCTTGCCGAGGATCACCATGCCGGCAGCGCGGAAAGCTGCGACACGGGCCGAATCCTGCCCCGGTTGGTCGCCTCTTGTCCGACTATACGTTAAAGGAAACGCTGGCCCTCGTCGAAAAAAATGACGGCAACATCACCGCGGCAGCGGTCGAGGCCGGGATAAATCGCTCGACGTTCGAAAGTCGCTATCGATGGGCACGGGCAGTGTTGGAAATTTCGGATAACGTCGACTCGGATTTTCACGAAGATATTAAACTACCGGAATTTCCTGACGAAACGATCAGCACGCCGGAGATCATCAAAAATTTAAAGCGGCGATGGGAACAAAAGCAGGAGCACGAGGCTGCACAAAGGTGGTTTGATATTAAAGTTATATCTGATGATTGCTATGGCCTTGTAGTGGTCGGAGATCCGCATCTGGGAACGCACACAAATTGGTCCCTGCTGGAACACGATGTTGAGATAATGTCAACGACGCCGGGACTGGGGTGTCTCAACATAGGTGATACCGTCAACAACTGGAGCAGCCGGCTGATTGCTCTGTATGCGGATGAAGACATTTCCCGAAAGACAGAGAGGCAATTGGCTCGATGGTTCCTGCAGGAAGCTAACATTCCCTGGCTATTATGGCTCCACGGAAATCATGACACGATGCACAGCGAGTTCTCAACCTATTTGAAAACCGTCAACGTACAACAGATCCCGATGGTCGACTGGCAGGCCAAATTCAAACTGGCTTTCCTGTCTGCCACGATAAGAGTCGATGCTGCCGACAATCACAATGGGACTTCGATTTATAATCCGCTGCACGGTCAGATACGGGCAGATCTGTGGGGCGAGGAAGCTGATATTTTCGTTGCCGGTCATCACCACACATGGGCGATACAGCAACAGGAAAATGCTGGCGGCCACTGTGTGACGTATGCCAGGGCGAGGGGTTATAAATGGCACCACGATTACAGCCTAACGCACCAGTTCAATGAGTAATGCTCTGGATCTAGTATCGTATTCATTCTGGACGCGAGGGCATCACCCAGCGCCAGGGTAATGCCATTCGCGAACCTGGAGGAGGGTGCAGAGTTCCCCACCTGGAAACGGTCAAGGAAATGGGACTAAAAATTTCGCGACTTTTGGCGTGTGACACTATGGGAATCTATGGTAAACAGCATGAAAAGTAGCTTCAGAAAAAGTCGCGAAAGTTTTTTTTGACATTTTGAAAATGATAGCCTAATCAATGGATTAAGTCTTGCGGGGGCGTAGCTCAGCTGGTTAGAGCGCCGGCCTGTCACGCCGGAGGTCGCGGGTTCGAGTCCCGTCGCTCCCGCCATTTAGCCACAAAGTGTAATATTTTGGGCGTACTTGCTTTAGCGGCGGGGTAAGATCTTCTACTGTGGCTTTGATGTTGATGACTTGCTTTGCTCAGATCATGCGGCTGCATCGCGTGGCCCTCGCGGTTCTGGTATTGACCTTCGCGGCTGCGCCGTCGGCAGCGCAGAATTTCTACAAAGGCATGGAAGCCTACCAGCAGGCTGATTATGGAACAGCGCGTCGCGAATGGGAGCCGCTGGCCGTGCGCGGCGATCAAATTGCCCAGTATAATTTAGGCGTGCTTTATGACGGTGGGCTGGGTGTGCCGGCTGACAAATCGAGGGCGCGGCTGTGGTACCACAAAGCGGCGGAGCAGGGCTTCGCTCAGGCACAAAACAATCTTGGCCGGATGTTTTATTTGGGCGATGATGTCCCGCCCGACTATGCCAGGGCCGTGGCCTATTTTCGGCCGGCCGCCATACAAGGCGTCGCCTTTTCCCATTATTTTCTGGGTATGATCTATGCCGGCGGCGGTCCCGGTGTAAAAACCGATCCCATCCAGGCCTATAAGTGGCTTTCGATAGCAAGTGACCTGCATAAATCGCCGCAGTACCGCAACGATGCCCTGGCCTCGCGCGCGCTCGTTGCACAAGGCATGACCAAATCCCAAATCGGCGTCGCGGAACGGCTGGCGTTTGACTGGAAAAAAAAGTTCCAGCAAAGGCGCGCGGCAGAGCAATAGGCGAATATCGAACGAGGCTTAATCAGCCGCCGGAGCAAATTTTCCTTCGTCAAAAATTTCTCCCATTTCCGAGCCCTGGCCGTTCCGGTCCATTTCCCCGAGCCACAGTTTGTGGATCCACGGCAGCTGATTTTCGTATTCTA
>Ga0315339_1003434_pt1 | contig 11122 bp, 10 predicted proteins | sample ASW17metaG_FD_204514 | JGI IMG/M metagenome (GOLD analysis project Ga0315339, IMG submission 204514) | Ammonia-oxidizing marine archaeal communities from Pacific Ocean, United States - ASW #17 | ecosystem: Environmental > Aquatic > Marine > Oceanic | place: USA: California | collected 2016-12-05
TGAGCATAGATTTCAGTCGCACTTTGCGCATCCCCATTTGCGACCATCATAGAGGCTTTTTCCAAGGCCTGTTCTATAGGCGATCCCTCACTGCCCGTGAGCTTTTCAAAGAATTGGCGAAGCTGGCTTTCTGGCAAGGCGCCCGCGAATCCATCTACCGGTTTACCGTCCTTAAAAGCGACGACCATAGGTATAGATTGCACCCGCATTTGGGTTGCCAGTTCCTGGTTTTCATCCACATTGATCTTAACCAACTGGATCTTACCGCCATATTCCCGAGTCAATTTATCTAGAGTTGGGCTAAGCTGCTTGCATGGACCGCACCACGGAGCCCAAAAATCTACTACCACCGGTATCTTAGTCGATTGATCAATTACGTCCGTGCTAAAGTTATTAGTATCAGATTCTTTTATTATATCACCAACTGGAATGCTGCCATTACCTGCACCCGCGTCCGGGGTTTCGGTATTAATAATAGTTACCATGGATCTTCCCTTAATGAGAAATAAGTTTCATGTTTATCATAATTGGCTTATGGCGGCCCGCTTGCAAGTGTTTAAGGTGCCAATTTGTATGTTTGTCACCTACCCTAAGCTACATGTCTAAGATTATTGGCTTATGCTCCATAGCATAGATAAATTTTAATAGATCTGATGCTGTTATTGTAGTAGTAGCGTCGTTATGGAGTGAGTGACAGTTAAGTAACTTCTCTCTCATCATCTTCTTGTCTAAAACAACTTTGATATTCCTCGCCAATGAGTTCAAAAGGGCAAAGGGTGATACCGCGCCTGGTTCTACCCCCAAGACCTCCCTCATCAAATCTGGTTTTGCGAATGATAGTCATGAAGAACCCAGTTTTTTGTAGCATTTTCATGTCGAGGCGTATATTCCCAAACATCACAACAAGCCAAAGATTACGATTTTTATTTTTTAAAAATAACGTTTTACAATGTCCTCCAGGAACTTTGGCAAGGAACTTTTCTCCATCTTCCACGGTGAACATTGAGGAATGTCTAATTGTAGTTGTTTGAATTCCAAGAACGGCATACGGGTCAAACAGGTTTTTATCTGAGGCCGGCACGCTTAACTCCAAAAAAACAGATTAATCCAATAACAAATTGTATTGGCCCATTTTCCTAAGCTCAAGAATTATGGGTAACACGTTAGTTCAACTAAAGGTCATATTACTGCGACTTCAAGGGAGCCACGCGTTTGATGGATTAAATTTAGCAAAACGTGTGGTTGAAGGAAAATTCTCTAGACGCTTTATTAGAAATCCATACTCGCAAATATATAGCCGTCAACTTACTGCTTATAGAACCCCAACAATCCCAAGTATAATTCCAGAATATCTCAACCTTCAGAGAAAGCTATATATCTTTCACTACAATATGAGGCTATTCAAACTTAACATGACCCTTGCTTTGAGAAAATCTAAGCGTATTATCCGGCCTCTGCCTTCGCTATAGTATAAGGGACTGTCATCTTTGCGGGCGTAGCTCAGGGGTAGAGCGCAACCTTGCCAAGGTTGAAGTCGTGGGTTCGAATCCCATCGCCCGCTCCATTTTTGCAGTAAAAACAAAAAGTTGTGTTTAAGGTGAAGACCATGTCTATGGCAAGGCTCTTTATAGTAAACACCTTAACACTATTTTTAGGCTAAATTTCATCTCCCCCTTTGGGTGAAGGGGCCCTTCGTGTGGCGGTTACGGGCTATATCTCAAGCCCGCAGTTTTTGGTTGCTGAAAGAGGGTCGCCATCGCGAATAACCTGCAATGGATTGCGGAGGAAGGACCCGTTAGTTTAGAATAAAACCATGAAGTTTTTAGCTCTCATTACAGTGTTGTTTATCTTACCGGCACATTCAGTGATTGCCCGAAACCATATCAAGGTCCAAGAAGAGCTAAGTAAAAGTGAGCAAAGCTATAAAATTGCCACTCGCGCTTATAGGACGGGCGACTATGCAACTGCATTAATGTATCTAAGGTCCCTCGCTGAACAGAACCATAAGAAGGCCCAGGGTACCCTCGGTTGGATGTACGAGGCAGGTAAGGGCGTGCAGAGGGATTATATAATGGCCTTTGTTTGGTACGACGTAGCAGTCGCTAACGGTCATAAAAAAGCACACCGTAACCGCAATAGTGCTGAATCGAAGCTTGATGAAGACGAATTGAAAAAGGCGCAAGCCCTATCCAAAAGATGCCTTGAGGAACCAGCTAACTGTCCTAAATACAGCAACTAACCTACTTGGCAGACTGTAAAGCCCTAGCGATAATCTCATCACCAACTAACTTCAATTTTATTCCACTTTATGTCACCATCACAATATGAAACAACTGCTGCCAGTTCTGGTGGCTTTTGTTGTCCTCAACAGAGGAATGGAGTTTGCCTCCTTGTCGGGGCAGTAACTGATTGTGTAGGCTCTCTTACCTTTTCCAAGGGTAAACAATACATGGTGGGTGAATGGAAGAATGGACGGACACACGGGAAAGTCATCAGGGATACCGGCGATGGAAATAAATACGTTGGCGAGCTTGAGAATTTTATTTTGTACCAGAATAAGGCTTGGTTCAGTATTTTCTCACGGGGATCATTAAAGATCGGCCTGTATTTTTTTAGCAATCGTTGTACATTATGGTTTACCTAATACGACCAGATTGCGTTGTAAGCATGTACGGATAAGAAAAATGATTTTTTCTTTTCGCAAAGATGATTTGCCTTCAGCTTCCAATCCAAACCGCGCAGAGCGCGGGCGTCAGAACTGGTTGTCGAATGGCCGGAACACGAAATCCTGCCAGCTTATTCTGAATCAAGAACGCGGCAGAAAGCTTTTTGACGCCATTTCAGGTAATAGTCCATTTTTAACGCAGATTATTGAGCACGAGGCGGAATTTGCACTCCATCTTTTTAAAAATGGACCTGAGAAAACGTTTGCCGATATACTTCAGAGATTGAACGCGTGGCGTGACCAGAAAATTTATACCAATGAAATTATGCCATTTCTTCGAAGGTCAAAGAAACAAGTGGCCCTCGTCATTGCGGTGGCAGATATAGCAGGGGTTTGGTCAATCGAAAAAGTAATGCGCCGATTGAGTGAATTTGCTGAAAAAGCTATTTCGCTCGCGTGTTGCCATATTTTAGCAAGGCAATCACAAGAAGGTAAAATCCAACTCAAATACACACACAACCCCGAGAGAAGCTCCGGTTATTTCATCCTCGCACTAGGAAAGCTCGGGGCACGAGAACTAAACTATTCGAGCGATGTAGACCTTGTAGTTTTTTATGATCCCGTGGTTTTGGGTGCGAATAACCGCGGAATAGGTAACCAAATCGCAATTCAAGCAACAAAATCTTTGATCAGAATACTGGGAGAACAAACCTCGGATGGTTATGTACTCCGTGTTGACCTTCGTCTTCGCCCAGATCCTGGATCGACCCCCATTGCCGTATCCGTAGATTCTGGCCAGAGGTATTATGAAAATTCTGGTCAGAACTGGGAAAGAATGGCGTTCATTCGGGCTAGGCCAATCGCTGGAGATATTGAATTAGGAAAGAAATTTCTTCTTTCTCTGCAGCCATTCATGTGGCGTAAAAATCTGGATTTTGCGGCTATTGAGGATATACATTCTATTAAACGCCAAATCAGCTCCCGCCCAATACGTAACAGTAAAGAATTAAACGGTCACAACATAAAACTTGGAAAGGGTGGAATCAGGGAAATTGAATTTTTCATTCAAACACAACAACTTATATGGGCGGGCCGTTATCCCGAACTTAGGCACGAGTACTTACTAAAAGCAACAAGCGCACTGATGGAAGAGGGTAAAATCAGCAAAGAAACAGCTCAAGAAATCCGGACAGCATACCTTTTCCTGCGAAAAATTGAACACCGCCTCCAAATGATAAACGACCAACAGACCCATCAGTTACCTAAATCAGATCAAGATCTAGAAAATGTTGCAATCTTCTCAGGGTTTGGGAATGTGACTGAATTTAAGGATAGCCTGTTGTCAGTGTTGAATTGTGTTCAACAACACTATGCAAATCTTTTTGAGACTTCACCCAACCTAAGCCTAGATGGATCGCTAGTATTTACTGGTAATGATTTGCATCCTGATACAAATCTGACGTTAAAAACAATGGGTTTTAGTCAACCAAAAAGTGTCTTTAATATTGTTAGTGGATGGCACTATGGGCGATATCCTGCGACGCGCGATGAACGGTCTCGCCAACTTCTAACAGAGTTAATGCCGCAACTATTATCCACTTTATCCAATACAATTGATCCCGATTTTGCCTTAACTCGATTTGACAGTTTCCTGCAAAAATTACCCTCCGGAGTTCAATTTTTTTCTTTGATCAAATCAAATCGGAAACTTTTAGAGTTTTTAGCTTTAATTATGGGTGATACTCCCTCTCTAGCTGAGTGGCTCAGCAGGTCACCAACTCTATTTGACTCCTTGATTACTGAAGAAATAACCCAACCGATTGAAGATTCTTACAACTTAAAGAGCAAAACCATTAGTGCCACACCCCCAGAAGGTAATATTGAAGATTTTCTGGATCTTACCCGTCGCTCAGCTAACGAGCACAAGTTTAAAATCCAAATACAGGTCTTACAAAACATTATAAATACCGAAACGGCGTCACAATTGCTTACAAATCTAGCCCAGACGGTTTTTCAACAAATTTGGCAGGTAGTTGAACGCGATTTTGTCCGCCAGCACGGCAACCTCCTGGATTCGAACATGATAGCTATTGCTTATGGTAAATTCGGTGGGCGGGAATTGATGCCAGAATCTGACCTGGACTTGGTCTTTTTATACAATATTGATGACAGCGTTCAGAAATCAGATGGTGTTCGCCCGTTACAACCAACTCTATACTTTACGCGTTTAGCCCAACGGATCTGCAGCGCATTAAGCGCACCAACCACCGAAGGTAAACTCTACGAAATCGACATTAGACTGCGACCCACGGGAAGAGTGGGACCAACTGTCGTCCAAATTGATAGGTACTTTGAATATCTTAAAACACAAGCCTGGACGTGGGAGCTTATGGCTTTAACACGCGCACGCCCTGTTGCCGGTCCAGAAGAAGTTCAAACTATGGTGTGCGAAGGAATCCGGACAACACTTACCTCAATTAAGAACGAAGAAAAACTACGCGTAGATGCTGTGGAAATGCGAAAGAAGATGATTACACAGCAAAAAGATACCTCAAAATGGAATATTAAACACAGGATTGGAGGGCTGGTAGATATAGAGTTTATCTTGCAATTTCTTCAACTCGCAAACGCGAGCCACAATGACCAAATATTGTCAACAAGCACTTTAAGCGCCTTAAGAAGATTAAAAACAGCAAATATTTTGTGTGAAAGCGCAGCAAATAGTCTCGAAGAGGCCTTTCAATTTTTGCAATGGCTGCAATTTATAATCCGTATTATCGGTCCAAACTTCTTCGAACGCGAAGAACTACAAAGCCGCCTTTTGAAGGTTTTAGTCCGACACTCCTCTTTCAGCACCATAGAAGAAATTATTGCTGAAATGGATTCTCAAACTGACGCTGTGCAGCGTCAGTTTTATCAAGTTTTTAGAAGCCACCTAAATTAGATAAAATCATTAAATATTGAAATTCAAGACAGCGTTTTTTTGCCATTATTTTCAAACCAATATACAATCATTGATTACTTATAAAATATAATATTCCGGCAGATAAGCTAAAAAGAGGAGTAGACTTGGATGTCGAAAAATATTGTTTGGCCGCAAAAATCCAAGGAACTTCATAGCAACCATTTTGATTCAACCGTATGGAATGACTACAAATTTCGAGACGATGACATCATCATTTCAACGTACGCGAAAACCGGTACTACGTGGGTACAACAGATTGTTAGCCAATTAATTTTCGATGGCGAAGAGGGCCTGCCGGTCGCTGATATGTCGCCATGGTTGGACCTTCGTGTCCCTCCTAAGGACGTTAAGCTGGCGGAAGTAGAGGCTCAGACACACCGGCGGTTTATTAAGACCCATTTACCGGTTGAGGCGTTAGTGTTTTCACCCAAAGTAAAATACCTTTATATAGCGCGCGATGGCAGAGATGTGGTTTGGAGCCTTTACAACCACCACAGCACAGCCAACGATTTGTGGTACGAAGCCTTAAATGAAACGCCTGGTTTAGTTGGTCCCCCTATCACTAAACCCGTCGATTCTATCGTCCAATATTATCACGAATGGCTTGATAATGATGGGTACCCCTTTTGGTCGTTCTGGGAAAATGTTAGATCGTGGTGGAAAATACGTCATCTTCCCAACGTTATGTTGGTTCATTTTTCTAATTTAAAAAAAAACATGCCCAAAGAAATTCTCAGAATTGCGGGATTTCTCGATATCGATATTAATGAAGGAAAATGGCATGAAATTCTCCAGCATTGCAGTTTTGACTATATGAAAGCTAATGCAACTCCCAGCGTTCCCCTGGGTGGTGCCTTCTGGGATGGTGGGGCGGAACAATTTATTTACAAGGGTGTCAACGGACGCTGGCGCGAGTTATTGAATTCTACCGAAATTAAAAAATATGATAGTTTAGCCGTTAAAGAATTAGGCAAAGACTGTGCCGCGTGGCTGACTACAGGTGACATATCTTAAGTATCAAAAAGCGTCCAGGAGGAACCTATTTTGAATAATTTGTGGCGAAATTTCTGGGAGTAAAGTAGCTGAAATAGTCGCTAATATCCGTTGATTTTATAGGAATGGTTAGGTGACTAATATATTAGGTGTAATAAAAACCACGACCTATTACATCATACAATTATTTGGCCGAGGTAAGTTCGCTAACCAAAGTTGTTAGTGAGGAACCCAGCGTAGACAGTCTATTTTCTCTACATTTAGAGATAACCCAATTTACCATCTCAATGGCAGGCATTCCCTTAAAATGATCCTTTCGAGCCTCCAGCCAGATATTTGTAGCGGTTGCAAAACCTTGTACGTATGCAAGCACCTTAGCGGTATTGGAGTTATCAAGTACCTGAGAACAGCTAAAATCACCAACTACTCTAAACCTGTCATTTTTATCCATGCTTAAGGCTGAAGTACTAGAAATTAGCATTGCAAGGGTGACTAAACCAACTACCTGTCGAATATTTTTCACTGCATGTCTCCTTAGCTTTCAAGCTTCTTTTTGGTGAATGGAAAATTTTTTGTCCAGTCAAATCAACCTTGGTCGCGATCTTGTACCGCTTGTTTCCGCTCTTTTCTTGAAATTGATTCCTTCGGGGGAATGGCGTGTGATGCCATCAAAAAGAGTGGCGAAGACTTGACTGGAGGCAAAACCCATATTCTCCAAAACTTGGTTTACCATCAATTTCTGCATAACCAGTTGGTTACGCGGAATGGTGACCATACGCTGGGCAAGGTTTTCGACTTCGGCATCCAGTTCAGATTCCGGAACCGCTTGCCCTAAACCCCATCGTTCAGCTTGGAGGTCGTCAATTAAGTCACCACTAAGTAGCAGGCGCTTCGCCCGTTCTACACCTAACCGGTAGACCCACATCGCCGTCGTAGGACAACCCCATACTCGAGCAGGCGAATAGCCTATCTTTGCATTCTGACCCATCACAAGTAAATCTGCACACAGGACTATATCACTTCCCCCTGCAACAGCATAACCTTGGACCTTGCATATCACCGGCAGGTGTGATCGCCATACGCCCATTATTTGGCTCGTTGTATTCTGCATGAAAGAAAAATCCTTCATTGAATCCCATGGCATTTCCTGAATTGCAGGATTAGTTTCAGAGGATTGTGCGTAGTAATTGAGGTCATATCCCGTGCAAAAAGAACGGCCAACTCCTGCCAAAATAATTGCTCCGACTCCTTGATCTTAATTTACCCTTTTGACCGCACGTTCTAAAGCGGCGGGTAGGGCGTCGTCGATCGCATTAAGAACCTCAGGCCGGTTCAGGGTAATGTAGGCTATACGCCCGTCACTTTCGTAAAGGACTGGTAAATCAGACATGGGATCTCCGATGTAATATGATTTGTGGTAGTAAACCACTATTTTGCCTACACCCTAACCAAGCGAGACAAACCTATCTAACCAATTTTCCAAATAGAATGATAATTATTAAATTTTTTAATTAGGATTAAAACTTGCTATAACTTGATTGCTGAGCAACTAAATCCAGATAAAACTTAGAATCAGATTTCCACTTTATTGCGTAAAATAATTCATGAAATCGCTCTCAAAATATATCGCAAGCCTTATTTTAATACTAACGTATTCAAAAGAAGTGTCCGGCGGAAATTTTCAGAAAGGCATAGATGCATATAGAAAGGGACATAACTCAATTGCAATACGTGAATGGAAACCTCTCGCCCGACAAGGGCATGCCAATGCGCAGTACAATCTGGGTGTGATGTATGATAAGGGACATGGCGTCCCGCGAAACAAAGTGACAGCCATAAAGTGGTACAAACGAGCTGCTGAGCAAGGTGTCACACTGGCTCAATATAACCTTGGCGTTATCTATGAAAAGGGAGCCGGAGTTCGCCAAAACTATAAAGTAGCCGTCGAATGGTATACAAATGCTGCCCAAAATGGGAATGCCAATGCCCAAAATAATTTAGGGATAATGTATATGAGGGGACTTGGTGTCCCACGAAATTATAAGACTGTCGCAAAGTGGTTAAAACGTGCTGCTGAGCAAGGAAAGGCGTCTGCACAATATAACCTGGGCTCGATGTATAATAAGGGAATGGGTGTACCCCAAAACAAAAAGGCTGCTGTTAAGTGGTACAAACGCGCCGCGGAACAGGGTGTTGCAGTTGCCCAATTCAATTTAGGTTTGATGCACAAACGGGGTCAAGGCACTCCCAAGTCTTTGGCCCTGGCACATATGTGGTGGAACATCGCGAGGAAAAAAGGTTACACCGACGCCGCAATCAACATGAAGGAAATTGAGAAAACAATGTCTCCTTCACAGCTAGAAAAGGCGCAAACACTTGCTCTTGAGTGCTTGGCAAAAAATTATAAGGGATGTTGAAAATAACAACTGTAACAAAAGAGCCTATAATCTCTCAGATTAATGATCGCTGTAATGACCTCAGGTTTAATAATGAGCCACATGTAATCTGGAGCAAATGATATTGAGAGGAATTCTGATTTGAGAAACCAGCAAGATCCGCCGCCGATTGAGAGTCAACTAGTCCGACGTCTTCTTGGTGGGGAATTTGCCCTAACCGCGGAGGTTACCCCACCGGTATCGGCTGGTTCTGATGAGTTGCTGGCTAAAGCGGAACCGCTACGAGGCATTGTGGATGCGGTGAATGTAACGGATGGTGCCAGCGCCCGCGTTCATCTTTCGAGCGTTATCAGTGCCGCAATTCTAAACGCCAACGGTATTGAACCCGTGGTCCAGTTTACGTGCCGTGATAGAAACCGTATTGCATTGATCAGTGACCTCTTAGGCGTGGGCGCCCAAAGTATCCATAATCTTCTTATCCTAACAGGTGACGATCCGACCGTTGGAGACCAACCGCAAGCAAAACCGGTGTTTGATCTGAAGAGCCACGAATTGATAACCATTGCCCATAAGATGTCTCAAGACGGGATCATTCCTTCCAAAAGTGTTAAAATGACCGCCGAAGGCATCGACCCTAACACCCGCAAGATTGAAACACCTCCAAATTTCTTTATAGGAGCTGCCGATGTACCAACGGTAAAAATTGATGAACAGTGGCTCGTAAGTTTGAGAAAGAAAAAAGCATGCGGCGCGCAATTTATTCAAACACAACTTAGCTATGATATGGATATTATCCGCGCTTATGCTAATCTATTAATAGAAGAAGGGTTCACTGAAAACATGTTTTTTCTTATCGGGAACGGTCCGCTTCCTTCGGCCCGATCGGCCATTTGGATGCGGGAAAACTTATGGGGTGTTGTAGTTCCCGATAAAATTATTAAACGGCTCGAAACAGCAAAAGATTCTAAATTAGAGGGGATAAAGATTTGTTCTGAACATCTTCAGGAACTCTCTCAAATTTTAGGCATCGCAGGCGCACACCTTATGGCACCAATCAATGTCAAAAGTATCCCAGCTAGTATTGAGATGGCTTCTTTAGGGAATCGCAGCTAATTTGTTACCAACTCGTTAACTAAATTTTACAAATCATTGAATGCGTTGCGTATGCTGACGAATATTTTTTGTAGTGCAATTAACGTGAAATAAGGTCCGGCAAAATTAGTGTAATCTCGGGAACAACAATCAGCAAAGCAACCAGTAACATTGCTAACAAAATAAAGGGTAATACCGAAAAGATGATTTCCTGCATTGTCGTGTTATCCGGTGCCGCGCCTTTTACAACAAACAGCAGAAGGCCAAATGGCGGAGTAGCTAGACTAATTTCCAGAACTAACAACATTAGAACACCAAACCATATGACATTAAACCCTAGGTGCTCAACCAATGGCATAAATATTGGTATGGTAATCATCATCATACTAACCTGATCCATGAAGCAACCGAGGAACATCAATACCAGTAACATGCCAATAAGGATGGCTAGGGGTTGCATGTCGCTATCTACGACAAGAGATGTGAGCCCTGTGGTTGCTTCAGAAAACGCCAGTATTTGGGAAAAGGTTATTGATCCACAAATAATAAATAGGGTCATAACGGTAAAACGAAGGGTCTGTGTGGTGGATACAACAAAATTTTTCCAACTCAATTTTCGGTAGGCTAATGCTGCTAAAAGCGTAGCCACGGCGCCTAACGCTGCCGATTCAGTAGGTGTTGCAACACCACCGATGATACTACCCACCACTACGATAAAGATACCCATAAGAGGTAAAACATACTTGACGAATGGCAAGAGCCTTTCACTCAGTGTCATTGCACTGATGTCATAAGGTGGCGCAATTTCAGGATTAATTTGACACCTAATAATTACGTACGCAAAAAACATACTCGCCAAAATTAATGCCGGAATTATTGAGGCCACCAAGAGATCCCCTATAGGGATCTGCGCAATACTACCTAGAAGAACGGCAAGGGCAGACGGCGGGATTAACATCGCGATCCCCCCAGTCGCAACAATCGGTCCAATCGAAATCGACGGCGAGTAAC
>Ga0315339_1003436_pt1 | contig 11113 bp, 8 predicted proteins | sample ASW17metaG_FD_204514 | JGI IMG/M metagenome (GOLD analysis project Ga0315339, IMG submission 204514) | Ammonia-oxidizing marine archaeal communities from Pacific Ocean, United States - ASW #17 | ecosystem: Environmental > Aquatic > Marine > Oceanic | place: USA: California | collected 2016-12-05
CTGGCCCGCGCCTCTTTGCGGGCGGATTCGTACTGACCACCGGAAGCCATCATGACCGTATGCAGCCGCGTGTCGTCCAGCGCAATCTTGAGCACTATGGTGATGGTCCTTGGGACATCCGCCGTGCTTCACGCCGTAATCTTCGCGACGGTGCGGACTTCCTGAAGGCATGCGTCTCCGGCGGGCAGTGCACTTTTGATCGGCACGACGACCTGTGGGACCGCAATCTGACGCAGGAAGAGTTGGAAGCCATGGTCGACGAGGCGCATGCATTCCAGAAACCGATTGCCGCGCACTGTCATACTCCGCTGTCGGTCAAGATGGCGCTGGACGCCAACGTGGACACGGTGGAGCACTGCACCTACGTCGACGACGAGTCCGTGTCGAAACTCGCTGGTTCGGGGCGCTATAACGTCCCGACGTTGGCGCTTCGCGAGGATTCCGTCATCGAAGAGCGGCGCCGTCTTGGTGCCGAGGAATTCGTCCTGACCCAGGCTAAAGAGATCGCCAACAATTGCTTCGCGTCGTTTGAACGTTACCGGGAGTCCGGCGTCAAGTTCGCCATGGGAACGGACACTTGCTGGCACCCTTCGTTCGGTTCAAACGCACGGGAGCTTGCCATCTATGTCTCGCTCGGCTTGACGGAGATGGAGGCGATCCAGACGACGACCCGTAACGCGGCGGATGCGCTCGGCAGGCTTGATGATCTTGGGACCATCGAGTCTGGCAAGGTCGCCGATATCATCGCGGTTGCCGGCAACCCGCTGGACAATATCTCCCTGCTTCAGGAAATGACACGGATCAAACTGGTGGTGAAAGAAGGTCTAGTTGCCGTGAACCGGCTTTCGTGAGCTCGGTTTGGGGTCAACTTGCGTCGGCCCAAGGTCAGCTTGCGTCTATATTATCGCCTGAATCGAACTCGTATATGTAGTGAATGCGTTCCGCAGGTAGGTTGTGGAGAAATCCTGCGCTGGTGACGCGAAATTAAAGGCTGTATCGCGGTTGATGCAGTTGTTTGTGAAAATGTGTGCCATGCAGCATGAACGGATCGAACAGAATCACGTCTCCGCGCCGGCAAACGGGGTTCCACACATGCCAGTGTGACTCATCAGTGGCCCGGTCGGGGAAATCTGATGCGTCGATAATGCGCAATGGACTGGGCAGAGCGATCTTCAGCCCCGGCGACGTAACTGCAAGGCGAGGATAGAATCCAACGGGTCACCAGGTGGGGTGATTCGGTTACAGACGCGTCCTGATGCCACTTGTTGAAGTCGTCGCCGGACAGAAAGAACGAATCGTCATCGACAACCAGCACATTCAACGATTCAAGCTCTTTAGTCTCCATAGTTCCCCCGAACGTGGCGACCTTAAGCCAAGCAATGTAGCAACGCGCGAATGTATCGTGTAGATGACATGTGACCGTGGCGCACAACACATTTCAGCGATTGCTGCGGGGGCCGGGAAATTCCTCGTCCACATTTCTCTAAATTTGATACCTCACAGATACTCGCATGCCGTACGAAGCTCAGGTCTTGGCGTCTTCAACCCCCACGCATCGCGTGCGGCTGGGCATCCTGTGCATCCTCCTAGGGGTGTTCGGGCTGACGTTGATGGATGCCATGGTCAAGTGGGTCAGCGGATCCTTTCCGCTCCACGAGATTACCTTTGTACGATCTGTTGTTGCGATCGCCATCACGCTGGCGATCGTACCCTTCGAAGGTGGGTACGCCATCCTGCGCACGCGCCGGCCGGGGCTACATCTCGCAAGGGGGCTGCTGCTGGTCATCGCGAATTTCTGTTTCTTTACGGCCCTGGCCAGCATGCCACTGGCTGAAGCCACGGCGATATTCTTCCTGGCGCCCTTGTTCATCACGGCTCTGTCCGTACCGTTCCTCGGTGAACGCGTTGGACTGCGGCGTTGGTTGGCTGTGCTAGTGGGTTTGCTCGGCATGATCCTGATGGTACGCCCGGGACAAGGCGTCTTCGACTGGGTAGCCTTACTACCTGTAGGTGCCGCTCTTGCCTACGCCGTAATGCAGGTCATCACCCGCAAGTTGGGGGCCACTGACCGGGCGTCATCGATGGCGTTCTACGTTCAGATCATTTTTGTTCTGGTGAGCGCGGCGATCGGACTTGCGGTTGGCGATGGCCGCTTCTCAGGCACCGGGCACCCCAGTTTGGAATTCCTTTTCCGTGCATGGGTGATGCCGTTCGGATGGGATGCGGTGTTGCTGCTGGGCGTTGGAGTTCTCATCGGTTTCGGCGCCTATTTGCTGTCCCAGGCCTATCGCGTGGCCCAACCCGCGGTCGTCGCACCGTTCGAATATATGGCTCTTCCATTATCACTCTTTTGGGGATTCATGCTCTTTGGACACTGGCCGGACGCCACGGCGATGGCGGGCATGGCGTTGATCGTCGGCGGCGGGCTCTACGTGTTTTACCGCGAGACCATACAGGGCCGCCAAATCGCCGCCCGCCGTCTCTTGCCCCGCAACCGCTGATTCCTGGAGCAGAACCTCGATCACGGCAGCATCCCGCTTGGGACAGAGATGATTTGCCACGCAGAGTACAGAGTATTTCGAGGGCACTGAGGCAGCGCGCCTGTGTCTTTAGTCTAATGAGTCAGGCGTGAAACTCAAAATATTGCCGTGTATTTAGCATTTCAGGGCGCTACGCGCCCCATCAATAGTTAAACCATTCCATGTGTCAGGTTGTTATCGGCTTACGGGCTGAGCTCAGCCTCAGCCAACTGCTTGATGCGCGCGCGGTAGGCGATGCAGGCCTGATCGATGGCAAGTTGAAGCGGTGCACCATTCGGTGCCTTGTCTTCTTCTGCCTGTACGGCTTCGAGAATGTCCTTGTCCTCGGCGAACGCGACGCGGAACAATTCATCCAACTTGTGGGCCACGGCCTCGTTGCCGACATCTATGTTGCGAATATGCATCCACCGGTCGATGGTGGTATTCGTCGTCACCGGCGTGAGGAAGTGCAGTGAGAACATCCGGATCCCTTCGTCGCGGCGGTCTTCGGTTGACTGCAAATCTGCATCGGCACTACCGAAGTCGATGACGGCCGTGCTCGGCAGATGCAGGTAGAAGTACTGCCAGCGATCCACATTGCCCTTGAAATTCCCGACCTGTTGCAACAGAGGTATCGGCGGAGCATTTCGAACCCACCGTGACGCCAAAATGGGATCGCCTTTGGTGTCATACTCGACCGGAACATTCGCGTGATCTGGGTTGCCCAACGTGGTCGGGTGGACATAGGTGACGTGCGCCGGATCGACGAGATTTTCCGCCACATTCAAATAGCTGGATTTGATGTGTAACGCGTCCCCCTGGTGGTTATCCCATTTCGGATCGGCCAACTGCGGCAGGTCGAACACTGCGTTGTGGTCCGCTTTCTCCGGGTCGCCCATCCAGATCCAGACGATGTCGTGGCGCTCGTGCACCGGATACGCTCGGACACAGGCCGTCGGAGGCACCCGCGGCTGGCCCGGAATGTGCGTGCATTTGCCGTCGGCGCCGAACGTTGTGCCGTGATAGCCGCACTCGATTTGATCTTCGATTAGACGGCCCTGTGACAGCGGCAGAAGTTTGTGGGGGCAACGGTCCTGCAGCACCGACACGTCGCCTGTTGATGTGCGGAACGAGACAAGGTCTTCGCCGAGAATCTTGACCTGGTGGAGTTGGTAATCGAATTCCTTGCTCCATCCGGCCACGTACCAGGCGTTTCTCACGAATTCCATGCCCTCAGTCCCCGATCTGCATCCGGCTAATGTCGGCTTCCGCTCAGCGATCACCAAGAATCTCCAGGGCGCACTATATCGTCAAACCGTATAGACAGCCCAAACCGTATAGACATCAGTACCGCGGATGAATCACTTCCTAAAGATCGGCCAAGTGGGCAGCGATAAACTCCTCGTCCCATTCGAGTCCGATGCCCGGTGCGTCGGGAATTTCCAATTGTCCGTTCTTGGTTGCATAGGGACTCTGATGGACCGGCTCGCTCCAGTTCTGCCATTCCAGCCAATGTGCAGTTTCCGTCACGCGCATCACATGCGCGGCGACTTCAGGATAAAGATGGGTCGAGACGGGAATGCCTGCCGCACCCGCGATGGCTGCCGACCGCATCCAGCCCGTCACCCCGCCGATCCGCATGAAATCGAGCATGACCAGGTCGCAGGCCTTTTGCTGGATCGCTTTGTGCAGGTCCCTGGGGCCGTAGAAATTTTCTCCCACCTGGATCGGCGTTTTCAGCTCCGCGGTGAGCCGCGCGTAGCCGTTGAGGTTGTCGTAGATGATCGGTTCTTCGATCCAAGCCAGACCCAGGTCATCGATCATGTGACATCGTTGGATGGCTTCAGACATGTCGAGGGCTTGCGAGTAATCGATCATCAACTGGATTGAATCGCCGACTGCCGATCTGACGGCCTCGATGGCCGCGAGGTCGTCATCCAATCGCGCCCGGCCCAGGCGCAGCTTCAGGGCCTCGAAATCACCTTCATCAAGTAATTCGACGGCTTCGTCCGCGACCGCGCCAGGCTCCTTCAACCAAAGTCCATTGCTGTTGTAAGCCTTCACCGGACCGACTGATCCCCCGAGAAGTACGCAAAGCGGGACATTTGCGGCCCTGGCTAAGGCATCCCATGCCGCCATGTCGACACCCGAGACGGCGATCAGGGACTGGCCTTCGTAACCCACCGAGCGAAGTGATTTGCGCGCTGCGTCAAACAGCTCGACTGGTGCGATCGAGCGCCCCTTGAGCAGATCGCCCAGATCGTTCAGCATCGGGATGAGATAGCGCATCGCCTTGACGAGATAGGGCTCCAGGTAACTCCGCCCGGTTACGCCTTCCTGGGTATACAAGTCGATCAGGATGAGCGGCCAATCCTCGATGGCCACCAACCGGTTCACGATTGGCCGCGCCAGTTTCAAAACCACCGGCCGCGCCCGAATCCCTTCAAGGGTCAGGTTTTCGAGATTCATATGAACAGTCCGATTGTCAGCCCAAGTCAATTACCAGCCGCCGATGGCAGGATTCCACTCTGATTGCTTCGGTGCCGGAGCCATTCGGGGTCCGGCACCGGACCACAACTGAACTCCGTGCTCTCTCTGTCTCTAAGCCTCTGTGGTTAGCCTGCCTTACAGCGACGGCCTCGCGAACGCTCCCCGCGCGTCCTCGAAGGCTACGCCGATGCGCAGCGCCAAGGCCTCATCTCCGCCCCTGACAGCGATCTGCAGTCCGCCCGGCAAACCCTCGGCCGTAAGCCCCATAGGAACCGAGAGCGCACACATCGCCAAGTAGTTGAAGGGACGCGTCAGGTGCGCCGGCGTGTCGCCTTGATCGACTTCAGTGATGGGGATAGCCGCGGTTCTCAGGGTTGGCAGCACCAGGCCAGCGAGCCCCCGCATGTCGTTCAGCATCATGGTGATGTGTTCTTGGCGCGTCAGCACCGCGCTGATGTACTCATGCGCCTTGATATTGCGGCCTTCGAGAATCCGCGGACGCACGAATTCATCGACCGGCGCGTCGAGATTCTCCATCAGGTCTCTGTGATGGGTGTATCCCTCTGCCGCGAAGATGAACCCATTGGCCGTCGCCATGGCCTGGTAGGAAACAGGTGGGACAAACGTGTCGATTTCGGCACCTAGCGATCGCAATTGGTCGAGGGCCGCGTCATAAAGCACCAGAATGTCTTCATCGACCAGTTCCCGATCGTGTTCAGCCAACGCGCCAAACCGCAGTCTGCGAATTCCGTCGAGAGGCCTGTCTTCTTCGAGATGCCGGGCCAAATTTCCCGACTCCTGTCCTGCCATGACGTCGAACATGAACGCGGCATCGCGCACCGACCGGACCATCGGCCCAGGTGTATCCAGTGTGTGGGAGTAGGGGATGATCCCGTCTGTTGGCAGAAGACCCTCCGTGGTCTTCAGGCCGACGATCCCATTCCAGGCCGCTGGTGTACGGACTGAGCCACCCGTATCCGTGCCGACGGCGCAGGGCACCAGGCCAGCCGCCACGGCCACGCCGGATCCGCTCGACGACCCTCCAGGTGTCCGGTGCGTGTCCAGGTCCCAGGGATTCCAAGGTGTCCCCATACGCTGGTTGGTGCCCCAGCCGCCCATCGCGACCTCGACCGTCTTGGTCTTGCCCATGAGGATCCCGCCGGCGGAGAGCAGACGGCGGACAACGGTCCCGGTGCTCGGTGACACCCGGTCGATCATGGCTTTTGAACCGCCTGTCGTGATGCGTCCTTCGACGTCGACGATGTCTTTCAACGCAAAGGGGATGCCGTGAAACGGGCCGACCCGATGGCCGCTCCGCATCGCCGCATCAGCCGCGCCCGCGGCCTGACGTGCTTCATCCGCATAGAGAACCTGAAACGCCTCGAGCTTCGGGTCGTGAGCCTCGATTCGGGCGAGCAGGGTGTCGACGGCCTCGGTGGCGGTTGTTCCACCATTGGCGTAGGCGCGGGCGATATCAATGGCGTCGAGATAGGGATCGAAAGACATGAGGTTCCCCTGGTTTTGATTCTGGTAGAAGTCTACCTCAAGGTTTCAGCAAGAGCCCGCGAATACTCTACCGCGGCACTGATGATTGGGCCCTGGCGCCACCGAAGTCACTCCGTCGCGAGTTGGGATGCGAGAAGGCCGTTTGCGCCGTCGTCTGAGATCGCTTCATTCAACTGCTTGGAGATAGCGTGGGCTCTGGCGAGGCCATCCGATGACATCTTGTTGTCCAATCTTGCGGCAAACGCTTCAACCATTTTGGCTTTGCTTTCCCGTTGCGTTTTCTCCCGCGATCACAAGCCAGGCATGGCTCCGGGATAAATCTGTCCCGACGCGGATTCCCTCACTGTAGTGTTTTGCAAGTCTCACTTGCGCCCGGTTGTGGCCGTTCATCGCAGCCCGATGTATCCAGTGAGTGCCGGCCTTGTTGTCTCGGGCGACTCCCTTTCCCTTGGCATACATCAGGCCAAGGTTGTATTGGGCGATCGCGTAATCCTGTTCGGCAGCGCGCGTGTACCACGCAAAGGACTGTTTCAGGTCCTGCTCCTCGCCAAGTCCGCGCGAATATCATGTAAGCGACATTATTCTTCGCCTTGGCATGGCCGGCGTTTTTAATTGAATAATATAAATTTATACCCCCCTTTAGATATGCCTCCTCAAATATGCCTTCAAACTAGGTACGAAGTGTGCGAATTGCCCCGCCGTCAGATTGGTTTCAACTCAAGCGCCAGGTTTAGCGGGGCTGCCAATCTGTACGCGGGGTTTGGAGTGGGCGGAGGAACCTTCTAGAATTGCCGAGGGTTTGGCAGGAGGCTCGGGCGCATGCAAAACAGCCAGGTGCTGAACTGGGGCAATCCTCCAACAGGGACCTATAGCGCGCCCGTCTATTTGGGATTGCAGCGGCAGATGTTCGGGCCGCCGGAACTGCACGTAACGGCCCGGGACAACGTGAATGGTGCCGAATACACACAGGCGCTGCTGGCCGGCGAATTCGACATGGGTCACGTGGGGACGCCGCCGCTGTTTGCCGCGCTTGCGCAGACCGATGAATACGTCATCGTCGGGCAGGGTGTGGTCCGCTACCCCTGCTTCTGGGTGGTCGCGCCCGCCGAAGTTTTGTCCTTCCGTGAACTGGCCGGAAAATCCATCGGGCTGAACAAGCGGCAGACTTGTTCGCACAGCATCATTTGCACGCTCCTCGATCGGGAAGGCCTCGATGAATCGGCGGTCGATCTGCAGATCCTGGTTGACTACGCGCGCATCAGCGAAACCATCGGGTCTGGAACTCTGGCGGCGGCGGTACTCTGTGAACCTTACGTGAGCTATACCGAGCGCGTGTACGGTTGGCATGTGCTGATCGAGGGCCGCCGCGTCATCGATCCTTCGAACTTCGGCATCTGCGTGTACGCCCGGCGGCAACTGGTGGATGACCAGCCCGACCTGGTGGCGCGCATGGTTAGTGACTACGCCAGCTGCGTCGGCTATGCCATGGATTACATGGACGAGGCGGCGCAGGCGCTGTACGGGAAGTTTCCGGCGTTTCTGCCGGAGGACATCGACCGAGCCGTCCGCCGCGACACGCCAAACTGGACCTCGGATACCACGATCGATGAGGCATTCCTGTCCGTGGCTCTCGAGGAGTTGAAAGAACAGTCGATCGTTCCGCCGGGTTTCGTGCTGGACGCGCGTATGATGTGCCCGGCGATGGCCGCCTGAATATGGGGTCGAAGGAGTCATCGATGAGAAGCGCATACGGACTGGAAATTCCCGCCGAAGATGCGGGGCTGACCCATGTCGGTCCCGGCACGCCCTGCGGCGAACTCATGCGGCGCTACTGGCAACCCATCTGTCTGCCGGAAGACCTCACCGATCTGCCGAAAAAGGTTCGCATTCTGGGCGAAGACCTGGTGGCCTTCCGTGACGGCCAGGGGCGCCCGGGCTTGCTGTTCTTTCGCTGCAGCCACCGGGGTGTGTCCTTCGAATACGGGCGTATCAAAGATGCTGGAATCCGCTGCTGTTATCATGGCTGGCTTTATGACGTCGACGGCAACTGTCTCGAGATGCCGCTCGAACCCGCCGGCAGCACGCATAAGGAGCGCATCAAGCAGCCGGGCTATCTCGTACAGAAATTTGGCGGTCTGCTGTTCGCCTATATGGGGCCGCCCGAGGCGATTCCCGAGTTCCCCAAGTACGATGTCCTGATGCATGAAGGCGGCACGCTCGGCGCCTGGGTCGGTCCCCGGGTCGGCGGCGCCTCCGACTGCAACTGGCTGCAGAGCCAAGAGAACATCATGGACATCCTCCACGTCTATTGGCTCCACATGCGCCACGGCAAACGGCAGTTTCCCTCCGACCTCTATGCCGCGATGCCGATCCAGCTCGATTACGAAGAGATCGACCTCGGCATGAAAGCGGTCGTAGCCTACCCTTTACCGGACGGCCGCGAATTCGTGATGACTTGGGAGATGCTGATGCCCATGGCCTTCGTGCTCTGGACGGACGAGCCCGACCTCGAGGGACCCGAGTCGGCAAGATCCCGCTGCGTCTACTTCTGCATGCCGGTCGACGACACCCATCAATGGCAGGCCTGCATCTATTGGATGCCCGAGGGCGAAGAGGAAATCGCGGATGCCCAGCGGATCAAACTGTCCGCGCTGTCCCGGGACGAAGTCGATTACGAATACACCCAGCGCAATCCGGACGACAAGGAAGCCCAGGAAGGTCAGGGCGCCATCGCCATCCACGTCCTCGAAAACCTCGCGACCTCCGATCAAGGCGTCGTCATGTTCCGCAACCCCCGCGCCAGCGAGGTCGCCTAAACGGCAACCCGCACACAAGGTTTGTATTACCCTCTCCCTGGATAGGGAGAGGGTTGTGCAGGGTTGGTGCGTCCGAAGGACGCGCCTTACCCGGAGCCGGGTGAGGGGAGATTGTGTGTATTTTTTGTGAGCCAGCCTATACTGGCGGATGCCCAATTGGCCCTAGCGCCTGCTCGAAGGCCGCGCCGATGCGCAGTGCCATGGCTTCGTCTCGGCCGCGTGCCGCGATCTGCAATCCGCCCGGGAAGCCATCGCCGGTCAGCCCCATGGGGAGCGCGAGAGCACACATCGCGAGGTAGTTGAAGGGACGAGTGAAGCGCGCCGGATAGGCCGTCTGGTTGACCTCGGTCAGCGGGATGGGCACGGTCGTCAGGGTCGGCGTGACCAGCGCTGCTAGTCCTTGCATGCTCTCCAGGAAGGCGGCGATGTGCGCCTGCCGGGTCAGCAGGGCGGCGATATAGTCGCGCGCGGATATATCACGCCCCGGCAGCAGCCTCCGGCGCACGTCCTCGTCGACGGGCGCCTCGGGGTCTTCCATCAAGTCGCCGTAGTGGACGTAGCCTTCTGCTGTGAAGATTAGCCCGGTGCCTTCCGCCATTTTCTGCCAGGGAACCGGCGGCGTGAACGGCACGATCTCGGCGCCCAGTTCGCGCAAGCGGTCGAGTGCGGCGTCGTAAAGGGCCAGGATGGCATCCTCCACGCCTTCGCGGTCCGCTTTCTGAAGGGCTGCGAGGCGGAGCCCACGCACTCCATCGGCGCGGGGCAGGGCGAGGAATCCGTCTTCCGTCAGATGACTTTCGAGGCTGCCGGCTTCTTGCCCCGCCATGACGTCGTACATGAACGCCGCGTCGCCGACGGACCGAGTCATCGGCCCTACCGTGTCGATCGACACCGAGCAGGGGATGAGGCCATCGGTCGGCAGGATGCCTTCGGTGGTCTTGAGGCCGACGGTGCCGTTCCAAGCTGACGGCGTGCGGACTGAGCCGCCCGTGTCCGAGCCCACCGCACAGGGCACGAGGCCGGCGCCGACCGCGACCCCGGAGCCGCTCGACGATCCGCCCGGCGTGCGGTGGATGTCGGGGTCCCACGGGTTCCAGGGCGTGCCCATGGTGAGGTTTGTCCCCCAGCCGCCCATCGAAAACTCCATCGTCTTGGTCTTACCGACGAGAATGCCGCCGGCGGCGAGAAGACGCTGGGCGATGGTGGCGGTGGTCGGAGAAACGCGGTCCGCCAAGGTCAGGGAGCCGCCCGTGGTGATTCGGCCCGCGATATCGACGACGTCCTTGGCTGCGAACGGCACACCGTGGAACGGCCCCACGCGATGGCCCGATTGCATCGCCGCATCGGCAGCTTCTGCTGCGCAGCGGGCGTCATCGGCGTAGACCGCCTGGAATGCCCCGAGTTTTGGATCGAGGGTCTCGATCCGGGCCAACAGCCCGTCGACAACATTGCGCGCAGTTATTTCGCCGCTGCGATAGGCCCGGGCGAGATCGAGGGCGCCGAGATAAGGATCAATGGTCATGTGGGGCTCCCGCATTGCATTATCAGCATACCGAGCATAACCGTACCGCCTCATCGACGTCGGATCGAAAATGTCGCGCCACAGGTGCAATTTGCGGCCCAATTCGAATCCAACTAGCATACGGGGTGTAGCGGGTGCTGACACGCAGAGGGTCTCATGTCCCAGGAAACACCGGCGGGCCACGACGACGATCCACGCGCGGCATTTTATGCAGCGCCGCAATGGGCTGGCATGAAGTCCGGATTCGCCGGCGAGAATTT
>Ga0315339_1003437_pt1 | contig 11113 bp, 12 predicted proteins | sample ASW17metaG_FD_204514 | JGI IMG/M metagenome (GOLD analysis project Ga0315339, IMG submission 204514) | Ammonia-oxidizing marine archaeal communities from Pacific Ocean, United States - ASW #17 | ecosystem: Environmental > Aquatic > Marine > Oceanic | place: USA: California | collected 2016-12-05
CATCGTTGGCTTTCTTGTCTTCCGCGCCAGCTTCAAGTCAGGATCAAAGTCTGCGCAATGCGAAAAATGCGGCGCAGCCTTCAGCCGCTCGCGCAGCGATCATGTTGAAACCCTGGCCTCAAGCGAGGACAAGGAAGAACGTGCGGAGCAAGAGGACAAGTCCACCAAAGTCACCACCTGGGTCGAAGACAGCTTTGACGTGGTCGATACCTACACTTGCGCAAAATGCGGTGACACCACAACAAAGACCTATAAAACCACCCGCCGCCGCGACGAAGAAACCACGACATTGCCCTATGAGGCCCCCAAGAAATCAGAACGCGCCGAACCCGCCCCGGACGCAGCCGAAGGCCGCAAATCCAGCCGAGGCAAAGGCGGCAGCCGCAAGGGCTAAGCATATGATCCGCCCGCGTTTGTGTCGATAATCATCCTAAACCCGTCAAAATCTCGTCTTACCCGATTGTCATCATCAGACAAATTGAACGCAGGTGACAGGGGCAGGGCATGCCCGGCAAAAACGATTTTGAAGAACGCACAGAGCGTTATCTGAAAGAACGCGCCGCCAGGGACGCGCTGCTTGGGCAATCCGCCGCGCGGGCAAAACCACGGAAATCGCTGACCGCTGACGCAAAGCACAAAAACCGACTGGCTGGCACCTTTGCGGGCATAATGATCGTCGTCGTCGCCATAGCGGGCGGTGCGGTCCTTAGCCAGAAACTGGCCCGCCAGGTGTTTGGCGTCTCTGCCGCGCAGATTGCCGAAACAATCCCAGAGGCTTCAACAGACACGCCCCGGGATCAGAGCCTCATCGCCGCCCCCCTACCCGAACCCTGGTCGTGACGGCACCGGTTCCGGTTGCGCCCACGTCCCCGTCGCCGGCTCAGCTCAATATGGCCAAGCGTTTGGCAGGCATCAATCAGACCGTGCGTTCTGCGAAGTTCGTGACCGCCGGAACCCGTACCTACTCCGACTGCGGCCGCCCCCCCTGCCCGCCGCATGGCGCTATCTACCCGCAACCCCCGGCGGCTGCAGAGAAAGCAATCGTTCAAGCCAACCATGACACTGCCATCGACCAAGCCCTTTTGCGTGTCGCGGCCCGCTTCCCCGGTGGTCAAAACGCACTAGAGACGCATACAGCCTACCGCACGGTCCGCTCTTTCTTGCAGTCGGCCCCTATGGTCCGGAAATTCCACGGCGCGCAACTGAACAAGGGCAAGCTTCTTTATAATGGCCGCGACGGGCGGCAACTCAAGGTAATGCTTCACTTCCTGTCGGCGAATGATGCCCTTGGCGGGCCCGATGAAAGCCTGCTTTGGGGCAAGACAATCGTCGAAACCATGTCTGCCAAATACGGCAGCAAAGGCGTGCCGACCGAATTCATGGGCTATCGTGGCGGCGTCTCCTACATGAACACCGCCAAACTGACCAAGATCGACCAGCCCCGACGCGGCTCTGAACCGCATGGCTTCAACATGGTGTTGGCCCTGAACCACCGCACCCAGATCGAAATCCACGGCACGCTGTCGCCAGATGACATGAAACGCTTTCTGCGCTCTATTGATCAGGCCGCCGTTCAGGACCGCATCGCAATGCTGGACTGATACGCCCAGCACCGCGAATTCACGGTTTCCGCACAATTCCGGCATAACGCCACCCAGAATTGCCCCTAGCGTCGTACCATCGCAGCAAACACGATGGGTGGCAGAACCATGCCAAAGCGCAAGAGCTTCGAAGACAGACTGGCACAACTGAACGACACCGGCGGCACAGAAAGCCCCGGCCTGGTAGGCAACAAAGCTGCGGATGCGCCCCTCCCCGCCCCGCAACGTCGCAAACTTGGCCTTGCGCCGAAACTGGTTCTGACGTTGGGCGCAATGCTTGTGGTCGGCTCTGGCGCGATGGCCTTTGTGCAAATGAAGGGTGGCGATGGTCTTAACCTTGGTCTGGCATCGTTAGAACTGCCAAGCCTTTCCGATTTTCTGCCCGGCAAAGAGGTCAACGCCTGGACCTATCTGCCGCAGATGGCAGATGACTGGATCACGGTCACGCCCGATGACGTCTCGCGCGATGTGCAGGCCTCTATCCGCGCGGTTGCCCAGCGTTATCCCGGCGGCGAGGATGCCCTGCGCGCGCACCCTGACTTTCAAAGCGTCGGGCGTTACCTTGATCCAGAGGCGCGGCCCGCTGGCCTGTTGAACCAGAAATCCCCCAAGACACAGGGCAAAGTGCTGTACCTACATCCGGACAAAGGTGCATTCGTCGTTGAGATCAATTTCCTGAAGTCCGATCGCGCGCTCGGCTTTTCCGAGGAAACCGAACGTTGGCAGAATACCCTCGCCGACAACGCCGAAACCGGCCTGAACACCGGCGAGAAAATCCAGCGTCTCCGGTTTGCGGATCATCCTGCCGTCAACGTCGCCGCCCCGCTTATGGACAACCTCATGCCCGCCAAAATCGACGAGGCCGCAAACACTTGGACCCAGTTCAATCTGCGCGTTGCGCTGAACTATCGCGCGTTTCTGACCGTGACGGGCACAGGCTATCCCGAAACCGTCGCCACGCTGATCGGTGCGCTGGATGGCACCGTTTTGGCCGAACGTGCCGAACGCCTGACCGGCACAACGCCCAGCCTGACCAGCCAGGCGGAATCCACCAAACCCAACGCAATTGAGCAGGCCCTGCCCGCCCCGGCCAAATTGTAGGGTCTGAACGCAAAACGGCGCGTGAAACTCACGCGCCGTCTGTTGTCTGATATCGACAAAGTCCTAATAGCGGTAGTGTTCCGGCTTGAACGGGCCTTCCGGCGTAACGCCGATATAGGCGGCCTGCTCTGCGCTAAGCTCTGTCAGTTTGACGCCGATTTTCGCCAGGTGCAGACGGGCAACTTTCTCGTCCAGATGCTTAGGCAGAATGTAGACCTCATTCTTGTATTCATCGCCGCGCAGCCACAGTTCCATCTGCGCCAATACCTGGTTGGTAAAGGACGCCGACATCACGAACGACGGGTGGCCCGTAGCGTTGCCAAGGTTCAGCAAACGACCCTCTGACAGCAGGATCAGCCGGTTGCCCGAAGGCATCTCGATCATGTCCACCTGCTCTTTGATGTTGGTCCACTTGTGGTTCTTCAGCGCGGCAACCTGGATCTCGTTGTCAAAGTGGCCGATGTTGCCGACGATGGCCATGTCTTTCATCTCGCGCATATGCTCGATGCGGATCACGTCCTTGTTGCCGGTGGTGGTGATAAAGATGTCGGCCGTCGCCAGCGCATCCTCCAGCAACACGACCTCAAAGCCATCCATAGCTGCCTGCAACGCGCAAATCGGGTCAACTTCGGTGACCTTCACCCGCGCACCAGCCCCGCTTAGCGACGCAGCACTACCTTTGCCAACATCGCCGTAGCCCATCACAACAGCGGTCTTGCCCGCCATCATGGTGTCCGTGGCGCGGCGAATACCGTCAACCAGCGATTCCTTGCAGCCGTATTTGTTGTCGAACTTCGACTTGGTCACAGAGTCATTCACGTTGATTGCCGGGAACGGCAGCTGACCTTGCTTGTGCAGATCATACAGGCGGTGGACACCTGTGGTCGTCTCTTCGGATACACCCTTGATCTGATCGCGCATCTTGGTGAACCAGCCGGGGCTCGCCGCCATACGCTTTTTGATCTGGGCAAAGATCGCTTCTTCTTCTTCGGACTTGGCCACGGCCAGCAACTCAGGCTCGCCATTCTCAACCCGCGCGCCCAGCAGGATGTACAGCGTGGCGTCGCCACCATCGTCCAGGATCAGGTTCGGACCCTCGTCAAACATGAACGACTTGTCCAGGTAATCCCAATGCTCAACCAGCGTCTGACCCTTGATTGCAAAAACCGGAACGCCAGCAGCGGCAATCGCGGCAGCAGCGTGGTCTTGCGTCGAAAAGATGTTGCACGACGCCCAGCGCACATCGGCACCCAACTCTACCAACGTCTCAATCAGCACAGCCGTCTGAATCGTCATATGCAACGAGCCGACGATGCGCGACCCTGCCAAAGGTTTGCTCGCGCCAAATTCCTCGCGCAGCGACATCAGGCCGGGCATTTCTGTCTCGGCAATGGTCAGTTCCTTGCGACCGAAATCGGCCAGCGCAATATCTTTTACTGTATAGTCGTTCGCCATTTGGCTTTGCTCCTGAAACACTGGTATTTGGCAGCGCGTCTAACACCCGCCCCACTTGTGGGCAACATCCATGCACAACCCAACTTAACAGGGCGTTTCCATTGCACATCACCTGTGGCATCACAGACGCGCATTCCTGACGAAAGCTCCCTCATGCCCCCTGCCCGCCAAACTGCTCCGCGCGCCTGGCAACGTATGCTGTCCGGTCGCAGGCTTGACCTGCTGGATCCGACCCCGTTGGATATCGAGATAGAGGACATCGCGCATGGTCTTGCCTTTGTCGCTCGCTGGAATGGCCAGACGCACGGCGACTATCCCTATTCCGTTGCCGAACATTCGCTGCTGGTCGAAGAGATTTTTGCCCGCCAGCACCCGGATGTTCCGGTAAAATGGCGGCTTGCCGCGTTGCTGCATGACGCGCCGGAATACGTGATCGGTGACATGATCAGCCCGGTCAAAGCCGCCGTCGGCCCCAACTATGGCGCGCTTGACGACCGCCTGACCGCTGCCATCCACCTGCGCTTTGGCCTGCCTGCTGCCCTGCCGAAGTGGATCAAGGTAAAGATCAAACGTGCTGATAAGATTTCGGCCTGGCTTGAGGCGATCCAAATCGCTGGTTTCACCGAGGCAGAGGCCAACAAGCTGTTCGGCAAGCCCAAATCCGAGGACCTTTCGGGGCTAAAGCTGGTGCTGCGCGAACCTGTTATGGCCCGCAACGCCTTTACCGCACGGCACGAGGCCCTATTGGCGCAGATGTGAGGCACCAGATGCAGCGATATACCGGAGGATGCCAATGCAGTAAGGTCAGCGTGGTGGCCCATGGCCCGCCAGACCGTGTGGGCATATGCCACTGTCTTGATTGCCGCAAACATCACGGCGCGCTGTTTTACGCGGCCGCAATTTTCCGCCAAGATGCCGTGACCATCACAGGCGAAACGCGCGATCACAACGGCCGAAGTTTCTGCCCGCACTGCGGTTCATCCGTCTTTGCCCGATCTGGTGACGAGGTTGAGATCCATCTAGGGGCCTTGGACGACCGAAACCAACTGACCCCAACCTACGAATGCTGGGTCATCCGACGCGAAGCCTGGCTGCCTCCCTTTCCGAATTGCCGACAATATCAGCGTGATCGGAACGAATCAGATTACCTAAAGCAATAGGCCCGGCCAACACAGTGCGGCTTTATTCCGTGCGCGCGATCATCGCCTCAAACATCGCTTGCTGCGCCGTTTCCGAAACAGGCACGTCGAGCGGAATGAACTGCCCCATCGCCTGTTTTCGGGCGCGATAGGCGGCGAATTCATCCTCACTCAGATGTCCGTCAGAATTCGTGTCCAACTCTTCCAGATGCGCGCGAAGATGATCGATTGACAGGTCAGGCAGTTTGCTACCCAACGTGGTATTAGGGTTGGCTCTGGCGGTCATAGGCCCAAGCGACAGTGATGCGATTTCCATTTCGCTTTCCTTTCTGAAATGCGACTGCCACAGGAATAGACCAAATTCGTTTCGAAATTCTGCACTGGGTGCAAACGGTTCGACCTCCTTGACCGATCCATTTGCCGAGCGCCTGGCGACCTGCCAAAAGAAATACACGGCTTCTGTCTGTTACATGGAAAGAGCACCTCATTGTCCCTGACCATCCGCCCCGCCACGCCCATTGACACCGCCGCCATGGCCGAACTGCTTGCCCAGATCATCGTCATCGGCGGCACCACCGCCCATACCGGCCCAGTTGACGCCAGCATCATTCAGGGCTGGATGGCGCGCGCACCCAGCCAATCGGCCTGGCACGTCGCGCAATCACCCGACGGAGCCATCATGGGCTTTCAGTTTTTTGAACCCCACCCCGACCTGCCCGCTGACACCGGCGACATCGCCACCTTTGTGCGAGTCGGGGCCACCGGGCAGGGGATAGGCCGACAGCTTTTCGCGGCCTCGCGGCAGGCGGCCATCGCGCTTGGCTACGCCGCCCTTGTCGCGGTGATCCGCGCCGACAATATCGGTGGGCTAGCCTATTATTCCGCGCGGGGATTCGTCGATATCGACCGGCTGGAGAATCAGACGCTGGCCGACGGGTTAATCGTCGACAAGATCGTCACACGGCACGCGCTAACCTAGCCTACCGGCGACAGTCCAACTTTGCGGATTTCGGGCCTGTGCATACGCGCAGTGTACGGCCTGTGTACGCGCGGTGTACAGATTGTGTACGCTCTGTGCGGCTATGTTGGCCGGTTTCGCGCCTAGCGAAAGAAACAGCTGACCCCGGCCCAGATCAGATCAACTGGGGCTGCTGGCCCAGCCTCTTTGATCAGGCCAAACATGCCGTGAAATTCGAACTCTGTGCCTAAGGTCGTGATGTCAAATTCGGTGACTCCGGCGTCCCTTATCTGGGTCCGAGTCATCCCTGCGGAAAAGCCGTTGGTGGCAATGAATATCTGCGCATCCGATGACCAGCCTTGGAAATTTCCGTTTTGAAACAGCAGGTTCAGTCCTTCCATCCAAGACACTGTCGTCACCGACCCTATACCGCATTCGTCATTGGTGGCGCGGGATTGCGGCGGCGTGCTCAGCAATTTAGTGACCGCCGCAATCGTTCCCGCCTCGGCGCGACCAAAGCTGATCTGCTGCCCTACGCCGGGCACATTCAGCCCGTCGGCAGACAGTTCAATGTCATAGGGGATATCATCGGCCAGCAGAGGCCGCGTCATTTGACAGCCCGCCAAAAGCAAGGCCGCCACCAAGAAAAAACTAAATAATTTCAGATACTTCACATTACCTCGGACTGCGTTTCGCCAATATCCTCTGCAAGGTCCGGCGATGCATGTTCAGCCGCCGCGCAGTCTCTGACACGTTGCGATCACACAGCTCATAGACCCGCTGAATATGCTCCCACCGCACACGATCCGCACTCATCGGGTTCTCCGGCGGCGGCGGTAGCTCATCCCCACGCGCCAGCAGTGCATTGGTGATGTCATTGGCGTCCGCAGGCTTGCTCAGGTAATCGGTCGCGCCGATCTTCACCGCCGCTACAGCCGTGGCAATCGCGCCATATCCGGTTAGCACAACAACCCGGCAATCTGGCCGCCGTTCGCGCAAAACCTCAACAACATCAAGGCCATTGCCGTCTTCAAGCCGCAGGTCAACCACCGCATAAGCCGGTGGTCGCGCCGTGGCAATTGCCTTACCAGCGGCCACCGATCCAGCCATCTCAGGCTCAAACCCGCGCTTTTCCATCGCCCGCGCTAACCGGCGCAGAAACGGCTCGTCATCATCAACCAGAAGAAGCGTCTTGTCTTCCCCAAGCTCTTGCACATCGCGCTCGGCCATTGCCGTCCCTTCGATATTTATTCTTATCGTTCAGACGACTCTAGAACGCAGGCGCGCCGGGGTCAATTTGTCAGGTCAATTTACCGGCGCATTATCAACGAAGCAGGCTGTCCTATTTGCAATATCTTCCGCCGTGTCGCCCCGCTTGAAGAACTCGACAAAGCCAACTTCGGGCAGCACCAGATAGGTGAAGGTCGAGTGATCGACGAGGTAGTAGTCGGGGTCGCCATCCTCCTGCTTTTTAAAATAAGTACGATACGCCTTTGAGGCAGCGGCGGTTTGTTCCAAAGACCCGGTCAGGCCGATCATCTGTTCGTGCATATTTGCAGCGAAATCATCGACTTCCTGTGGGCCGTCACGTTCGGGGTCAATGGTGATGAACACCCCTTGGGTGTCATGACCACCCTCGATCAGCAGATCCAGCGCCTCTGCGTTGCGGGCGTTATCCAGCGGGCAAACATCCGGGCAGAAAGTATAGCCGAAATAGACCAGAGACGGCTTGGTGATGACGTCCGTATTGGTCACGGTTTCGCCCTTGCCATTGATCAACGTAAAGGGCCCACCGATGGACCCTGGCCCGCCCGCAATGGCCGACGTACGGCATTCTGCAAAGACGTCGTCGGTATCGCGCCCCAGCGAATACCAGAATGTGGCTCCCAAAAGCGCTGCAATGGCGGCAAACGCGGCGATGGCATAGACTTTGATCATGATCAGCTCCTGAACTATTGCGCGCATTGATCCGCCCTTGATGCCCGGCGTACAAGGACACAGGATGACGCAACCCCCTACCTAGGTACTCTGATGGCAGATCAAAACCCCGGGCTTTTGGCCAGAGAGACGCGCAGCAACTGGGTTCGCCTGCGCACCCTGATTGTCTTGCGCTGGATCGCGATTGCCGGTCAGGTCATTGCGATTACCGTCGCGTTGTGGCTGTTTGAACTTAATCTAGACGTCGGTTTTTGCTACGTGGCCATCGGTGCCTCGGTGATTGCCAATCTGGTTGCCATATTCGTTTACCCGGAAAACAAACGGCTCAGTGAAAGCGAAGTGTTCCTGATGTTGTTGTTTGACATCGGGCAGTTGGCGTTTTTGCTGTTTCTGACCGGCGGGTTGCATAACCCATTTGCGCTGTTGATTCTGGCACCGGTGACGATTTCGGCCACAGCGCTGCAGCTTCGCTCAACTCTTGCGTTGGGGGCGACTGCCATTGCGCTGATTTCGGTGTTGGTATTTTACCACGTTCCGTTGCGTACCGGCGATGGGTTTGTCATGCGGATGCCATCGGTGTTCCTGTTCGGCAACTGGATCGCCATCGCCATCGGCATCGTGTTTCAGGCGGTTTATGCCCGTCGTGTAACGTCGGAAATTCATTCGATGAGTGAGGCTTTACTGGCGACGCAAATGGCATTGGCGCGCGAACAAAAGCTGACCGATCTGGGCGGTGTCGTTGCCGCCGCTGCGCATGAATTGGGCACGCCGCTGGCCACGATCAAACTGGTCAGTACCGAGTTGATGGAGGAGTTGGCCGACAGTCCAGAGCTGCTGGAGGATGCCCAATTGGTGCGGGATCAGGCTGATCGTTGTCGGGATATCCTGCGCTCTATGGGGCGTGCCGGCAAGGACGACCTGCATCTGCGGCACGCCCCGCTTGATGCCGTAATCCGAGAGGCCGCTGAACCGCATTTTGAACGCGGAAAAGAGGTGATTATTGATCTGGGGCCAGCCGATGATGGCCACATCAACCAGCCACAAATTGCGCGACGGCCAGAGATTATTCATGGGCTGCGTAATCTGGTCCAGAACGCGGTGGATTTTGCCGAAACCACGGTTTGGGTCGATGCGGTCTGGACGGAGCACACGGTTGAAATTCGCATAATTGATGATGGACCCGGGTTTCCGCCGCATCTTTTGGGGCGTATCGGCGACCCCTTTGTGCGACGACGGCGCACTCAGGAAGATCGCGAGAAACGACCCGGATACGAAGGCATGGGGCTGGGGCTTTTCATCGCCAAAACACTGCTGGAACGCTCTGGGGCCGAGCTTAGTTTTGCCAATGGCAGCGACCCGGTGACGGCCCGCAGCCAGGCCGGCGCACGAAGCGGTGCTATTGTAGAAGTCACCTGGCCGCGAGACGTGATTTCGCCTACCGCAGAGTTTCAAAGCGGCGGCCTTGGCGAAAACCGCCCGATAGAGAGTTAACCGTTCGTGATCCTCGGCTTAACCGTCCATTAACTCTGACGAATATAATCTTGGGCCGTAACGAAAGAGACGGGCCATGATTCCAATTTCCGAGACTGTGATTCAAGCTGTTGGACTTGCGTTTATCGGATTCGCGACGGCCCTGTTTGCGTTGATGTTGATGGCTTTGCGGGTAAATCGTGAACGCAAGCCTGCCGCGCAAAAGCCCGCGAAAATCGTTTTCCTGTTTGATGACGCCCTATTGGTTGATGCATCAGACGCAGCAAAGCATTTATTCGACGTAGCGCAGACAGAAGGCAATGATTTAAGTCGGCTGATCAAGTTGTTATCGTCGCAGTTTCCAGGGCTTAGATCGATTCTTGCCGAGCCAGAGCAAACGGCGCAAACGGCGCAAATGACGGCAACCGATGGTCATTCGACCCTGCGCGTCACGCGGGATGAACAGTTTCTTCGACTGGAATTGCACAACCACGACGATGCTGGACATGTGAACTCGCCCAGTCGTTACACGCTGGCAACCATGAACGAAGAGCTGAAAACATGTCGCAGCATTGCCGACAGCACGCCTTTTCCGGTTTGGCGGCAGTCTGCTGATGGCGATATTCTTTGGACGAACTCCGCCTATCAAGATCTGGCCAAACGGCTTGGGCAGAATCCTGCCAATGGCTCTGATCCGAAACCCATTTTCTCATTTGACGATACTATTGACGATACTGCGGCCAATGCGACGACTAAGCGCCCGCGTAGATCGCTGCATTTGCCACAAGAGGCAGAACCAAAGTGGTTCGAATTTCAGGTCAATGCGCTTGGCCCGGATCAGTTGGTTGTTGCCTTTCCCGTTGACCGGGTGGTGCGCGCCGAACGTAGTCTGAATGACTTTGTGCAAACGCTGACACAGACATTTGCCCACCTGAACGTCGGGCTTGCTGTTTTCAACCGGTCACGGGAGTTGGCGCTGTTCAATCCGGCCCTGACCGATCTGCTGGCCTTATCACCAGAGTTTCTGATCAGACGGCCAACGTTGTTCGAGATGTTTGACCGATTGCGCGAGAAACGCCTGATGCCAGAACCAAAAAATTACAAAACCTGGCTACAACAGATGTCCGCACTAGAGGCTGCCGCAGCCGACGGTGTGTACTCCGAAACCTGGAGCCTTGTTGACGGCCGCACCTATCGCATCACCGGCAGGCCGCATCCCGAAGGGGCTGTGGCGTTTCTGTTTGAGGACATTAGTGCGGAAATCTCGCTCAAACGTACGTTCAAATCAGAGTTGCAGATCAGCCAGTCTGTCCTTGACGGCCTTCCAGAGGCAATCGCGGTTTTCTCGCCGTCTGGCACTAGGCTGCTTTCTAATCGTAGTTACGAGCAGCTGTGGTTTGACGTAACCGGGCCGGAAGCCGAACTTCACTCATTGACAGAGGACGCCCGTA
>Ga0315339_1003438_pt1 | contig 11107 bp, 15 predicted proteins | sample ASW17metaG_FD_204514 | JGI IMG/M metagenome (GOLD analysis project Ga0315339, IMG submission 204514) | Ammonia-oxidizing marine archaeal communities from Pacific Ocean, United States - ASW #17 | ecosystem: Environmental > Aquatic > Marine > Oceanic | place: USA: California | collected 2016-12-05
TGCATACCGCCTCGGATAAGGCGTTCGAGAACGTATTCTGCATCGAATCGATCCTTCGTTTGGCAACAAAGAATCGGTTTCCTGAATCGTCTCAACGCCTTATTCAACTGCGTCTAGTACTGTGATCATGGTGTCAACCATGAGCCCGGCAATATTTATATTTATGCACCAGACCAGAAAGTGTTGATGCTGGTCGATGTCGTCTTCCCGGGATGGACGCCGTTCCAGGATCTGGCATTGGCGGAAAGTGTCGATGGCTTTCTGGCGGCGCATGACCAGATTCTCGCCTATGATTTCGACCACTTTATCGGCGGTCATTTAAACCGAATAGGAACCCGGACAGACGTCGAAAATCAGAAGGAATATTTCGACGACATTGTTCAAGCCGGCGGCAAAGCAAACGCAGCCATGGACTTCGGCGCCGCATTCGGTGAAGCGAATGAACGCGGTGGCGCGAATAACCCATGGGCACTCTTCAAGATCCTGCTCGATAGCGTTGCCCAGCAATGCGCCGACGAGGTCGAGGCCAAATGGGTTGATCGTCTGGGTGGGGTCGATGCTTTTACATTCGATCACTGCTGGGAGATCACCGAGCATCAGCGGATCGACTAGATTTTTTGGCTCCGGTCGCTGGGGTACTATTGAAGCCCTTGCGGCCGGAGCCAGCCCTTGATGCGCCCGCGCTTAAAATCTTTTCGGGTTTCGCCAATGTGGCCGCGCTAATTTTTTCTGATGCGGACGGTTGAATGACGTTAGTCTAACGTCAGCACCGGACGCGCGTCGTTTATGCCGCGCCGACCAAGCACCGGTCGCAGGAATTGGGAGCTTTCCAAATGGCTGTCGGCAAAGATCGGATTGGCATTGACATCGGCAACAGGCTGTCGCCCGAAGACGCTTTAGTCTGGGCGACCAAGAATGACATCAACTTCATCGATGTTTCTTTCGACAAGGATCACCAATTGCTGCGCGACGGCGCCGACCGGCTCAAAGCGGTGCGCGCGCAACTCGGAAAAAGTAACATCCGGATGGGTCTGCACACGGCCTCGGCAGTCAATGTTGCCGAGACGTCGGCATTTGTTTCAGAAGCCGCCGACGAATACTTCAAAGCCTACATTGCCGCCGCCAAACAGGTCGGCGCCGAATGGCTGATCGTCCATGGCGGCTATCACTTCACCAGTGACAAACCAGCTCGCCTGAAGAAGGCGACGGAACGCCTCAAGCGCATGACGGCGATTGCCGAGCGCGAAGGCGTTATGCTCCTGTTGGAGAACCACAATCCCGAGCCGCCGCACGCCGAGATCAGATATCTCGCTCACGACCTTGAAGAATGCCAACACTTCTTCTCCAATCTCGACTCGCCGAATTTGGGTTGGGCCTTCACCGTCAATCACGCGCATATTCTGCCGATTGGAATTGCAACATTCCTTGCCGGCATGGATTTGTCGCGCTGTGGCGAAGTTCGTATCGCCGATTGCCATGGCACCATTGAAGAGCATCTCAGGATCGGCGACGGCACGATCGATTTCACTGAGATGTTTTCGTTGATCGAAGACGGCGGTTATCGCGGCCACTACATGCAGGGATATATGACGCTCGACGACATGCTTGGCGATCGCGATCTCCTCGTCGCGCTGGCAGCCAAGGCCGAATGACCGTGAGTCTACGAGCGACTACAACGAACAGGGAAAACACAATGAGCATGGGCCGGCAATTCAGAACAATTCTTAAGGAGAATAAATATCTCGTCACTCCAGGCGTTACGACGCCGCTGCATGCCATGATCCTCGAAAAGACCGGCTTCAAATACGTCTATGTCGGCGGACACGACACTTCAATCACGCTGCTTGGTCTGCCCGATGTCGGCTTTTTGACCCAGACCGAGATGGCCACCAATGCCAGGCACGTCGCAAGTTCCGTCAACATTCCGGTGATGGTCGATGCCGATACCGGCTACGGCAACGCCGTTAATGTCACGCGGGCGGTGCGCGACTTCGAGGCGGCAGGAGTTGCGGCGATGCATATGGAGGATCAGGAGAGCCCGAAGCGCTGCGGCTACGTGCCGGGGAAAACTTTGGTCTCGATCGAAGAAGCGGTTGGCAAGCTCAAGGCGGCGATGCACGCCCGCAAGGATAGGGACTTCATGATCGTCGGGCGCACCGATGCGGTAGCGGCGATCGGCGGTGGGCTTGATGAGGCGATCGCCCGAGGCAAGGCTTTCGCCGCCGCCGGTTGCGACATGATCATGCCGATCTTTTCATCGCCGGAGATCGAGCAGCCGCGGCTCTTTGCAGAAGCGATTCATGCTGAGTATCCCGACGCAACGCTATATTTTCTCTACGCCTCGGCGCTGAAATGGCACGAGTCACGAATTGGTTTCGATGACATCGCAGCGCTCGGCTATAAGGCGATGCACGTCTCCCTCGCTGGTCTGCGCCTGACAATGCAACCCATGTGGGATTATGCGGTCGACATGGCCAAACGCGGCGCCGAGGCGGAATTCGATCTGGAGGAGCGGATGATTGGCCATCCAATGGCCGATATCTTCGCCTTCGAGGGATTTCCAGAGATCAAGGAACTCGAAACAAAATTCCTACCCGCTGATACCGTTGACCTCAAATATGGAGCCGACAAAGCACCCCGATAGGCTCGTGTTCCTCCAGCAATGGCAATGTCGTTGACGTGTAATTCGTTCTACGGGCTCGTCGGCCGATCGCCCGCCGCACCGGACCGCACGGCTAAATTAGCCTCAAAGCCCGCCGGACTATTGCGGATTTCGAATCGTCCGCCCCAGCCGCTGGCAATGTCGCGCACGATAGCAAGGCCAAGTCCGGCGCCGCTATCTTGCCGATCGAGCTGGTGCCCTCGCGCCTGGGCTTCCTCAATTTGTCCTTCCGGTATGCCGGGCCCGTCATCGACCACACTGATGACGACGAATTCGCCCTCGCGATACGTTCGGATCGACACTTTCCGACTTGCGTGACGCGCTGCGTTCTCGACAAGATTTCCGATCGCCTCCGCCAGATCGTCTACATCGATGCACACGACTAAAGTCGCAGGAATGTTAATTGTCCAATCAAGCGCGCCGCCATTCGGCGTGCGATGGATGACAGAGACAACTCGATCCACCACCTCAGCGACAGAGGCGCGAGCATCGCTGGCGCCGGCTTTGGATCGCGCACGCGCAAGCTCTCTGTCCACATGGCGGCGCATCGTTGCGGCAATTTTCTCAATTTCAGTCGCGATTGCGCCTTCCCCTTTCTCCCGCAAACGCTGAATGTCTCCGCTCAGCACCTGCAGTGGCGTTTTCAGCCCATGGGCGAGATCGCCGGCACGCGAGCGAGCCCTTTCGAGCTCACCGTCGCGCGCATCGAGCAATGCATCCACCTCTGCTGCAAGCGGCCGGATTTCATTTGGGAAAGCGTCGCCCAATCGGAATGTCGTCCCCTGCCGGATCGTGGCGAGCCGCTCGCGAACCGTCCCCAGCGGCCGCAGTCCGACAATCACCTGCGCATAGCCGGCGCCGATCAGAACGATTGCGATCACCGCGAGATAAGGAAATAGATCGGCCGCGAAGGCCCGCGTTGCAACGACAAGCTCCGCGGCATCAAGCGCTACAATTGCTCGCATCTGACCGCCACCAAGGCGGGCCGAAAGGGTTACGCTTCGTTCGCTGGCTATCAGCTCGGATCCGCCCGGCCCCATCACACGAAGCTGACGGACAGCCCCATCGGAGTGCGCCTTCGCCGGAAGAACCAGTTCAGCGTCCCACAATGATCGGGATCGAAGAACAGCGTCGCCGGTTTGAATCTGCCAATATAGTCCCGACAAAGGCTGAATGAAACGTGGATCGGCCGGGGTCTCCGACAAGATCAGCGCCCCGTCAGTGTCACGGGCAATCCCGGCAATAATTTGGGTGAGCAGGACGCCAAGCTCACCTTCGACACGCCGTTCGACATGACGCTCGAACAAAAGGGGCAGCCCGAGGGCGGAAACCATCAGCGCGGCAAGGATCGACATCCCGCCGGCAAGAACCAGCCTGAAACGAAGCGAACCGCGGTTCATATGCCCTCTACTATTTTGTAGCCGAAACCGCGCCGCGTCTCGATTGCGTCCGGACCGATTTTCCTCCTCAGCCGCGTCACCACCGCCTCAAGCGCGTTTGCTTCACGGGCATCGTCATCGCCGTAAAGGTGCTCAAGAAGTTCCGATCCCGGTACAACCCGACCCCGGTGGTGGATCAGGTAAGCGATCAACCGGTATTCGAGCGGCGAGAGAGTAGCCGGAACTCCCTTTACTGAAACCCGCATCAGCCGCCCGTCGAGGGTCAGTCGACCGGCTTCGATAATCGGCCCGCCATGCCCCGTCGAGCGCCGGATCAGCGCCCGCACCCGGGCGACCAACTCCTCCATCTGGAAGGGTTTGGGAAGATAATCGTCAGCGCCGGCATCAATTCCCTCAACCCGCTCCGCCCAAGCTCCACGGGCGGTAAGCACGAGCACCGGCATGGATCGCCCCGCCGCCCTCCATCGCTTCAAAACCGCCAAACCATCCAATTTTGGTAGGCCAAGATCCAGTACGATCAGATCGTAATCCTCAGTATCGCCGCGGAACCACGCCTCATTTCCATCGGCTACCGTCTCGACGACATATCCAGCTGTCTTCAACGCGGAGACAACGTCGGCCGCGATCTGCGTCTCGTCTTCAACAACGAGGATCCGCATCAGTTATCCTCGTTCTGTAAAATCTCAGCCGTCATCGCATCGACATAGACCTCGCGAAGCCGACCAGAGGGCGAGACAATTTCGAACTCATAAATATAGCGCCCGTCCTCATGCTCGAACTCGACCCCGACCACTTCTCCTCCAAGCTCGTCCTCGACGCTCGCCAGAATTTCCGCAAGCGGGCGTATCAATCCTTTCTCTACGGCGTCGTGCGCTTGGTCGTGATCATCGTGGTCTCGGCCTCCGGAATACGCGACGCCCCCGCACGCAAAAACGAGGACAAGCCCAACCACAAGCACTTTTCGATTCATTTCATTCTTCATAACGCTCAACGATTGCAGCAACGTGGCTGACAGCTTCCTGACAATGGCCGTCAGCCGTGCATCAGCCGATCGCAGGCATATTCGCCAACATCGGACGGGCGGTCCCTTCCGGCAACACTTAATGGAGACAATAAAATGCGCAAATCTTCGATAGTCCCGGCCCTCGCATTCACCCTGATCGCAGCGGCGGGATTTGCCTTCGCCTCAAATCAAGACGGTCAAGCCGAGCTACCAGGTGAGGAGCAACTAACCGTCGCACAGATTGCTGCCAAGCTCACCGCGCTCGGCTACGACATCCGAGAGATCGAGGCAGAAGGCAACGGTTATGAAGTCTATGCTATCGACCCCGATGGCCAGCGTGTCGAAGTTGGGGTCGATCTGGTAAGCGGCGAGATACTGAGTTCCGAAAACGAGAACGAAGATGAGGATGGGGACGACGATGAGGATGAGCATGAGGATGACGACAATGACGAGGGTGACGACGATGACGACGATGACGAAGAAGAAAACCATGCTGACGATTGATGAATGAAGCGAACGCCGGCCGTGTTGTGAATACCGTGAAGGTCTGGGATGCGGTGGTTCGCGCTTTCCACTGGTTGTTGGTCGTCGCCTTCGTGATCGCCTGGTCGACAGGCGACGACCTGAAAGATCTCCATCAAATTGCGGGTTACGCAATTGCATTTCTGCTCGTTATCCGCGTTGTGTGGGGTTTCATTGGATCGACACACGCACGCTTCTCGGATTTCGTATTTCATCCGACGGTCGTCATCCTCAACTTGATCGACACGATGAGGTTGCGCGCGCGCCGGTCGCTCGGTCACAGCCCTGCCGGCGGCGCGATGGTTATTGTTCTTCTGGTCATCCTCACCGTGACCTGCGCGACCGGGATCATGATGACGACAGACGCTTTTTGGGACTTCAAATGGGTGGAAGATACTCACGAAACGGTAGCCAATCTAACCGTCGTGCTGATCGGCTTTCACCTCGCCGGCGTGTCGCTTGCCAGCCTCAAACATCGCGAAAATCTCGTGGCAGCCATGTTTACCGGGCGCAAGCGCCGAGAACCACAATGAGCAGCATTCCAAAGACTATTCTTGCTTCGGGATTTTAATCAGAATTGGTCACACGTTTGGCCTATACTGCGTATCGCGGGCATACAGCGTCTGCTGGTCTTTTCTATTGTTCACCAACTTCAAGGTGTCCCGAATGCAAGCTCCCAAAGCCTTCACTCTCAAGGCGCATGGCGCCGAAATGCCGGCCATCGGTTGTGGCAGTCTTTATCTTGAAGAGGAAGGTGCTGCCGAGATCGTCTCGGCGGCCATCCAGAGTGGTTATCGCCACATCGACACCGCGCGCAAATACGGCACTGAAAAATGGGTCGGCGACGGCATCCGCGCGAGCGGAATCGATCGCGATGAGTTGTTTGTCACCACCAAGGTGACGGAGGAAAACGCCCACGAAGCCGACTTCGCGCGTTCGGTAGAGGAAAGCCTGAAGACGATTGGTCTCGACTACGTCAACCTCCTCCTGATCCACTGGCCGCAGCCAAAAGTGCCACTGGCCGAAACCCTCGGCGCGCTTGCCAAAGCCAAGCGGCAGGGGCTGGCTCGAAACATCGGCATTTCGAACTTCACCCTGGCGCTGCTCGACGAAGCGGTTCGCATCTGCCCCGAACCGCTGGTCACCAACCAGATAGAGTACCATGCGTATATCAATCAGGATAAGCTGCTCGCCGCGTGTCGACACCATGGGCTTATCGTAACAGCGCATGTGCCGCTGGCCCGCGGCAAGGTCGTCGCCGACCCGGCAATTGGCGAAATCGCCCGTGGCAAGGATAAGAGCCCGGCGCAGATCGCGTTACGCTGGCTCATTCAGCAGCCCGGTGTCGCCGCGGTGCCGCGTACGATGGACAAAAAGGAACTGGCCGAAAATATCGATGTTTTCGATTTCTCGCTGAGCCAGGACGAGATGGATCGGATCAGCGCTCTGCGCGTCAATAATTTGCGGGTCGTAGATCCGGCGGTCCGCCGCCCGGTATGGGACGAGGCATAGATCGCCTGCTTTGAACGCCGGATCAATTTTGTTTGTGAATTGTAGGGCGACTAGGAAAGACGGACTTATCGAGCCGGCGTGGAGGTGACGCCGGCTCGATCGTCCTTGATCACTACAAAAGCACCTGCGCGCCATCGTCGATGAATGCGAGCGTATGACCGGCCCCACCAAGTTCAGCACCGGGAATTAGATCATCGGCGGTGACGCCCTTGGCATCGGCGCAAGCCTTGCAGACCCACAGAATGCCGCCATTGTCGACATAGGTGCCTACCAAATCGTTGAGTGGCTTGTATCCCTCCGCCTGCAGCCCATCGGTGCCGCCATTGGTCGCGAGATATATAGCTTCGTGGGTAAGGAACATCGCGGTCCTGCCGTCGCGTGCCGCCGCTGCTCCGCCAACGATAAACGGGATGGTTGCCTTGGCGAGATCGTCTTTACCGAAGGCGTTGTTGATCAGAATATCGGTCATTTGAATTTCCTTGGATTGAGTGTTGTTGCTGTTGACGCCTACAGTTATCCGCTACGCCCGTGACCGGAGACGATGAAACCGCGTGAGCCATGCGTGAATCGTCGGTAATTGGATGTGAAGCTCCGTAAAAATTTCAAGCCGTCGCAAAAAAATGGCCCTCATAAGGGCCAGTGAAAGGAGCAGTGTGAAGCACGCGAATCGTGTTCATAGAATTTCCTCGAGCCGCGAGGCGACACTCTCAATCTCTTCCAGAGTATTTTGCCGGCCAAGACTGAAGCGCACCGCCCCCATGCCAACATGGACAGGCGTGCGCATGGCAATAAGCACCGGCGACATGTCGACGCAGCCTGCGTGACAGGCCGACCCGGTCGCAGCCGCAACGCTATCAAGGGCGGCGAGCACATCTGCACCGATTTGGTTGACGAAGGAAACATTGAGCGTGTTGGGAACGCGCAATTGCGGATGTCCGTTGAGGACGACCTTGTCGCCGAGCCTCTCCTGCAACAATTCCCAGAACTTGTCTCGTAGTGCTTCAACGGGCTGCGAGGATTTGCGTTGCGCCAATGCGCACGCCGCACCAAGACCGGATGTCAAAAGCGCGCTTTCAGTTCCCGCACGTTGTCCTGATTCGTGACCGGCGCCGTGACTGTGAGATTCGATTTTTATGCCTCTACGCACATAGAGCGCTCCGACGCCCTTCGGGCCATACATCTTGTGAGCAGCAAGAGACAGAAAGTCGACGCCGAGATCGGACACCTTGGTCGGTATCTTTCCGGCCGATTGGGCCGCATCGGTGTGGAACAATATTTCATGGTCGCGCGCGATGCGGGATATTTCCTCAATCGGCTGGATTGTACCGGTTTCATTGTTGGCGTGCATGATCGATATGAGAGCCGTCTCGGGCCGAACGGCCTTGCGCACGGCTTCCGGATCAACCACGCCATAACGATCAACCGGTACAATTGTCACCTTCGCACCGAGGCTTTTGAGAAACCGCAATGGCGTGCGGATCGCGTCGTGCTCAATGGCACTGGTGATGAAGTGATTACCCCTGCGTCGACGGTCGAACCAAACACCTTTCAGCGCTAGATTATTCGCTTCGGTGCCGCCACTAGTGAAGATCACCTCGTCATTTTCACAACCGAGAAAGCTGGCCACCTGCCCTCTTGCGCCTTCAAGGGCGTCTTTGGCATCGAGCGCTGCCCAATGACCGCTTGAGGGATTGCCAAAATTGCCTTCTAGGAACGGGCGCATAACGTTGATCACATCGGGAGCGACCGGCGTGCTTGCGTTGTGATCGAGATATATGTGGTTCATTGTAAATGCCTCTTCTTCAAGATCGCTTATCCGTCAAATAGCGACCCGGCTCATGCACGCGTTTCGCCGGTCCATGCCGGGACAATCAAGCTCCGGTCACCAAAGAGAAAATGTAAAACCACGCTTGGAATGCAGAAATGCGTGGACGCCACAATCCCGGCGACGCCGACGAACATGGTCCCCAATGAATAGGCGGAAACGGTGTATTCAAATTGGAAAGCGAGCGCGATAGCGGCGATCCACGGAGCCGCGAGCGCGCAGGCGAAACGCGTTGGCGCGGCGTTTGTCGGCAGTTCGGCGGCCCCGATGAGACGGCGTATGCCATAATTGTAAAGTGCATCGAATGGATGACGCGGTGTTATGCCGCCGATCGCCGCGATCAACACCATCGCCCACAATAGAGGCGTATACGCAAACAACGTACCCAGTCCGACAGACGTCGCGCATAACGCGAATGTCATCCTACTCCACGGCACCATCCTTACAAATCCAGGATCGTTGGAGATTTTCACGCCTCGGAGTTCCAGGCGCCGCGCCACTTTTGGTGAAATCGTGTTGCTCATCGCCCTGTCCTTTGTGTTCAAGGTTGATGAGCCGATATGACGTCAAAGGCGTCAGTGCGCCGTCATCAGGGCCAAAGTGCCAGCGTGAAAAAAACGTCAAGACGACAAATTTGTTGCCTTTTTAGCGGAATAGGATTGAATTCATTCGGAAGGAGAATTTGGGACGGATAAGGGCCAAGGGCCTCCATATTCGGCTCATTGGATCGTGCCGACAATCAGGAGGAAATTCCATGAATCCTCGCAGTGTACTCAAGCTTGCGTCGATCGCGCTCGCAATTTCTCTGGTCTCCGTCGAGGCGCAGGCAATTTCGCGCTACAATTCCACGTCGATGAGTTGTGCCAGCATTCAGGCGAGAGTCCACGCGGAGGGCGCTATCCTTCTTCGTTGGCGTTCGAAGAGAAATCCTAGCCTGCCGCTAGGCGGCCGCTTTGTTCGCAGCAGCGGTTTTTGCGATTTGCATTTGCACGCTTCGACAACTTATGTCCCGTCAAGCGACCGCAAATCGTGCCCGGTCAGAAAGTGCAAGCGGCTGAATTCATTTGAAGAAAAATACCGGTTCTTCCGGTTTCGCCGCCACTAACAACCGTTGACGTCGGTGGCGCAGTAATAATTGCCGGGCGTGCCGCAGCAATAGGGAAACTCGTCCGAGCAATATGCGCCGCTCGCCGCCGGACATTCGGAACCGGACGCCACGCGTTCGCCGGCGATGCCGCAATGGTCACCGGTGTCACGACCATCACCGCAGCGCGGCGCCGAAAGATCGCCGATTGCCAGGGCGAGCGCCATATTTTCCGACCCACCAGCGGCGGCGGGCACCTCGCCAGCCGTTGACGATGAGACGACAGCCAAAACCGCCGCGCACACGACCACAATACCAATTCCCAAGCTTTTCATAGTACCCTCCAGAAATGGCGATTGGTCCAGGCAGTGACAATACGCTCAAAACTCGGTGCCGGCCATCTTCTAAATCAAGCCCATAAAGTTGAACAAGCCGCGTTCCCGAGAGCAAAGTGCTTTGTCATCTTTCTCGTACGGCGAATTGCGTAGAGAACATTCAAAGTTTCACTACGGCCGTCATTCAGCTACCGTCTGGCACAACAAAGATTGCCGATTGGAATTGTCAACGATGTTACGTGACCTGGCCATATTGGCATGCGTCTCGCTCGGCCTTGCTTTTGTCACCGCGCCGGCGCTGGCCTCGCAACTGGATTCGAGTACGGAGTTTCGTGACACCGTAAAACCCGAGACGGTGCCTGCCGCGCTTGCCCGACAGGGCAAGATTTCCGTACAGCCCTGGACGGACGACGAGAAATCGGAAATGCGTGGCTACCTTCAAATTGTCTTCGAGCGCGTACCCGGTCTTTTTCGCCTTGGCTCATCTCAAGGCCCGATCCCACTGTATCGGATCGACCTGGGCAGTTCTTTTGGCGGGCATGGAGCCCTGTGGTTCAGCTATATGAATGTAGCAGTTGTGGCCCATGAGCTTACCCATGTCGCGGACGCTGAACACAAGATTGCCCGCTCCCAAGAGTTTAGAAGTTTAGTCGTAACTGCCCAGGTTGCCTTGCGCCATTAAGCGGTGCGGAGCCTTTTTGCGAGGTCTCGCGGGTCTCGGCGCAGTGCTTCGATGATGTTCCAGCGCTGCTTTCTTGCGGTCG
>Ga0315339_1003439_pt1 | contig 11107 bp, 11 predicted proteins | sample ASW17metaG_FD_204514 | JGI IMG/M metagenome (GOLD analysis project Ga0315339, IMG submission 204514) | Ammonia-oxidizing marine archaeal communities from Pacific Ocean, United States - ASW #17 | ecosystem: Environmental > Aquatic > Marine > Oceanic | place: USA: California | collected 2016-12-05
TTCAAGCCTCCGCCGTTTGGAAGCCTGAATCACAAGTCGCCTCTCAAGGAAACCCCCTTTATGGGTACAGAACCTAGGTGCGTCCTGGTCGGCCAGCGGGTGCGCTTGCGCGCGCCTCGGCCCGGCGACTGGGCCTCATGGGCCCACGTACGCGCCGAATCGCGTGAATTTCTGGCGCCGTGGGAGCCAACCTGGCCCGCCGACGCCCTGACCCGCACAGCCTTTCGGCGGCGGTTGCGTCGCTATCAACGCGACGCCCGTGAGGAGAGCGGCTACGCCTTTTTCATCCTCGGACCATCCGATGAGGCCATTCTCGGCAGCATCACTCTCACCAATGTCCGCACTGGGGTGGCCCGGTCATGCGCGGTCGGCTACTGGATGGGCAAGCCCTACGCGCGCCAGGGCTACATGACCGACGCGATACGCGCGCTTCTGCCCTTCGTGTTTGAGGACTTGCGGTTGCATCGTCTCGAAGCGGCCTGCATTCCGACTAACATCGCCAGCCAGCAACTACTGCGCCGCTGCGGTTTTCGCGAAGAAGGCCTAGCGCGGCAATACCTGCGCATCAACGGCGTGTGGGAGGACCACCTCTTGTTCGCGCTCCTCGCCTCCGACCCGCGAGGCCACTAGCGGCCTGTGGCCCGACTCTTCCACCTCGACCCTCCCCCATCAAGGGGCGGGAGTAGGAAGAAGAAAAGCATCGGCCTCACGATCCTCTCTCTCTCCGGTGTGGGGAGGGGGTCGGGGAAAGGGGGCTCTTCTCAGGCTCGGGTGGCACTAGCGGCTTCAGGCGTGGCCGGCTTCGCCCGAGAGCATAGCCACGTCAAAGCCGATCTTCGACGCCGCCCGGTCCCATTTGGAGCCAATATCGGCGTCGAACAGGATCTGATCGTCAGCCGCCGTGTGGAGCCATCCGTTGGCGCGGATCTCGTGCTCCAGTTGCCCCGGCGCCCAGCCGGCGTAGCCGAGCGCGAGCAAGCCCTGGCGTGGGCCTTCGCCCTCCGCCACCGCGCGCAACATATCCATCGAAGCGGTTAGCGCGACGTTGGCGCCCACGATCATCGTCGCATTCTGGGTGAAGTCGGCGGTGTGCAGCACCAACCCCCGACTCTTCTCGACCGGTCCGCCGAAATGAACTCGGATTTCGTGTCGATCGCCTGTAGACTCGATGCCGAGCTGGCCCAGGAGGTCCGGGAAGGTGATGTTCTCGGCGAGCCGATTGATCACCAGCCCCATCGCCCCGGAGGCCGAATGCGCACACATGTAGATGACGGTGCGTTCGAACCGGCGATCGCCGATGGTCGGCATGGCGATCAGAAACTGTCCTTCCAGGTAGCCTTCGTCGCCTGCGTTCATGATGCTCTCGCTCCTCGACCCGCATCGCAAGCCGCCCACCGGAGCCGCCCCTAGGCCCGCTCCGGTGGAGCCTCTCGCCATATTATGGCCTGCCCTACCGCGAGAAAACCGTTAAAGCTGCGTCCAGTTCAGCAATAGATTTAGCAGCATGCTCCTGGTTTGTGCCGGCTGGCGTTTGGCGTTGTTATTCGCAATGGCGTGTCCTGTGCTGGCAGCCGATGCCGCCAACGCCGCGTCGTCGAGTTGGTACGAGGCCGCGTATTCGCGGGCGCGCCTGGTATCGACGGCCACGGCGATAGACGAGACGACAACGATCACGCTGGGCCTGCACATACGGCTCGATCCGGGCTGGCATACCTATTGGCGGTCGAGCGGCGTTGGTGGGATACCTCCCCGGTTCGACTGGTCGGGTTCGCGCAACCTGAGGGCGGTCGAGGTTGAATGGCCCGCGCCGCAGCGTTTCTCGCTGTATGGCAACGAGAACTATGGCTACGCCGACGAGGTGGTGCTGCCGATCACCGCGTTCGTCGAAAGAGCGCGAGAGCCGTTGGTCCTTCGCCTCCATCTTGACTACGCGGTGTGCGCCGGCATGTGCGTTCCGATCGGCGCCGATCTGGCGCTCGACCTCCCGGCCGGGCCGGCCGCCTCGACGGTTCATCAGGCGCTGGTGGCGGGTTACCGGGCGCGCGTCCCGTATGACGGCGCGGTGCCGGGCTTCACGATCGAGGTCGTGACGGCGAGCGCGGACGAGCCGCGCGGGATCGCTGTCGTGGTCCGGGCCGAGCCGCGTTTCGAGGCGCCCGATGTGTTCATCGACGGCGTCCCCGATCTCGCCTTTGGCGCGCCGCGACGACGGATATCGGAAGATGGCCGTGACGCCCAGATATGGTTCGAAGTGTACGGCGGCGACGCGAACACTTCCCTCGTCGGCCAAGCCCTGACCATCACCCTGGTCGATGGCGAGCGCCTCGTCGAGCGGACCTTGCGCATCGCCGCGCCGACGCCCCCCCTGAACCCCGTGCGGCCGGTGTCCGACGCTGCTGAGGACGACGGCGCTATGGCTATTTCCAAGGCCTCTCCCGTCGTACATTGAAAGAGCTATTTGGCGAAGCTCCGAATGGCGGCCGCGAGGTCGGTGAGGTGGCTTTGGATCCCTGCAAATTGATCTTGCATCGTGGCCATCTAGCCCAGCGTGTCATCGAGGGGCACTTGTACGGTGGCGAGTTGGACTTGCATGAAGCCCAGGTGTGTTTTCATCTTGAAGAGAATATCGACCATCCAGGCGAAGCCGCCGGTGCCGGCGATAAACATGGCCAGCATGTTGCCCCAGGTCCACCTGAAGTCCGTGGCGAACTGCGCTAGCCGATTCTCGACGCTCGTCTGCCACGGGTCGGTGAGCGGCGGCGGACGCAACATCACAGGCGCTGCCAGTGACCAACGACACGGTCAACGATGCGCTGACCTTCGAGCGGGCGCTCTCCGGCCGGAGACGGTCTGCAATCTTCACTTAACTTCGCGGAGAGCGCTCATATCCGAGAGACCTAACGCTTCGGCCGATGACAGTCACTGACCCTAACCGTTGCCATCTCCAACTGATCGGTAGGGGGCGTCCGCCAACCATGCACTTCCTGCAAGCATGGCGCGAAGGCGTAATGCGCGGCACCGCAGCCGTCTGGCAGGTCCCTCGATCATTTGCAGCGGAGATCAAGCGAGCCGAGCGCGCCGCCGGTGTCGGGCACCTCCTGATCTTTGAGGACGATGGCGAGCGATTGTTTCAGGCTGGGCTCGTCGAAAATTTCGAGCCAATCAACACCGTGCCCGACCTTCAGGCTGTGAATGCGCTCGGTCCAGTCGTGGCCGCCGACATCGCCGAGGTCGCGCAGCTTGGCGATGCCGCAAATCCGAGTGTGCTCGCCGGCTAAGCCTTTCTCGCTGAAGACATCGACGTAGCATGCCGTGCTATCGCATGCCGGTCCGGTGCCGTGATCGGCCGAGGCCCCGGTTAAACCCACGGCGAGGGTCAACGCAATGACGCTTAGAGGGGTGGCGACGACGCTAAGGCTTGGTCCCATGATTCAAATACCCGTCGGCGGTGTGCTCAAGGGGTGAAATCTTAGCACGGTGCGTGGCGGCGGGAAGGCAGGAGGCACGGCGCCGGGCTGGAGAGGTCTTGTGGCCGTGGGCCCGCCCCGGTTGACTCGGATCAGGCCGCCGCTATCATCTCTTGATCGGACCGGTGGTTCGACCATACAGACGATCCCTGCGGGAGAGACCGGGTAGTTAATGACTCGGCGCCGAAGGAGCAACCGCCCCGGAAACTCTCAGGCGAACGGACCGTAGGGGGATGAGCCTCTGGAAAGCAGGTGCGCCTTGGCGCGCCTCACCGAAGGGGTAAGCCGCGCGAGGCCAGGCTGGCCTTGACGGTGACTCTCTCAGGTTCTCGGACAGAGGGGGCGGCCGCTGATCTTGGGATTAGCGGCGTCGAGCCCTCTGTGAACTGTGGGAGACGACGTGAGCCCGCCTGCCGATCCGCCCGCCGAGCGCACGCCCGAGCCCGAGCCCGCGCGGCGCACGCCCCTGTTCAATCTTCACGTCGAGCTCGGCGCGAAGATGGTGGCGTTCGCCGGATACGACATGCCCATCAACTACCCACTGGGCGTCCTTGGTGAGCACAACCACACACGCGCCAAGGCGGGACTGTTCGATGTGTCGCACATGGGCCAGATCCGGTTGTGGGGAGATGATGTGGGCGCGGCGATGGAGACGCTGGTGCCGGCCGATATCCAGGGCTTAGCGCCGGCTCACATGCGCTACACCATGTTCACCAACGAGGCCGGCGGAGTCCTCGACGACCTGATCGTCACGCGCCAGGCCGATCACTTATTCGTGGTGGTCAACGCGGCCTGCAAGGACAACGATATCGTGCATCTAGGCGAACATTTGGCCGGGCGCTGCGAAGTCGAAGTGCTCGGCGACAGGGCGCTGGTGGCCCTCCAGGGACCGGCCGCCGCGCCCGTGATGGCGCGGCACGCACCGGCGGCAGCGGGGCTGGGCTTCATGTCGGCGGCGCCGATGGCGTTTGATGGCATCGCGGACGCGGCGATCTCGCGGTCGGGTTACACCGGCGAGGACGGCTTCGAAATTTCGGTTCCCGCCGCATGCGCCGAGGCGGTATGCCGTGCGCTGCTGGCCGAGCCCGAAGTTGAGGCGATTGGCCTGGGCGCGCGCGATTCGCTCCGCCTCGAGGCCGGACTTTGCCTCTATGGCCACGACCTCGATGAGAGCACGACGCCGATCGAGGCGCGGCTTGGCTGGACCATCGGCAAGCGCCGTCGGGCCGAGGGCGGGTTCCCCGGCGACAGCGTCATTCTGGGCCAGCTCGCCTACGGCGCGCCGCGCCGGCGGATCGGCATCCGACCCGGCGACCGGGCGCCGGCGCGCGCGGGCGTCGATATCCTCGGCGAGGGCGGAGTCCGCGTGGGGGCGATCACCAGCGGCGGCTATGGTCCCTCGGCCGGCGGCCCGGTCGCGATGGGCTATGTCGAAACGGCGAGCGCGGCGGCCGACACCGCGCTCACCCTTATGGTGCGGGGCAGGGCGCGGGCGGCGCGCGTGGTCGGCCTACCCTTCGTTCCGCACCGCTACGCCAACCAATGAATCAGCCGGGGTGTCCATGGCCGAGATCAAGTACAGCGACGAGCACGAGTGGATCGAGGTCGATGGCGACATCGGCACGGTGGGTATCACCGAATATGCCCAGCAGCAGCTCGGCGACGTGGTCTACGTCGAGCTACCGGAGGTCGGGACTATGGTGGCCAAGGGCGGCGAGGTCGCGGTGGTCGAATCGGTCAAGGCGGCGAGCGAGCTTTACGCGCCTGTGAGCGGCGAGGTCGTGGAGACCAACGAGGCCTTGGAGGCCAGCCCGGCGCTGGTCAACGAGAGTGCGATGGACGAGGGCTGGTTCATGAAGATTAAGTTGGCCGACCCCTCGGAGCTCGACGACCTGCTCGACGCCGATGCCTATGGGAAGTTCGTCGCGGGCTTGGACTGAATTGAGCGCCGCGGGGCCGACAACAAGCTGATTGAGAGTGATGGCATGAGCGCATCGACACCGAGCCTTGAGGAACTGGGACAGGCCGGCGATTTCGCCACTCGCCACATCGGCCCTAGCGATGTCGAGATCGCCGCAATGCTGGCGACGCTCGGCCTCGACTCACTGGCTGCGCTGATCGAACGCGCGGTGCCGGCGGCCATCCGCACGACCGAGAGGCTCGGCGTGCCGGGGGGGCGTACCGAGCACGACGTTCTCGGTGAGCTGCGCGCGATGGCGGACTTGAACGAGGTTCGGAAGTCATTGATCGGGCTCGGTTACTACGGTTGCATCACGCCCAACGTGATCTTGCGCAACGTTCTGGAGAACCCTGGTTGGTACACCGCCTACACGCCCTACCAGCCGGAAATTTCCCAGGGGCGGCTCGAGGCGCTGCTTAATTTTCAGACTATGGTGATGGATCTGACAGCGATGGAGATCGCCAACGCCTCGCTGTTGGACGAGGCCACGGCAGCGGCCGAGGCCATGGCGATGTGCCACCATGTGAGTCGGGCCCGGAGCGATACGTTCTTCGTCGCCGCCGATTGCCTGCCGCAGACGATCGCGGTGGTGAGAACGCGCGCCCGCCCGCTCGGCATCGCGGTGGTTGTCGGCGATATGACGCGCGATCTTGGCGCCCAGCCGGTGTTTGGCGCGCTCCTCCAATACCCGTCGCGGACCGGTGCGATTGCCGATCCCGGCGCAGCCATCGAGGCGATTCACGCGGCCGGCGGGCTGGCCGTGGTGGCCTGCGATCTCCTGAGCCTCACGCTTCTCACCCCGCCGGGCGAGCTCGGTGCCGACGTCGTCGTTGGATCGAGCCAGCGCTTTGGCGTACCGCTCGGCTTTGGCGGGCCCCACGCCGCCTTCTTCGCCACCCGCGACGCCTACAAGCGGACCATGCCCGGCCGTCTCGTCGGTCAGTCGATCGACGCTCGCGGCCGGCCCGCCTATCGTTTGGCGCTCCAAACGCGCGAGCAGCATATTCGGCGCGAAAAGGCGACCAGCAACATCTGCACCGCCCAGGTGCTGCTCGCGGTGATGGCGAGCATGTATGCCGTTTATCACGGACCCGAGCGTCTGCGCACCGTCGCGCGGCGGGTCCACCGCCTGACCGCCGTGTTCGCCGAGGGCTTGCGTCGGCAGGGGCGCACGATCGTTAACGAGAGCTTTTTTGACACCCTCACCATCACCGTGCCCGGCGAGGCCGATGCTATTCTCGAACGGGCGAGTGCGGCCGGCTATAACCTGTGGCGCGACGATGGCGATACGCTCGGCGTCTCCTTCGACGAGACGGTGAGCGTCGACGATCTGCCGGCATTATGGGCGGCGTTCGCTGGCCCTGGCGCAAAGGCGCCAGTCCCGGCCGACATCGAGGCGGCAGCGGCTGATGGCGTACCGGCGCGGATGCGGCGGGCCAGCGCCTTCCTCACCCATCCGGTCTTCAACAGCTATCACTCTGAGACCGAGATGATGCGGTACTTGCGGCGGTTGCAGGAAAAGGACGTGGCGCTCGACCGTTCGATGATCCCGCTGGGCTCGTGCACGATGAAGCTCAACGCTGCGGTCGAGATGATTCCGGTGACCTGGCCTGGCTTCGCCGCCGTTCACCCGCTCGCGCCGCTCAAGCAGGTGCGCGGCTACCGGCGCCTCGTCGACGGCCTTGAGGAGATGCTCAGGCGCATTACCGGATTTGATGCTGTGAGCTTGCAGCCGAACGCCGGATCCCAGGGCGAGTTTGCCGGTCTGCTGGCGATCCGCGCCTATCACGAAAGCCGGGGCGGGGGCGCGCGCAGGCTGTGCCTGATCCCCAGTTCGGCCCACGGTACCAATCCGGCCAGCGCGGTGATGGCAGGCTGCACGGTCGCGGTGGTCGACTGCGACGACCAGGGTAACGTCGATGTCGACGATCTACGCGCCAAGGCGGCGCGCCACGCCGGCGAGCTCGCCGCCTTGATGGTCACCTACCCCTCGACCCATGGAGTATTCGAGGAGCGTATCGGCGAGGTTTGCGACATCATCCACCAGCATGGCGGTCAAGTATACATGGACGGCGCCAACCTGAATGCGCTGGTGGGGGTCTGCCGCCCGGCCCAACTCGGTCCCGACGTCATGCACATCAATCTGCACAAGACGTTCTGCATTCCTCATGGCGGCGGAGGGCCGGGGGTCGGGCCGATTGGCGTGAAAGCGCATCTCGCACCGTTCCTGCCCAGCCATCCGCTGGACGGTGACTCTGCAGCGCCGGGTGGCGTCGGGCCGGTCGCGGCGGCGCCGTGGGGCAGCGCCGGCATTCTGCCGATCTCGTGGGCGTACATCGCGCTGATGGGCGAGCAGAGTCTGCGCCGGGCGACTGAAGTGGCCATCCTCAACGCCAACTACATCGCCCACCGCTTAGCCGCGCACTACCCCGTGCTCTACACTGGTCCGGGCGGCTTGGTAGCCCACGAGTGCATCATTGATACGCGGCCAGTGCAAACCGAGGCCGGCATCACGGTGGAGGATATCGCCAAGCGCCTGATCGACTATGGCTTCCACGCGCCGACGATGTCGTGGCCGGTGGCGGGCACCTTGATGATCGAGCCGACGGAGAGCGAATCAAAAAAAGAGCTCGACCGTTTCTGCGCGGCGATGATCGCTATTCGCGAGGAGATCGCGCGGATCGAACGTGGCGAGTGGGACCGCGAGGACAACCCACTGAAGCACGCGCCGCACAGTATTGACGACATTGCGGCCGACGAGTGGCCGCATCGCTACAGCCGCGAGGCGGCGGCGTTCCCAGTGCCCGGGCTCAGGCGGGAAAAGTACTGGCCGCCGGTTAGCCGGATCGATCAGGCCTATGGCGATCGCCATCTGGTCTGCGCTTGCCCGCCTCTCGATGCCTATCGAGACGCGGCTGAATAGAGCAACAAAGCAATCTGGCTAGAAACCGATCAACTGTGACAACCGTACGCTTCTCCGTGCGGCTGCCGTGCCCATATACGGGACCAAGGAGGAGTGCAGGATGACGCCCTATGTCTTGTTCAGTCGGCGCGAACGCCTTTTGGCCGCATGCTCTACACGCCGCGTCTTGGGGACCTCCAGTTGCCCAGCTACGAGCTGCTGATGGATGCCAAGGAAGCCGTTCGCGCCGCGCTGCGCCATAACCAACGCCGCCCGCCGCTCGCCGCCTGAGAGCAACTCTGGCTCGACTCGACCGGCTCGGCCCACCCGCCTATCATCGGCCTATTTGGCAAGCCTGAGGGACGCTCCCATGACCATCCGTGGCGACCACATAGTGACGCCGGTGCCAGAGTTGTTCGTCGACGGTATCGGCGGTGTCGTGTTCACCAACGGCACCGTCCGCATCGAACTTGTGTGCGCCTCGCCATTCGACTCACCGACGCCCAATGCGGGCGAACCGCCCATGCTGCCGCGCCAGAGACTGATCCTGCCGCTTGACGGCTTTCTGCGTTCGTTTGGCGTCATGCAAAACCTTGTGAACAAACTAGCTCAGGAGGGTGTTGTCAGGCGCACCAATTCCGGCGCCCCCGCAGATCCTGGTGCGGCGCCCCCAGTGGTGCCAGGTCCAGCTTCAGCGCAAGTTCTAGCGCCAGGTTCGGTGGCGATTCCAGCGCAGGTCAAGGGGTCGTCCGGGGACACCTAGGCCTCGCCTCGTGCGCCAGTCAGCGGCGGCTCTCCGGCGGTTCGCGCCGGCCAAGCTCAACCTGTATTTGCACGTGCTGGAGCGCCGCGCCGACGCTTACCACGACCTCGACAGCTTGGTGGTTGGGCTCGATATTGGCGATCAGCTCACCATCGCGCCGGCGGCGGACCTGCGATTGCAGGTGAGCGGACCGTTCGCGGCCAACCTGGGACCCGCGCACGGTAACCTCGTCATGGCGGCGGCGCGCGGCCTTCGCGCCGTCTGTGACACGAATTTGGGGGCAGTTATCCACCTCGAGAAATGGCTGCCGGTAGCGGCCGGCCTAGGCGGCGGATCGGCGGACGCGGCGGCGGCGCTGAGCGGCCTTATGGCGTTGTGGGACCGCCAGCCCGAGCCCGCTGCGCTCTATCGGCTCGCGCGGTCCCTGGGCGCGGACGTGCCGGTATGCTTGTTTGGCGCGCCGGCCGTCGTCGGCGGGGTCGGCGAGCGCATCACACCGATATTTTCGCCGCCGAACCTGCATGTGGTGCTGGCGTGGCCTGCCCTGGCGCTCGCCACTGCCGATGTATTCGCGGCCCATCGCGCGACCGGCGAGGCCGACCCGATCCCGAGCCGCGCCTACGCGGACGTCGCCGGCTTCGTGGGCGAACTCAGCCATCGCCGCAACGATCTGGAGCCGACCGCGCGCGCCTTGTGTCCGGCGATCGGCGATGCGCTGGCGCTGCTCGCCGCCGCCGAGGGCTGCGTTCTCGCGCGAATGAGCGGCAGCGGCGCCTGCTGTTTCGGTCTCTTCGCGTCAACGGAGACGGCTGCGGCGGCGGCCCTACGCATCGGGGCGCTCCGATCGGAGTGGTGGGTGGTGGCCGCCCGCTTCCTGGGCGAGTCTTGACCAGACTCGCGCCGTCTGGTGTGTTGCGCCTGACGGCATCGGCTCGATCAGCCGTGGCGGCGCTTTGCCGCTTGCTGTGCCTTACCGCGCTCGCCGGATGTGGACTTTCGCTGGAGCGCGGCGCCGATCTCGAACGCACCTTTGATCGAGCGGTGGTGGCCACGCCGGCGACCCGCGTCGATGATGTCCGTATCGGAACGCCGAGCGACCTCGACGGTCTCGACACCACGCGACGGTACGCGGTGGTTCTCTATCTCCACGGCTGCACGGGGATTGGCAACTACACGTTCATGCGCGCCCTGGCCGGCGCTGGCTACGTCGTGGTCGCGCCTGACAGTATGGCGCGCCGCTTCCGTCCCCTGCAGTGCGATCCGCGCACCAACACCGGCGGCCACAACCTCTTCGTTTACGATTTTCGCACGGCCGAGATAACTTACGCGCTGCAGCGATTGCGCGCCTATCCCTGGGTGGATTGGGCCAATCTGTTCCTTGTCGGCACCAGCGAAGGTGGCGTCGCGGCCGCGCTTTATCGCGGCGACGAGTTCAGGGCGCGCGTCATCACACAGTGGACTTGCGTCGGCGCGCCGCTGGTGGCCGGCATCGAGGCCCCGCCGGAGACCCCGATTCTTGCCATCGTTCGCGGTCAGGATCCTTGGTACGATCCAGCGCGGACCACGGGCCAGCGTGGCGATTGCGGCCTGTTCATGGCCGGCCGGTCCGGCTCGCGCTCAATCGTGTTGGAGGGCGGCGCGAGCCACGACGTGTTCAAGAGCTCCGATGTCGTCAGGGAGATACTGAGGTTCCTTCAGGGGAATCGGGCCGGCTGAGCTCGCGGGTGGAGTTACCCAGCACCATCCTGTCGCCCACCGCTAGTCCGGTCAGGTGAATGCGGACCGGCGCGATGACGGCGACGGCGTCGAGCCGCACGGGAATCGGCGGCAGTCCGTCGGCGAGCCGGGCGAACCAGACAATGACGGTTTCCGGATCATCGGAGCGTGGCAGCCATGGCCGCGACGAAAAACCGGCGATGCGCTCGAGCGTAATCTCCAAACGACGAGCGGCGCCACTGTAAACTGGCCCCTCGACGCTCGCCGCCGTGCTGGGCTCGAGGTGGAGATCGTAGCGC
>Ga0315339_1003440_pt1 | contig 11104 bp, 10 predicted proteins | sample ASW17metaG_FD_204514 | JGI IMG/M metagenome (GOLD analysis project Ga0315339, IMG submission 204514) | Ammonia-oxidizing marine archaeal communities from Pacific Ocean, United States - ASW #17 | ecosystem: Environmental > Aquatic > Marine > Oceanic | place: USA: California | collected 2016-12-05
GCGTTCCGCGCATTGGTCGCCCATCCAGGGTGGTGCCGGGACCAACCAGACCGCCGAGACGACCAACTGACCTGTTCTGTGTAGGTACCGGATCGGTCCCGCGATTCATACGCAGCGAGGCGATTTTCAGTCACGAACCAGTGCGTGCCGCAACGGCCACCTCATCTTCTGGGGTGGCCGTTTCCGTTCGCGGGGTGAATGACGGGGTGCCCATTAAGTAGCCCATGGTTAGCTGGGTTTGTCGCCAGATGATTCGATGTCCTTAATCCAATCAACAAATCTCTAACCAAAGATTCTTCCGAAAAAAGACGTTTTGCGTCCAACAAAATGGACCCATGACTCTAGCAGACTGGACCTCGCCATGACCCGCTCCATCCCCGGGCTCCGCGTCTCTGTGGAGGGAAGCCGCTAGAGGTGCCCTTCTCAAGGAACTGGCCGTGGACAGGGGTCGCCTCTCTTGCTTAGGTAGAGAAGCGGTGCACCTTCAAAACATGCGCTACATCCGACTCGCCGCCGTGCTCTTGCTCCTCGCGTGTGGTGACACGCCTACGAGTCCGCCCACGACTCCGACTACACCAACTACGCCAACACCTGTAGCGACCTCGATCACGCTGTCTGCTACGAGCCTGAGTTTCTCCTCGCTGGGTGAGACCTCTCAGCTCTCCGCTACGGTCAAAGACCAGAACGGTGCGACGATGAGCGGAGCGAGCGTGTCGTGGAGTTCATCTAGTGCTTCCGTAGCAACGGTGTCCTCAAGCGGTCTGGTCACTTCGGTAGCAGATGGCACGGCCACGATCACCGCGACCTCAGGGTCAGCGAATGGAACAGCTGCGGTAACCGTGGCGATGCCCGCGAGCCTGGAGCTGTCCGATACACTGCTTACGTTCTCGGCTCTAGCTGATACGACTCAACTCACGGCCACGGTCAAGAACGCGGCAGGGTCCACGATCTCTGGTGCCACGGTGACGTGGGCTGTGTCGGATGACGCTGTTGCTACGGTCTCTTCCGCAGGGTTGGTAACTTCAGTCGCCAACGGCTCTGCAACGGTCACGGCAACGTCAGGTGAGGTTAGTGACACTGTAGCCGTTACGGTTGCTCAGGTTGCATCAACCGTGGAGTTATCACCCACGACGCTCAGCCTGACATCGATCGGTGACACGGCAACAGTCACTGCTACTGTGAAGGACGCAGCCGGGAGCGTGGTCGCCGGTGCTGCGGTGACGTGGGCTACATCGGCTGCATCTGTTGCGACGGTCTCTTCAGCAGGTCGGGTCACTTCGGTAGCAGATGGTACGGCAGTGATCACGGCAACATCGGGCTCAGTCAGCGCAACAGCAGCGGTTACGGTGGTCCAGGTCGCTACGTCAGTCACGCTCGCGCCGACGAGTCTCTCGTTCTCGTCATTCGCGGACACGACTCAACTCACGGCAACGGTCAAGGACGCGAACGACAGCGTGATCAGTGGTGCCACAGTGACGTGGGCTACGTCGGCTGCGTCCGTGGCAACTGTGTCCTCCACTGGCCTGGTCACTTCGGTCGCGGACGGCACGGCAGTGATCACTGCGACCTCGGGTTCAGTCAGTGCAACAGCAGCTGTGACCGTCACTCAGGGTGCTTCATCGGTCACGGTGTCACCGACGACTGTGAGCTTCGCTTCACTGGCTGACACAGCAACACTGACCGCGACCGTGAAGGACTCAGGCGGGAACGTGATGTCGGGTGTGACGGTCGTGTGGACTACATCAACTGCGTCCGTTGCTACAGTCTCTTCCGCTGGTCTCGTGACTTCGGTTGCAGACGGAACGGCCACCGTCACGGCAACGTTCGGTGCGTTGGCAGCAACCACCTCGGCGACGGTGGCCCAGGTGGCTGCTTCGATCACGCTGTCACCGACCACTGCGAGCTTCGCTTCACTGGGTGACACGGCGACGCTCACTGCTGCGGTAAAGGACGCAAACGACAGTACGATGTCAGGTGCGACGGTCTCGTGGACGACATCGGCTGCATCCGTAGCGACGGTCTCTTCCTCTGGTCTGGTCACTTCGGTAGCAGATGGTACGGCAGTGATCACGGCAACATCGGGCTCAGTCAGCGCAACAGCAGCGGTTACGGTGGTCCAGGTCGCTACGTCAGTCACGCTCGCGCCGACGAGTCTCTCGTTCTCGTCATTCGCGGACACGACTCAACTCACGGCAACGGTCAAGGACGCGAACGACAGCGTGATCAGTGGTGCCACAGTGACGTGGGCTACGTCGGCTGCGTCCGTGGCAACTGTGTCCTCCACTGGCCTGGTCACTTCGGTCGCGGACGGCACGGCAGTGATCACTGCGACCTCGGGTTCAGTCAGTGCAACAGCAGCTGTGACCGTCACTCAGGGTGCTTCATCGGTCACGGTGTCACCGACGACTGTGAGCTTCGCTTCACTGGCTGACACAGCAACACTGACCGCGACCGTGAAGGACTCAGGCGGGAACGTGATGTCGGGTGCCACAGTGACGTGGGCGTCTTCTGATACCACGGTCGCTACGGTCTCGTCTGCTGGCCTCGTGACCTCAGTCGGCAACGGCACGGTGACCGTTACGGCCACTTCCGGCTCAGCTAGCGGAACGGCTGAAATCACGGTCAATCAGGGCGGGGCAACCCTGGACGCGATCACGGTTACCTGGACCGAAGGTGCCGCTGCCACGATCACGGGTTCAGGCTTTAGTGCAACCCCGGCGAGTAACACGGTCACGGTTGATGGACTGACGGCGTCGATTACGTCAGCCAGCACAACAGAGCTACAGATCACCGTGCCGACGGCCGCCTGTAAGCCTTCTCGTGTTGTAGATCTAGTAGTGACAGTCGCGAGCGCTAGCGCCACAACGACCGTCGGAGTGAAACCCGAAACGGTTTGGGATCTCAATCTTGGCGGCGGCGTCTACACGATCGGTGGTGATTGTCTTCACCTCGAGGCTGGGACCGGATCGGAAGAGTATATGATCGGGTTCTTTAATTCTTCGGAGAGTCCATCCTCACTGACTCCCATTAAGCAGACAGCGATCGCGGGCACCACTTTGGCTGGTGATGCTGCCCCTGACTTCCCGGTTGCCAGTGAGGGTGTTGGCTACATCGAAGCTCCGATGATCGCATTTGGTGAGCGACCAGCGGTCAGCCCCACTCCTTTGCAGCAGGTCCGCAGGGATCCCGAATACGAAGCAGAGATGTTTGCTCACGCGGAAGCAGAGGCTCGCCTTCGGGAGGCCAGGGGTCAGACGGAGGAAGAACTAGCCTCGGTGGGGACCGATCCTCAGGCAATGGCTACTGCGATGGAAGCAACCATTCGTAGGATGCCAGCACGTAGTGTCGGAGACACCATACCGATCCGGGTGTGGCAGTCTGGCAACCTTTGTCGAGACACCACGTGGGCAGGCTACACCGGAATTACTGAAGATATCAGTGCTGTGGTGAGATATATCGGCACGTCCGCAATCTATATGGAGGATACCGGGAATCCGCTCTCAGAATCCTTCACAGCGGCTGAATACGCCACTTGGGATGCGACATTAAGTGGGACCACAATGCCCACCATCAAGAACTATTTTGGTGGCTTCTGGGACGGTATCCCTGCATGGGGTGTTTCGGGTGACACACTAGGCTTGGATGCCGACGGACGGGTCGGCGTGGTAATCACAAAGGCGGTCAACAAGCTGGCCTACCTAGGATTTGTGAATCCATATGACCTATACGCGACGAGTAGTTGCAACATCAGCAACCAATCAGAGGTATTCTACGGCCATGCCCCGGATCCTGATGGGCTTTACGCCCTCGGCGCAAAAACCAAGGCGGAAGTAGCCGCCCAGATGCCTACACTGATCGCACATGAAGTGACTCATATTCTGCAGGGTACTCAGGAGACTTACTTCGGGGCTGCGAACAAGTCAGCCTGGGAGACCGAGGGCGGTGCTACCCTGGCTGAGCAACTCGTGGGCATGGCAGTCTTGGGACACGGATCTGGGCAGAATCTAGGCAAGACAGAATGGCTCCAAGGCTATTACGGGGATGCGTGGTATAAGGACTGGGCAGCGGACCTGAGACAGTACTTTGGACTTGAGAGTATTAATTCACCAGAGGAGTGTACCTGGTTGGCACGAGACGACGATAACGACGGGCCATGCTGGAATGGTCGGGCAGTTTATGGTGTGCCAGCGACCCTGCTCCGATTCATTCTCGATCGATATGGTCCGTCTTATGCTGGCGGTGAGGCTGCGTTGATGCGCGACCTGACTAATGCTGCCCAGATCGGCTACGCCAATCTAGAGGCCAGAACTGGCAAGAGTATCGGTTATTTGCTCACTATATTTGGAATAGCGCTCTGGGCTGACGGTCGGGGCTATAACAACTCCCTGACTTCCTGGGACCTCTATCCGATTATGGAATCTTGGTCAGGCACTGACTATAAGCTTCAGCCCCATGCCAGTTCGGGCACAGAACCAACCGCAGCCATCTCGGTAAGGGGTGGATCGACGGGCTATCTCAGGTGGTCACCCCCGAGTTCACACGCGCCAACGAGTCTCCGAATCAGAACTCCGGATGGGGATAAGCTTCCCGACGCCATGGGCTTTTGGATCTTGCGTATCCAGTGAGGGTGCTCCCGCTTTTGCTGCTGGCTACGGCGTCCTGTTCTGGAAAGCCAGCTGTGCAAGCTGTTCCTACCGCACCAGCTCAGTCGTGCCTCACAGGTAAGATTTTCAGCGTGGGCACAGATTTCGACCCAGCTACGATCGTCCAACTGGATGATGGAGAACAAGTCCGCATCACCGGAGGGCGAGAAGGTGAAATACGGCGGTTGAGCGGTACGGTCTTAACTGCATGCGGCGCACTAACAACGGATGCGGGAATAGAGGACCAACTCAAGGCTGAGTCTTTTGAACTGCACTCGGTCGACGGGATGACGGCCTATCTCGGCACGCTGATTTATACCAATGGAAGCTGGGAACTCACCCCGAATAACGGGGGTGCTCCGGTCGCGCTCTCCGGTGTGCCTGAGCAGCTCCGTGAGGCCGAAGGATCTCTGGTCTGGGTAGCCGGGACCTGGACAGATCAATCCTTCGCAGTCAAATCGTTTGGGCTAATGGAGCGGATTTAGAGGGCTCCTAGTGCGACTCAACCCCGTGGCAGCCTGACACCGATGCGTGTGGGCTGGCACAAGCACTGCCCCACTCAGGCCCGCAACTCAGGATGAGTGAAACACCGCTGGATAGCTGGGTGTGACTGGGTGCCACCGAGGGGGTGCTAGTTGCTGTTTCCCTGGTGGCGTGCAAGATCCTCAACGCCATAAAGGGAATCAGTCTTTTTCTACTGACCCCATCGCAAACATCTTCCAACTACCAGTTTCATTGCCAAAGTAATACAGGCCACGCCCCTCGAAGATGATCTCATCTTGGTCGTTATAGCGAGTATAATCGGCATCTGCATAATACACGGTAGATGCCAATCTGTGTACGTCCAGCCGATCTATGGTGCTGTACTTGTAACCTTCTTGAATATTTGTTTTGATATCTCTGTAGATATCCATTAGCTCATCTGGCGTCATGGCTATAAGTGCATTCGCCTGAGCGATCCTGACAGGCGTCTGGAAATGACTGGCAATGCCTTCAAAATCATTGTCGATAAAGTCTTGATTATATGCCGTAAAGACACCTTTAATCTGTTCAATATTGGGGTCGTCCTGATTCACTGGCATCTGTTCAGAACATCCAGAACTGATCAGAGCCAATGCTACTAAGAGTGTCCTTTTCATGACTTCTCCTTCAGGTATGGGCTGGATAGCTGGGTGTGGCTGGGTGCCACGGGGGGGCTAGCGGGGGGACAGGGTGGGCAGGTTACGGGGTCTCGTCCCCATAGATCAAGCCCGGCCCTACGCCAGCGGTCGAACAGATGCTCGATGACGTCTTCGAGCTGACTACATACGGCATGAACGAGTCGTTCATTTCCCAAGTAGCCCAGCGGCTCGACCCAGTCTGCTCCGCTTCGAGCGTCTACTCCGCCGCCGGCGCGTCGCGGTTCCACATATCGACATAGATCTTCCAGCCCTCGGGCGTGCTGCGCAGCACGTTGATCCACTTGCCTACCTCGTCGCGGACCTCGCCCGTTTCCTTGTTCGTCGCACTGTCGCTCCAGGTACCCCACGAATAGGCCCAGTCACCCTCGACCCCGATACCACGCCTCACTCCAGCACTGTTCGGCGTCGAGGCCGCGAAGGCCCTCTCGAACTCGGCGCGCAACGCATCGGTCCCCTGGATCTGTTGCAGATCGGCGCTCATGCGGATGGCGTCGGCGGTGTACAGGGCCAGTAGCCCATCGACGTCCTCGGCATTGTTCGCCTCGTGCCACGCCGGACCGTCGGCAAAGATGGCCTCCTGCGCCGCACCAGACGGCGTGACCTCGGTCGGTAGCTCGCCCCTCTCGGTCAGCTCGTCAGTAGCGGCGGCACTCGTCGGCGCATCACGGTTCCAAGAGTCGATGTAGTACTTCCAGCCGTCAGCGGTCTTTTGAAAGACGCTGACCCACTTGCCGATCTCCTCGGTGATCTCGCCGCTGTCCGAAGTGGTCTGGGTGATGTAGGGACCGCGAGCGAAAGCCCAGTCCCCCGCCACCTGGACCTCGTCGACCGAGCTGCTCTCTACCACGTCGGCGGCGTCCCAGGAAGCGGTGAAATCAGCTAGGATGGCCGCGGTTCCGACCAGCGCCGCCTCGCCGCTGTTGAGGCGGATGGCGTCATCCGTGAACAGGCCCAGCATACCTTCGAGGTCCTCGACATTGATGAGCGGGTCCCACGATTCGGCAAGCGCCCGCACAGCCGCCGCTTCGTCGACAACCACATCGGCGGCCGGTGCAGCGTCCTCCCCGACACACGAGGTCGCTACCACCAGGGCCAGTGTCAGCAACAGTATCTTTTCCATGACTCTTCTCTCAAACGGGGTGCGGCGACGACACGTGTCTCTTCTAGGTCGGAATTCGATTAATAGACCCTTGCAACGATTGCGGCTAGAGGCAGCGCGGAAAAATGGACCCGCCCGAGCCCCCAAATATTCTTCGGGGAACGGCGTTGCAGTGGGGGCGATGTGTGCGGACCGGCACCAGCACCGCCCCGTGGACGCCAATGAGGGGGCTGGATAGCTGGGCGTGGTTGGGTGCCACGGAGGGGGACCGGAGCGACTGGGGGCTTGGCTGGATAATCAGCCAAGCCCCCCTCTAGCACCTTAGTGGTTTATCGCGCGCTAACAGCGGTTACGACGCTTCCGACAATTTGTCATAGACGAATGCGACTGCTGCCCATGAAACGAGGATTACGCCAACACTGACCAAAGCTGGCACCAGCTCTCGACGGCCAATAAGCACATAGTTGAAATCAACGAGTATGATCTGCGATAGAGCGATCACCATCGCTGTGAACATCGTTTTGCCCGTATTTTGGACAACCCAATCGAAGAACAAAATTGAAACGATCCAGTACACAACGGAACTGGCAATGGGGTTGCCCAGGACGGCCTCGAACGCTGGCTCAGGCATTGCCGGGTTAAAGAGGTTCTGGACTGCAAAATACGTGACGACACCGCCAGTGAGCGCCCCACCTATGATGGACTTGATTCTACCGGCCATTGTTGGATCTCCTTGAACCGCGGGCCTGAGGCCCACCACTCCCGTATGGATAAAACGAACTCGTGCCCTCATTCTGCCCCGCCCCACTCAGCCCCGCAACTCAGGACGCGCAGAACACTTGCTGGCAGGTGCGCTACAGGAGGGGCTGTTACTGATGAGGCTATCGGCCTCCTTTCTTTGAATTACAGGAATAGCAAAGAGGCTGGATGTTCTCTATAGTGAGTACTTTAGGATTCGATTAATAAACATATCGGCTGGCATCCAAGATACAGATATACCCCAAGGAAGGAGAGCAGTATGTCTAGCGGAACGAGGACAGCAAGAATAATTGCGCTTGCAGATATAACAAATGTTTTGGGTATGCTGGGTATTATCGGGTCGTTGATTTTTGTTGGCATTGAAGTCCAACAATCACAAACAATAGCGATAGCCAGTCAACTTCAATCTAGAAATGACGCGCTTATGTCTTTTTATTCAACTGCCTTAGAGGGGAATGATATAGCGCTGAAGCTTTTTGAGGGTGGCTTAATACCGGACATAGATTGGTCCAACGATAGTGAGCGAGTGGTATTTTTGGCCATAACAAGAGTCCGTATAATCAGCTATCTCAATGCCTATGATCAGTACCGCCTAGGACTAATTCCGGAGGACACTTTCGAGTTCACTAAGAATAGGGCAATGGTGTTTTATGATGATTGCCGGACAAGGCCGTTAATAATACAAAGAGTTACCGTGGATTTTGCCGATTTCTTAGAAAGCCACTCAATTGTAGATTGTTCGGGAAAATGATTAATATGGCATATCTCTCTCCTTGAGTGAGCCGAAAATTTTGCAGAATATTTTTCGGGGTGCAGGAGTCCCAAGCCGATCTGAAATTAAGAAACCCCCTGAGCAAAATACTGTTTATTGCTGGAGGGGATGCGGCGGTAAAAAGGGGGGTGCGGGGGTGCCGGGAGGGCTAGTTGCCGGGGGGACAGGGGCGGTACTGCTGCTAGATGCTCTCAAGCTGGGCCCGGAGTGAAACCGTTTGGACATGGCACTCGTCAGCGGTAACCACCACATCGGTCTGAACCCAAGTGTGAAATCCTGAACGTGCGACAGTGACGGTATAGGTTCCGGCGCGCTCTGGAGCACCGACCAACAGCGAACCATCTTCCCTACCAATCGTGCTCTCGACATAGGTGCCTTCACGGAGCGTCATTGTAGCCCCAGAAGCACTCGGGACTCCACTATCAGCATCGACGACCAGCATTCCGATCCCGTAACGCAGTTCTCTGGTGCATATGACCGGACCAGTGCTGTCATTGCAGCCTATTAGGACCCCGATTAACAGAAGCTTTGGGAGATGACTCTTCATCATTAACTCGTGTGTTGTCGGACCATCCCGAGATTATACGCGAGGGCTTGTCAGTTGTTCGTGGTGACGGCAGGCATGGCGTACTGCTGGGAGTACAATAACGGTGGCCAGATCGATGACGACACAACCACGAATACCTCCATCCCGGTTAAGACCAGCGTCCCATGCTAGCCTGACACCGATGCGTCTTGCCTAGCACCAGTGCCGCCCCTGCCCCACTCAGACCCGCAACTCAGGACGTGCAGAACAGTGGATAGCTGGGTGTGGCTGGGTGCCACGGAGGGACTAGTTGCCGTCTTCTAGGCCGGGGGGACAGGGGTCGTAGGTGACGGTCCAGCCGGATATGAACGACTCGCCGCACTCCTCACCCATGTTGTAGGTGCCCTTTTCGCCCTTGGGGAGCCTCCAAGCACCCATCAGCCTGTTGGACCAACTCATCCAGATTCCTTGGGATGGGGTCAGCACACCCAGACGCTATCAGAGCGAGCACGAACAGCAGGGTTCTCTTCATCAGCTAGTTGTTCGCCCTGCGCCAAGCGAGTTCAAACATTTCGGCACACTGCTCACCCAGATCTGTTCCAGACAGCTTGTCTACCCTCGCTATCCCAAGAGCGGACGTGTTCCAAGTGGTCGCAAACTGTGACCCTCCTCCAACTGTTACTATTTCCCGGTACCTCACCTCAGATGAATAAGCGACCCTTAATCCGTTGTCCTCTGGATGAGAGAACACCTGCCCGTAACATGCCAGATAATTACCGTCGTCACTAAAATCTCCCTCCAACGTTATACCTATCCTCAGAAGCCCTAGCTCGAAGGCTCTCTCAGCCTCCCGAGTGAATGACTTTTCGCTAACTCTTGTGATCCGGTCATGCCATTGTATGGACACCTGCTGACCCATCGTAGTCAGACCTGTCAGGGGATTTCTTTGCGCCTGAGCCACCCCATCCACGGGCACCCAGAGCATGACTGCGACTAGGGCTACTGCGGTTAAGAATTTCATCAGCTAGTCCTCAGTATCTGGACAGGGGTCAGGGCATCCTTCTTACAGTTCATTCCACCACTCAGGCGACGTAAGCGACTTCTGGCTCTCTTGGTGTCGCCTTTTCCATGCCAGATGGTATCGACGGGCAATTACTGCGAAAGTTTCAATGCCCGCTTCAGGGACGAACTGCTAAACGGCGAAATCTTCTACAGCCTGAAAGAGGCGCAGATCATTATCGAAGAATGGAGGAAACACTACAACACCAAGAGACCGCACAGTGCTTTGGGCTACTGCCCGCCAGCCCCGGAAACCATCGTTCCGATGGCAATCAGGCCGGTCATGCACTAACATTCAAACTGGACCACTCGATGGGGGCCGACCAGTGTGATATGTGACCCCCATCACACTCCCAGTTGAGCCATCCCCCTAACAGGGGAACCCAAGCCCAAGGAGAACGACTATGAGCAAAAAGAAACCTGAGCCCTCTGGGGACGTGGATAGAGAACTTTCCATTGATGACTTGAAGAGCGTTGTTGGCGGCATTGTAGAAATAACGACTACAGACAATCAAACAATTAAATGGAACCTTAGTGCAGATACACTATCGTATAACCATCTGGACGGCTCTACTAGAACGGTGAAAGTTAACAAGGTAAGACGACTTAAAAAGTGAGAATCCTGACGTGACCCGGCGTTGGTGCATGGCTCCTGATCTAGGTTTCGTTGTGATGTGAAGCCCCTGACCTGGAGTGAGCCTCCGTGAAGTACCCGAAGCGCAGCCAGTACCAACATGCGAAGTCTCAGTACCGGGTGCGGAACTGGCCAGAGTACGAAGCCGGCCTGAAGAAGCGTGGTGACCTGACCGTCTGGCTTTCGGATGATGCGCTCGAAGCCTGGCGAGTTCCGGCCGAGGGCAAACCGGGCGGCCAACGCACCTACAGTGACGTTGCGATCGAGGCCGCATTGACGATCCGCATGGTCTTCCATCTTCCACTTCGCCAGACCGAGGGCTTCCTCCGGTCGCTGGCCCAGCTACTCAAGGTGGATCTCCCGATCCCTGATCACACCACACTGTCTCGGCGTCTGACAAAGCTCAGCGGCGTTCGGTTTCGCAGCCTCCC
>Ga0315339_1003441_pt1 | contig 11104 bp, 15 predicted proteins | sample ASW17metaG_FD_204514 | JGI IMG/M metagenome (GOLD analysis project Ga0315339, IMG submission 204514) | Ammonia-oxidizing marine archaeal communities from Pacific Ocean, United States - ASW #17 | ecosystem: Environmental > Aquatic > Marine > Oceanic | place: USA: California | collected 2016-12-05
GGCCGGAAACCCGCAAGCGGCTGTTATTGAGGTGAGCGCCCGCGCCTTTTTCCGACCAGAACATCTCGTCACGTAGTGGATCGTACGTGACTCCGGCGAAAATCTCGCTGTCGCGCTCGAGTGCGATACTGAGGCAGAAATGAGGGATGCCATGAAGAAAATTAAGAGTTCCGTCGAGCGGATCAACAATCCAGCGATTGGACGTGTCGGACCCTTGAACCTCTCCAGATTCTTCAAACAGCGCGCCATAGTTTGGGCGTGCCGTCATCAATTCATATTTTAGAATCTGCCCGGCGCGCCTGTCTGCTGCTAAAACGAAGTCGGCAGGTCCCTTCTTCGAAACCTGAAGCTGCTCAACCTCACCGAAGTCGTGAACCAACATCCTTGCTGCCTTGCGGGCTGCGGCCGTCATGACATTGATCAGCGCGGAGCGGAGTGCCATGCCCGGTGTCCAGCAGCTACCGGCGAAAACTAGGCTTCGGCCCGATTTGCGTAGGTACCGTCAGCCGTATTGACCACGACTCGGTCGCTAATATCGATAAAGGGCGGCACCATCGTACGTACTCCATTTTCAAGAATGGCCGGTTTGTAGGATGCAGCGGCCGTTTGTCCCCTCACCGTGGGCTCCGTTTCAGTGACGGCCATGGTCACCGTCTCGGGAAGTTCGACGCGGATGGTTGTGCCTTCATAACTCTCGATCATGACAATCATTCCATCCTGTAAAAATACTGCGGGTTCACCGACGAAGTCAGTCGAGACCTGGGTTTGATCGTAGGACTCGGTATCCATAAATGTCAGCATGCCGTCGTCGGAAAATAGGAACTGATGCTCCCTTTGGTCGAGGCGCACCCGCTCGACCGATGCGGACGAGCGAAATCGCTCGTTGAGCTTCGATCCGGTCTTCAGGTTCTTGAGTTCGACCTGGAGGTACGCGCCTCCCTTTCCCGGCTGGGTATGCTGAATTTTTACCACGGCCCAGAGTTCGCCGTTGTGTTCAATCACGTTGCCCGGCCGAATTGCATTGCCGTTTATTCTCATGGTCTTCGTTTGTTGGTTTCCAGAGGGAGCGCCAGTATTCTTTTTAGCCTGGCGGCGCGGAACCTATCAGCTTGACTGAGGCTATTCAATTGAGGCCGCTGCGTTGGGATTCAATCTTCCATTGTGTCCTTAATTGCGCGCGCTATTGCCCGATTGAAAGCAATGACACCGGATTTCGGACCATCTTCATGGTCCCACACAGCTGAAACGGCGGCCAGGAAGTCTGCGCCCGCGTGGACCAACGGTAGACAATTTTCCGGCGTTATGCCGCCGATGGCAACAGAGGGCACCAGCAACAGATCGTTCGCCCATTCCAGAACCTCCAGCGTAGCGCGTGTTTTGGGTGCCTTCGTTTCGGTCTCGTAAAATGCCCCGAACGCAACGTAGTCAGCCCCGTTCTCGGCTGCCGTGATGGCAAGGTCCCGCGAGTCATGACACGTCACGCCGACCACCTTATTCGGTCCCAGGTGTTTTCTGGCGGCTTCATAACTCGCATCTTTCTGACCAATATGAACGCCATCGGAGTCGGAGGCCGCAGCCAAATCCGGACGGTCATTGATCAGCAAAGGAACGTCATGCTCATGACATATTGGGGCGAACAGGTCTGCAGCACGAAGCATTTCATCATCGGTACAATCCTTTAGTCGAAGCTGCAGGCATGCAACATCTCCCCCGTCGAATGCAGCCTTGAGCTTTTCGGAAAATGCCAGGCTGTTCACTTGAGGCGGTGTTACCAGGTATAGGCGGCATCTTTTTTTGGGCATTACGCTGGCCTTCTTTCGTTTTTCTCAGACATCGTGTGGAGGAGTCCTCTACGGCGAATTCAGGAATGGTCGCGTAGTTGACGCCGCGACGCCTCAATGCCTATGCTATTTGAGAAGGTCATCAGATAAGCCATTTTAATAAAATAATAAATTGTCCGTTGACCGACCGTCTAAGCAGGCGGAGAGGACGAGGGTCATGAGCGAAGAAGTCTTGGCAACCGAGCGCTTGGAACAATCGGTTGGACGGCTTGAACAGGCAGTAACCGATCGAGTCGTCGCAGCCGAGACGGCCGTGGCCGAGCGCGTGACCGCGCTTGAAGACGAAATTGGTAGCTTGAAAATCCAACTGCAGTCCCTGCAAATGGAGAAAGATGCTCTCGCCAGCGCGCTTGACAACGCCAAGATTGAGTACCGTGTTCTCGAGAACGTGACGGATACAGTCCGGGACCGGTTGGATGGGACGATTGGTCGGCTCCGTGAAGTATTGAGTGCTTGAAATGGCGCAGGTTGAAGTCACAGTCAATGGTCGGGAATACCTTGTCGCGTGCGAGGACGGTGAAGAAGAGCATCTACTCGAGCTGGCCGGGTATCTTAACCGCAGCGTGATAGAACTGGTCCAATCTATTGGTCAGGTGGGGGAGGCGCGGCTGATGCTCATGGCCGGTCTGCTCATTGCCGACGAGTTGTTAGACTCACGCAATTCCATCGAGCGCCTTGAATCGGACATTGCCGGTACGAAATCGGCAGGCGATAAGGCTGCCGGTGAGGTGGTCAAGGCAGCCAATACGGTGATCGACCGGATCGCGTTGCGGCTCGACAATATTGCTGATCGACTGCAGAGCGCCTAACTTGAGGCTACGGCGGGTTCTGCCCTGCGCGTCGATGGTATCGTCCCTGGGGTCAAATCGTTCTCTCGGGAGCTGTCTCTGCTGGGATCTTGGTCCTGGTACGCGGCGCCCACCTGCACATGCAGGCCACAGAGGATCGGCTTCATTGACGGCCGCGGTGGTCCCGCCGACCTTAACTGCCCCCTCGATGATCATTCGTGGTGGTCGCGTTCCCCATAACTCGGAATTCCGCTCGACTGCGTGCCCGATACATGGACGTGTTTGATGCCAAGGCTTCGCTCCGGATCATTGCGCGAAACGCGCGTCAGGGATCGCGAGCTCAAGCGCCGGCCAATTCACCAGATCTTGCCGCCGATAAGTTTCTTGAATCGATTGCCATTGAACTGCCGTGTGTTGTTTCGGGGTATTGGCCAATCCAAGGGGAACTGGATCCACGCCCTTTGTTGACCAGGCTGTTGCGCCGAGGCTGCCGCGGCGCTCTTCCCGTCATCGTGGAACGTGAACGTCCTTTGATGTTTCGCGAATGGAGGCCGGGCGACGCGCTGGCAAGTGGGCCGTTCGGCACCAGCGAGCCGAGCGCGGCGGCGGCCGAAATTACTCCCGATATTCTGATTGTGCCGTTGCTCGCATTCGACAATCGTGGATACAGATTGGGATACGGCGGTGGCTACTACGATCGCACACTCCGTTCCCTGCGATGCGGTGCGCAGAAGTGTATGGCTGTTGGATTCGCGTACGCAGGACAAAAGGTTGAGGCCGTTCCGGTGAATGATACGGACGAGCGTCTGAATTGGGTTGTCCATGAGAATTTCGCAAAGGCCTACCCATGAGGCTTTTACTTTTTGGCGACATTGTCGGCCGCTCAGGTCGTGACGTGGTACGGGCTCACGTTCCAAGACTGCGCGACGAACTGAACGTCGATTTTGTTGTTGCCAATGGCGAGAACGCTGCCGGCGGATTTGGGATCACGCGGAAAATCTGCAACGAGTTCTTTGATTCGGGGGTCGATGTCATTACGACGGGAAATCACGCATGGGACCAGAGAGAGATTTTCACATTCATCGATAACGAGGATCGCCTGTTGCGACCTTGCAATTACCCATCTGGTACGCCGGGCCGAGGCGTGGGGTTTTACGAAATTTCGGAAGACCGGAGGATAATGGTGATTCAGGTAATGGGCCGGGTGTTCATGGACCCGCTTGATGATCCATTCGCACGAGTGGAAGAAGAGCTGTCGCCCATTCAACTCGGGCGTGAAGTTGACGCCGTGGTTGTCGACGTGCACGGAGAAGCGACCAGTGAGAAGAACGCAATGGGCCACTATGTTGACGGTCGGGCATCTGTGGTGGTGGGAACGCATTCCCATGTGCCGACGGCTGATGCCCGTATTCTTGCCGGGGGTACGGCGTACCAGACCGATCTTGGGATGTGTGGCGACTACGATTCGGTTATCGGCATGGAAAAAGAAGAACCACTCAATCGGTTTGTGAAGAAGATTCCGGGGGGGCGATTTACGCCGGCCCTGGGTAGCGCGACGTTGTGCGGTGTGCTGGTTGAAACTGATGATTCCAGCGGACTTGCGGTAGCCGTCGCGCCGGTTCGAGTGGGTGGACATCTGATCCCGACCGTGCCCGAGCTCTAGTAGCCCATTCGTCACGCTCAAACACGGCCCACGGGCCGGTCAAAAATCCGCCACATTGCTCGCTATGATCACGGGAAATCATTTCTCCTAATTTGGGGCGAATGGCGTTGGTCGCAGGCGAATTTCTGCTGCGGCGCACAATATTTGGTATAACGTCGGACATTCCCAACAAGATACAGAAACCTGATTGATGGCTGGTCACTCCCAATTCAAGAACATCATGTATCGCAAGGGCGCTCAGGACGCCAAGCGGTCGAAATTATTCTCGAAGCTGGCGCGCGAGGTCCAGGTTTCGGCACGCATGGGCACGCCCGATCCTGAGATGAATGCTCGACTCCGTGCCGCGATCGCGGCGGCGCGCGCGGCCAACATGCCCAAGGACAACATTGAGCGTGCCATCAAACGTGGCACGACCGGCGAGGACGGTGCGAATTACGAGGAAGTTCGCTACGAGGGATACGGTCCTGCCGGTGTTGCCGTAATCGTCGAGGCCTTGACGGACAACCGTAATCGCACCGCCGCAGATGTGCGCTCGGCTTTCACCAAGTTTGGTGGGAGCTTGGGCGAAACCGGCAGTGTCTCATTCATGTTCGACCGGGTTGGCTCGATCAACTATCTGCCTGATGTGGCTAACGAAGATGAGATGCTGGAGGCAGCGGTCGAAGCCGGTGCCGGTGATTGTGACACCACCGAGGACGGGCATGAAATCAACTGCGATCCCGATGACTTAAATGAGGTTCGGGAAGCTCTTGAACAGCAGTTTGGCACATCGCAAAACGCAGGGCTGACGTGGAAGCCGCAAAACACGGTTGCGCTTGATGCTCATCAGGCTGAAACGATGATCAAGCTTCTCGACGTACTTGAGGACAACGATGATGTTCAGAGGGTGTCGGCGAATTTCGACATTCTCAAGGACGTCCTCGAGCAGATGAGTGCTTGAGCGGATGCAGATGTCCATCGGGGCGGATCGATGAGGATTGTAGGAATAGATCCGGGACTTAGGCGAACGGGCTGGGGCGTGATCGATGTCGAAGGCAACCGGCTGAGGCATGTCGCCAATGGAGCGGTGGGGTCAGAGTCAAACGCTGAATTTGCTCAACGTCTGCGCCAGCTCTTCGAAGGAATTACCGCTGTTTTGAACGAGTTTAAGCCTGTTGAAGCCGCGGTAGAGGAGACGTTCGTCAATCGCGATCCCGTTTCCACGCTCAAGCTTGGCCAGGCTAGGGGTGTCGTCTTGCTGGCACCGGCATTGGGTGGATTGGTGGTTGCCGAATACTCAGCAAATCTCGTAAAGAAGTCGGTTGTTGGGGCGGGTCATGCCGCGAAGCAGCAGGTTTCCTTAATGGTTAAGACATTGCTTGGTGGGGCGGCCATCGATGGGTCCGATGCCGCGGATGCTCTTGCCGTGGCGATCTGCCATGCGCATCACCGATCGACACGACAGCACTGGACGCTGCCGCCGGAGCAGGCAAGACGCCGACAGCCAAAAACACGTGTCGGGCCGATCGTGCAAGGGGGTACGCTGCGATGATCGCCTGGCTTCATGGCGTATTGCGCATGACCGAAGACGATCACGTTGTCGTCGACGTTGGTGGCGTTGGCTATCACGTATTCTGTTCGGGCCGGACGATGAATGCGATGCCGCGCGTGGGTGATCCCGTGACCCTCGAGATCGAGACCCATGTGCGCGAGGATCATATTCATTTGTTCGGGTTCTCGGAGACGACCGAACGCGATTGGTTCCGACGTCTCCAGACCGTACAGGGAATTGGGGCGCGCGTGGCTCTCGGGATACTGTCGGCGCTTTCTTCGACAGAGTTGTTTCGCGCGGTGGCCGCGCAAGACCATACGCTTCTCACTCAGGCTCCGGGTGTGGGACCAAAGCTCGCTCGCCGTGTTGTCGCCGAACTCAAGGACAAAGTACCTCAATTGACGATAGCTGCCGGCGTCGGCGACCCGATCGCGCTGCAGGTGCAGGAACAGGCATCGGATGCGGGCGACGCGGTTTCGGCGCTCGTCAATCTCGGTTACGGCCGTTCTGAAGCATTTGGTGCGGTGGCTGCCGTGGCATCGGCTCTGGGTGTAGACGCTTCCGTTGAAGCTCTCATCAGGGAAGGACTCAAGGAGCTGGGTCGGTGACGGACGAGCGGGTCATCGCCCCAGATTTCGGTGTAGAGGATACCGCTGAGCCGAGTCTCCGACCCAAGGTGCTGGATGAGTTCATTGGCCAAAAATCGTTACGCGAGAATCTTCGTGTATTCATCGATGCGGCGCGGAGCCGCGGTGAAGCATTGGATCACGTCCTGTTCGTCGGCCCGCCAGGATTGGGTAAGACGACACTGGCTCAAATCATCGCGCGTGAGCTCGGCGTTGGATTCCGTGCCACGTCAGGTCCGGTGATCGCCCGGGCGGGTGATCTGGCGGCAATACTGACAAACCTTGAAGCAAGGGATGTACTATTTATTGACGAGATTCATCGCCTCAGCCCGGCTGTCGAGGAGATCCTCTACCCTGCCATGGAGGATTATCATCTCGATCTCATCATCGGCGAGGGACCGGCGGCACGATCGGTGCAGATCGATATGCCGCCGTTCACGTTGATCGGCGCCACAACCCGGTCCGGACTATTGACAACGCCCCTCCGCGATCGTTTCGGAATCCATTCGCGACTGGGATTTTACACGCTGGAGGAGCTCCAGGAGATCGTGGAGCGCGGCGCACGCGTTCTTGATGTGACGATTACGGCCGGAGGTGCGTCCGAGATCGCGAAACGGTCACGAGGAACCCCGCGTATTGCGGGCAGGCTGCTACGTCGGGTCCGCGACTTTGCCACCGTTGAAGGTATTGATTCGATCGACCAAGGTGCTGCTGATGGTGCTCTGGGCCGACTCGACGTTGACGCGCGGGGACTCGATGCGCTCGACCGCCGATACCTTTCGCTCATCGCCGATCACTTTGGCGGCGGACCGGTCGGTGTCGATACCATGGCTGCCGCTTTGAGCGAGCCGAGAGACACCATTGAAGAAATAATCGAACCCTTTCTGATCCAGCAGGGTCTGGCTCAGAGGACTTCGCGCGGCCGGATGCTGACCGCATCAGGATTCGAGCATTTGGGATTGCAGGCGCCACAGCAATTTGCCGCTCAACTGGAATTGGTCGTCAGGGAGGACGAAGACGATGGTTGAAAATGGGCCAAGCAGTGGTTGGCTCGAGGGTCCCGTCCACGTCTTGCCGCTCAGGGTTTACTGGGAAGACACAGACGGCACGGGCGTCGTCTATTACGCCAACTACCTCAAATACGTGGAGCGCGCCCGCACGGATCTATTGTGCCTCGCCGGCATCGAACAAAAGAGCTTGCTCAATGATCACAGTGTCATGTTTGCCGTGCGCCGGTGCGAAGTAGATTATTTGGCACCAGCTCACCTCGATGATGAGCTTGAGATCCGCACCCGGCTTACTGACGTTCGCGGAGCATCGCTCCAGGCCGAGCAGATTGTCCGGCGCGACGGCACCGACCTGGTTAGGGCTAACGTGAAAGTTGCCTGTCTTGATCGCTCCGGTAAACCCAAGCGCCTGCCAAGAACCGTCAAAGACTCGCTCGCTGCGCTCCCTCAGTCGAATCAACGCATATTCAAACCACACAGTGCGACAAACTAACTATGGAAAATCAAGCAATCGACGCCGCCATTCTTGCAGGATCTGTGGGCACGACTGATCTCTCCCTGATCGGCCTTTTTTGGCGGGCTGACGCAGTTGTAAAAGCCGTTCTTCTCATATTGATCCTGGCTTCGTTTTGGTGTTGGGCCATCATCGCCGAGAAAATTCTCAAGTTGCGCCGGTTGGTCGTCCAGGCCGACGGCTTTGAAGAATCGTTCTGGTCCGGCGGGTCTCTCGAGGATCTCTACGACCGGATTGGCGGGCGGCCCGATCATCCGATGGCGTTTCTATTTGCCGCGGCCATGCGGGAGTGGCGCCGAAGCACTGCCGGTGGCGGTGGTGGGGAACAGCCTCTTCATGCCGGAATTCAGGCGCGAATTGGCCAGGTCATGCAACTGACGATGAACAGGGAGGTAGAGAATCTGGAACGATACCTCGGGTTCCTGGCGACCGTTGGGTCTACTGCGCCCTTCATCGGTCTGTTCGGAACCGTGTGGGGGATCATGAACAGCTTCCAGGCGATTGCACTGACCAAGAACACCAGTTTGGCCGTCGTCGCGCCGGGAATCGCTGAAGCACTCTTCGCCACGGCCCTCGGCCTGGTTGCCGCCATCCCGGCCGTTGTCGCATACAACAAATTCTCGACCGATATCGTGCGGTACGCGAATAGATTGGAAAGTTTCGCTGGTGAATTCTCAGCCATCCTTTCCCGTCAACTCGAAGAGCGCAGCCAGGCAAGCTGATGGCGGTTGTCATCCAGAACCGACGGGGTCCACGGTTGCGGGCCGGGCGGGACTACAAGGTCATGAGCGAGATCAATGTCACGCCGTTCGTCGATGTGATGTTGGTTCTACTCGTCATATTCATGGTGACGGCGCCGTTGTTGACGGTGGGTGTCCAGATTGATCTGCCGAAAACGAAGGCCGGGGTCATACAGGGACAGGACGAACCTTTAGCGGTGAGTATTGATCACGAAGGCCGTCTATTCCTGCAGGAGACAGAGATCGAGCTGGAAAACCTCATCCCGAGACTGATCGCGATTTCCGGGAACAAGCCTGATGTTCGTATTTTCGTGCGTGGCGACCAAAGTGTTCCCTACGGCCGGGTCATGACAGTGATGGGGGCCATCAATCAGGCGGGGTTCTCGCGTGTCGCCCTCATCACGGCGCGATCGAGCGCCGGCGGACCACAAAAGCGCTAGTGGTCCATGCGCACCGGAATCGTCATATCGGCCGTCATACACGTGACAGCGTTGTGGGTGAGTTTTGTGGGGATGCCGGAGTGGATGCGCTCGGATCCCGAAATCATTGAGCAAGCAGTGATCGTTGAACTCGTTGCGATTTCAGAAGAAACCAGGACGGCGAGGCCAAAATCTGAATCGGTGAAGAAGGATCGGCCGCCACCGAGTCCGCGTGAGAAGCCGGAACCACCGCCCGTGGCCGAGGCGCCACCGCCCATGCCCGTCGAGCCCGAAGTCGAAGTGGCGGTCGTTGTTCCCGACGTTAAGCCGCTGCCGGCGCAGAAGAATCCTGTCACGAAACCCAGGCGAAAACCGAAATCGCCACCCCAAAAGACGGTCAAACAGTCTCCCGATGCACCGAAGCAAGCCAAGTCGAAGAAATACAAATTTGACCCCGACCGGATTGCGGCGCTGATCGACAGGACCCCTAGAAAGCAAGCGACGCCGGACTCACCTGAGACTCCGCAAGTGCAACCGAAGATAACATCGCGGACTGCGCAGCCCCTTGACGGGCATCCGTTGACATTGTCAGAGGTTGATGCTCTCAGAGCACAAATCGAGCGCTGCTGGATCGTCCAGGCCGGGGCGCGGTATGCCGAGGACCTCGTTGTGACACTTCGCGTATTTCTCAACCCTGATGGTTCCTTGCGCAGCGAGCCAAAAATTGTTGACGATGCACGGCTTGCGGCGGATACCTATTTCCGCGCGGCAGCGGAGAGTGCGATTCGTGCCGTGCTGAAGTGCGAACCGTTTAAAATGCCAGTGACCAAATACGATCGGTGGCGTGAGATCGAATTGACGTTCGACCCAAGGGAAATGCTCGGTTGATCACGATAGGCGTACCCGCAACCATAAGAAATACGGCCGCTTGCCTGGCGGCATTGATGATTTCTCTTGCGGCGTCCCCGGCCTTCGCAGTTCTCAAGATCGATATCACGCAGGGCGTGGTCGATCCGTTGCCTATTGCCATAAGTGCATTTCATGCGGAAAACGAAGGTGCCCGCGAGTCGGCTCTTGAAATCGCTGACGTCGTCGCTCGCAATCTCGAGCGGTCAGGGCTGTTCCGCCCGATAGACAGACGGGCGTTTATCCAGACTCCCGCAGCGATGAAGGTCCAGCCGCGCTTTGCTGATTGGCGAGCGATTAATGCTCAGGCGCTGGTCACCGGGACCACGACCTTGCTTGAGGATGGCAGGCTCCGCGTGGAATTCAGGCTGTGGGATGTGTATGCCAGTCAACAGATGACAGGACTCGCGTACTTCACGGCACCCCCGAATTGGCGCCGGATCGCCCACTTGATCAGCGACGCCATCTATCAGCGTCTGACGGGCGAGGCTGGGTACTTCGACACGCGTATCGTCTACGTCGCGGAGACCGGTCCACAAACCGATCGGATCAAACGCCTGGCGATCATGGATCAGGATGGCGCGCACAACCGGTACTTGACCGATGGCAGTCATTTGGTGCTGACGCCCCGATTTTCGCCAACGTCTCAGGAGATCACGTACTTGTCGTACCTGCAGGATAAACCGCGGGTCTTTATTTACAACATCGACACGGGGCAGCAGGAAGTCCTGGGTGATTTCCCCGGTATGACCTTCGCGCCGCGATTTTCGCCCGATGGCAACAAGGTCATCATGAGTTTCTTCAGGGGCGACAACTCAGACATCCATACCATGGATTTGCGGACTCGGCGGATTGCCCGACTGACTCGGCATTCGGCAATCGACACGTCCCCGTCATATGCGCCCGACGGCTCTCAAATCACGTTCAATTCTGACCGCGGCGGCAGCCAGCAGTTGTACGTGATGGACACCGACGGCGGCAATGTTCGCCGCATCAGCTTTGGCCGTGGTCGTTATGCCACGCCAGTTTGGTCACCGCGCGGCGACCTCATCGCCTTCACAAAATTGAC
>Ga0315339_1003442_pt1 | contig 11103 bp, 11 predicted proteins | sample ASW17metaG_FD_204514 | JGI IMG/M metagenome (GOLD analysis project Ga0315339, IMG submission 204514) | Ammonia-oxidizing marine archaeal communities from Pacific Ocean, United States - ASW #17 | ecosystem: Environmental > Aquatic > Marine > Oceanic | place: USA: California | collected 2016-12-05
CGAAACTTTTCGCAAGGAAGTCAGCATGATGAAGCACCTCTCCTTCAGCCTTCACGTGACATGACCATTGAAACGGTACTAGCTCGTAAGGTCGTGTCCCTTTGTAAACGGGAACTGCCGGATTGAAAGTTTCAAAGTCCAGAAAATAGATCGTGCCTTCCGTGCTCAACAATGCGTCTTTAAGACCACTTGAAATCCATTGTTGGTTCGATAACACGGAGTTGCGTATCAATTCCTGTGGAGCGGTCAGTCCACTACCATCTGGAATGTCACGGATATCCTCCATGTGCCCGGTACGCAGATCCTCAAATGCTTTCGCGCTCAACCTCGGCAACTGCATGATCCAGTGATCCGGCACATCAGATGTGCAGTGTTCCCAGAACGGGCAGAGGTAGGGTTTGTGGCAATGCGGAGATGGCTCAACGGCGGGTATCGCACCCGAAACAACGCGGTGCATCTGAATGAGCGTTGATTCGGTGTCTTTTTGTGCCGCATCAGCTTCTGCAGTCCGGTCAAGCAACTTGAACAACTGGTGAACGTCAACACCGCATCCATCAAAGACGTGGGTGGTATCGACAACCATAAGCATCTTCTTCCGGAGATGAATCCCGGCTGCTCCAATCACCAGTGTCTGTATGGCGATATCGGCATCGTGGACCGGTTTCGGGCCGGTCGAACCTTTCACCTCGATCAGATCCCACGAGATACCATCTTCGGCTCTGACCATCACATCGGCCCTGATTCGCACCCCGTGCTCGGTAAATCCGGCTTCGAAGATCACTTCGACTGACGGATCCGCAACTAGACGTTGGGTTTCCGCCACAGCTTCGTCGTGCTGAAAGTACTTCGCACTTACGAGATGGCCGTCCGGCCACCGCAGTCGTGCAAGTTCGCCCAGCCGGGTTCCCTGGTCGAATATCGCCTGTTGAGCGGCGTCAGGCGGAGTCGCGAGGTCCCGATGGTTGATGCTGAGGTGTACTCGCTTCTCGCATTGGAGGCCTTCGAGGAATCTGGATTTGGAGAGAAATTTACTGTGCACCATGTTTGTGTCCGATTTCTAATATCCGTAACCGGAGTGAAATGTTGCCCGATTGCACCCTCGGCTAAATTCGATACTCCTTTGCGTATGGTGCGTTTTCAATCCAGACGAGCATTTCCAGAATTCGCAGGAGCGTGAGACGATATCCCGCCTGCTCAAGTACATACCTGAATTCAGCAAGGGCATCTGTGGCTTCGATCAGATCAGAGCGGAACATTCGAAGTGCTTTCATGCCCATTGAGGCCGATCTTTCCTTGTCACCTGCCGCCACGTTAGCTTCACGAGCACCCAAGTAGTGCTCGATAACCAACGCTGTCCAGCATGGGGATGAGAGCCCGTCGTTTGCGGTGTAGAACCTTTGTTGCTACTGCTACAAGGACACCGCGTATCGAACAAGCCTCTTCGAGTAATTTTTCTATAACCTCAGGTTGCCAGTCCTCGTTCGTGAGGTTCAGGTTCACCGGTAACGAAGGCAGGAATGCCTGACATTTTTCGACCATGCCACGGTGTATGTCTCGAACCAGTTTCGCTCCCCGAATGTTGGAATTGACCGACCAAGTTACAAGTACGTCTACGGGAGTTATTTCGTTCGGCGAAAGATCATCGATTCCGTCGTAGTACGCAAATTCTGCTTTAGCGAATTTGAGGAGTCTAGCTTCAGCGTTCGCAGGAATTGTTAGTCCGCTGGGAAGTGTGTTCATCAACGCATCCTCTCTTTAAGATTTGTTTGTGTCTGTGCGCGGGATTGCGCTGGTTCTTCGGCACCGTGCCAAGCGCTGGTGAAGCATGCTCCGACGATAAACAACCCAAACAATTGGGTGGTCCGTCAATGTTCAAGTAAGCATAGTAGAGGCAACGAATTGGACACCTCTCTTTGGCGGACGCGGCCCGCTTTTCCCCGCTATCTTCAAAAGTGGTGACACGATGTTCTCCTGCAGCTCGTATAGGATCACATTGAGTTGGCCCTCTGCGGCTTCCCGAGATCAGAGTTCGCCTTCAACCCATAAACTTGGCTTACGTACGCACGTTCATGGTTGACACGAAGATTACAAGCGGCGGAAATCGGATGTTCGTCACACCGAATCAACGGAAAGAAGGATTGTTTGGCAGACGTAGGAGATACGACCGGCGACGGAACGGTTCCAAAGGTCCGAGAGCGGATCGTAAGTGAGACGCGCGGATACACAGTTCTGACGGTCTCGGACGCAAAGCAATCTGCAACCTCATGGCTCAAAGATCAACAATTAGATGAAGCGATCGATTTCGGACTTCCAGAAATCGATGACCGATACCACATATGGAGGGTGCCAGTACTTCGGAAGGGTGATCACGCTCCTGTCGGGGAGATAGTAGTCGATGCGTACACCTCACTCATCGACTCTGAAAAAGGGACATCATCGGAAGTGATCGAGGCTCGTTTACTCGGTCGTCGTGATGAAAACAATAGCCAGCCGAAAAGGCCCACGGTTCTCCCAACTCAGTTACGAAATAGCATCGCCCTCGGCGATGCGGAGGAAATACTGCAAGATCTTCCCGCCGAGAGCGTTGGATTGGTGTTTACGTCGCCTCCCTACTTCAACGCTCGACCCGAGTATTCCGAATATTTTGAGTACGAGGATTATCTAACCAAACTTCGCAACATCATAAAAGCGGCACATCGAGTCTTAAGCGAAGGCCGTTTCTTCGTCATTAACGTCTCTCCCGTATTAGTACGTAGACGTAGCAGGAGTGAATCGTCGAAGCGAATCGCAGTTCCATTTGATTTACATCGTATCTTCACCGAAGAAGGATTCGATTTTATCGATGACATTATTTGGCTCAAACCCGAAGGAGCAGGATGGGCGACCGGCCGGGGTCGACGATTTGCGGCTGATCGCAACCCGCTCCAGTACAAGTCGGTTCCGGTTACCGAGTACGTCCTGGTATATCGCAAGTCGACCGATAAATTAATCGACTGGAACATTCGGCATCACTCCGATCAAGATGCGGTGGCAAAATCGAAGATCGAGGACGGTTACGAAAGAACCAACGTGTGGCGAATTACACCTTCGCACTCGAAGTCACATCCCGCCATCTTTCCCACCGAATTGGCAGATAAGGTCATACGCTACTATTCATTTGTTGGTGACATCGTTCTAGACCCATTTGCTGGGAGTGGCACGACGGGCAAAGCCGCGGTAATGGCAGATAGAAAATTCTTTTTGATTGATGTCGAACCGAAATATGTTGATCACATGCGTAACGATGTACTCGATTGGCTAGGAACGGCAGCATCCGAAGTGTTCACGATTAACTGCGGACGTATCGAAACAGAGAAGAGATTGATGTGAGGAGCGGATATGGATAAGCAGATGTCTATTCAGGGGATCGCCTCCGCGAGTTTGTTGGATCTGTTCCCAAATTCGGGAAAACAAATGCTGACAACGTCAGGTCCGGCGTTGATCCAACGGCTCGGCGAAGATGCGGTGCGTGATGTCGTACTGGACGTCTTCCTCGGCGGTAACCTACGAGATTCCACTGAACAGTTAACTCGGGCCAGGATCGCCACGATCAACCTGGCTTTACTGGAAATGTACTTGAAAGGGGTCGCCGGGGACCCTAATTTTCACACAACCGTAGAGAACGCCGCGATCGCGCGCCTCGGTGCGAAAGGGGTGTCAAAGCCCGAACGTTGGTTGGCCGAATGGCTCATCGGGCTTACGGACAAGGCCACGCAAAATGTATTGCGGGACAGTGACGCTGGATTAAAAAGCTACGTAGCCAAATACCAAGAAGTTAACTCCGCTGTTGTTAGTGCACAGATTGCTAGCGCCGGGGAATTGGAAGGTGTGCTTGAGTTGGATGGCGCCGGGGTAGGAACTGTAAATTGGGAATGGTTCTCGCATCTTTTAAACGCTATCGGCGCCGAAACTCTTACCATCCGTGGATCTGAGAAGTCGACCTATGGGAAATTGTTTGAGCGACTGATATTAGGGTCGCTATTAGTTGCACTCGGTTACGAGTACAACTCTGGGGGCGAATCGGCGCTACGACCAGGCCAATTTATTTTGTCTAGCGCCGGTGAGAAGAGGGAAAGCGACGCCACTTTGCTATATGACTTGGGCCGCGCAGCCCGATTTGACATCGGATTTATTGGGCGCGGCAACACCGAAATATCGCTTGACAAAGTATCGCGGTTCGAGGCGGTCGAATATATCAATGGGAAGCGAGTCTACGTCGCAACGGTCATTATCGTGGACAGGATTGGAGCAAGATCGAGAATTGAATCAATGGCAAAAGATATAGGCGGATCCATCGTTCAGATGAGTGCGGCAATGTGGCCGGTTCAGGTGGACGACATATTGGCCAATAGCTTCGGATACGCCCCGACACTGAAATCAATGAGTGTGAATGGATTACGGTCCTACATGGGAAGCAAGTTACTTCAAGTTCCAATTACCAGTTTCCTGCCAACCAATTGACCTGATGTCGCACTCGCCAGCAACTTTTCTCGATCGTTGAGTCGGGGACCCCTGGGAACCTACTTGTTGATCGTAGGTTGTCCGGAGTCCCGCCACGACTTGTCATGATGCTCAGGTGATAAATTCACGGTACTTGAATCCCCAAAACCAGCTCCAGATCCTGTACGACTAGAGGTCCCATCGGCGAGTGAAACGTCGCTTCAACGGGTACCCCCCTTCGGCCGGCACGAGAAACGACCGCCACTGCGCGCCGGGCCTCGTGAAGGCTGTCCTCACAGTGGCCTCTGGCGTCGCTTACGAGGTCCTCTACACGCCCCGAAAGACTCCCATCAGCGACCATCACACCTGATCTGTGGCCTGTAGCTGCCCAACACCGACACGCGCTTTCCGCACATGTTGATCATTAAATAAAGTGGTCCTGGACGTAATCAACCACCTTGCTTGGGGGAAGTGAGGTCGTTCCCGGGCCTGTTCGCACATAGAACTTTTCGTCGGCTCCCTTGGTCTTGCAATACACGGGCCGCGGGCTCTTCTGGCAATCGACAATACAAATGGAGTCAGCGCCTACCGTAAGAATCTCGGTCTCAACGCACGTGGCGCTCGGCTCCCCCAAGCTCACCTTTACGGCGTTCGTGAAATGCAGGAGGAACTTGTCTGCGTTTAGGAAACCGTCTCGCTCAATCCCGACAATTTCACCGTTGTCAGCGACCCCGATTAGCAGCTTGCCACCTTCGGTATTCAGAAACGCCGCAACCGTCTTGAGGCTGGCGTGAGTGATCTCAGCGTCCTTCTTGTCGGTGTGCAAGTTCCAACGCAATGTGCTCTTAAACTCTTGGTGGGCGCTCTCCCCGGCAGCGATCAACTCCAATGCTCTCCGGGTCGGGGTCCCATCACGAAAGAAGCGGATGTAGTCGAGACCCGTCCTAGCATCGGCACGGAAGCCTTCGAAGGCTTCCGTATGTTCGGGTTTATCAACATCGCCAAAGGCGGTCGAAAGGACTGCATGTCCTGCCATGACCCCTCGTGCGTACTCAGATTCGTTGCACTTCCCCAACACCAGCGCCATTGGAAACAGCACGGGACCTTTATGGATCGCATGAAGCATCATGACTACGGATCGCCCCTCCGGCGTCAGCGCAGCGTACTCGTCGCGAAGTGCAAGGATGCTTCGATCGTCGCGGGCGCGGCCCACCTCCTTCTCACGGTCAAACAACTCCTCCTCCCCGGGCCAATACGGGATTTTTGCGGAGAGCTCACGCAGGCCCCGAAGCCTCTCACCTAGCCACTTTGATATCGGAGACCATCGCGCGTGTTGGTCCACCCGTTCGGGACCCGCGACAGGGTGGAGCACCGGATCCGAAAGAAGCAGCTCGGCGAAGGCGAGGGTCAGATCGTCCCGACCCGGTTCTATCCACGTTTTCTGTATGGAGAAGAGAGCGAAAGAGCCGAAGAACTTCGGTCCAACGATTACGCCATCAGAGATTTCGATGCGGCCGTGACCATCAAACTCGCTCGCAATGTGTTCTAACAATTCAGTGGCCGGATGGCAGACTTCGACTTCACCATTTTCCGTTCGAAGGACCTGACCTGCGTGAGCCAAGGCAAAGCCGTTATCGTGCGAAATCACCTCTAGAAAGACCGGGTCCACCCACTGCGGATCAGACTCATTTAGGTTCATCATTTGTTGCCTTATCCGATGATTTAAGCCAGCAGCCCAGCAAGCCCCCGATCTCTTGCTCCAGCCCCCAAATGTCCCAGGCAATATCAACTGTTGGACGTCAGAAAAGCGGGACTAATTCGGTAATACAGAGATCAGGCTGTTGCAAGCTCTCCCCTGAGGGCGTGTTTCGATAGACCCAGCGAGAGTATCACGGTCGTAGCAGGGTCCCCTTCACGCGGCTGGCACAGTTGCTGACGGCGAAGTGATGACGATGCTTCCGGAAACCTAAGTTAGTGTTGGTACTAACAGACGCTAACGCGATCATCACGCACTGTGGCGACTACGCCCTAAGATGCGCGGCTGCACCGCGTGGGGGCCATTCCCACTCAGATGGGGAATACGCGCCGATGCCAGTCTGAACCAGTACATTCTTACAAGGGCCACATATAGATCGGAGCGCAAACGATTGTTGCCAAATTGTTGCCATTACGCGTAAAGAGACACTCAGTTATGAGTGCCTCTTTACGATGAGAATAGCTTTGGTGATCCGCCTCGGACTCGAACCGAGAACCTACTGATTAAGAGTCAGTTGCTCTGCCATTGAGCTAGCGGACCATCTGGGTGTTCGGCCTTAAAAGGCCGACGTTTAATTCAATCGCAGGGTGCGGGGCGTGTCAACAGGTGGAGGGTTTGGAACCCCTTCATACAGGCCCCTTCCCACGTGGAGAAGAGATCGAATTTCACGCGCTGCTGCTGGACTGACCCTTCGGGATTCTCAGAGTGGTTCTGTGTGACCCAGAGTGCGTTGTCCGGGTAGTCCTTCGAGAACTTCAGTACGCGGGTTTGTTGCTGGTTGTTTTTGGGTGAATGAGCGTATGGGTGTGCTGGCGCGAGCTTATGTTCCCTGATCCCATCTCTCTCCCATCCGGAGAACTGGGGAGATATCCGGCTCCCGCTAGTTAGCCAACCCTTCCACCACGGTTGCTGTTGGCATTTTCCTGAAGACTTCAGGGTCGATCTTCACTTTTGCTGACCGGCTGCCCCCCCCTAGAATCACGTAGTCGAGCGCCATGATGCGGCTGTCTACGTATACGGGCAGGTCATCTGGCAGGCAGAAGGGCGTTACTCCGCCGATCATCATTCCGGTGACGTCTGCAGTTTCGTCGGCCGACGCAAAAGACAGTCGTCTGATCCCCATAAGATCACGTACCGAGTGATTTACGTCGAGGCGTGTGTTTGCCAGGGCGATGCAAGCGGAGTACTTTTTCTCGCCCCGTTTGGAAGCGATGAGGATGGTGTTTCCGGATTGTTCTGGCGCAAAGCCGTACTTCTCGCAAAACGCCGCTGTATCAGCGAACTCGGGGTCGCACTCCACCATCTCGTACGACACGCCGAGAGCGTCCAAAACCCGGGCTACGTCCTTTTCGTCTGGCAACTACGCGTCAGAGGCGAGCTTGCCGGCGGTCGCCCAGTTGGTCTTCGGAACGTCATGTATCACGACTTCCGTCGCCTCGGCCGGCGCCCCGGTGTTCTTCAAGATTGCCGCCGTGATGTCCTCGGCGAGCCCGCGCTTCTGTTCAACGGTACGGCCTTCGTGCATGTAGACGTGGATGCTTGGCATATCGATACGTCCTCCTCGGTGGTGATCAAGAATTATCAAGAGGAGTGCGTACGGCGCATTTTCCTCTGTCAATATCAGGGTCGAATTATAAACCCGACCGACGGCCCCTCGCTGCGTTTTACCGGACCTACTACCCGAGTTCCAACAGGCCAGCCAGCAACTCGGACAATAAGAACCCACGAACGAATATATGCCTGCGCATCTGGGATGTCGTGCTACACCCGTCGTTATTGCTCAGATCACCATTACAGTGGCGCACTAATTGAACCGTTTCCGGACGGTACGACGTCGGTCCCGAAACTATAATCAGACCATGGCTTCTGACGGAAAGGACAAACCAGCCTCATCTTTGGGTGAATTCGGTCTGATCGAGCGCCTTGCCAAAGTACTCTCCGAATCGTCGGAGGATGGTAGTGGTGTTCCCGGACTCGTGCTGGACATTGGTGACGACTGCGCTGCAGTCCGGCGCGGGTCGGTCACGGACGTATACACCACGGATACGATGGTCGATGGTGTGCACTTCCACATCGGGGAAATCTCGTGCCGGGACCTCGGCTGGAAATCGATGGCGGTCAATCTAAGTGATATCGCATCCATGGGCGCCCGGCCCGTTATGTCCCTCGTGACTCTGGGGTTGACGGGTGAGGAGTCCGTCAACGATCTGGAAGAGCTGTATCGGGGAATAGCGGATATCACGAACGAATTTGGTGGAGCCGTGGTTGGTGGAGATATCGTGCGCTCTCCGGCGCTGTTCATCACGGTCGCAATGACAGGCGAGGCGGCTGCCACTTCCGGCGGTGCAGCGTTCAATCGCGCTCGGCTGATGGCCGGTTCCATGACGGGAACGACCGCAGGGGCGGGATATCCGACCGCCGCATCCCAACTGAAATTCGACACCGATGCAAAACGGGACCCCGACGGAGCGGCACTATTACGGCGCGACACTATGTCGGTCGGTGATTTGATCGCCGTCACGGGCACCATCGGTGATTCCGGCGGAGGCGTTCGAGTTCTTGCAGATGGACTTTTCGGCGAAGAGGCAGATGCTTTGAAGCGAGCACATTTCAGGCCTACTCCTCGAATGGCTGCGGGGATAGGGCTTGTGACCCAAGGTGTGCTCACGGCAATGGATGTGAGCGACGGATTTGCCGACGATCTGGGCAAGATGTGCCTGGCCAGTGGTGTCGCAGCACGGGTGAGAATGCCGGCCGTGCCCGTTAGTGATGCGCTAAAGGCGTGTTTCCAAGACGATTACACAGAGATTGCACTGGCGGGAGGCGAAGATTACGAACTCCTGTTCACCGCGCCGCCACCGGTGATGAACGCTATTGCCCCAACTCTTGGCGTGTCGGTTTCGGTAATCGGGGAAGTCATCGAGGGCGACGCCGGAGCGGTCACGGTGCTTGATGAGCGCGGCTTGCCGCTGGAGATATCCGGTGGTGGTTGGGATCACTTGAATGGTTGATCCTGCGTCCGATTCGCTGACTATCGACTCCCGGTCGGAAGAAGAGACTGTAAGCATCGGTATCGCCGTCGGCGCTGCGCTTCAGTCGCGTGACGTGGTGCTTCTCAGTGGGGAGCTCGGCGCTGGCAAGACTAGATTCGTCGAAGGAATGACTCGGGGTATCGATTCGAGTGCTGAAACGCGCAGCCCCACATTTGTACTGGTGAATGAATATCTCGGGCGGATCATGCTCGCCCACTGCGATTTGTACAGGCTCTCTGGGCCGGAGGAGATCGGTGAGTTGGGGCTTGATGATTATCTGGAACGCGGTGCTGCGCTGGCTGTGGAATGGCCAGTAAGGGCGAGGGGTGAATTTCCACGAGAGGCGCTGGAGATCCACTTGGGATTTGGCGAAGCACCGGACGACCGGGTGCTCACAGCGACCGGAATCGGAGATGCAGCCAATCGGTTGTTAGAGGCCATGCGCGCCATAACCGGAGTCGGGCAGCACGGCGGAGGTGACCGGTGACCTGCCTTTTGTCGATTGACACTGCGACTCGATATGCAACGGTGGCTGTCGCTGTGGAAGGGAACCACTTCAGCAGAAGCTGGTTTTCGCAACACAATCACGGGGTTGAACTACTCCCACGGATTTACGAAACGCTCTCTGAGGCTGGCCGTTCTACGTCGGATATCACCAACATCGCCGTCGTCATCGGGCCCGGTAGTTTCTCAGCGCTTCGCGTCGGGTTGGCTACGGCGCAGGGAATGGCACTGGCGGGCGACGTTCAACTTTTACCAATCCCGACATTTGAACTCGAAATCGAACCGTGGACCGATCGAGATGTCCCGATCTGCGCTGCGATAGATGCCGGCTCCACAGGACTCGCATGGGGACTCTTTATTCCCGGTGAGAACGGCTACGATCTGGAAAAGAAGGGTCTTGCCACGCCTGCAGACCTCGCCGAAGCGATTCCTGCGAACGCTGTTTTCTGTGGCGAATCGGCGCAGAAATTGGCCGATTATGTCCCCGGCACACGTATCCTTTCTGCCGATGCGCCCACGCGCAGGGCTGACTCATTGATAAGCCTCGCCCTGCGGAAGTTAGAAAGCGGCGAATCTAGTGACCCGTCAAAAGTGGAAATTACGTACGCCCGCGCTCCGAACATCTCGACACCGAAACCACGGCTTCCAGACGGGAGCAGGGCGAAATGATTGTTATGTCTGCGTAGACAGACACCTAATCGATTACATAACCAATCCAAGAACCGAATAATTAGAAGGAATCGAACTCATATGGCCAACGAAAAGACGCTGATCCTGGTGAAACCAGACGGTGTTCAGCGGGGCATCGCCGGACAAGTTATCGCTCGCCTTGAGGCCACGGGCCTCCGGATCGCAGGAATGAAACTGCTCCAGATCTCGGATGGTCTTGCGGCGGAGCACTACGGTGAGCACCAGGGCAAGCCGTTCTATCCGGGACTCGTATCGTTCATCACATCCGGCCCGGTGGTAGCGATCTGCCTCGATGGTCCGAACGCCATTGCTATAGCCCGCAAAGTGATGGGATCGACAAACCCTGCTGAGGCCGCGCCCGGCACGGTACGTGGAGATCTCGCCATCGACATCGGCCGAAACGTGATTCACGGGTCAGCTAACGAGGAAGACGCTGCGCGCGAAGTTGCGCTTTATTTCAGTGACGTTGAGTTGGTGGACTACGTCAGGGCAATCGATGGTTGGGTTATCGAGTAACAAGTGAAGTAAACGTCGTCGCAATAATTCCTCTTTTGACCGGTGAATTTGGTCAGGTGAGGGATGTAAGTGCGTACGCCGGGCCTTAGACACCATCCGGATACGAATTCGTGCGCACGGTATCTG
>Ga0315339_1003443_pt1 | contig 11103 bp, 9 predicted proteins | sample ASW17metaG_FD_204514 | JGI IMG/M metagenome (GOLD analysis project Ga0315339, IMG submission 204514) | Ammonia-oxidizing marine archaeal communities from Pacific Ocean, United States - ASW #17 | ecosystem: Environmental > Aquatic > Marine > Oceanic | place: USA: California | collected 2016-12-05
CGTCGAACCAGTTGCGCGGGGTTTGGCCAAGCGCGATGACCGTCAGGCAGACGCCATCGCAGGCAATCGAGGCCCCGATGTCGATGCCCGTCACGTCATAATCCGTGCCGATCCGGGCGCGCAGATCGCCGCGCTGCTCAACCTCTAGAATCTCGCCAATGTCTGTGATGATGCCGGTAAACATGCGCGTTCCTTTCGTCTACACCCGACGTAGCCGGGGCACAGGCCAATCGCAAGGCCGCTTATGGCCGCGCAAGGCCGCTGTAAATTACTAATTCAGTCATATCTTTGCCCTATTGCTTAAGGATGTTAACAGACGAGCATAAGGAACCGGCCAGCGGGAAACCCGCGCCGGAAGGGGATGGACGTATGGTAACGGGCGACAGGCGCAAATTTCTGTTCCTGCAGGGGCCTCATGGGCCGTTCTTTCGGCGTTTGGCCAAGATGCTGCGCGCAGCTGATGCGCAGGTCTGGCGCGTTGGGTTCAACGCCGGTGACGCCGCTTTCTGGCCCGCTGATGCCAGCTATATTCCGTTTCAATCCCCTGTGGATGACTGGCGCGGGGTGTTTGCCCATATTGTCGACGATAAGGGCATCACCGATATCGTGCTTTACGGCGACACGCGGCGTATCCACGCCGAGGCGGTTGAAGTCGCTCGCGATCTTGGCCTGATGGTCCACGTCTTTGAAGAGGGGTATTTGCGCCCCTATTGGGTGACGTACGAACGCGGCGGCTCCAACGGGAATTCCGCGTTGATGGACCTGTCGATCCCGCAAATGCAAAAAACGCTGGCCAATGCAGAGCTCGATATACCAGAGGCCCCGGCCCATTGGGGCGACATGCGCCAGCACGTGTTTTACGGCGCGGTGTACCACGGCCATCTGCTGCTGCGGAACCGGCCCTATCGCACCTTTGAGCCGCATCGCAGCATGAGCGTGTCGCAAGAATTTCGCCTGTATCTGCGGCGGCTGTTGCTGATGCCCGCGATCTGGGCCGACCGGGTGATTGCCACCTACCGCATCAAACATGGCGGATTTCCCTATCATTTGGCGCTTTTACAGTTGGAACACGACAGTTCCTTCCAGAAGCACAGTGAATTCGCCACGATGATCGAGTTTCTGGAGCGGGTCATTGCGGGCTTTGCCGATGGCGCGCCGACGCATCATCATTTTGTGTTCAAGGCCCACCCGCTGGAGGACGGCCGCGTCAACCTGCGCCGGGCGATCCGGCAATTGGCCAAGGATCATGGCGTCGAAAACCGGGTGCATTACGTGCGCGGCGGCAAGCTGGCGCAACTGTTGGATCATGCGCGCAGCGCGGTCACGGTGAATTCCACCGCCGCGCAACAGGTGCTGTGGCGCGGATTACCGCTTAAGGTGTTTGGCGAGGCGGTCTATGCGAAACCTGAATTCGTCTCGACGCAGCCCTTGGCCGAATTCTTTGCCCGTCCGGGGCGGCCAGACAGTCGCGCCTATCGCGATTACCGGCATTTCCTGCTGGAGACCTCGCAAATTGCGGGCGGGTTTTATTCGGCGCGCGGGCGGCGGCAATTGCTGCGTCAGGTGGTCGATATGATGCTGGCCCCCGAAGATCCCTATGATGCGCTGCGCCTTGGCACAGCGGCTCCACGGCAACAGTTACGGCTTGTAAAATAACGCCCAAACTGCGCGCTGGCTTTTTCATCTGTATTTCGGTACCTTATAAAAAAAGACTTGAGGCAGATAATATGGTCGAGGAGACCGAGCAGTGAAAATCAGTGCTTCGCGCTGGGCGAAAACCGTTGCCCTGTTGGCGCTCGTTGGTGTGCTATCGTCATGCGGCTTGCCGCGTTCGGGCCCCAACAAACGTGAAATTTACCGTGGTTCCGTGCAAAAACAGGGCGATGCCTTTGTTGTTTCGGTCAATGACCGGGTGACGCGGGCCACCGCTGTTGTGCCTGCGCTGGGCTTTTCCGGTGCTTTCATCAACGCCAGCCCGGTCGGGTCAGACACCATTCGCCCCGGTGACACGCTGGGCCTGACGATCTATGAGAACGTCGATGATGGCCTGCTGGCGGGCACCGGCATCAACTCGACCACGCTGGACGAGGTGCAGGTCGATGGCGCGGGCTTTATCTTTGTGCCTTACGCGGGCCGTATCCGCGCGGCTGGCAATACGCCAGAGGCGATCCGCCGGATCATCACTGACAAGCTGTCAGATCAGACGCCAGACCCGCAGGTCATGGTGCGTCGGCTTGCCGGAGACGGAGCGACTGTGTCGATCACCGGGGCCGTTGGTGGCCAAGGCATTTTTGCCATTGAACGTCCGACCCGCACACTGACGGCCATGCTGGCCCGCGCGGGTGGCGTCACGGTCGAGCCGGAAATTGCCCGCATCAAGGTGATCCGCGGGCAGCACACTGGCGAAATCTGGTTCGAAGACCTGTATGAGAACTCACAATATGATATCGCCCTGCGTGGCGGTGATCGGGTGTTGGTAGAGGCAGACACGCGGTCCTACACGGCCTTGGGCGCAACCGGTGCGCAGACCCGTGTTCGGTTTGATTCCAAAATACTTTCGGCAGTCGAGGCGATTGCCCAGGTTGGTGGGTTGAACCCGGCCCTGGCGGACCCGACTGGCGTGTTCGTATTCCGAAACGAGCCAGAGGAAATTGTGCATCAGGTTCTGGGTCGCACCGATCTGATCGGCACCCAGCGCATGGTCTATGTGCTGGATCTGACAGAGCCCAACGGCTTGTTCATGGCCCGCGACTTCGTGATCCGTGACGGCGATACGGTATATGTAACCGTGGCCCCCTATGCGCAGTTCGCCAAGGTTCTGACGGCCGTATCGGGCACAGTCGGCACGGTGGATTCGCTTAATACCCTGTCTGGCAACTAGCCGCATATGAACAGCGCGGAAGATATCCGCACCGCCGGGGGGGAAACCTCTCGGCGGCTTTTCGTCTACAATGGCGGGTTTCTGACGCAAAAACGTGTGCGGCGTATTTTGCAGTTGTCCGGCTGGGACATCCGGCTTGGCAAACCCGGCGATAGTGATTGGGTCGGTGTCTGGGGCAAAAGCCCGACTGCCCCGCGCGGCGAGGCTGTGGCCAACCAGACCGACAGCCCGGTATTGCGCGTCGAGGATGCGCTATTGCGATCCGTGATGCCGGGCCGCGCCGGGTCGCCGCCGCTGGGCCTGCACCTGGATGAGACCGGCGTGCATTTTGACAGTTCGGCACCCTCTGATCTTGAGACCTTGTTGGCCACGCATCCGCTGGATGATACCGACCTGTTGAACCGCGCGCGCCATTGTATCGACTGGCTACAGGCGGCGCATCTGTCGAAATACAACGCCTTTGATCCCGAGGCCCGACTGCCCGATGCGCCCTATGTCGTGGTTATCGATCAGACGCGTGGCGATGCATCGATCACCCACGGCGGGGCCAATGCCGACAGCTTTCGTGAGATGCTGTATTACGCGCAAGAGGAAAACCCCGGCGCGAAAATCCTGATCAAAACCCATCCAGAGACCGTCGCGGGCCATCGCCCCGGCCATTTCGGCCCAGAGGATGCGCGCGGTAATATCCACCTGTTGTCCGACCCCGTCAGCCCCTGGCGGCTGTTTGAGGGCGCGACAAAGGTCTACAGCGTCACCTCTGGCATGGGGTTTGAGGCGATATTTTCCGGGCACAAACCGCGCGTTTTCGGCCAGCCGTTTTATGCTGGATGGGGCCTGACCGATGATGCCTTTCCGGTCGCGCGCCGCAAACGCAGCCTGACCCGCGCGCAACTGTTTGCCGCCGCTATGATCCTTTATCCGACGTGGTACGACCCATACCGCGACCGTCTGTGCCAGCTTGAAGATGCAATCGCCACGCTGGAAGCACAGGCCAACGCATGGCGCGCCGATCATAGGGGCTATGTCGCGAACGGCATGCGCCTGTGGAAGCGAAAACCGTTGCAGCAGGTGTTCGGCCAACAGAAAAAGCTGCGGTTTCAGGACGATCCGACCAAGGCCGTGGCGCTTGCCCGCGCTGAGGATCGCAAACTGCTGGTCTGGGCAGGCAAAGAGGTGCCTGCGCTGACGGCAGATGTGCCGCTGATCCGGGTTGAGGACGGTTTTTTGCGGTCACGCGGGCTTGGTGCAAATCTGATCCCGCCGCTGTCCTTGGTGACCGATGATTTGGGCATCTACTATGACCCGACGCGCGAAAGCAGGCTGGAGCGCCTGATCGCCAAAGCCGCCGAGATGCCTTCCGAGCAGCTACGGCGTGCGGAACGGCTGGTGGCGCGTCTGAACAAATCGCGACTGTCAAAATACAACCTTGCGCAAGCGGATTTGCCCGACCTGCCTGCAGGCCAGCGCATTCTGGTCCCCGGTCAAGTCGAAGACGATGCCTCTATCCGCACCGGCACCAACACGGTCTCGACGAACCGCGCCCTATTGGATGCCGCGCGCTCCGCTAATCCCGACGCGCTGATCCTGTACAAACCGCACCCGGATGTAGAGGCCGGGTTGCGCAGCGGCGCGTTGCCCGCGTCCGAAACCGCCGCCGCCGACATGGTACTGGCCCACGCCGACCCGATCCGCCTGATCGAGGCCTGTGATGAGGTCTGGACGATGACGTCGTTGCTGGGGTTTGAGGCTCTGTTGCGCGGCAAGCCAGTCACCTGCTTGGGCGCGCCGTTTTATGCCGGCTGGGGGCTTACGCAGGATATTGGCAAAATCCCCGCACGCCGCATTTCGCGACCGCGACTGGCGGCCTTGGCCCATGCGGTGCTGATCGCCTATCCGCGCTATCATGACCCACTGACCAAGGCACCCTGCCCGCCCGAAGTCATTGTGGATCGGCTGATCGCGGGGAACCTGCCGCGCCCTGGCCCATTCAATCGATCGTTGGCAAAGCTACAGGGGATTTTTGCCAGCTATGCTTGGGTTTGGCGTTAAACAGTGCCTCGTTCGGGCGCATCCCAAACGTGCATCACATCCGCCCCCACGCGCCTTGTTTCGCGCAACTGGAATCGCGGTGCCACGCGCAGCCGGTCAATGCCCATTGCGCCCAGGGCTGGCTGGCCCTCGGCCCCTAACGCCACGCCTGCGGTGAAACCGATCAGTTGATCGACCACTCCCGCCATAAGCAATGAAGCCGCGAGCGTGCCCCCACCCTCGCAAAACACTCGCGTCAGACCGGCCTGTCCAAGCGCTTGCAGTGCCGCCACCGGATCTATTTGTCGCCCTTGCCCTAATGGCACCGGAAATAGCCGCGCGCCGAGGTCTGTCCAGACCTGTTGCAGCCCCGCATCCGCGTCGGCTCCGTGGCAAATCCAAACCGGAATATCGCGCGCCGTCGCTGCCAGTTGCCCGCCCAGCGGCAGATCAAGCCGCCGTGACCAGACCAGCCGCACCGGCTGTTGCGCGACCCCCAGATCGCGCACGGTCAATGATGGGTCATCGGCCCGCGCCGTGCCGCCACCAACCAGCACCGCATCATGGCGCGCCCGCATCGCATGTACCAACCGCCGTGCGTCGGGTCCGGTAATCCACTTGCTGTCGCCCGTCGCCGTTGCAATCCGCCCATCAAAGCTATTGGCCAATTTCAGCGTCACAAAGGGCCGCCCCTGCGTAACCCGCAGCAGAAATCCGGCATTAAGCCGTTCCGCCTGCACCTGCATCACACCAGGTTTCACGGCAATCCCAGCCGCTTGCAGTCGGGAAACCCCGCCACCATCAACCCTTGGGTCCGGGTCTTGCAGCGCCACAACCACGCGCGAGATTCCCGCATTGACCAAAGCATCCGCACAGGGCGGGGTCTGGCCTGTATGGGCGCAGGGTTCCAGCGTGACATAGGCCGTGGCCCCACGCGCAGCGTTTCCAGCCTGCGCCAAAGCGACGGTTTCCGCATGCGGCCGCCCGCCCGGCTGGGTCCAGCCACGTCCGACAACGCGGCCTTTATGCACGATCACGCAACCCACCGCAGGGTTCGGCCATACATTGCCCAGCCCCCGGCCCGCGAGGCCAAGGGCAAGCGTCATATAGCGGGTATCGGTGTCGCTCACTCGTCCGGCAAGGTTGGCGGGCGCAATTCGCTAACGAATTCCTCAAAGTCATCCGCTGCCTGGAAGTTTTTGTAAACGCTGGCAAAACGTACATAGGCAACCGTGTCAATCCGCGCCAGGCTTTCCATGACAATCTCGCCGATGGTCTTGGACGGGATATCCGTCTCGCCCATCGATTCCAGCCGACGCACGATGCCAGAGATCATCTGATCAATCCGCTCCGGATCCACCGGGCGTTTCTGCATCGAAATCCGGATAGACCGCTCCAGCTTTTCGCGGTCGAAATCTTCGCGGCGGCCATTGGTCTTTATGACAACCAAGTCGCGCAGCTGCACGCGTTCATAAGTGGTGAAACGACCACCGCAGGCCGGACAAAACCGCCGCCGCCTGATCGCCACGTGGTCCTCGGCGGGGCGTGAATCTTTTACCTGAGTGTCGATATTTCCGCAAAACGGACAGCGCATGGCGTCTCCTCGGTCCCTGTCCCAACTTATCCACAGCGACTATAGGGATAACGCCAATCTTTGGGTAGTGCAGAAATGCCACCACCGCATATAGTGTGTCACGAAAGTATCGTTATAGCCGTGCTTCCGCCAATTGTTGTGGCGTTGCAGAGATATCTGGACTGTTTTGCAGAGATATTTAGAGCAAACGATTTTTTGATCCAGATGCGGTGGGTGCGGGAGGACGAGGCCATAGGTGGATGTTTAAAAAAAACAAAACCCAAGTTCTTAAAAGGGGTGTTTAAATGGATACTATCCGTTGACCATCGTCACCAAAGAGACTTTCCAAGATCGGAAAAGATCGTTTCAAGGTCCATGTCTGGCATTGGATTATCGTTCTTGGATCGGTTCGGCGCAGTTGACGCGCAAAAAAAGGCGAGAAGAATGGCGGGAAGTTGAAAAACCGATCTGCGATCTTTTCTTTCTCTTATTCGTTCGCCGATAAATTTATTTTCTCCGATCCACTTGCGCAGCCCGTCCAGAGAAACACCCTCAAAACCAGCGTAGTAGTCGATAATCATTTTGTTCAGAGGACTGTCCGACCCACTCGGGGGGACCGTAACGAGCTCCTGATAAGCTGAGATGAGATACTCGTTCAAAATTTCTTGCGGCCGGACTTGTTCGGTTATTAGTTTGTCCAGTTCGTCGAAGTAATCGCCTGTCGCCTCGATCAGCGCCATGCTTTTGGCCGCAGAGCGCTTCATTTTCGGTGTTGTCTTGATCGACGGCTTGTACAATGTGTCGTGCGTAATCTCGCTATACGCGTGCTGCAAAATCGTTCTTATCTGGATCTCGCAAGGCAGGCCGTCAGGAATACTTGTTCCCTCGAAAAAATTCTGACCTTTCGAACGGACGATGTAGTGCAGTGACTGGTAGTCAAACTCGTAAGGCTTCGCAGCAATCTCGTCCGCGTGATCCCGAGCTTTTACGGCGTCCCAAACGCTCTCTTCAGACTGTATTGCTTCTCCTACTGCACGGACATCATCGCCAAGAAGTAGCACCACTCGAAGCCCAACTTTGTCCTCGATCTCATTGAAAGGATCAACATAATCCTTGCCCCGGTAAAAGGCTTTCTGGAGGAGCGATGGGTCGTCTTTTAAACGCGGCACTACCGGTATCTTGAACAGATTTTGGAATGCCTTTTGCCCGAACTTTTGAACGAGGATTTCGCATAGATGATGACGCACAAATCCGCCCCAACTTTGACAGCCGGGACGCTCAATGTGCCATTTGGCGAGGAACTCCTCATCTCTGCTGGTCATAGTTCTTTAACAAAACCGTCCTGAATTGTGATGACGGTCACAGTTTGACCTGCAGTGGCCGTCGTGGGGTCAACCGATTTGGTCTCGATAGTAGCACGCTTTTCCGCGATGGCTTCTGGCGAGGCTGAAAACTCGATATCTGTACCATATTTGAAGCGACGTCGCTTTAGTTTGCCTTTGAGCTCACTCGTATCGCGTTGCACTGCTCTCGCCGGAAACTGCTTCCTAGTCATGTGATTACCATATTGGTCCTGAAGCTCTTCAGGGACATATCGTTGGGTAAACTCGTCAACAGTAAACGTCTGCGACTGCTCGGATTTTACGTATGTGTACAAAGCATCGATAATCTCATGACGCTCTTCGCGATCCGCTACTTTGCTGGAAATGAACTCGCGTGTTAGATTGAAAAACCTTGCCGTTTCGTATGCGCTGTCTTCCAGAAAGCCGCAACCAAGAAAGCTCTCATAAAAGTACAAGGCCGCTGCTTCTCGGTTTCTGGCCGCTATATGGTGATCATAAACCAAGGCTCTCCACCCGTCCGGTGCCCCCTTGTTCGCATCTTCTTGCACCATAAGCCCGATTTTATACAACCGGGTAGCTTTGGTCAGAAATAGGTCATTTACAAATTCTGTTATGATTGATGCCCCGTCGCGTCTGCGTCGAAATCCATCTTGAACTTCCGCCTTGATTACAGCAACAAACGGGCTGTTCTGGCGACTGGTCGTGCCATTGAACACTATCACCATCCCGCCGGGAATATTCTGAGTTGTTTGAGCTTCACACAGACGATTGGGTACAGATTTTGAGAGTTCCAAAAAATCATCATTCATAGCCGGAGCTATTGCTTCCGCGTCTCCGAGAAACGTTCCCGGCCCTGCCCTCTGAATGCCCATCTCCACACTCTTTGATTTAGCTGACAGCGCGTCAGTAATGCGTTGACGAAAAGCGTCCATCGCTTCGTTTGACAGGTTTTCTAGACGAGTGGCAAAATCTGGCGGAACAATTCTGCGGTCGTCGCCGCGAGCAAAAATCTCATGGACTGCAATACAATTGACGGTCAGGTTTTCAAGCACTGTAATCTCCTAGTTAAAATCCGAATCGAATTTGTACTGTAGGATACACAACCAAAGGAATATTTGCGGCGCAAAATTGAGTCTGCGCCAATTAGCAGCAACTCAGTAGAACCATGCGGCATTGACCACCGAGCACCCCCTTTCGGCACGGCCCACGCCCTTGCCGACACCTCACTCGACATACCTGAACCCCTGCACGGCGCGCATGTGGCCGCCGAATCCTGACGTGCCGCCGGTGGGGCTGGCCCAGCCGTTTCTGATTGCTGCGCGTTCGATGCTGGCGGCGGAGCGTCGTTTGTTACCGCCAAAGAGCGCGCAGGACACCTGGCACCACTGCGGGCTGCGACGCAGGGATGCCGCGAGGCCGGGGTGCGAGGTGTGGAACAGCGTCGGCATCGGCTTGTTGTGGCGATTGATACCACGTCGCCACAGCGCGCAGACCTCGTTCAAAAACCGCAGGCCCAAGCCCGCGCCCTGCCATTCTGGCATGATGACCAGGCGGCAGGCGCGGGCCTCTTTCATCCCTGGTCGTGTGGAAAAGCAGATATGGGCAATAGGCGCGCCATCGACTGTGCCGACATAATAGGCCGGAGCCACCATGCGGGGCAGTTTCAGGTAGTGATGCGGCTCAAAAAGCGGCCAATAACTGCCGTCGGTCTGGTGGATGTCCATGGCGATTGCGGGCGCTCGTCGAAGACGCCTCCAGTCGAAGGTCGCGGTGCGCGTATCAATCACCCAATCCGGCTGCAGCCAGTCGACAATGTCATAGTGGCAGCTCGCCGCCACGAATTGCCCCGGCCCGGATCGACGCCAGCTTTTGGCAAAGGCATTTGCGGCGATTTGCGCCACGCGCCGGTCCACGGTGGATGTGAACTCATCGATCACGGCGGGCTCGGGCCGCTCGATCAGCAGCCGCGCCAGATCGGCGCGGAATTTCTCACCGGTGGACAACACGTGATAGGGCCGCAACCAGGCGGGCACAGTCCCAAGGCCAACCGCCGCCAGGGCGGCCGTTACATCGTCAAAGGGCGATTGCACGCCAAGCGCATCGATCAGCGGCTGGTCTTTTGGCCAGGGCCGCTGCCCCTTTGCGGCACGCGCGCCGAACAAACTGCGCAGGATCGAGCTTTTGCCAGTCCCGGATGGCCCGACAACCAGGCCGACCTGCCAATCGCGCTCACTCAACGGCGCGTCCAGATCAAGACGAAAGTCCGCGTCGCCCTCGACGTTGAACAAGCTGGAAACCCGCGCCGCGCGATAGCTGTCGGGGATTGGGCAGGCATGATGGATGGACAGTTTCATGTGCTGACCACCTTGGATTTGAAGCCCAACAGCTTGAACGCCTGGAACAGTGTCGCCTGGGCCGTCTCGTCGGGAACCAGGACAATGACGCCGAACTGGGGTTTGTATCGGGGACGATCCGGGCGGCCGGGTGCGCCGGGTTCAAGATCAGGAAGCGGGATTTTCTGAGAGGCCTGGGCCATTGTTGAACTCTTTTCCATCGCGGTCTTGCCGCTTGGGTGAAGGGCTCGTGTCTGGCCTCAGATTATTGAACGCGCGGCACCTCGGGCATTTGATCGACAGATCGCCCGCCAGGGCACCGGCTTGCATTTTGAATAACAATCGTCCGCAGCCAGAGCAACGGATTTCTCCTAAAATACTATTGTGCAAAAGAGCGACTCACCTCAAAATTGCCGATCCCATGCATGGGAAGGGAGCGGCCTTAACCTCTGAGGGGTCGGCGGGGTTTGTGTCCAAACAAGTCCCCGTGCTGGAGGGCGTTTCCTCGCCCTCTGGCCTCCCGCTTAGGGTGGCATTTGATCCTTCATTTCGCCGCCTTCTCTGCGGTAAATCGCGTCAACAACCCGGATCCGTCCAGGGCATGCGTGACCGTTTTCACATGCCATTGCCCGGTCAGATCCGGGCCAAGACCCTGCGGTTCAATCAAGCTGCCCGCGAACAGGCCGGGGGCGAAGGTGGACAGGCTGGCATCCAGAGTGGACGCGCCGCGCTCGGCCTTTGTAAGCGCCGCATCCGCCGCCGCCTGCGCCTCGCTGGCGGAGCTGAACACCCGGCGCAGTTTCTTTTTCGGCGCGCCGCTGCCCGCTGTCACCACATGGGTCTTGCCGGCCTTCAGCTCGGACCATTCGGCCTCAATCGTCTTGTATTGGCCCCGGTCGGCCACTTCAAAATCCCATTCAACCAATTGACGCGGCGAGATCA
>Ga0315339_1003444_pt1 | contig 11102 bp, 9 predicted proteins | sample ASW17metaG_FD_204514 | JGI IMG/M metagenome (GOLD analysis project Ga0315339, IMG submission 204514) | Ammonia-oxidizing marine archaeal communities from Pacific Ocean, United States - ASW #17 | ecosystem: Environmental > Aquatic > Marine > Oceanic | place: USA: California | collected 2016-12-05
TGCTCCTGTTAAGATTGGTAATAGTATCCAGATTGGAGCGAATGCCGTGATTCTTCCAGACTCACATATCGAGGATAAGGTGGTTGTATCTGCAAACTCGCTAGTTAATGGTCATATCCGGACAGGGGCGATAGTAGCTGGGGTTCCTGGTCGGGCGTTTTCAAGACGAAAAGAAATTGCGGAAGACGAGATTTCAGAAGAAGCAAAGATTTTATTGTTAACAACATTAATGGAAACGTTTTGTAGAGATCATGAACTTGATTTCAACCAGGATAGTGACAGATGGAGTATAAAAACAAAATTGGGAACAATTTCAAATGATGTTGAGCTAAATCCCAATATATTTGTTACTTTGAAAACGTTCAAGTCCAATCCACCTCCGGTTGCGACAACCTTCGATCTCGAATCTAGAATGATTTATGGCGAAACAGGTAACCTGACTGATCTTCTAAGAGAGTTTCTTAGAAAAAGGGGAGTACGCTTTATTCACGATGAATGGCGTTATACGTTTAAGGACTTAGATTTATGAGCACCTTCAATCTAGATAGTGTTTTGCGGGAGAAAATATTTTTAGTATTAGAAATTGGTTGTAACTACGAAAATGATTTGGAAAAGGCGAAAGAGATGATTCGGTATGCAGCGGAGCAAGGAGCTGATGCAGTTAAGTTTCAGACGTTCATAGCGGAAAAGGTGTTCTCAACTCATGCAGAGAAATTCTGGGACATAGAGGGATGCCCAGGAGACACTCCACTAGATGAATTTAGGTTGATGCCACATCTTACAAAAAATCAATATCTAATGTTGAAAGACGAAGCTGAAAAGGCGGGAGTAATATTTTTCTCAACACCGGAAGACGAAACATCGTTTGAGCTACTCAATGATATAGGTGTTCCGTTGTGGAAAATTAGTTCGATGAATATAACACACAAACCGTTAATCGATCTTTGCGCTGCCACACAACGGCCTATTTTGCTATCAACTGGAGCGTCGACAATTCCTGAAATATTCCAGGCAGTAGAATGGATAGAGAATCATGGTAACCATAACATTGTAATTATGCACTGTATTTCAAATTACCCTACTATGGACTCCAACGCGAACCTTAGAATGATTAACCATATTCAAAAGTGTTTCCCTGAATATTGGGTCGGGTACTCAGATCATACCCTACCGATCGATGGAGAAGGCGTCATTACAGCAGCAGTTGCTTGTGGCGCAAAGGTGATCGAAAAACATTACACATGGGATAGTACGAGGCCAGGTTACGACCATCAAATCTCCGTTGATTATCGTGGCGTTAGACGTTTGATAACTCAAATTGAGAGGGTAAATTCTGCCCTGGGTTCAGAGCGAAAGCAGCCAATCGAAGCTGAAGCAAAAGCGAGGATTCATGCGAGACGTAGCGTTACCGCAAATGAGCACATTCCTAGAGGGACAAGAATTGAAAAACGTATGCTGGAAATAAAGCGTCCTTCTTATGGAATTGCTCCCCAGTTTCTAGAGCATGTAGTTGGAAGAGTGGCTATCGTAGATATTTCTTACGATACCCAAATTAAGTGGGAGATGATAGGGTCTTATGCCGAAAACTGAAATTGTCCTAGCAATCGTTGAGGCGAAGACCGTTTCTTTTTTTACCTTATCTCTTGCGCTAGTTTCGATAGTTTATTTGCGAAGTTCTTAATTGTGCGTAAAGATGGTGCGACTATCGAAATAAGCTCGTATCCTGAACCTCTTCTGTGAATTTATGCGTCATCAAACGCAGAAATAGGAAGCTGAAAAGCTATTTCTTATGAGGGAGTTGATTAAAGCCTTAGTCCAATTAAAACAGGTGATGAGTAGAAACGGTGCGAGAGTACTTGTCTACCCACAATATTTTGTTGAGATAGTAAGAGCACCTATCATCTTTTTGGTGCGCCTGACTCGGGCGCAAAAAATCGTTATGAACGATACGTTTTCTTTTGGGGATGGGTTCCAGAATATGTCTGGAAAAGGTATTTCTACTGTTTATGTGGAAGGTCTTAACAGTCCCAACAGAGGTTGGTTTAGGTTGAGTTTTGCTAGTGACTTAAGATGTTGCTACGAAATTCGTAGTTAGAAACTCAGACTTGTGTGAGGCAAAAAGCTTAATTCTATTTATCGCCTAAGTCGCTCTGTTTGAGGGATAAAAAAAGTTAAACAATGAAAAATTGATTCGAACACTCCTGAAGAGAAATCCCCAAAAGTGTCTCCTGTAATCTCAAAACAATTAGGTAAGAATTTTGAATTAAGATTCTTTTATTTATGTTTTTTTGTTTACATAGTTATTCATGTTGGCTTTGCTGCAGAACTCCATTTGAAGAGAGAAATTCCGTGGGAGCCAGATGATCACTATCATTACATTAGCAAAGCAAGTAATTTATTAGATTGTTTAGCAGATAAATGTCCTGCGCTTGATGATATCCACACACAAACAAAACCACTAGCATTGGGAGAAGATCTTAAACAAAACAATCATATAAATTTACTGAGGAATAGAGAAAAGCACCGTTTCTTACTGGCTTACCACCCGCTTTATTCATCGCTACTTGCAGGTTTGAGGGTTTCTGGGTTGGCGTTCGAACAAGGTCAAGTTGTAGTAGATGTGCTAGGTACTATCTTATTTGGAATTGGGTTAAGTTTATTTACGAGCAGATTGTTTGGTAGAGGGTCTGCTGCCTTAAGTTTATTAACTCTGAGTGTTTTAGTTCTTCCATATTGGGGTACTCACTATGTTAACCCATGGCATTTTTCCAATGGATTTATTTTTCTGTCATGGTGGGCTTTAGCTCGTCAGCAAAGCTCTAACTTCAAGTTAGTCACACTATTTTCAATTCTTTCAATAGTATCTCATCCGATTGGTGTAATTTTATATGGAATGTCTACTGGAGCAATTATTCTTCTTTATCTGAGGAGTTGGAATAAGAGTTGTGTGCTCCATTTTTTGTGTATGTGTGTTTTTTTAGTACTTTATTTCTTCGCAATGGATCAGCTAGGTCGAGAAGGTGTACAGCTGACTGATACATATCTCATGCAAGGGGGAATTTTACAAATTGTTGGAAACAACTTTGATGTAATTGTTCGATATCTAAAAATATTATCTTTAAACGCTAGTCCAATTGTGTTGGTTATTTGCACTTTCATTACATTGGCCACTATTTTACAAAGATTTCGAGATGTTCTTTCTCGTATCATTAAAAAATGGTTGGCGAGATTAGAAATATCTCAGTTTCGAAAAATTGTTATTTTTTCATTGGTAATGCTTGGTATGTTTCTAATTTCTCTAGTAGAACCTCATGATGTTGGGTTATTCCTGAGAGTAGGACCGCTTATCGTAGTCTTCCTACTCGGTCTGTTTTTCTCCGTCACCTGGTCTGTAGTGGAGAGAATGTTGAAAGGGAGTAGGTTTCATACTGGTTACGAAGGTTGGTCCGATAGAGAGGGCTCGGGAACTAGTGTTATTCAACGAAACGGCGGGGTAGAACGAACTTGTATTGCCCTTATTATGCTGTCTCTACTTTTGACGATGAGTTATAACGCCGTGCGCTTGTGTTATGCAAGTGCGGAAAGAATACTTGGGCATAATATGGTGTTTATCCCGGAAACCGTTGAAAAATTATTGGAGGACTCACAAGCGGATAGTCGAATCTTGTATAACCTACACAGTATTTACAACTTGCGAAAATCTTGGACTACATATAACAATAGAAGTTTGGTTGGTACGAAAGTTAATACTGGTGCAGAAGCTGCAACCAATTTCGTTCTTATTTACGGCGGAGTGAACAGAGGTGCAGTCCTCTCACATTTGGTACTTTCAACTGTCGATGAAAGTAAGTGGATTGATGAATCGATTAGTCATTTGGTTACACTGTCGCCCTCGACTGTAATACTAGGAAGCGATATTGTTCTGCACAGCGGTGATTCAGTTAGAATCGAGAACAATAACGATGAGGATTTTGGCGGTGCTGAAATCTATATTCAAAATGAAGAAGGTCCGGTTCTCATCTCGGTGAAGGGTGCGGAAACGTTCCAAGTTGAGTTTCCTTCGAATAGTCAGCGGTGGGTAAAGATTCCATCCAACATATTGAGTGGCACTAGAATAATTGAGGTTAGTACTCAACCGATTAAGTCGTACACCAATCGATTGAAAGATATTGTTTCTTTTTCTCGGTCGATTTGGATTCAAAGTATGTCTTATAGAACTAGAATAGGAGGGGTTAGAATCGGTAGCCAATCAACGTATTGGCCTTGGGACCAGGCGATTAAGATTACAGTTAATAACTATGCGTCTAAACGTGTCGATAGGGAAATAGTTTACAAAACTAATAGTTTATCGCCAACACACCAATGCCAAGTTGGAAAAATTGTTAGTGATAGGGGATCAATAGTTGTAGCTAGATTAATGTGTCCTAGTGGCTGAGTTTTTGTGTCTACTCTCAATTATTCTAAGTGATTCCTTGTCTCAGATGAAGGTGATCTTAAACAATTTATGGTCATTTCTAATGTTTGGCTTAACACCGTATTGGTTCTAATTTGATTATAAAGTTTGCCATAGATTTAGTATTTAAATTAACAGGCTGGTGGTTCAGCGTAATTTATCCATTCTTGTTCCAAGGAGTACATTGGAAATTGGAATTCCTGCGGTGAGAACAGAGTCTATGTTCCTGTCGAAACAACTTAAAGAGTTGTACGAATACTCATCACAAATTGGTCGTGATATTTCATTGACTCAAGGTCCCGGTGGTAATTCTTCGTTGAAGTGTGGGAATACACTTTGGGTAAAGGCATCAGGTATGTGGCTTGCGGATGCAGAAACTAGACCGATTTTCTGTTCTTTGAATCTTGCCGAGATTCGAAATGCAATGGATCATGACAGTTCCGGTCAGGAGTTGGAACAAGTAATTCAATCAGCTAGTGGCAATTTGCGTCCTTCGATTGAAACGTCACTTCATGCGGCGCTTCCACACACGATTGTCATCCATGTTCATGCTATCGATGTCATTGCTTGGTTGGTTCGTCGCTCGGGTCTACAAGATACTGAAAAACTTCTTGATGGGTTGAATTGGAGATGGGTTCCATACAGACGGCCTGGGGTCCCACTAACAATAGCAGTAAGAGCTGTACTTGACACTAATCCGGATATTTTATTGTTGGCGAATCATGGGATTCTCATTGGTGGTGACAACGTTCAGCAGGTTAGATTACGTCTTAAGGAGGTTGTTAGGCGACTTTCTATTCCTCAACGGGTAGTTAGTCCCGGGGCGTTTCGAGTCGATGAAATAGAAATCAGACGACTCGGAATTTTCTCGGAAATGCATGTTCCTAGACATCCCATTATTCAGGCGTTAGCGAATGATTCGACTTCATTTGCTCTACTTGGGGTGGGCGTGCTATATCCGGATCAAGCTGTCTTCCTTGGGCCGAAGATTAATGTTATTACGGCGGGCGAAGACTTCGGAAAGTGGGTTACTACCCCAGACTATCTTATAGTTGAGAAATGCGGTGTATTAGTAGCTAACGTTGTTAATCCTGCGATCGAAGAGATGCTTGCAGGCCATGCCATGCTTCTACTTAAACTTGATACAAAAACAGACTTAATTCCTTTATCAGACCAGGACATTTCTGCTTTGGTGAATTGGGATGCCGAAGCCTACCGGCAGAAGGTTGAATTTAGAAAATAAGTATGCAGATTGTTATCCCCATGTCGGGTTACGGCCAGCGATTTCGTGCAGCTGGTTACACAGTACCAAAACCGCTAATCGAAATAGACGGAAAGCCGATCATAGAATACGTGGTCGAAATGTTTCCAGGTGAAGATGATTTCTTGTTTATTTGTAACCAAGAACACCTAGATACACCAATCTATCAGATGGAAAAACTCCTGAATTGTATAGCCCCGAAAGGAGTCGTTGTAGGTATTGCTCCACACGATCGTGGTCCGGTTCACGCCGTGTTGCGAGCACGGCAATATTTGAGATCAAATCAACCACTCATTATTAACTATTGTGACTTCGCCTGTGATTGGGACTACAACAACTTTAAGAAATATGTAGAAGAAAATAAGTGTGATGGTTGTATACCGTGTTATCGCGGATTTCACCCTCATACAATCTGGAGTAAGAACTACGCTTATGTGCGTGAAGAAAACCTAATGGGTTGTGATATTCAGGAAAAGCAACCATTCACAGACAATCATCAAAGTGAGTTCGCTTCCAGTGGGACTTATTTTTTCAAATCAGCAGAATTCTTTGAAAACTACGCTGAGCAATCTATTGACGCTGGTCTCCACGTTGGCGGAGAGTACTACGTTTCGATGGTTTATAAGCCGATGTTCAATGAGGGTTGCCGAATTTTTGTGTATGAGTTAAATCATTTTATGCAGTGGGGAACTCCAAATGATCTCGAGGATTATGTCTATTGGTCAGGTGCATTCCGGCGCTTGAATAAAAAAAAGGAGACGATCAAAACATCTGGGATTTTGTTGATGCCAATGGCAGGCTTTGGGAGCCGGTTTGAAAAAGCTGGCTACAAAATACCAAAACCTCTGATTGAAGTATCAGGAGTACCAATGGCGGAAAGAGCTTTAAGGAGCCTGCCGAAGACCGATGAGCAAATATTTGTATTGCGTGAGGACATTAAATGTAAAACAAAGCTAGTAAATTCTTTGTCAAATTCTTCACTGAACCCCAAATTCGTGAATATCGATTCTCCAACCGATGGCCAAGCATCGACCTGTATGGAAGGAATAAAGTCGGTTCATGGAGACACCTGTGTAACTATTTCCGCCTGTGATCACGGTATCTTATATGACGGTGATTGTCTTGAAAAACTGCTCCGTGATACCAACGTAGATGTGATAGTGTGGGGAGTAGTCGGGTACCCTGGGGCTATTTATAACCCCGAAATGTACGGATGGATAGACTGGAATACTCAGGACGGAAAAATTTCTAGGGTGTCAGTTAAGGCGCCATTGAAGAATCCGAGAACTGACCCTATTGTTGTAGGTACTTTTACATTTAAGAGAATATCTGACTTTACTATCGCGGTTTCACGTATGAAGGCACGTGGTGCACATATAAATGGTGAATATTATGTTGATACTGCTGTCAATGATTCACTAGCTCTTGGGCTGAATTGTGTATTGTTTCTAGTCGACTACTATTTATGCTGGGGAACGCCAAACGATTTGAATACCTATCATTATTGGGAAAAATGTTTCGAAAATTGGGAACACCATCCATATGGTGTGGTAGGTTAGATATTGAAATATTGTTGTTAGTTAATAATAATCTTACTTATCAATCCATCCCCAACTGACCAGTTCAGTATGAAGGTCTTCAAAGGAGTCTATGATCATGTCTGGTCCTGCTTTGCCATCATAAACGACGACACCATCGTGACGCTTCTGTATCGATGTAATACCTAGTGCACTAGCGCCAGCAATATCTGTACTTGCATTATCGCCTATCATCCAGCACGCGCTTGGTGCCACACCTAATTTGAGCAAGGCCAGTTCGAACGGATCTCGTCCTGGCTTATCTTCACCGGCTTCTTCACTCGTGACGACAAAATCGAACCCGTCATCTAGTCCAAAATATGAAAGTTTTCTGAATTGAATCTGGGCTGTGAGATCGGTAACCACTGCGGTATTGATATCATTTCGACGTACACTGAGAATCAACTCGCGGATGCCTGGAAATAATTGTGTGTGGCTAAGAAACGTGCGCCAATAGGTCTGTTCTAAATCGAGAGTCAGGAGTACTTGAGTTTTCAAGCCAAGAGCTTCGACTGTTTTTTGGAAATACAACAATCGGCTGTGGGAACTCGCAGTCGATTTCAGTTGTTTTTTTACTGACTGGCGGGCCGTGGCAAAACATTCACTAAAAGTTTTTCTGTCTACATCAAGAAGCTTGACGGCCTTATCTTCAACTGCTTTTGTTGCCATTTTGTGGGGATAATCATACGGATAGAGAGTATTATCTGTATCAAAAATGATGGCAGAGGGCTTTTTAGTGAACTGATCACGGCGGTTAATATTTAAAGCCATACTAGAGTCTGTTCCTCAAAGCCAGTTCAATTTGTGTAATTACTATCAACTGCATAACACCTAGCATATCGGAATGCCATTGGGGAGCCATGTCCATTAGTTCGAGCATGGCATTGGGTAGTTTTGTAGCGGATAGTGCAATATCCTCTGGAGCTAAATCTCCTTCAACATGAATGTCTACAACTCCAGGTTCTGGAGGAAATTCAGTATCTACATGTAGGCCGCAGATCCCTACCAAATCTCTTACCAAAGCCTCCCAGTAGAGCCCACTTTTCAGCCTAACTTCAAGCTTGCATCTAATGTTCTTAGAGTAATCGTTGTTCTCAAATGCGTGTTTTAGATCACTCTCGTTAGCTGGCATCATACGAAAAATTAGATCAGCTCGTTCTTTTTGGGGTTGTATGAATCGTTCAGCATCTTTGGTACGACGTTCCATAGTCTCAACGATACTCTGTTCATCCCAGTTTCGACTTTGTAAATCACGCTGAATCTTCCAGTACCGTTTCAAATCGTCGGACGGATCAAGATAGATTGTTACATCGTAACGACGAACTAAATCTGGGTCGAACAAAGCGTGAAGTCCTGAAACTATAACAACATCGTTACCTTGGTTTGGTGTGGCGGCAACAAACCGTCCTGAACTATGATCATAACTTTGCTGAGCAGTACTATGGCCGGCCAGAAGAGAGATAATGTCACGAGACATTTTGAAAAGATCATTTGCTCGAGGACTCAGATGTGTAAGGGCTTTCCACATAGGCGCATGTCGATCCCAGGAGTGGTAGTCATCACCAGAGATCTGTAATACAGAGGGTCGTCCAAAAATATCTTCAATTGAAGTTGCAAGAATGTCCTTTCCGGTACCCGAGTCTCCACAGACGCCTATTAAGAGTGGCCTTCGACTTATCCTAAAGTAGTCATTCCGCTGGACGTTTAGTCGTAACATCTGCAACATTATGATCGAACCTATAATAATAATTCCGGTAATCCATAATGAACGATCAAGAAGTAAATCAGGAAAAGAAAAATAGTCTTCGATGGGCATTACGGTTAGATCGAAAATCGGGAATCTTGGTCCCTCTGTAAATAGCACGTGGTTTAGAGTGACCAGCAAAGAAAATGCAAATACAAGAAACGCCTGAAGGCGGTCTGCAGTCAGTTGATGGAAAACTAAGAATGGTAGTAGCCAAAGGTACCATCCGATTGGGGCAGGGGTAACTAATAATATTAAGAAGAAAGACAGTCCTATCATTGCCAGCAAGAGGTCGTAACTAAATCGGGATAATCTCCAAACAAAATACAGCACTAATAGGTACAGTAACGGTGCTACATAAATTTTAACTCCTTGGCCGATGGAAAATGCAAAGTCAAAAATTCTTGAGATCTCTGGGGTACTCGTAACCATCAATTTGAATCCCAGAGAGAATAATGGAATCACTTGTACGACAATGATGACTCCTATGAGGGTTTGTATCGCGGGAACGACGAACTCTCTATATTTTTTGTTTCGCAATAAGTAAATGATATACAACGGTAGGCCAACCGCCATGCTGAATTTGGCTCCGACCGCGAGAGCAAGACATATACTCGCTTTATAGAATCGTTGGTGTTTCGCCCAATACAATCCAAACAGAAATAGAGCAACAGGAATAAGGTCGTTCTGGCCTACCCAATAGACAGTGAAAAGAACAATTGGTGAAAGCCAATAATATAAAACTATCTTTCGGATGTTTCCGGGAAATAGGCGATCAAGTAGCAACAGACAAGATAGGTCAGCGAACAAGAGCGATGACTTAAAACCGACGCTATAAAATATTGTCGTACCTGCAACTTTATCTACGAGGTACCCAATACTAGTTCCAAAACTGTGGACTAACAGCATAACTGGACCATAGGGATAGGAAACAGGGTTCCCGCCCTGGTTAAGGAATTGACTCCAGGGATCGAGTGTCCAATTTTCTAAATACGAGCTAACGAAAGGTAGAAACCAAACGTCTACCATCCAGGGTAAGGCAAAGAAGAGAGCTGCTAAGCGAATCGTCATACCAATCCAGAACATAGGGTACGTCGATAAGATCCGGAGAGTTAGCAGAACCTCTTTTGAGGGTTTTGTTATGTTGTAGAGAGAGCTTCTCTTATCGATCATGATTGTGTCCTAAGCGACGCCGATTAACCGTACTCACCAATTGATGGTTGTCCTTGTCGAAGTTTTAGGCGGCTTAAGGTGTCAATTTAGTATTAACAAGTTAATAAATTTTAATATGGTGCCCATAGATCAGGGAATTTTGTACAGATCGCTGATACTTCTATGTCTAATGTTCTTATCTCTTCAAGAAGACTAATTGCGGTTGATGGACTAGAAAAACCTTGTAACTCTGGTGAAACTAGGCAGAGCTTAAATCCCGCACTTGTAAGCTGCTTGGCGCCAGAAGACGACAAGGGGAAATGAGTGAAATAATCTACCCAAACCCAATCTATTTTTCCAGCTAGTTTTAATGCTGTCTCAATAGACTCGAATTCAGATATGCGAACTGCGCATCGTCTTTCTCCAAGTTCTATCATCTTAACGATAGATGGGAATGTTTGATCGAGGAAAAAGAAGTTTTCGATGTGGTTCTTTCTCATTAGAGAAAGTAAGCTAGATTCCAATCCATCTTCTTTTACATTTAAGATCAGAAATTTATGATTGTATCCCTCAAGCCATTGATCAAAACCCTCACCTTTCTGAAAAGCATCATGATGAACAATTAATCTGGATCCTTCGGAACGGATATCGACCTCGACTCCTAAACTAGAGGGTAGATCGTACAATTGCTGTTTTGTGTTACAGCGATGTTGAATAAGAACCATATTTGTTTGGTGCTACCTCTAGAAGGCTAGGTTAATCAACTTTCTCGTTTTAGTTTCAAACTGTATTTGAATGTTCGGTAGATAAACATCATTTTGTCTTTCCAACTGATATTCCAATGCGAGACACCATGTTCCCTAAGTCCGAAGAATACAGGAAATCGAATTATATTAAGTCCTTGTTTTTTGGCTT
>Ga0315339_1003446_pt1 | contig 11101 bp, 10 predicted proteins | sample ASW17metaG_FD_204514 | JGI IMG/M metagenome (GOLD analysis project Ga0315339, IMG submission 204514) | Ammonia-oxidizing marine archaeal communities from Pacific Ocean, United States - ASW #17 | ecosystem: Environmental > Aquatic > Marine > Oceanic | place: USA: California | collected 2016-12-05
CCTGAAGCAGTTGAATGCAGAAATCACGCGAGGGCATGTCGAAATCGTATTTGAGCAGTGCGGTGGTGCCCGCCTTGGGTTTTATGTAGGAAATCGTCGGTTCGCCCGCGACCCAGGCGTCAAGGATGGCCAGGTTTTCGCGGGTGATACGATGGCTGCGTGCAACGATTTTATCCTTATCCTCCAGAGCCATAGCGGCAAAATAGTCGTCCAGCATCCCGACGCTGATGGTGTTGTAGTCACGGTGGATCGACACGGCTTCTAGCACGTCGGGCGGCGCGGCTATCCAGCCAAGGCGCAGCCCGGCGAGCGAGAATGTCTTGGACATGCCCCCGACGCTGATGCCTTTTTCGTAGATATCGGCGATGGCGGGCGAAAAGCCGTCGCCGATCTGGTTGGTGCCGCGATAGACCTCATCGCAGAGGATATAGGCCCCGGATTCGCGGGCGATGGCGATGAACTGATCCAGATAGTCCGCCTCCATTAAGGCTCCGGTCGGGTTGTTCGGGTTGTTGATCACGATCAGCTTTGTGGTCGGGCGCAGCAGAGCGGCGAATTCGGCCAGATCGGGCAGGAATCCGTTTTCGGGCCGCAGGTGCAGAATGTCGACATCGGCCCCGTAACTTTCGGGGATCGAATAATGCTGTTGATAGGTCGGCCGTACGGAAATCACGTGATCGCCGGGTTCAACAAGGGTTTCATGCACCAGCGCGTTGGCCCCGATGGCCCCATGGGTGACCACGATATTGTCGCGGCTTTGGCTGGAATACAGCGTGCAGATCGCGTCGCGCAGCCGGTCAGACCCCTGAATGGCCCCATAGGTCATTTTCATTGGCAAAAGGTCTGCCAGAACAGTGTCATTCTTACCGGAGAATTCCAAAAGCTGTTCGATGGTCAGCGAGGCAACGCAGGTTTCGGCCAGATTGAATTCGCAGTGGTTCTCAAACTCATTCATCCAGATTTCGACGCCGAAGGGTTTGATTTTCATGTGATGATCCAATTTTTGCAGGCCCGTTCAGGTGACCCGTGCAGGTGAACTGTGCGGAACTGGCGTGGAAATCACAAGGGGTGGTTAGTTGAGTTGTAGGTCAGACAGGTTGGCGCGGATCATCGTTTTGCTGTCATCGCTGTCGGACAATATGGCGAGGCCAGCTAACGTGGGCTTTGGTGTGCCGAAGGCGCGGGTGAAATCGGCGGTCAGGTTGACGTTTTCACGGAATTCGCCGGTTCCGGCGGGGCGTAGCGCGATGATCTTGCCGCGCGCCTTCATATGCGGCGAAGGGATCAGCGCGCCGCGGGCGTAATCGCCGCCCCAGACATACATCAACACGCGGGCTCGTTTGATACTCAGCAGTTTTTGGATGCCGGAGGTCTGGTGTTTTTCGGCCAATTTCGGGGGCAGAAAGACGAAGAACAGCGCCAGATTACGGTCATCCCGGCCTTTTTGGGTCAGGGTCGTCGCGGGAACGCTGGTTTGCACGCTCCAAGCCCAGCTTGCCGTGGTTGCGTTTGTTTGGGCGTGGGCGGTTCTGGTCCAGATCAGCGACGCGGCGGCGTCAGAGGATACGTTTGCGCGTTGCGGCGATTGCGTCCAGCTATTGGCCGGGCGCATTGGAAAGCCTTGTTCGCGCCACTTGCCGAAGGGTTCGGCGAGGGCGGGCGTGGCTGTCAGGCAGATGGCAAAAAGGATGAGTCGCAGAACTTTCATGCACGCGTTTCCTGACCTGTGGTTCAGGCTCAAGATGGCCGGAAATGCGGCATATGCCTAACATTCTGTTTGGTCAGAGGTGTCAGGTTTTCGTGATCAACGGGTTCCCAGACCGGCGCGCATAACGGATTGGCGTAGCGGGCGAATGTCATGCGCGGCTTTCAGACCGGCGCGGCGCAGAGCTTGCAGTGTCGGATCGCCGGATTTGCAGACCCGGTTAAACAGGTCAATCGCGCGGGCACGCAGGGCGATGTCACGCTCGCGGGCTTTGGCGTATTGGGCCAGTTGGTCGGCAGTACCCAGTGCTGCGGGATCGGCGCGGGCCAGATCATAAAGCGCTGCGACGTCATGCAAGGATGTGTTCAGCCCCTGCGCGCCAATCGGGGGCAGAGCATGCGCGGCCTCGGCGACAAGGGCGGTGCGCTCGGCGGTGATGTGCGTGGCGCGTTGGGTGATGACGGGGAACATACGCAAGCCGCCGATGCGGCTCATCGGGCCAAGCAGGCCAGCGGCGCGGGTGGTCATCTCGGCGTTAAAGGCTGTTTCATCCAATGCGGCAAGGCGCTGGGCGGTGGCCCCGTCGTTCATCCAGACGATGGCGCTTGCGGGCTGGCCCGCATGGTCGGGCAGCGGCACGGTGGTGAAGGCGCCGCCTTGGTTGTAAATCTCGGTCGAGACATTGCCATGCGGCAGCGGGTGTGTGGCGGAAAACGCCAGCACCTTTTGGCCGTAGCGGGCGGTTTTGACGTCAATGGCTGCGGCCTCGCGCACAGGTGACGTGCGCCCGTCGGCCCCGATGACCAGCCGGGCGGTGACGCGGCGGTTGTCGGAAAGGGTGACGATGGCCCCGGTGGTGCGGGTCAACATCGACTTGAACCCGGTGCCAAGCGCCAGTTCGATATTGGGCTGTTTTTCGACAAAGCCCAGAACCGCGCTGCGGGTCAGCCAGTTGGGCAGGTTCCAGCCAAAGGTTTCGGTGCCCAGATCGGTTGGGCTGAAGCTGCGGACCTCGGTGATTTCGGGCGGCCAGCCGGTGGTGTCGACGACACGCAGAACGTCCAGCGGCACGGCATGCGGTTCAAGTACCTGCCAGAGGTCGATTTCCTGAAACAGCGCGCGGGCGGGTTGCAGAAAGGCGGTGGATCGCAGGTCGGCGTCTGGGTCGGTTTCGGTCTGCGCGGGTGGGCTGGGGTCGGCCAGCAGCACGGAAAACCCGGCGTGGCCAAAGGCGGCTGCGGTGACCAGCCCGGCGATGCCGCCGCCCGAGATGAAGATATCGACCTTGTCCATGGGCAATAGCTAAGCCGCTATCAGGTCTGCGAAAAGGGTCGGCGCACGATCTGCGACAGAAAGCCCGTCAGATCATCGGTGTGGTGGTGAATATGGGGCTGTGGGTCGGGGTCAGGCGCGACATGCACGGTTTGCATGCCCATGGCGTGGGGTTCAGTAAGATTGCGGATGTCATCCTCAAACATCGCTGCGGTTTCGGGTGTGACGCCGTCGGCGGCGAAAATGGCGTCAAACGCCTGACGTTCCGGTTTGGGGCGAAAGCCTGCATGTTCAACGCCGTAGATGGCGTGGAATATGTCGCCCAACCCGCGCGCATCCAGCACGCGCTGGGCATAGAACGCATCGCCGTTGGTATAGACGATACGACGTCCGGGCAGGGCGCTGATCATATCGGCCAAGGCGGGGTCTTGTGTCAGATGTTGCAGGTCGATGTCATGCACGTCGTTCAAAAACGCCCAGGGTTCAACGTCATGCATCGCCATCAACCCGGCCAATGTGGTGCCGTATTTGGCCCAGTAGTCGGCGCGCAGATGGTCTGCCTGTTCGCGGCTGACGCCAAGTTCGCGCATCAGAAAGGCGACCATCTTGACCTCTATCTGGTCAAATAGCCGGGCCGAGGGGTGGTACAGCGTATTGTCCAGATCAAAGACCCAGCAATCCACGTGACTGAAATGTTGTGCAACCATGGCTCTTGCCTAGCCGGGGTGCGGCATAAGGGCAATCGGGTTGATTGCGGCGCAACGCCGGGGCTAGGGTGCGGGACCGGGGAGGACGACGCGAATGACTGACACCAGACCACCACAAAAGGACGCCTATGAGCTGATCCTGGATGCGATTGACGTGGGGATGTTTCGCCCGGGCGATCGTCTGGTTGAAAGTGATCTGGCCGACCGGTTCGGCGTGTCGCGGACCCCGATCCGCGAGGCGTTGCAACGGCTGGAAACGCAATCCTTGCTGACACGTGACGGGCGGTCGCTGATTGTCGCCTCGCTTGATCATAACCAGTTGGCGGAATTATACGCGGTGCGGGCCGAGCTTGAAGGTCTGGCGGCGCGGCTGGCGGCGCGCCATGCGGCCCCCGAAGAAATCAAGGTTTTGCGCGATATGGTTGTTGAGGACCGTGCCCTTATCGGGGATCCGGCGGCGCTTAGCCGCGCGAACCGGCGGTTTCACAAGCAAATCCATCTGGCCAGCCACAACCGCTATCTGGTGCAGCAACTGGATCTTGTGCATCGCAGTATGGCCCTGTTGGCGACGACATCGCTGGCGGTTGAGGGCCGGCCAGAGGACGCGCTGGCGGAGCATGCGCGGCTGGTGGATGCTATCGCGGTTGGCGATGGCGACGCGGCGCATGACGCGTTGAAAACCCATATCTCCAAAGCGTTCGAAACCCGGCTAAAGCATGACGCGGGCGGGGTTGATCCGACGGAGTAGCGGAGTCTGCGTCAGGGTCATCAAGATCCGCGACAGGCGCTGTATGCGGTTCTTTGAGCGGTTCCTCGGGCGCGTGATAGTGGCCGTGGCTGGTTTTATCCCAATAAAATGGCCGCGTTACCAGTTCGAACAGACCTTTGTAGGATGCCAGCGCGGCCAGCGGATAATAAAAGTACAGCGTCGGCACCCATGGCATCAAAAACCGGTGTTTCTCGCCGCGCGTGGCATAGATGCCGATGCCGATATTTATCATTTCGGACAGGACAAAGACGGTGATGACAAAGGTCATAGCGGCCTTTGCTGTACCGCTCAACATTGGGTGATCCCAGCCCAGTTGCACCAGCCAGAACGACCACAGGATCGGCGCGAACAGGAATTGCGACAGGGTTCCTAGGAACAATAACTGCATGCCAAGGAATTTTAGCGGGCCCAAGTCACGCCACAACTGGCGCGGGTTGCGCGTATGCACGGCCCAGGTAATGCCGTAGCCCTTTAGCCAGCGCGAGCGTTGCTTGACCCATGGCCAGAGGCGGCAGTTGGCCTCTTCTTCCGTCACGGTATTGACCACCTCTGTGCGATAACCGCGCCGCGCCAGCCGTATGCCCAGATCGGCGTCTTCGGTTACATTATGCGCGTCCCAGCCACCGAGTTCGTCCAACACGTGGCGGCGGAAAAACAACGTGGTACCGCCCAGCGGAATAACCAGCCCCATCTTGGCCAACCCCGGTAGGATAACGCGAAACCAGCTGGCGTATTCAATGGTGAAACAGCGCGAAAACCAGTTGGTTTTGGTGTTATAGAAATCAAGGATGCCCTGCAGGCAGGCAACATTTGGCCCTACCTCGTGGAAGCGTTGCACGATCTTGTTGATCTGGTCGGGGGCGGGGGCGTCTTCGGCGTCATAGACGCCAATGATGTCACCCCGGCAGAAATCCAGCGCATAGTTCATCGCGCGGGGTTTGGTGCGCAGCGCGGATTCCGGCACAACGATTTGGCGGATGTGGTCGGGCAGGTCGATGGCATCTAGCATGTCGCAGGTGATATCGTCGTCGGCCTCGACGATCAGGCAGATGTCCAACAGTTCTGGCGGATATTGCAGCCGGGACAGCCGGGTGATCAGTCGGCTGGCGATCTCATTTTCCTTATAGAGCGGCACCAGAATAGACACGCTGGGCAGGCGGCTCAGTTGTGGGGGGGCACATCATCGCTTGGCGCGGCGCGGGCGTCCAGGATCTGGCGCGCGACGGCGGTCAGTTTCAGGGTGCTGTTGGACACCAAGGTCAGCACGGCCCAACCGATCAGCACCAACAAGGTGGCTGTCGGCACCAGCACCGCGCTGACGATAAGCGCCGCGAACAGCGCCGCCATGACGTAAAGCAGGGTCGGGTTGGCCCAGGCGCGGCAGCTTTCGGCGTCGGGCACGCGGTTTTCGGCGCGATCAGACAGGACGTTGGGGTGTTCGGTCAGTACGGCCTGGTGGATATCCAGCTCTGATGTGATGACCATTCGGATTGGCCCAAACAGCGTTTCGAGTTCCGATTCATGCTCGGCGAATTCTTCGGGACGGGCGGTGGCGATCAGCACGCGTCCGGCGCGACGTTGCCAAGGTAAGATACCTTGTGACAGGCACCGGGCGACGCCGATGGTTTCCATCAGGCGTATGTCAGGCGGGGTGGTGGCGAAATCGGCCACATCGGTGTCGAACTGCCGGGCGATGGTGGCATAAAGCTGGGCCTTGTCGATCAGGCCCTGTGACAACAGGATATGGCCCAGCCGGGCCTGCACCCGGCTTTGCAACGACAGCGTGCGCAGCTTGTCTGCCGGCGAAAGCACGCCGGATTCCACCAGCATCTGGCCCAGTGGGGTGCGGGCAAATCGCGGCCTTGTTGGTATCCGGGATAGTACATTGGCCGCGTCTGGCAAAGCGTCCTCAACGGCCGCAACCTCAGTTGCGTCAGTGTCGGCCGCATTGGCCAAAGTCTCTGCGCTGGCCGCGATAGATCGCAGGCTTGGCGGGCTCATGTTTGACGTACCGTTGTTACCCTCGTCCGGATTAACCTTTCCGCTCAGAGAGTTAATGTACGGTTAACGTTGACCGGCCAAAGCCAATAATCGAACGGTTTCCGTTACGTTTGACGGGCGTCCATGGCTTTGACGAAACGTTCGAACAGGTAATAGCTGTCTTGCGGTCCGGGGCTCGCCTCTGGGTGGTATTGCACTGAAAACACCGGCTTGTCGGTGGTGCGAATGCCGCAATTGGACCCATCAAACAGGGATACATGCGTTTCGACGACGTCTTTGGGCAGAGTTTGGCTGTCGACCGTAAAACCATGGTTCATCGAGGTGATCTCGACCTTGCCGGTTTCCTTGTCCTTGACCGGATGGTTGGCCCCGTGGTGGCCGTGGTTCATCTTGATGGTCTTGGCCCCAAGCGCCAGCGCCAACATCTGGTGACCAAGGCAAATGCCAAAGATCGGCAGATCGGGTTGGTCCAGAATGGTTTTGATCATTGGCACGGCATAGACACCGGTGGCCGCAGGGTCGCCGGGGCCGTTCGATAGAAACACGCCGTCAGGATTATGCGCCAGCACGTCCTCTGCCGTGGCGGTGGCGGGCAGCACGGTGACGTCGCAGCCGGCACTGGCCAGGCAGCGCAGGATGTTGCGTTTCGCGCCATAGTCAATTGCCACGACCTTGTGGCCCGGCGTTGTGCGCTTGGTATAGCCTTCGGGCCAGGCCCAGCGTTGCTCATCCCAGCGATAGGATTGCGCGCAGGTGACATCTTTGGCCAGATCAACCCCTTCGAGTCCCGGAAAGGCACGGGCGGCGGCGACCAGCGCCTCTATGTCGAATTGTCCATCAGGGTTATGAGCCAGCGCCACATGCGGCGCGCCCTGTTGGCGGATCGCGCGGGTCAGACGCCGTGTGTCCAGCCCGCCAATACCGATCCGCCCGCGGCGTTGCAGCCAAGTGGTCAGTTCTTCGGTGGCGCGCCAGTTGCTGGCGTCGGTCGGATCCCATTTGACGACCATGCCGTCCGCGACCGGATCGGCGGTTTCGTCATCCTCGGGGTTGATGCCGGTGTTGCCGATATGCGGGAAGGTGAAGGTGACGATCTGGCCCGCATAGGATGGGTCGGTCATGATTTCCTGATAGCCGGTCATGGCGGTGTTAAAGCACAGCTCTGCCCGGGTTTCCCCAGTGGCACCAAAGCCTTGGCCGAAGAATAGCGTGCCATCGGCAAGCGCGAGGCAGGCGGTTGCGCCGTTTGGCCCTTGCGACATTGGCATTGGCTGCGACTCCTGTAAGCGGGTAAATTTGCGCGAACCTATGGAGAGAGAGGGGCGGGGTCAAGAGGAGATGGAAATTTGTGAAACCGTTTAATTTCAATAAGTTAACTTGAGTTTGGGCTGTTGCCTATCACGGCCGGGACGACTATGGTCGCAAGTTCGGCAAGCTTATGGGGATAGGACGACCGATGGATATGCGCGAACGAATTACCACAGGCCTGAAAGACGCGATGCGTAGTCAGGACAAACCACGCCTGGCGACGCTGCGGCTGATTAATGCTGCGATCAAGGATCGCGACATTGCGCTGCGCGGTCAAGGCGATGGTGGCGGTGAGGAACCGGCGGTCAGCGACAGCGATGTGTTGGGAATCCTTGGCAAAATGGTCAAACAACGCCAGGAAAGCGCGCGGGCCTACGAAGAGGGCGGGCGGCTGGATTTGGCAGAGCGTGAGCAGGCCGAGGTTACCGTCATCGAAGAATTCCTGCCCAAAAAGCTGAGTGATGACGAAGTGGCGGTCGCGATCGACAAAGCCATCAAGGTGACAGAGGCCACATCGATTCGGGATATGGGCCGTGTCATGGGCATCCTAAAGTCGAAATACACCGGGCAGATTGATTTTGGCCGAGTCGGGCCGATGGTGAAAGAACAGCTGAGCTAAAGCGTTTCTATCGGCGTTTGATCCAAAATGAGGCGCTAAAGCGCCGCTTAATGTGCCCGTCTCAGGCTGCGCCTGCGCCGGGGCGGTTTGGTGCGTGGGGTGAGTGTTATGGCTTTGGTCCGCCGACGCGCCAGCGGCTGGCGTAGTGGCGGCTGGCGATTGTATTGTGTCTGCTGCTCGTTTTTCTTGTGGGTGTCGTCTCGGTTCATCAGGCCCAGGCGGGCGAACTGTAGAGCTATCGGTTGATTTCCAGGGCTGTTTTACCCGGGGTGCGCGGATTGGGGCTGGGAGTGTTGCATCGGTGAGTTTCGACGGATTTCAGAGTTGCCATTCGCGCAATATGTCATCAGGTAGCCAGTCGTCCTTGAACACATGATGCACCCGGAGGCCGAGTCAGAGGACGGCGGTCAGGCAAAGGGTGAGAAGGATCCAGAGTGTCTTTGCGCCTTGAGGTCCGCGTTGGATCTGGCTGTCAATGGGGGGTGTGATCTGGCGCGTTAATATCCATCTGACGCAAACGATCCGTGAGTTCGGTGAACAGGGTTTTGCGTTCTTCGGGGCTAAGGAAAGCGCCCAATTCCACCTCTCGCCCCGAGCCGGACAGGGTCAGGTAATGCGGCACAGGGCCACCCTTTGGGTGGATATCGACGCGCACCCAATAGGGGTTGGCCTGCCAGCTTTGGTCGGGTTTGCGCGGGGTGCTGCGGACCAATTCCATTTGGTCGGGCCAAAGCGTCAGGTTTTCGCGTAGTTCTCCGTCTTTGTAGCTGCGCTGTAGAAAATGCCAGATCAGCCAGATCGTGCCGACGACAAACGGCAGCAACCCCCAAAGCACGGCAGAGCCAAGCACAGCCAAAAGCGGCACCAGCATCAGCCCGGCGGTGATCGAAATAAAGGTGACGAAGCCCTTTGGTGGCAATGAACGATGCGGCCAGAGGCGCAGGTGCCACCGGGCGGTTCCGTCTTCGCTTTGGCTCCATTGATAGGGCATGGCACAAGCTAGGTCAGTTTACGCCGGTCGGGTAGAGGCTGGGCGCATGTTGCGTCAAAAAAGGCAGGGTTGGCGGCCTAAATTAGCGGCGGGGGTCGCCTGTTAGGAGCGGCTTTACATGTCGGGAATATCGACCCTATCGGGAAGTATCAGGCCAACGGAAAAACCACCTATCAGATGATGTTGAACGCCGAATGTTTCGCCTATTTTCCGAAATTGGCCGAAGTCGACTGGCTTTCCTGACCCGTTCTCCAAGGGTTCCATTTCCAAACATTTCCAGATTGACGGGCACATGCCGAGGGCCGTTCTGTCGCATACCCCGTAGCTGAGTTTCCCAACCGCCGCGACATTCTGATGGGTGTTGACACAGCGCGATAACTGCAGACATGGCGTCGCGGCTGACGGCGTTTTGCCTATGTCATGACCCAAGGCAGTTGAAATTAGTACCCGCAATCCTGGCAGAATCGAGTGTATGGGCCCAAAAGAACCGTCGCGACATGTTCAATTGTTCGAGCGGGTGCGGCCTGATGTGGCCTGCGTGCCATTTAGGCAGATTAGACCCATCCCGCTTTTGTGCCGCCCAAAGCGCTCGTATGAGCCCTTTTTCTTTCGAAGGCGATCGGGTTTTTCAGCCCGATGCTGAGTGTCGGCGGCGCGGATTGTAGAAGGTGATGACGCGGCGGGACTGCAGGTCCAGGATCACCGCGAGATACAACCAACCTTCGCGCTCCTCTCATCGTTTGCAAGCAAACGACTTCCGGGCAGTGGTTCCGACGTAACTGATGTCGCCCGCCCATTTCTGATTTGTCTTGTCAGCTGCGAAGTCCCGATCCAGCAGGTTCGGTGCGATGTTGAACGAGTGGTTGCTGTCTGTTGTGGCCCATTGGCTGGCAGGGCATCGCAGTGGGATGTGCCGTGATCCATGTGTTCAGCCTCGACATCCCCACGCCAAGATCATCCGCGACCGGCTTGCGCCCTTTTCATCGAACCCGCGTTTGACTGGCAGGCACTGGTCAGCCCACTGGTCAGCGCTATGCGCACGGCATCTTGCCGGAATGCGTCCATCCGTTTCAGCCCCAATAGTGCATCTCCTTTGTGCACTAATTGCTATCAAAGGAGCGGCATCAAACCGCGAGGGGGGCAGGTATGGGGCGAAACGCGTTACCGGTTCGCGCGTTCGGTTAGCTCCAACGCAGCCAAGGCTGGGATGATGCCGCGGATCATACCAGCTGGCGGGTAGGGGCCATAGCGGTTGGGACCAACAACAAAAGTCACCTCGGCTTTGTTGCCCGGAACGTTCCTGAAGCGGAATACATAATTGTCGGTTCGGTTGTCCATAGCGCTGGAAACCAAATTCTGCAGATCGTTTTTGGTCGAAGATTTTGGGTGATCAACCCCCCAATTCACATGCACGAAAATCGAGGTTTTTGCCACCCCGCCCCGCTCGTAGTCGGCAATCGCGTCTTTGTCGAGATTCAGTGGTTGTAGCAGGGGGTTGTCGGTAATTTTATACGCTATCAGCAGGCCGAGTGCAGGGAAGGCGAGGATGAAATACATTGTGAAGAGAAAGAGGAACTTGGACTCTTTTTTTGGTGCCGGTGCCGGTGCGGAAGCTTTGGGAGGTGGCGCATCAGTATTGACGTTTGAGGGGGTATCTTCGATTGCGATAGCGGAAAAAGAGCTGTCCATGACCAGGTGGCGTCTTTCGATTGGGTTACACTATGATTGT
>Ga0315339_1003448_pt1 | contig 11098 bp, 12 predicted proteins | sample ASW17metaG_FD_204514 | JGI IMG/M metagenome (GOLD analysis project Ga0315339, IMG submission 204514) | Ammonia-oxidizing marine archaeal communities from Pacific Ocean, United States - ASW #17 | ecosystem: Environmental > Aquatic > Marine > Oceanic | place: USA: California | collected 2016-12-05
CACCTGCTGGCACTGAGCTTCTTCGAACACTTGTTAAACGGCTCTTGTGCCGAAGCTATGCTCGATAAGGCGACTGTTGATTCAGTAAAGGGCAGAGCGACACGCAGTAACTGATTCAGGGCTCTATTTAAGCGTTACCCCACGGCACACCACAGTGTGCCTTGAAACCGGGCCAGACTGGGAAAAGCTGTAGTATTGGTGTACACGCGTTGCTGAATCGGTGGCGCGAAGGAGGTAGCGGGATGCGCGGACACGATACGGTGATTGCTGGGCTGAACGAGGCGCTCCGGGAGGAGCTCACAGCTATCAACCAGTACTTCATACACGCAGAGATGTGCCACAGCTGGGGTTATCACCGGCTTGGCTCCTACATTCGTAAGCAGTCGATCGATGAGATGAAGCATGCTGAACAGCTCATCGAGCGGATTTTGTTCCTGGATGGCACTCCACAAATGGAGTACCTCGATCTGAACATCGGTGAAAATGTTCGCGAGCAAATCGAGGCTGATTGCAAGCTCGAGGTGGAAGCGGTGGCGATGTACAACAAGTCCATTCAAATGGCGCGCGAGGCAGGTGACGACCAATCACGCGAATTGTTCTCAAAGCTCCTCAAGGACGAGGAAGAGCATGTTGATTGGCTGGAAGCTCAGCTCCACCAGATCAAGGAAATTGGGTACGAACAGTACCTCTCTCTACAGATAGGCGAACAGGGAGAATAGCAACTAGCGGAGCGGCGACACACGCGCGCTACACGGCTTGTACTGCGACGGTGATCGCAACGTTGCCTCGAATGGCGTTCGAGATAGGGCACCCCTTTTCGGCTCCTTCGGCTAGTTCGCTCAGCGACGAGGTGTCAACACCTGCGAGTCCCTCGACGGTGGCGGCTAGGTGAGATGAGACGACCTTAATCCCCGCGTCGCTTTTGTCGGCGGTGACGGTCGCGATGACCCTTACGCGGCGTGCGGAGCCGCCTTTCTTGGCGATCGTATTGGTAAGAACCATCCCGAAGCAGACAGCGTGTGACCCAGCCAGCAGTTCCTCAGGCGTTGTGGCACTGTCGCCTGTTGGGTCGATACGGCTCGGAAACGTTACCGGTAGCGTGAATGCCCCTGTGCCGGCCGCAGCCGTTCCCTTGCCATCCATCAGCGTTCCAGTCCACTCTAGATCGACGTGCCGTGCGAACGTTGCCATGCGTGTGCTCCAGGGAAGTTCGGAATCTGTGGTGCAGACCCGAGGGTGAGAGTTAGTGTGTGCGAGTCAGGGTCCGAGTATCGCACACCTCGGGCAACGTTTGCCTCAAGGCGCGTCGACGCCCTTCTTCCGGTGCTCGGCGTTTCGAAATGCAAGGCTCCGCGCTGGTAGTCGCCACGCAGAGCGCAGTGACGCGGCCAGTGTTGCATCGCTCTGGGCGATCGTTTCAGCCAGTGCAATAAACTTTTGTTCGATGCGCGAGAGACGGGCGTCGTACTTGTCGAGGTCACCCTTGTGCTGGACGTCACGCCGCAGTAGACCGATCTTCTCGATCAGTTCGGTAAGTCTCGCAGCTTCGTCAGGATTCATGCGTGCCGCACCTTTCCGCTTGACGGTACGTCTAGGTCGAGCGGGTCCAAGGATAGCGTATCGTGCGAACGGTGCCGATAGGTGCTATTTACGGGTATGGCGGCTGGCTAGACGCAGGTCGCTATGGTTCTGATCGTGGTTTGGCAGTATCGTGAAGATAGGGGTAACTTGTCTACAACGCGCGATTCGAATTTTGCGACGACTTGGTGGCGACCATGATTGAGGAAAGCTTGAACACGACGAACGTCCTGCTGGGCATCCTGGCTGCAATCAGTGTGCTGTACATGCTCGTGCTTATCGGTGCGTGCGTCTTGGCCCTGCGACTCTATCGGAAGACGCTCAAGACGCTCACTGATATTCAGGAGCAGCAGATTGCGCCCCTCACGACCTCGGTCACCACCCTTGTGGGCACGGTTGATGGAATACTGGCGGACGTAAAAGATGTGACGACTCGGGTCGCACGGCAGACCGAGCGCGTCGATGAAGCGGTGCACAACACAATGGATGCGGCCGAAGATACGGCACGGCGCGCGTTCGGCTCGTCCGCGCCGAGCGTGCTTCGGATCGCTAAATTGGCGTTCGGAGTGACGTGCGCACTCCAGGACCTTTTCAAAGGGCGCCGTTCGGATGCGCAGTCGACTAAGTAATTCAGGGGAATAAGAGATGTCAGACAGTGATCGCGGTAACGGTGGACCTGGAGGTGCGGGGTTCATTCTTGGACTACTGGCAGGCTCTGTCCTGGGCGGAGCGCTAGGGATACTGCTCGCGCCGAAGCTTGACGAGGAGTTACGTGGAGAACTCGAGGAGCAGGCTAAGCACTTGGGTGAACAGGCCCGGATCTTTGGTGTGAAGGTGTCTGAGGGGTATCAGAAAGCTTCTAAGGTGGCGACCGACCTGGTCGATGGTGATCAGAGCGTAGTGAATCATGCAGGTGGCGAGGCTGTGAAGGGGGTCGCTGAGGATAGGCTCGGTCTTGCTTGGCGTAGCGATACCACGACGGACGTTGATGGCTCGTCCAATAACGAATCTACGATCGACGAAAGCGACGTTTTACGTTCCCGGTAGATAGGGGCGGCGTCGTGATCACGTTGGAATTAACCTCAAGTGTAACTTCCTCGATGTGGGCATGATTGATTTGATTGCCAAGATCGGACGTGTCACGGCTATGGAGTGCACAGCGATACCAGTCATCGGCGCAGGCGTTGCACTAAGGGTGGTGTCGAATCGCAGTGCGTTCAGCGTGCTGATTCTGTGGCTGTTGATGTGTTGCGCTGGCACGGCCGTATCGGCGGAACAGGACGCTGCCGCCGCGCGCTCTGTTCAAGATGCGGCCCAAAGTGCCCCTCAGGGGGAGGCGACAGAGGCATCGGGCTCTGGTGAGGGGCGGGCCCAATACCCGGCATTTCTGGCCAATTCGTTTGTTAACGTGAATGTTGGCTACATCGGCTACCCATTTTCAGCCTTACAGTTAGAGCCTGGACATCGGGTCGAATCAATCCGGGTGCCGCATCCATCCGTGCGAGCAGTCCTCTTCGGTCGCCACTTTGGTCGGCACCTCTCCGGACAAATTAGCTATATGCGACCGGTCGAATATGTGAAGTATCAGAACGTGGACGGAGCAGAAAACTCGCGTTCGGTTTGGATGCACCTGGGCACTTTAACGCTCATAGCGCGCGCCCCGCTCGGCGAACGTCTGTCTATCTTCGGAGAGGGTGGGGTGGCGGTTACGAGCCGACGTGGTTTCGCAGACGGCGCTGACATCGTGGTGAAAGACGCGCAGTTCTGGTCCCCGTTGATGGGAGCCGGCCTTGAATATCGTGCGAGTCAGTCCTGGGATCTCGTTTCGAGTGTCACGTATATACCTCGTAACGATGAACATCGTCAGCCGCACTCCGTGTTTGCGTCGGCCGGGTTTCGTATCAACCTGCGTCCGCTCTCGGCGGATCGCGTCAAAGAAACGCAGGACACCGGTCGGGTTGTGCCCGAGAACCTCATACAAATTGGCTACGCGACCAACGCGCTCGGCTACGGCGCGAACAATGTTCTGTCGAAGCAAGTCCCGATCTTTTGGCGAGGCAAGGTTGAGGTGCAACAGAGCGTCGTGAACGTGCAGTACCACCGTAACGTTTTCTACACAAAAAGAATATTCGCACTCGATTTCGGAGCTAGCTATGCAGAATGGAAGAGCAACAGAAACGGAGAGTCGTTTCGAACGTTTTCCGTATTCCCGGTGATGAGGTTTACCGTGGCACGGTCGACGCTTGCCGATTTCTATCTGCTGTATTCGATCGCTGGGCCGACCTATATCTCGAGAACGACGATTGACGATTTGGACACGGGCAGTCACTTCACGTTCCAGGATTTTATGGGGTTTGGGGTGTTCATGGGTGCACGGAGACAGATCAATGCTGAGATCAATCTTAACCACTATTCCAATGGCAACATTCAACTGCGGAACGCTGGTGTGAAAGTTCCCTTGACGTTTAAGGTCGGCTACGGCTTTTAGTCACGTGAGGCGAGGGCTCATTGCGACGGCGTTGTCTGGGCTTGTCGTATGCCTGCCAGTGCGAGCCGATGCTGACTGGCTGGCCAGTGCGTTTCTCGGTCACGCCTGGACCCCTTCTAGCACAGTCACGTTGACTCTTCCCGATCGTCAGACCGCCGTTGACATAGGCGGAGTTGAATACAGAGGGGAGTCGCTACGATCTCCCCAGTACTACGGTTACCGCGTCACGTGGATTCCCGACGCGCATTCATGGATAGGTGTTGAGGCAGAGGTTGTGCACGCGAAGGTGTTTGCTGAGGGCGATCGCTTGGTTCGCTTCACGGGTACGCTCAATGGGAACCAAATCGATGCGACATTGCCTCTGTCATCCGTGGTTCAGCGCCTCGCGATGTCGCACGGGTTGAATTTCATTTTCGCGAACATAGCCTTGCGACGGGAGTTGGGGCCTGTTGATGCGACGGGCACGCGGCGCTTTGTGATCGCCGCGCGCGTAGGCGCGGGTCCGACTGTCCCTCATGCCGAAACAACTGTTGATAACGTCAATCGCGATCAGTACGAAAGCGGAGGGCTCGGAGTGCAGATCGCGGGCGGCTTCGAAGCGACGGTGTGGCGGCGGCTTGCTATCCTCGGCGAATACAAATTCACCCGAGCCACACCGCAACTTGAGCTGGACGGCGGCACTATTACGGTGCCAGTTAGTAGCCACCATTTCGTCGGTGGTCTCGTCTATCGGTTCTGATGCTTGCTACGCACGAGAGTCAACGACTCCAATTTGTGAATCAGCTGAACGATCGGTCAGTGGTGGCCCTGGGCGTGGGCAAGTGCAGGACTTACTGGCGAGTTGTGATGTCGATCGCGTGGCTGGCGTTGCTTGTGGTATTGCTCAGTAGTGCCGTCGCCTCGGCGCAGGACACGCCAGAAATTGCATCACTGCCGGCGGGAGATGGTAAGGATGCCGAAGCACGGTGCGACAGCCAAGGCTTTTCGACGATCTTCGTATGTATTCCTCACGATCTCCGAAATATGGCGCGAGGCCAGTCGCTGGCCTGGCTCGGGGTGGGAGGTGGTACGGCAGCGGCCAGTGTGCTCCTGGACGACGGAATCGATCGAGTCCTGAGGGACGGGAATCCGAATGTGTTTCCAAAGGTCGGCGATCAGTTGGGGCAGGCTGGACTGCATTTCGGCGCGCCGTTCGCGCTCTACCTCGTGGCGCGCGCGATCGGCCACTCCGATACCGCGGGGTTTACTGTCACATTGCTCCGCGCGCAAGTCGCCAACGGCATTGTGACGCGATCGCTAAAACTGATACCTCGAGCGCGTCCGTTTCAAGAGAAGGCTACGCTCGGCCACGGTTCGTTTCCATCCGGGCATACTTCGGCGTCATTTTCGACCGCCACCGTGATTCAGCGACGTTTTGGCTGGCGCGCAGGGCTGCCGGCGTACCTTCTAGCTAGTTATGTGGGGCTCTCACGCTTGCATCACAACCATTACTTGAGCGACGTGGCCTTCGGTGCGGGGTTGGGTATCGCAGCCGGCCTGGCTGTCAATCAGCCGAGTCGACGAGCGGCGATCTCACCAATTCTGGAGCCGGGCGTAGCTGGTGTGATGATCGATATTCACCTTGTTGGTGGGAGGTAGGGTTCCGTCGCATCGAAGATGGCTAGGTGGTACACTTTTCGGCTGTATGAGCCAGACGTTTGAAATAACTGATCGCTTGTATCCTCTTTCCGAGACACCACACAATGTCGTGTCGGTCTCCTAGGATGCAAATATGGACCCGACGCCACGGCTCGCGCGTGAGGGCGATGCGCGGTGACTTATCCGTGGTCCTGGTAGCTCCCGTAGCCTACCTCGCTGCTAATTTATGCGGAGCGTAGTTGTACTCGTTTGCAGTGCACTGATCCTCACGACAGCGTGCGCGCCTGCCGGTGAAATCGGGAACGGTGACACTGCCATGAGGCAGATACTGAACAGTTACGCCATCGATTTTCTTCGCCATAATCCAGCCACAAGTACCTATCTCGGTGGGTCAGCATTCGATCCTTCGCTTCGTGAAATCGATGGGAGATTACGCGATTATTCCGACGACGCGCTGGAGCAGGAGAATCGCTGGCTGCGGGTCGTGCAGCTGGCGATTGAAGGAGTGGATCGGGAGTCACTGTCACCGAGTGTGCGGATTGATCGGGACGTTGCGCTAGCGCAGATCGAGTTCATGCTAAGGCAGCACCTGGTGCGACGCTACCAGCTGCGGGCGCTCGACACCTATGTCAGCGAACCCGTTCAGGCGCTCGAATGGCAAGTGCAAAGGCTCACACCCACCGGCGACGGTACGTACGGGACAGTGGAGGAGTGGGCACTCGTGATTCGTCGCCTGCGCTCGGTTCCGGCGTACTTGGACACCGCTCAGCAGCAGTTACTTGAAGGGGTTGCGTCGCATCGCGTTCCGGACTGGCGAATGGTGGAGCGAGACGGGCTAATCGGGGCGGAGGCGCACGCCAGGTACCTCAAGGAAGCTTTCCCTGGCATGGTGGCGGCACGCTTCGGTGTAGGGCCTGAACGACAACGTCTTGAGGAGGAACTGACAGGTGCTGCTCAGGTGGCCGCAGATGCTTACCTGCGTTTTCGGGACTTCGTTGCTGCCACGTACTTCTATGAGGGCGAACTTAGGTACGCCGGCGATCTTTTTTCGATCGGTGAGGAAGAATACGAATGGTCAATTAAAAACAATTTTTCTGTTTCCTACGTAGAGGAGCTTTACCGGGAGGCGCAGACAACCACGGAGACTATTCAGTCCGTGATGGTTAACCTGGCCCGGGACATCGTTGAGAGGTGGAACGCGCGTCCGTTCCTGGATGATAGAGATGTCGACATGGTGTTTGATGTTCTCTCGCGTGATTTTCCGCGCTCCGATGCCGAAATGGTGTCTTGGTATCGCGACACAGCTGATCGGCTGACTGAGTTCGGGCAGCTAACCGACGTTCTTGGCATGCCGATTGATTATCAGCCTGAGGTCGTCGAGGTGCCAGCGGCATCGATCAGATCGGTGGACGACGTCGCTTACTATCCGGCGCCTGTGTTCAAGAATCTCGATGCTGGACGTTTCTACGTGACGCCCACGGGTGACGATCTGGCGGCACTGCGGCGTAGTAGTCGAGCGTCTCTTGCGGTCCGCACGGCACGTGAGGGATTTCCAGGGAAGGACTGGTTGTTCAGCGCGCTAGCTGCCTCCGATGATTCTGTGTCGCCTGTAAGGTGGCTCTTGCCCGGCTCTGTAAAGGACTCCTCATCGATGTGGATGGGTTCGATGACGGGAGAGGGCTGGGCGGTTTATGCCGAGGAACTTATGGCCGAATCTTCTCCAGGCCCCTTTCTTGATCAGTATGATTCCAACGCTGATGCAGTAAATCCACTGAACCATGCTGTCGGCGTTTCCCTTGGTGTTTACTCGCCGGAGGAGCGTTTTTATCAGTTGCAGGCTCAGCTGGAGCGCGTCGTGCGGGCGCAAGTTGATCTCGGGATCCACTCCGGTCGCCTGACTTATGCTCAGGCCACGACACTGTTCTCGGAGGTGGTAGAGCGCGTCCCGGGCTCGTGCGGTGAGTATATCGAGGATGCCTCGCGTTCGCAGTCCGGTGGGGCGAGTGAACTCAAGCGGGCGAGCTGTGAGCGTTCCGAGCGTGTCGTGTTTGGCATTTCAAAGTGGCCGACCGAGGCCTTGGCGCACTGGTACGGCTGGGCGCGACTGCGAGGCCTTCGGGCTGATGCCATGAACCTGCTTGGAAGCCAGTACTCACAAGGGGATTTTCATAATCGTCTTATTCACGCGGGTCCGATTTCTGTCGAGTTTTTTAATGAGTATGTTCTTGATGAACTGGAGCAGATGAGCTCACTGGTTCAGAGCTCCCAATAGTCTGAGTTCCAGCGCAGCGAGTTTCTCACCGCACCGGTAAGTAAGAAGTCATGCCACTACGAGAACAAGACGTCATTGTTCCTATTCACAACAGTGGGCAATATCAAGAGGGGTAAAAGAGGTCTCGTATGACGAGGGGAAGAAGTGGCTTTCGCGTTAGGTGCTCAAGGGTTGGTGTTCGTTTCGTGGGTTACGATAGAGGAATGATTGCCGCGAAATTTGCCCGCATTCTGGCACTCTTCTGTGCGCTTATATCCCACGTTTGTGTCCAACTCGTCACGCATCCGGTCGATAGCGACATACTCGTCGCCGACGCTCTTGGGATCTAACGTAGGCCTGATGCAGATCTCCGACTTGCCAGCGATCAACGCGACCCTAAACGGCCTGGCAGCGATTCTGCTGACGACAGGTTTTGTCATGATTCGTCGAGGCAATCATGAGCTACACAAGCGCTGCATGCTAGCCGCACTCGTGACGTCTGGACTGTTTCTGGTCTGCTATATCGTGTATCACGCGAATGTGGGCTCGCGTCCGTTCCTTGGTCAGGGCACCGTCCGTATTGTCTACTTTACGATTTTGATCACCCACGTGGTTCTTGCTGCTGCCGTTCTTCCTCTCGCGTTGTTAACCGCGGCGCGAGGTCTCACCGGTCAGTTCAATCGGCACGTACGCCTCGCCCGATGGACGCTGCCAATCTGGCTTTACGTCTCGGTTACTGGGGTGGTGATCTACCTGATGCTCTACCAGCTGTACTAGCAGAGCGAAGTCTGGAGTTGGTGGTTATGAAGCTGACGGGACACAAGACCGAAATCGCCTAACGTCGCTACGCGAGTGTCAGTGAGGTGGACCCCAGTAAGGGCTTAAGAAACTAGGCGTCCTGACGCTGACAGGGGCAAAAGCAGGGATAGTTGGTTGTTCTGGAAGTGTTAAACACTTTCGGCGAACATCCTAACGTGCAAGACTGGAACAACTCACCAGACTGGCCGGGGTGGCGGAACTGGCAGACGCACGGGACTTAAAATCCCGAGTTGCGAAAGCGACGTGCGGGTTCGATTCCCGCCCCCGGCACTAAATTCCTAAGTAATTCGTGGTCTAAACGCGCATTCGACGCCGGTGCTCGAGAGTGTCTGAAAGCGTTCGGAAAAATAGCTGATTCTCCGTCGTTGATTCTGGATGCCCAATTCCTGTACGCTCCTGCCGAGCCAGTTTGGCCGGCCCCGCAAAGCAAGTGAGCGGGTGACGCTTGATCGCTTCTGAGTCGTGATCGAAAGAAGAGACTAGAGGAGGATCCTTGATGCCTGTCGCCAGGTTGCTACTGTTACTGGCAGCGTTGCTTACCCAATACCCGTCCACTGCGCTGCGAGCTCAGGAACCCGACGCGCCAGAGGCCGCGGCTCTGGATTTTGAGTACTTCAGGAGCAGAGTCCAGCCCATTTTCCTGCTCAAGCGTGAGGGCAACGCCCGCTGTGTGTCCTGTCATATTAAGCGTACTCCCATGCGCTTCCAGGAGCTCACGGCTGGAGCCGTCACCTGGACGGAGGAGCAATCTCGCCAAAACATGGAGGTCGTTATGCTGCGGGTAACTCCCCATAACCTCCTGCAGAGTATATTGCTCACGCACCCGCTGGCCTCCGAGGGAGGGGGTTCGTTCTATCACAGCGGAGGAAAGCACTGGAATTCGTTTCTCGAGCCGGAGTGGCAGACGATCGCCAATTGGGTGTGCGGCCACACCGTCAACGATCCGGACGTCGAGCTTCCCGGCGCGTGCGTAGAATGACCTGGTAAACGCTGATTTCTTTTCCTGCGAGGAGCTGACGAATGACAACTATTCACTTGGTTCAGCGTTGTGTGACATTTCTGGCGATCCCGCTGCTCGTGTTGCCGTTGGCGGCCCAGGCGCAAGATCAGGTTCGGATCATCCAGACGAACGCTGCTGGAGACAGGATTCATATCATCGATCCTGTCAGCAACACCGTCGTTGGAGAGATCCTAGGCATTGAAGTCGCGCATGGGGCCACAGCGTCACCCGATGGAAGGTGGATCTACGCCACTAACGAGGCTGATGACACGCTAGACGTGGCTGATGCCCAGACGCTCGAGATCGTCAAGAAGATTCCGCTCTCGGGCATTCCCAATAATCTCTCGATCACGCCTGATGGAGGGCGAGTCTATGTGGGAATCCGGCAGGCCGTTGGAAATCACCCAGGCGTCGCGGATGTTATCGACACCGCTTCTCTGACCAGGGTTAGGAGCATTCGCACGGACGGGCCTGTGCACAACCTGTACGTCACCCCTGATGGCAAGCACGTGGTCACCGGTTCTGCGTCCAACGGGTTTATGAGTGTCCTCGATACGGAGACCGATGCGCCGGCGTGGTCAGTTGAACTAGAAGACAGACTCCGGCCAATGGCGATTTCCGCGAACCCCGACGGCTCGACCCGCTCGATATTTGCTCAGGTCGGGGAATTCAACGGCTTTGTCGTGGTGGATTTCGAAACGCGTCAGCAGGTCGATCGGGTCACCTTGCCGAAGTTGCCCGCCGGGAGAGTTGGGGTACCGACAGGCTCCGCTCCATCTCACGGGCTGGCTGTCACGGCCGATCAGCAAACTCTGATGGTTTGCAGTCGGTTGAATAACGCGCTCTACTCGTACTCACTTCCTGACTTGAAGCTGTCGGGAGAAACCTATCTCAGCGGAAAGGGTTGTGCCTGGGTGACGATCACGCCGGACGACCAGAGGGCCTATGTGGCCGACCCCGTAGGAGGTCACACGCTGGTCGTTGACATTCCCACGATGGAGGAAGTGACACAGATCGCCGTCGGCCAGGTGCCGAAGCGTAACTACACAATGGTCATCCCTGCCAGCAGGTAGGGTCCATATCATGCGTCTGATTTCACTTGTTTCGGCGACCTTCGTCCTGCTGGTTGCCGGATCATCATTCGCCCAAGAGTGGATCGAGTACGCCAGCCAGGAGGATTTTTTCACCGTCAATTTCCCGGGTGAACCCATGGTGCGGGATATCACCTACCCGACGGAGTACCGCGTCAGCCTCCCGGGGCGTGTCCACAGCGTTGAAAATGGTTCGAACCGCTATTCCGTTACAGTGATCGACTACACGAACG
>Ga0315339_1003450_pt1 | contig 11095 bp, 7 predicted proteins | sample ASW17metaG_FD_204514 | JGI IMG/M metagenome (GOLD analysis project Ga0315339, IMG submission 204514) | Ammonia-oxidizing marine archaeal communities from Pacific Ocean, United States - ASW #17 | ecosystem: Environmental > Aquatic > Marine > Oceanic | place: USA: California | collected 2016-12-05
CGGTTGCAATGGTTGCGCAAAAATTAGGTTTGAATTCTATTAGCTTAGATGCCGCAATTTGCGCATCAGACAAATTGGCAATGAAAAATAAATTTCTGGAACATGGTGTTGAATGCCCCTGGTTCTCGAAAATTTCCTCTCTAGATGAACTTAAACAGGTAGTTTGTGATACATCAAGTCAGCGTTATGTGTTGAAACCAGTTGATGGTTCCGGTGCAAGGGGGGTTATCCTTATAGATGAGAATACAAACCTCGATTGGGCTTTTAAAGAGTCAATGAGTTGGGGCAGGTCGGGTAGTCTAATTATTGAGAAATTTGTTGAGGGCCTGCAACTTTCAACTGAAAGTTTCATACTAAATGGTAAGTGCTTTACTCCAGGAATTTCAGAAAGGAACTACTCTAGACTGAATGATTTTAGACCTTATATTATTGAGGATGGAGGCACTATTCCTGCCAAGATTGACACGTCATTGAGAGAGAAAGTAACTTCTCTTATTTTGAGAGGGGCCTCTGCGATGGGTATAGATAAAGGATTAGTCAAGGGAGATATCGTTATTGATAAAAATGGACAGCCAATGATTATAGAAGTGGCTGCTAGATTGTCGGGTGGTTGGTTCTCTACACACCAAATACCTATCGCTACAGGCGTAAATTTGGTAAATGCTGTCATGTCAGAGTCACTAGGAATTCCTGTGGTAGAAAGCGAACTTGAAGAGACAAAGAGTAGGGCAACAGCTATTAGATATTTCTTCCCACCAGAAGGTGAAATACTTTCAATCGATGGATTGGATGAAATAAAGAATTCTCCTGGTGTTATAAAGTGGGGCCTTTTTAGGGGGGTTGGTGACTTCCAACCAAAGGTTTTGATGCATCCTGATAGGTTCGGGTATGTCCTGGTAGAGGCGAGTAATAGAGATGAGGCCATAACGTTAGTTGAGAAGGCTATGAGCAAATTAAAAATTGAGATTAAAAAATCATGAGCTACTTTATTGCTGAAGTATCTAGCAACCATTCGAAAGATCTAGGTCGAGCATTAGAATTTGTAGATGTTGCTGCTGATATAGGTTGTGATGCAGTTAAATTCCAACTCTTCAAAATCGATAAACTATTTGCTCCCGAAATATTATTAAAGTCGGAAAATCATCGTAACCGACGTAATTGGGAGTTGCCTTTAGAATTTCTGCCTCATTTAGCTGAACGGTGTAAAAAGCGTGGTATTGACTTCAGTTGCACCCCCTTTTACCTTGATGCTGTAGCTGAGCTAGAGCCGTATGTGGATTTTTATAAAATAGCGTCATACGAGCTACTATGGGATGACTTACATGCTCTATGTGCTCAAACAGGCAAGCCAGTAATAATATCGACTGGCATGGCTGAAATGTCTGAAATCATTCATGCAGTCAACATTCTAAAATCAAATGGATGCAACGAACCTACGGTGCTTCATTGCACATCAGCTTATCCCACGCCATACAGGGAGGCTAATTTGGCAGCGATAGAAACTATAAGAACGGCTACAAATTGCCCCGTCGGCTGGTCTGATCATACTGTTAACGAGGGGGTTATTCAGCGTGCAGTTAATCGATGGGATGCAAAGGTGGTGGAATTTCATCTTGATATTGAAGGTCAAGGAGATGAGTTTGAGAGTGGCCACTGTTGGTTACCTAACCAAATAAAGAATGTTATCGCTGCTGTGAAATGTGGGAGTAATGCTGATGGAGATGGTGTAAAAACTCCGAGTGCCTCTGAAATGCCTGATAGAGATTGGCGTACCGACCCGATGGATGGGCTTCGACCATTTAAGCATATCAGAAAAGTATTTAACGGTTAACGTATAAGTTGAATATCCTATTAGCCTCTAGTCGATCAAAAACCATAGGACTGGGTCATTTTTCTAGAATGTTAGCGTTACGTAATTCGCTAGCTGAAGCAGAAGACTTTCATCCCTATTTTTCAGTGCTTGGTGATAATGTCCTTGCAGTTGATTCGAAAAATATAGAAATGGACATAGTGTCAGCGCTTACCTCAGATTACTTTCAATTGGTTAGAGACTTTGTAGAAGTCAATCATGTAAAGCTATTTATAATGGACTTCCATAAAAGTACTGAAGGTCCTGAGCTCTTAGAGTTTTTGATATGGGCCAGAGCGAAAGGCATTGTATTAGTTGCGGTTGATTCTTTCATTGGTTACAGGGAGTATTTAGACCATATTTGGCTGCCATCAGTTCATTTTGATTTGTCTAAGATTTGCAAACAAAAAGGGTTCTGTGATGTAAGTTTTGGCTGGGATCATTTTTTACTCGCAAGAAGTGAAGCTATACCAAATTGGCAAGCTGGCGGGAGTATCCTAGTGATGACCGGGGGAGCTGATGTCCTTGGTCTTGGTAGTTGGTTGCCAGAACTACTCGACACTAAGCTGGTGTCGTCATCGACAGTTAACTGGGTAAAAGGGCCATATGCGAATCTCCCAAATATACCGAAAAATCCAAAGCTAACGTGGAGGATTCATGACAGCCCTAAAGATATAGATAAACTAATATCTGAGAGCAGCTATGTTCTAACCCAGTTTGGTGTCTCCTTTTTCGAATCAGTTCAGTATGGTATCCCTACGGTTGTAGCACCCCTTGATCGTTTTGAAAATAGTCTTGAACTGGATCTGATACAGAGAGAAGAAGTTGCTTTAGTTGCTCGTGATATAGAAGAGTCGGTTAATATTTTGGCGCAGCTTATAGGTGATGAGGTTTTAGCAAAAAATCTTTCAGAGACCTCGAAAAACAAGATGCGTGTGAATGGTTGTGATCTTTTTGTAAATAAAATTAATAAATTAATGAGTCCCTAAATGCACCCAAAAGGATATTTTGTTTTTCATTTAAACTTAGCCTTCTCTTCAGTTGATAAAGGCTCTTGGAGCACCATAGTTGATAGGTGTTATTGGCCGCTTTTAGAAATAATTTCAGATTTGCAAGTGCCTTTAGGTATTGAGCTTTCTGGGTGGACTTTAAATGGCATACAGGAAACGTGTCCTAAGTGGGTAGTTAAATTCAGGCAGTTGCTTGCCGAGGGAAAGTGTGAATTGATAGGAAGTGGATATTGCCAAATCATCGCTCCACTAGTGCCATACGACGTTAATATTCAAAATCATAGGATTGGACTTGATATATATCAAAGGCTATTGGGAGTTCGTCCAAACATTGCTTTAGTTAATGAGATGACATTTTCTGACTCTGTTGTTGATTTACTAGCTGAAGTTGGATACTCCGGCTTTATAATGGATAGAGATAATATTCAATTGGCCTTAGCGCGAGAATACGAACTGCCAAGTGAAATGCCGGGAGTAGCTAAGGGTGTCGATTCAGCTGAATTGCCGGTTCTTTGGGCCGATTCGATCTTATTCCAAAAACTCCAGCATATATCCCATGGCAATATATCCATGGATGACTATGTCGGTTTCATTCGAACAAGAATAGCCACTGGAGATTTTTTGTTTCCGCTCTATTCGAATGATGCTGAAACATTCGATTTTAGACCTGGTCGTTTTAAAGAAGAATCTCAAGAAAACGCATCGGGTGAATGGGCTATAATTCGCAAAGTAATGGAAAATTTAAAGTCGGAGCTAGGTTTTGAATATGTATTGCCATCGATTGCGCTTAACCTTCAGCATCGAGCCATTTCCTCAAAAGCTCTCGCTTTCACCTCAGCAGGATATCCCATACCAGTAAAGAAGCAGCCAAAATATAATATCGCCAGATGGGCTGTAACAGGCCGTGATGATACCTGGTTGAATACGATGTGCTTTAGAATCTATAACAAGCTTGTGAATGCAGCTGATGTAAAACCTGCAAGCTGGATAAACCTCTGTGAATTGTGGGCAAGCGACCTTAGAACTCATGTGACAGAAGAAAGATGGTCTGATTGTAAGGCGAAAGTGGCAAACACTTTAATGGCTCTTGAATTACCTAACCGATTTGGATTAAAGGAAGAGAGATACCAAATAATTGATAGTGCGCATGATGTAATTGCGAAGACGGGTGTTAATTGCCGAACATATGGCGATGGCATCTATTTATTGTTAGAAACGGCCTCCACTAAGCTGGTTATAAATCTTCGTAGAGGTATGGCTATTGATTCTTTATGTTTTAAGTCTCACGGCGGTGAATCTTGTCTAGGTACAATAAAACATGGTCATCTAACCAGTATTGCTCAAGGCGCAGACTACTATAGTGGTGGAATTGTCATTGAATCACCTGTATCACAATCAAAAACGACAGACCTTTATCCGGTCACACCTACATACCTGGTTTCAAAAAATGGAGATTTGACGATAAAAGCCGAAATACTTACTAGCTCAGGAAAATTTACGAAGTTTATTAAGTTATCGCGCTCTTTAGAACAAATTAAAATTTCATACCAGATGTCAGAGCTTAGTCGAACGATTTCAAGTGTTAAGCTAGGTAACTTTACATTATCACCTCAATTTTCTAGCGCATTTAAAAGCTATTCTTGTAATGTTGGTGGAGCTAAGCAAAGGGTATTTGAGGTGACGAACAAATTCCAACAGTCACTGCCTGCAACCCGATTTGTATCTTCATCTCGAGGCTTTGCTGCGACAACTGGTAAGTTATCGTTAGATTGCTCGAACAAGAGTATATATCTGAGCTGGGATCCTTCGGAATGTGCACCATTATGTTTTATTGATCATGATCGCGACTTCAGTCGTTTATCATTTTCAGTTTCTGAGATTGATGAAACTTCTAGACAGTCGGAACGTTATGGTGATTTCGAAGTGTCTATATCGTCATCAGGGACAGCGACTTAAATTTATTTTTTTACTCAATAATTGTGATTTATAAAGATATTTAGCCCAGCATGGTGGGCCGGCATATTTTTATGGCTCCATAATCTTTCCTATACAGCTTGCTTCCAAAGAGAGCTTTAAAATAGTGATAATAACTAATAACTAATAACTAATAACTTATGAATCTTTCATTATGAATATCAATCTAGTTGTAGTTGCCAGCTATTTCAGTGAAAATCTTGTGAAATTGTCGTCCGATGGCGACTTGAAGATATTTTACAAGGCTTACGTAAATGGTCGGATTGGTAAAGCATTTAGGTTGTTATTACTAATAATTACATCTTGGTTATCAAGGCTACTTTCCGGCTCAGTTTGTACGTTATACATACCCCACTCATATAAGAAATTTGGTTTAATAATAAAATTTTGTAGTTATGATAGGCTTATTCTTATCGATGATGGCGTAGCATTTTTGTCGGCGCAGAACTTTCAAAAGAAATATATATTTCCTCTCGTCAGATCTGGTGTGTGTAAGAATATTATCGCTTGTGATGACAATTTACTCGGCAACCAAAAGGACCTAAATGCCAAGGTTAAAGTATTAAAAAGGTCCACTGTTGTGCGAGAAATGATAAGTTCTCATAGTATAGAGTCTATATATAGTCTCGATACCCCTCATATGATTATTATCGATAATGGCACTTGGTCTGAGGAAGAATGTTCTGCTATGTTTAAACAGGTAAATACGAAATTTAACTTAAATTGTTTTTTAGTTTTGCATCCTGCAAGAGATTTCAATATTAATATAGGAACTAAATTAGACGTGCCTTTCGAGATCTGGTGGGCCTCTAACCAACAGTCAGTGCAAGGATTAGTGTGTAACTTTTCTACTGCTGCTATGAATATAAAGTCAATATCGCCAGAACTAGATATTTATTTCGTCCCACCTCATACGACCGATCATCTGGATATAATAAGGAAAATAAAGGGGAAGTGGCTTTAATTAAATTTTTTATGGGCGTGTAAAAACAGTTTTTATAAGATGCTATACCTCAATTTATGACTGTCTCAAATCAGAGAGTTTTTATAATCACACTAATTGAAACTTCAACGTGGTTGGGCAAACAGACGTTTGGTAAAAATTACACAAAGATCGAGAATTTTTAAGCATTACACTTTGCAATATTAATTTGTGGCTTCGGTTTTCAAGGTTCTTTAAGAGTTGCAAATACCTTACAGGCGCTGATTGAAAGACTCGACTTGATTTACTCTGTATGTTCTGTTTATTGGAGTATCGTATGGATTTACCCTAATCAAATCGAAGTTTATGAGCTATATCAGGGGGCATTAGATTGAATTCGAGGGTAGATAGTTTTTTCGAGCATGTACTCGTTGGTATTAAATGTATATTTAATTGCGAGAACACCATGGTGTATTTTGAAAAGTAGTCCTCTCAAATCTATGACTTTGCCAAAAGTTTGAGGGAGCCGGGTTTCTATGAAAATTTTGCAATTTCATTATTCAATGCCAGACAGTGACTTCAATTTTTAGGATTGACTCAATGTTAGTTACTATTATTTGCTCATTTCAAGGGATACAACATTATGACTCCGTCTCGTGAATGAGTTGGTTGACAAAGAAATAAAAGCGTCGTTATTGTCGTTTTATATGATTGCTATAACCAGAGCTTTACACTACGTAAGTTCGTTAATACTTCTATTTTTATTGACTCCGCAAGATTTTGGAATCATGGCTATTGTGATGTCTGTCATGGCTATAATGAACTCTTTAAGCTCCTTTGGCGTTGATTCTGCATTGATATCCTATAGCGGAGATGAAACTTCACTTTCTGACAATGCTTGGACTCTAGAGTTGATAAAGGGTGTTATTTTATCTCTCGGAATTTTGCTGTTGTCTCCTGTCATTGCGGGCTGGTTAGGGGAACCAACATTGAAGCCTTTACTTACATTTATGTCTTTAGGGTTCTTACTACAGTCATCTAAAAATATTGGACTAGTCTCACTCCGTAAAGAATTAAATTTCGGAGTAATTTTCAAATGTGAGATTGGAATGGCGGTCGTTAGTTTCTTATTGACACTTTTTTTGGCATTTTATTATCGCTCTCCTTGGGCCATTGCTTGTGGATACATAGGTGGTTGGATTACATATTTTTTCCTTTCCTACTTTTTATGCTCTTATCGCCCAAGAATATCATTCAATAGGATCGGTATGATGAGCTTGCTGGGGTATAGCAAATGGATATTGTTGTCAGGACAGATCAATACCCTTGTAGAACATGGAATTAATCTATTAATTGGCAGCCATTTTGGCATGGCTGTTTTGGGACAATTTGAACGGGCCAATATGTTTACTCGTCAGACAGCCTTGCAAATTGGAGAGGTGATCTGGAAGGTTGGATTGCCCTCTCTTTCAGCACGTAGTAGCGATGTCAAGATGCTAAGAGACCAATATTTACTAATGTATAGTTATATTTGTCTATTAGTCTTTCCACTTATGATACTCGTAAATATATATATTCCAGTATTGGCTGATTTGGCAGACTCCAGAGACTGGGAGCAATTCAATAAGTTGATGGTAGCACTAGGCGTAACAGCTGCGGTTACTATGCTAATGACACCAGGTTCCATTTTATTTCAATCTCTAAGAAAGCCTAGCATTGGCTTTAATGTCGCAATCGTGAGGCTAGTTTCAATACTCGTATTTATTATTCCATGCATACAGCTTTTTGGAGTAATAGGGGTAGCGTATACACTATCATTAGGAGTCTGCATAGCGCTACCCTATACCTTTTATAGTGTTCGACAATTATTAGGCGTTTCTTTTTCTAAACATATTTTTATATGTTTGAAATATCTTGCACTCTGTTTAATCTTTACCATTTTGTCACCCGGAGAAGCATCTCTTTTGTGGGATATTGTGATGTTAGTGCTAACGTTAACTGTTTATTTTGCACTTCTTTATTTTTCGTCTAAGGACTTTCGTTTGGCAGTGACTTATTTATTTAGATCCTTTAATGGCTCATAAAATATTATCCGTCAATAGTTATGCTCGTGTGCTTTTTATATTTCGCTGCTGCCTCTCTACGGTTTGGTCTATCGTGCTTAACTTTAATAAAAAATTATGTTCTAGTTATTCAAGCACAGATTTTAGAGTCGGTCTTTAAACTTACAGGTTTGGTTGATCTGGCAGTACAAAAAATTGGATTGAAGAAGCGGAATTGACTTGTAATGGCAGGGAAAATTATGGGCCCGAGAATATATAAAGTGGATAGATGAGATGAATATGATCCATATTACACTTTTCTTATCACTCTTTAAAAATGAAGAAGCCGATTGAAAATTGGGCTTATGAGGATTTTTCTGTGATTATCTCATCAAAATTATCGGAGTTTAATATCCTACCGATCTTTCGCCAGCCGCGCCTATCCGCGTCAGCGCTGCTTTATTTTATGTACTTTACCTCTTTAACTTTATTCTTTGTGAGCCTCGTAAATGACGATGCCATTCTTAATTATAGCGAATTCAACTTAATTCTGTCTTTAACTTCACTTTTAATTTTTGTTGTTGTCGCGACTATTGGATTATTGAATCGTGGGTTTTACTTTCTTTGTCTTCCGCTGGTGGTTCTTGCTGTCCCAAATGCAATAAATGATTTACTACCATCCTTTTGGGCAGGTCCATTATTTGAGCGGGGCGCCGCGTCAGTTTCTTTAATAAACCATGTTGACCTTTATTTACTGGCTGGGGTGGTCCTATTTTCAGATTCAGAGAAAAGATTAGGAAAATACAACAATAATGTTGCTAATGCCTTAACACTTATTGCGTTATTTGTAGTTCTAACTTCAATACTTTGGTGGGTGATAGTAAGTTCTTTTGTTGAGCATAATCCGCTGCTTTTTTTTGGTAACAGTTTCCAGTTGCGTTATCTTATCTATATTTCATTAATGATAAGGTTTGTTAATGACAAGGATATCAAGCACTTTAACTGGGGCCTTTATATGGCCATCGGCTTTGTGCTTTTAGAGTCAACAGTGTATAGCCTTATGTTTCAAGTCGATCAACTGACTAGTGGTAATTTTGGGACAAATACATTGGGTGTTCTGTTTGGGTTTTTACTGATTTACGTTTTTTCAACAGAGGAGGTTTCTTCTCGAATTAAGATTATTTTGATATGTCTCATGAGCTTTGCGTTGTTTCTAACGGGAACGCGAGCCGCAATACTGGCTTTGCTTTTAAGCTTTGGTTTATCTAAGCTTATAGCAAGGTATGGATTTCTATGGGTCGGGCTTATTTCGACTCTCTTTGTCCTTTGTTATTTTTTGGCTTATTGGGACGTAATAGTCCTCTTTTTAGGCCCTCTAATTTTGCTGCTTCAGACTGACTATGCCTTTCTTGAGAGTCAAAATCTAGTAGGAGGTGCACTTGGTTCAGTTACTACTCGCTTATCTTTATGGATAGCCTCTTTTAACATGATATGCGATTTTCCTTTTGGAGTAGGTTTATCACAATTTAATTCGCTCAAAGCTGATTATGGTTTTAGTATCCCTGTTTTTATTGATCCACATAATGACTATCTTAATTTCTTTTTGCAGTATGGAATTATTAATGGTTTTATCTTAATGTGCACTCTGTTTGCTTACCCTTTGATAACCTATTTAGGGGCAAAGTCTCATGGATTGAGTTACCTCAACATTCAACTCATGATTTTCATCGTCATTACAAGTTTTTCGAATAGTAATTTTAATAAACACCAATTCTTTTTTATGTTTGTTTTTGTAGTTTTCGTTGCGATTAAGCAACGATCGCAAGCTTTTAATAAAAAAACTACTGACATCTTTTAACTTCATCTTCAGAGATTACTTTCCACAATGAAAAAAAAATTAAGTATTGCAATTGCGGGTACTCGCGGCATCCCAAATCAATATGGAGGGTTTGAGCAATGTGCTCAATACCTTTCTACTGCACTCGCTATCCGAGGCTATGAAGTAATTGTTTATAATTCTTCTGAACATTCGTTTAAAGGGAAAACTTACCAAGGAGTCAAAATTGAAAGTGTCTGGTGCCCAGAATCTAAAATAGGAGCTGCAGCTCACTTTATTTACGACTGGCTATGTCTAAGAAGGTCCGTTTGTCAAAATCATGATATCGTTTTAAATTTAGGGTATCAGAGCTCTGCACCCGCAATTTGGTTCTTTTCTCGAAAGGGCCCTAAAATAATTACTAACATGGATGGATTGGAGTGGACCCGCTCTAAATGGGGTAAATTTACCAGCTACATAACTCGTTGGTCTGAGCGGGTCGCTGTAAAATACTCGGATGGCATAATATCTGATAATGTAGGAATTGAAGATTATTTTCTAGAAAACTATCGCAAAGAATCGGATATGATTCCCTATGGTGCGGAAGTGGTTGATTCAGAAAACTTTCAATCTTATTCTTTGGATCTCAAGCCTTTTGAATTTCACTTAATAATAGCCCGGTTAGAGCCTGAGAATAGCATTGAAGTTATATTGGATGGCTATGTCGACAGTAAATCGACCTTACCTTTTATTGTTGTAGGATCGACTAGCCACAAGTACGCAAAGTTCTTAATTGATAGATATAAAGATACACCTATTCAATTTGTTAATGCAATCTTTGATAAGTTAGTCCTTGATAATCTTAGAAAGTATGCGTTGGTTTATTGGCACGGGCACACGGTTGGTGGAACTAATCCTTCTTTATTAGAAGCTATGGCGGCCAGTGCATTCATAGCGTCCAGTGATAATAAATTCAACAATTCAGTACTAAAGGCTAACTCAGTCAGGTTTATTGACAAGGCATCGGTTTCGATGATTGTCAATAGTCTGGATAAACATACTTCTAAAAGAGATTTATTTATTAGTGAAAATTTGATCGAAATTCAGAGCAATTATTCCTGGTATAAGATCGTTAGCATGTATGAAGCCGTAATTATAAGGTATTGCAAATGAGAGTTTTTATTTTAACTCAAAATGAACCGTTTTTTCTATTAGATGACTTCAGATATCTCATGACTAATTTATCTGGTGATATTGAGGTAGTCGGGTGTGTTATATTCCAAGGTTCTCCATTCGGCAAAAAGCAAAGCTTTTTAGAAAAAGCCTTTAATACCTTTAAAACCTTTGGACTTCATTTTTTTCTTTACTATGGACTCTGGTTTGTCGCTAACAAATTATTGCGTAAGCCTTCAGTTGAGGAGTTTATGAAAAGCCAATCTATACCGGTTGTGCCGATAATTGGTGATGTTAATTCAGAGGAAT
>Ga0315339_1003451_pt1 | contig 11091 bp, 8 predicted proteins | sample ASW17metaG_FD_204514 | JGI IMG/M metagenome (GOLD analysis project Ga0315339, IMG submission 204514) | Ammonia-oxidizing marine archaeal communities from Pacific Ocean, United States - ASW #17 | ecosystem: Environmental > Aquatic > Marine > Oceanic | place: USA: California | collected 2016-12-05
AACGTTCAGGGTCCACGGTCCTTAGCCAGCGAACACCCTCAGCGAACACTTGCATCCTGGGCAAACGATCCCCGATCCCATCTCGTTCTCGATAACCGACAAGTCTCTTCGCTCTAGAGTAGAGTCTGTCTGCCACCTCTACGAGTTCGAGGTCTTCATGTTCTTCAACGTTTAATGTGACTGCCTCAAGATGCTTTTGGATCCTATCTGTAAGAATTCTGCTGGCTGCTCGTTCATCCTTCTCATATTTCTCGCGAAGGTCGTCAATCGGAAACGCCGGCCCAAACGTTGCCACGACCCGACCACGGAAGAGATCCTTCTGCACATAGGTCAGGCCGACAGGTTGAACGTAGAGTCCAAGCTCCCAATCACGTAGGGCCTCAGCTAGTAGGGCAATTCTTGCGGCTCCGGTCCGAATTGGTGTTAAGGACGGCTCTGAATGGCTTTGCCCTTCCGGATAAATTTGGACCGCAGAGCCCGCATGGAGTGCATCTATGGCCGCATCGAAAGTTCGATCATTCAGATGCATCAACTTCGGATCATCTTGCTTCCGATAGACTGGCAGACCTCCGAGTGCCCGCAGGGCAGTACCGACAATGAGTTGATCGAAAAGCGGGGCCTTAGCGAGTGGCCTCGATGGCCGACCAGCCGTCTGGAAAACAACGAGTGGATCAATGAGCGCATTAGGGTGATTTGCTGTGATCAGCACTGGACCTTCGGGCAACCCAGGGCCTCGTCGCTCTACATCATAAAAGATCGATACAGCCCACCCAACGAGTTTTGTAATGATTCTGGCCACCACGGTGGAACGTTCCCCTCCCGATTGAGCCCACGGGCACGTCGTCCGCTAAGATGTCGCTTATAGCTCAAATGGGGAAACCCCTAGAGTGATGGCCCCTACCGTTCAACCATCAATTCTAGGCCTTCTTAGGAAACCTGAGGACCTGGGTAGTCGATAACTCGAGTGTCGAGTCAAGCAACCTGCACTACCAATGGATAAGTCCCCAGATGGTGCGCACGATGGGCGATAGGAGAAAACTAGGCCGTGGTCCGTCCGGACCTGGTGTCGGATTACTACCTCCACCCTCAAAACCCAATGCAGTCCACGCGAACGCTGCTGCTACACCACCGATTGCTAGTCCCAAAACCACACTTCGACCTGTAGAAAAAATACGCTCATCTAAGCCTATGATCCCGCTGGTCGCGATTCTCAGAGTATCAACCCGAGTAACTTCCCTAAATGCTCCATACTCTTGGCGATTTGTGACCTCAACCTCAACCGTGTCCCCGAACTCAATAAGAGTTCCTTCAATGGATACAGTTTCAGGAGCCTGATTCGACCCTTGAGCCGCACTCGTCAACGGAACCTGAACTCGCACCGTTGTGCCCGGCACTGGTTGCTGTACAGGCATATAGGTGTGGCAACCCATGAGTAGCAGTGTGCTGGCTGCCAGTATACCTCCACGGAATCGATCTGCCACCCTCCTCATATGATGATCTCAACTGACCGGGTTACGGGTTGATTAAACACATAGACGTATCGCCAGGGATTTATACGGAAGATGTCCCCGGATTCGTCCAGTTGTTTTCTGGTATCGATATCAATTCTCACTGAAACATTCATCGTATCAGCAGAGAGCGGAGTGGCTTCAAGCAGGAACTGGTTATACCGGGAGATAGAGATCACAGTATCGACGGGTAACTCAACCACAACCGTATCAGATCGGAAGACCTTCACCTCCGTCATTCCAATCTCGTTGACACCGGCGATGAACTCTGTCGACATCATAAGCTGAACCAAAGCTCCAGGATCACCACTCATCTTCAGGAAGAGATTCTCAGGCGATCGATCTTCAAAAATTTCGCAAGCCGTGCTAGTAGCCAATGCTAGCAACAGCGTCGGAATCAGATGTGTTTTTCGCATGATGCGAAAGATGGAGGATTGGGGTGAAAAAAGGGAGGCGCACCCACACATAATGTGCGGGTGCGCCCCATGACGCTTAGCTCTCTACTTAGTAGAGAGTGCTCAACCGCCGCAGCCCTGGCCGTTCAAGTGACAGTTGGCCCGGATTTCGATAATCGTGATCGGTAGCATCTCGCCCGGCGTTGAAATCGCGTCAGACTGAGCTTCCCATTTCGGATCTGTGAGGGCAAACCGGTACATATCGGCAAGCCTTAGACCCATGATCATCGTGTTCGAGCGACGTGTGTGTTGCAACATGTCGTTGTTTGAAATCTGACCAGAAAACGCGGTCAGACCATCCATCGCACGGATATGGTTAATGTGCGTCGTGAACGTGGCGGCATCACCACCCGCTAAAGCATTCTCAGCGAGGATGAGATGCATGAGCCGCGTGGATGAGATCGTAAGAGGCGAATACGGTCCACAGTTACCTGCAGCCGATCCACACCCCCAGCTCGACATCCTCTTCGTCACAGCGGGATCGACCATATTATCGATCGGATCCATCATCGCGACACCAGTTCTGTTGTTATTGGCATCGAGTGTGACCAATTGGGTGGAATACTGGTTTTCCTTACGGTCGTTGATCCAACCCCCCATGCTGTTCGACTGCGAGCCTGACGAGTAAACCAAGTCGTAGGTAACATCCGCGCTGTTGCCACCGGCGGCCGTAATCACGGCTTGCGCATCAGCTCCTGCCGCGGAGGAATTCACTGTCGTAAATGTACCCGACGCGGTCGGGTTGATTACGTCCCAAATCGCCCGGGACTGATGTGCACGGGCGCGCATAGCTTTCGCTGCCAGTGCCCGATCTGCATTACCAAGCGACTCATAGCTGCTGATGGCCGTACTCAGATACGCTATTCCCTTGTCGAGTACCGTAGACATGCTCCCTGGCCCGACAGGAGGTCCGGACTCGGTCTTATCCGAGAACGCGAAGTCCTCCATAACCTCACCGATGACCGTGTACATGATCCCGGCAAAGTGGTTAGCCCGAGCTAGGTCGTATCCGAAGCTTGGATCGTCGGCAACATGGCCCGTCAGAATCTTGATGGCCTGGTCAGCCATCCAGCGACCACGTCCAACACTCGGGAACGCTCCATCACTAAATTCATTCTCCGGGTTACCGACGAATCCCTGATCCAATGCTAGCCATGCATCACGTGATCCGATCCAATAGATCTCGTCTGATGCGACCAAGTACGGCTGCCAGATTTGTGAAATCGCTGACGACACAAGCGACAGCGATCCGTTGACGACAGCCGAAGCCGCCGCCGCCTGGGAAATGGATTCCTCAACCAGGTTATTTGGGTTATTCACGTCTAGTAGGTCACCGCAGCCCGATAGTGTGAGCGCAGTTACCAGTGTTAAGACGGAAGCTTTTATTCTCTTTGTCATTTTTTTAGCCTCCCGTTAGAACGTGACCCGAGTGGACAAGGTAAACCGCCGTGGAATCGGCAGTCCCCAGCCCTCGGTCGCGTCAAGGAAGTTACAGTTTAAGCCACCGTTACAGCGGCCAGTTACGTTGCCCTCAGGGTCCATACCCGGATAGTTACCAGGCATGTACAGGTACGAGTTCCTGGCCCCAAGGTTGATCGTCGCAGTTGATAGACCCCAACCACTGACGACGTCAGCCGGTACCCGATACGAGAGCGAGAGCTCACGTAAGCGGATGAAGCTGGCCTCATAGATTGCGTTCATCCCACTCATCGGAGCCAGTGACTCTACTTGCGTCGCCCACTCGATGGCAGCATCCAACCGGTCTTGGGCTGATGTTGCCGGGTTGAGCATGGCAGCCCATAAGCGAGCCGACTGTGGCGTGTTACGACCGATGAAGGAATTCGAGCGCCTGAACTGGCCAGACAGGTCTTGGGCGTGGTAACCAAGTTTGTACTCCGCTAGTGCTGCGAACTCGAAGTTGCTTGCAAACAATACGTTGAAACCAAACGAGCCAGACCAATCAGGCGATGGCTTACCAAGATAACTCTCGAGCAGTCCCGCCCCACAGTTGTGAGACACGAACTGACCATTCGGTGTATTGAAATCAGAGTTACCGATCGCGAGTGGCTTGAAGCTACTCGGATCACGCGGGACACCGAAATATTCTAGTGCTGCTGCATTAGACGGCTCTGTGCATGTACCGTCAATGTTCAGCGGAATCGCTACATCGGCAGTCTTCGCCCCGAAGAACGATGCGGGAGCATAGCCCTGCAAGATGTAGTTCCTGTAACGAGGATAGGTGTTACCGGTCTTGAGCGGCGGTGCGCCACCCATGTCGCTTATCACCTCGTTCAGGTATGCCCCATTGGCAAATACGTTCAGACTCACGGACTCAGTCTGAATGAGCGAGCCACGCAGATTCAACTCCATACCCCAGGCGTCCAATGACCCGATGTTCGAGAGCTGTGTCTGTGTGAATCCACCTGTAACGGGATAACGGCGAGCCACGAGGGCATCGGCCACACTCCGAGTCCAGTAGGTCGCGTCCAGCGACCATGTATCGTCAAATAGACCGACCTCAGTCCCGAACTCCCATTCAGTAGAGACTTCAGGCTTGAGACCTGCATTACCGAGGTTTGATGGCTGGACACCTGGTCCTTCCTCGGAAGGCTGAGGTGAGAACGTGGTGAATTTGTCGAACGCGCCAGGCTGTAGGCCAGACTGCCCGACTGCACCACGAATCCGGAACGTGGAGATAAGATCACTGTTCCATTCCAGTCCTTGGCTCGGAATCACTGAGAGTGAAGCCTTCGGATAGAAAGCTGTGCTGAACTCTGCACCGAAAGCCGAGTTCGCATCCCAGCGGCCACCCACTGTGGCAAAGACCCAGTCATTCCAACCGATCTGGTCCTGGATATATCCACCAATCTGTACCACCCGCACCCAAGACTCAAACGAGCCTTCGTTCGCGAGCGCAGACAGTGTCTCGAGCCCCGGACCTGGGAAATCACGGCCGCTACCGCCAGCGTACTGATTCTGGCGCAAGAAGCCCTGGCCACCAAACAGAAGAGTGTTCTCGAACGTCATGTCGCCCACATCCATGTTATTGATGTAGGAACCCTTCAGGTCCGTCGTAATCTCACGGCTACGGTGCTGCTGGACGTTACGAGATCCGTCAGGCGTTGAGCCACTGAATCCGTCCACATTCCACTTATAAGGACGGAAGTTGAACGTGTCATCGGAAGTGAAGTCCACACCGAACGTACCGTCTAGGCGGAATCCGTCCATCGGTGTGTAGCCCACATTCATGGAACCAGCAAAGTGACTCGAATTCGCAACGTTCAACTGGTACATGTTCTCGCGCGTAGTCGCGAAGGCCGGATTACCGTAAAGGTTGCTAGCAGAGGCCTTATGCAACTGCGACATCAGAGCTGAGCTGAACACGCCGTAAATGTTGTTCGAGTTATCAGGCGTGTGATGCTCCATGTCCGAGTACAGGGTCGAGATGCCAATGCGGACCTTAGAACTCGGGATGAGCGTGAAGTTCGAATTGAGCGATACTCGGCGGTTCGTGTCGACTTCAGGATCGAGGCCCTCGACCGGCTCAAAATTCTGAGCCGCGTCGTAACCGCCATCCTCGTCGGCAAAGCGCCCTGAGACATAATACTGGAACGCTTCAGAACCACCTGACGCTGACGCCGAATAGGTCTGGTTGAACCCAGTCTCAAGCATCGTTGGGACCAAAGGCTCTTCGATTACTTCATAGAGCCCAACGCTTTTACCCCAACGAGAAGAAATCATCGCCTGCTCATCGGCATTACGAGCGAACCCAGCAATGTTGTTAATCCGGTTTGTGGGCACCTGGATACCGGTGAAATCCGCCTGAGCAGTGAAGCGCGGTGCTCCTGCGCGTCCTTTTTTAGTGAAGATCTGGATCACACCATTGGATGCCTCGGTGCCATACAGCGTGGCCGCTGCCGCACCCTTCAGTATCTCTATCCGCTCAATTGATTCGGGGGGGATGTCGTCGAGCCGAGAAGGATTACCCTGTCCATTAAAGTTCTGAACGGCAGAGCGATCCACCCGGATTCCATCCACGTACACGATTGGCTCGTTCAGCTGGGATAGCGACGAAGATCCACGAATCCGGATGCGCGCGCCTTCACCGGTGAAGCCGGATGAAGGTAGAGCAACCACACCAGGTTCGCGTCCCGCGATCAACTGCGAGAAGTCCGCGATCGGAGCATTCTCGATCGTCGATCCAACGTCGATCGTCGCGATCGTGTTACCGAGCTTACGTTTCTCAGTGGCGATTCCAGCACCGGTGACCACGATCTCGTCCAGAGTGATCGCAGTTTGCGCCAGACCGATGTCAATCTGAACCGACTGACCGGCCCCTACCGTGACTGTTTGTTCGCCAGACCGATAGCCGACCAGTTCAGCAGTCAGCGTATACTCGCCTGCTGGTACGTTTAGAAGTAAGAAACGGCCGGCTGCATTTGTTAAGGCACCGATACCGGTACCTGGAATGTAGACCTGGGCCGCTTCAAGTGGACGCCGTGACGCAGCGTCCGTCACCGTACCGACGAGCGTGCCCGCTGATTGGGCAGCAACGTGGTTCGGTGTCCACCCGATCGCGAGAGCAAGGGCGAATGAGACTGCCCCTGTTAACACGGCGGATGGGAGACGTTTTGACGTAGTAAACGTCATACTTGCCCTCCCGAATGGAGTTTGGACTTTAGAAAGCATAATAAGTGTTAGGAAATGATTTCCCTGCTAAACCTAGCCACCTAATGCGTAAACAGAACCTCTTCTGCTTTACATTAGGTCAGTTAGGAAGCGCAATAGTACCAATATGTCAGTTTACTAGCAACGATTTTCAGTGGTATATGACTTGACCGCGTTTTTTTAGAAAGAATGGGACTCTTGCCAATTGCTATGTGATTAGCCGAGCAATGCACTCAATCTCAACATTGCAGAACTTAGGCAGGGCAGCTGCCTGTACTGCTGCACGCGCAGGTCGATGTTCACCGAAGTGCTGTTCATACACTTTGTTCATCGCTGCGAAATCATTCATATCAGCCAAGAATACCGTGGTTTTGACGACATGTTGAAGTGAGGATCCCGCTGCCTGCAGTACCTCGGAAAGGTTGCTCAAGGCTTGATCTGTCTGCTCGTCTATAGTTCCCCCTACTAGTTCCATAGTATCAGGATCAAGTGGTATCTGGCCTGAGCAAAAGACCCAACCATCCACTACGATCGCTTGTGAGTATGGGCCGATCGCTGCAGGCGCGTGATCAGTATGGATTCGTACCAAGTCGCTCATTTATATCTGACTCCTAATAAGTGATCTTTGTAGAACATTGTCTAACTCTAATGTGTGTTAAGGGCACTATCCTCAACCCAGAGGCTGCGTCCCCTCGCTTCAAGGTTCAACATCACATGTGTATCTCCATCCTGCGCCAAAAGTGAGTCCTGCAAGTTCACTGACACGCACACATGATTCGGGATGATGCGCACCTGCTCTCCAATTGTTGGTTCCCAATTAGTTCGTGACAGATCGAGAACTCCATGTTCTTCGTTTAGAGCCTTTACCGTGACTTCAGGCCGGTCAAACAGTACGCCAAAGTCACCTTCGGCTGATCTGACTTCCTTGGAGAGCGCTTTCGAACCTGCATCGACAACGGCACCACCATGGACAGCAGTGCTCACTACAGTCGTTAAAACCGTATAAGCCAAGTCGTCGTGCGAGGCGACACCCACCTTGAGCGCCTCCAAGTCAAAAAAGATGGACGACCCAGATCGGATTTCAGTAATCCCTCCATAATTATGACTCCGCCAGAGTGTGGGTGTTGAGCCCCCACTGACGATCTCGGGTACCAAACCAGCAGCGCTCAAAGCGATGGTCATCTCTTCAACCAAAGCAGACACCTCTCGCACATGAGCATCTTGCTCAATCTCGGCCATTCTGATCTGCCCCGGATAGAACATAAGCCCGCGAAAATCTACACCGTCCAACTCCTGGGATAGCTCCGCTAGCTGCACAACCTCTTCAACGCTTTGGACTCCCACACGTCCTAGGCCAACATCACGTTCTATGAGGATCCCGACTCGGCGGCCAGCAGAGGTGGAGGCAGCAGCCAATGGTTCGAGAACCTGAGCTGAGTCAAGTGCGACCTTTAGATCGAGTTCGCGAGGGAGTTGAGTCAGTCGCTGAAGCTTGGGCGCCCCAACCGGTGGGTACGCGAGTAGCAGGTCTTGGGTCACCGTCGACATGACTTCCGCCTCCCTCAAAGTAGCCACAGTGATCCCGGTGGCTCCCGCATCAATTTGGAGGCGAGCAATTTCTCTGGATTTATGAGTCTTTATGTGCGGGCGCCACTTAAGGCCGTGCTCCTCAGAATAGGAGGCGATCTTCTTGGCGTTCGATCGAACCCTCTGGAGATCTACATATCCGATTGGGGTTTCGACTGCAGCTGGATCGACTGCTCTCAACCTAGAGCGTCTCCAAGCTTAGATAAAAATTCCTGGTCCGTTTCCCCAACTGGTCCGTAACGCATCCAGCGAAGCACCCCTTCTCGATCGATAAGGAACGTGGCCGGAAGACCCAGGACCCGATAAAGCTCCATCGCCCTATTTTCTGGATCATGGAGGATGGTGTAGGTAACCCCATAGTCTTCAACGAAGCGTTCAACTTGTTCCGTTGCCGCACCGGTATCCAAGGAAACTCCTACAAGATGGAGGCCATCTTCCTGATGCTCCTCAAATAATTCTTGGAGAAAAGGAGTCTCTTTTCGACAAGGCGCGCACCAGGTAGCCCAAAGATTGAGGAGAACGACTTCACCCCGAAGAGATGACAAGGATACGCTGTCACCCTCAAGTGTCGCCGCTGTATATCCTGGAATGGGAGCACCGAGTTGTGGCGGACCTGCCGTATCGTCAACTGCACAAGCTGATATTGCGACTACTAAAAACGTTCTGCTCACCCACCTAATCTTCATCACTCCTCCAAATAAATCCGTGTAATGCGCACTTGAGCAGGTGACATCGAGACATCGGTCCAAGCCATTACCAGACTTCCATCGGGACTCTGTGCTAATCTGGGGAACCCACTTGCACGGGCAGAAGAGGACGAGGTGAGCGTAACAGATTCACTAATAGCTCCATCAGACCGAACTCTGCGCATTCGCACCTCAGCCATCTCGCCACCAGTTCTCTCTAGCCAACTCACGAGGAAATCTCCATTGGACAGTCCGAGCACATCGACTCGGCCTGCAGGGCTGCCATCATCCAACTGGACTGGTTCCTCAAAATTCAGACCATCTGCGTTCGCTAATGCGACCTTCACTCGCGGAACATCAGCAGCCCCGGTAAACCAAGCCACCGCGAGTTGGTCTCCTGCCATCGCGACCGCAGGTCCGTTTACAGGGCAACCACCGATCTCCCAGCCGTCGTCGTGAACAGAAATTCCTTCTGTCCAGACACCATTCGAGAATCGTGTTGCATAGATATCTCGAATCTCCTCATCAGTACGATCTCTATAAACAACCACAGGTCCTGACGGAGTGACCACCGCATCCGTTTGACAGCAATCACAAACTCGAGCGTCAAGAACTGTTTCGGGACCAGGTTTTCCCCCGACTTGGATCTGTCGAAAGCGAAGGGTCATTTCGCGAGGAGCCGGTTCCCCATCTACTTCCGAAACGAATTTCCGCCCGTCGAGCCAAACGACCCCAATTCCAGAACCGGATGCCATCATACTGACGAACCCGTGTTCTGTCGGAGTACCATCCTCATGCGGAGTCCACGGCTCCGACCACGTCTTACCTCCGTCGCCAGACTCGGAGACGCGCACTCCATAGTCGTAGCCTCCCTCTGATCCACGCTGTAACCAGTGCGCCCAAAGGCTACCCTGGGGACCCGGCAGAACTGAGGGAAAGTCCGCCCAGTTTACAAAGAAATCATCACCGCTGGCGACTACACCTGGCTTATTCCACTCACCATCTTGAAGCATCGAGAATCGCAACTCATACATCGTCGGAGCTACCTCTTCTAGCCAACTCAGGTAGACCCCGTCCTCAGAAGAGGACAGGAATGGCTCTCCACTTGGACTAGAAGCGGGAGAGAGCATTTCCTCCAGAGAGACAGACAGCGCCGGCGAGCCAGCATCCTGGCAAGCAAAGACAACAAGGATCGAGGCCGATCCTAGCAGGGATAGTCGTTTGTTCATCGTAGTGCTCACCACTTGAGAATACTGGATCCGTGACCACACAGCAGTGGCAAGGATCTTGCTAGTTTTTCAGCTTGAGAACCTAAGGAATCTCGGTGGTGATCATCCAGCCCGTCAACGCATGACGAATTGGTTGTCCGTGGTCAAGGGTTCTGGTGAACACTTCTCTAATCATCTAACGAACCTTTAATTGGTATACTCGGTATGTGAGAGGGTAGCAAACGCACTCGTCCTAGTTGGTAGACTGGGCAGCACCTCAGATGAGGCGGTATATGTTGGGAAAGATGCTCTTATCTAAAATGGCGCTTGACCGAACCAGAGTAATATGGACACTCGGGCTGGCGACCTTGTTTCTTGCCATCATTCCGCCAACGGCTTCAGCACAATACTTCGGTCGTAACAAGGTGCAGTTTGATGATTTCGATTTCGAGATCCTGCGCACAGATCATTTCGACATCCACTACTATCCAGAAGAAACTGAAGCCGTCCTAGATGCCGCAAGAATGGGCGAGCGTTGGTACGAGAGGTTTGCCAGAACCTTCCAGCACGAATTTGAGCGTACCAAACCAATCATCCTATACGCTGACCATCCTGACTTCCAGCAGACAAATACACTTTCGGGGTTCATAGGAGAGGGCACCGGTGGTGTAACTGAATCGCTCAAGAACCGAGTAATCATGCCACTCGCAGGGTCTTATTGGGATACAGACCATGTCCTTGGTCATGAGTTGGTCCACGCATTCCAGTATAACATCGCGCAATCGAGGCGTGGCGGCGGCTTGCAGGGACTATCCACCCTGCCTCTTTGGTTGATTGAAGGGATGGCCGAGTACCTCTCAGTGGGACGGGATGATCCACTAACCGCGATGTGGATTCGTGATGCAATTCGACGTGATGATCTGCCGACGATTGAGCAGATGACACGTGAATCAAGGTTCTTCCCATATCGATTTGGTCA
>Ga0315339_1003454_pt1 | contig 11085 bp, 5 predicted proteins | sample ASW17metaG_FD_204514 | JGI IMG/M metagenome (GOLD analysis project Ga0315339, IMG submission 204514) | Ammonia-oxidizing marine archaeal communities from Pacific Ocean, United States - ASW #17 | ecosystem: Environmental > Aquatic > Marine > Oceanic | place: USA: California | collected 2016-12-05
CATTGCAACCGGGGCCGGAAGTCTGGCGTTGCGGGATATTTCCGATCTGTCCGGCGGGACGACCAATATTGCCGGGCTGCTGAACCCGGGGGATCGTCTGGCCACGCCTGACGCCAAGACCGTCGACGCGCAATCCAGCGCCAGTCGCCGGGCCGCGCGCGCTGAAATGCACTGGGCAAGCGTGCTAAGGCAATTCCAGCCGGTAGAGCTTTCGTTGGCCACGTCCGCCACGGACGCGCCCGATTGGCAAAGCCGTGCCATCGCCCTGCCCGATGACCTGGGCGTGGCAAAACTCGCCGCCGCAGTGCTGGCCTGGGCGCGCCATAGCAGCGGTGATCAGCAGGCCGGGGTCGCCTGTGTGACCAATGCAATCTGCGCGGCAAACGCGGCAGTCCCGGGCATTCTGTCGAATTGGGTGCCACTGCAGACCAGCCAACCAACCGGCGCTGAAGTCTTACTGTCGGACGTTGTGAAAGATATCACCCGGCTAACCGACAATGCGGCAACGCTTGGCGCTTTCGCCAGCGACCTGCCCCTGCGCGACCCGGACATCGGCGCGTTGCGTATCCCTGATATCGCCTTGTCAATCGACGCGGCTGCGCCGTTGCCGGGCAGTGTCGTGACCCTGTCACTGGCCGGACCAACCGACCATCTGGTTCTGCACCATGACGCTAGCCGACTGACCCAGGACGCCGTTCAGTTGCTGGCCAATCGTCTGTTAGCCACGCTTGACGCTGTTGCCTGCGCGGATGCCCCCCTAGCGCCTTTTGCCCAGATGGCGACCTTGCCAGCGGCGGAAAAACACGACCTGGTGGTTAACTGGAATCAGACCAACACCAATTACGACCCCACCCAGACCATCCACCGCGCTTTTGAAGAACAGGCCGCACGCACCCCGGACGCCATAGCACTGGTGTTCGAAACCACAGAGCTAAGCTTTGACGCGATGAATGCGTCTGCCAACGGGCTGGCGCGGCGGTTGGTTGATCTGGGTGTGAAACCCGGCAGCCACGTGGGGCTTCATGTCGCGCGCGGGCCAGATCTGCTGATCGGCGCGCTGGCGATTCTAAAGGCGGGCGGTGCCTATGTGCCGCTTGACCCGGCCTATCCTGCCGACCGCCTGGCTCACTACGTGACCGACAGCCAGGCCAGCGTCATCGTCACGCAATCCGGCCTGATCGGGGCCTTGCCCGACATTGCCGCCGCAATTGTGAATATCGACGAGCACCGCGATACCACCTTTGCGACGAACGTCGACGGTGGCGCTGCGGGCGATGATTTGGCCTATATCATCTACACCTCTGGCTCGACTGGCACCCCCAAGGGCGTCATGGTCGAACATCGCAACGTCGCCAATTTCTTTACCGGCATGGACAAGGTGGTAGAGCACGACGAGGCTGGCGTCTGGCTGGCCGTCACCAGCCTGGCCTTTGACATTTCTGTGCTCGAACTGTTCTACACCCTGGCGCGCGGGAAAAAGCTGGTTCTGGTCAGCGACGATATCCGGACAAACGTCTCGAACGGGCCGATCACCGGTTCGGGCCGCCAGATCGATTTCAGTCTCTATTACTGGAGCAACGACTGCGAGGCCGGGCCAGATAAATACAAACTTCTGCTGGAAGGCGCGAAGTTTGCCGATGCGAACGGGTTCGACGCGCTCTGGACGCCAGAGCGGCATTTCCATGCCTTTGGCGGCCCTTACCCCAATCCGGCCGTAACCGGCGCGGCGGTTGCCGCCGTCACCAAAAATCTGTCGGTCCGGGCCGGAAGTTGTGTCGCCCCACTGCATCACCCGGCCCGCATAGCCGAGGAATGGTCGGTCATCGACAACCTGACCAACGGGCGCACGGGCCTGGCAATCGCGTCTGGCTGGCAGCCAGAAGATTTCATTTTGCGCCCACAAAACACACCGCCCGACAACAAGGCCGCGATGTTTGAAACCATCGACCAATTGCGCCGCCTGTGGCGTGGCGAGGCGGTGGAATTCCCCGGCAAATCGGGGCAAATGGTGCCGGTCGTCACCCAGCCGCGCCCCGTGTCCAGGGAGCTGGCCCTTTGGGTCACGACAGCCGGCAACCCTGATACCTGGCGCGAGGCCGGGGCAATCGGTGCCAATATCCTGACCCACCTGCTAGGCCAGAGCGTCGCGGAAGTGGGCGAAAAGATAACGCTCTACCACGAAGCCCTGCGCGCCGCCGGGCACAACCCGGCAGACCATACCGTTACGGTGATGCTGCACACCCTGGTGGGCGAAGACCGCGATGCGGTCGAAAAGATCGTGCGCAAGCCGTTGCGCGAATATCTGCGCAGCGCCGCCGGACTGATCAAGCAATACGCCTGGGCCTTTCCCGCCTTCAAGAAACCCAAAGGCGTGGCCAATCCGTTCCAGATGGACCTGAGCAAACTGGACGACACCGAGATGGAGGCGATTCTCGACTTCGCCTTTGAACGGTATTTCAACGATGCCGGGCTGTTCGGCACCGTCGAAGACGCCGTTGCGCGGGTCGAAGAGCTGAAGCAGATCGGCGTCGGAGAGGTTGCCTGCCTGATCGATTATGGCGTGCCGACCCAGGACGTTCTGGACAGCCTGATCCCCCTGGCCGAGGTGCGCAAGCAATCCAACCGCGCGGTTGACCTGCAAGACGACGACTTTTCAGTCGCCGCGCAGACCATCCGCCATAGCGTCACCCATATGCAGGCAACCCCAAGCATGGCGCGGATGCTGGCCATGAATGACGAAGCCTGCCTTGCGCTTGGCCAGTTACGGCATCTCTATCTGGGGGGCGAGGCACTGCCGGGTGCATTGGTCGATGAATTGCGCGGCTCTACCCGCGCGCAAATCACCAACATGTACGGTCCGACCGAAACCACCATCTGGTCGGCCACGCAGCCCGTCGATGGCGCGCACACTGCGCAGGGCATCGTGCCGATCGGGCAGCCCATCGCCAACACGACGTTTTACGTGCTTGACGCCTTGGGCAAGCTTGCACCGATTGGCGTTGCGGGCGAGCTGTTTATCGGCGGATCCGGTGTCACGCGCGGCTATTGGCAGCGCGATGACCTGACAGCCGAACGGTTCGTGCCCGATCGTTTTGGCGGCCAGTCCGATGAGCGACTGTATCGAACCGGCGATCTGGTGCGTCGACGGGCGGACGGAACGCTCGACTATCTTGGCCGCACCGACCATCAGGTGAAAATCCGCGGGCAACGGATTGAACTGGGCGAGATTGAGACCACTTTGGCCGGGCATCCCGCCGTGCGCGACGCAGTGGTCATTGCCAAAACCGCCGACAATGGCGAGGTTCATCTGGCCGCCTATCTGACCACCTCGGACACGCTCAACCTCGGGGCGTTGCGTCGGCAACTTCAGGATCGGCTACCTGCGGTTATGGTGCCGCGCCACCTGACGGTGCTGGATCATTTCCCGCTGACCCCGAACAAAAAGATCGACCGCAATGCCTTGCCTGATCCCCAGCGAACCCCTGTGCCCGTGGCCAACAATGAGGCCAACCCGCAAAAGACCTGCGCTGAGGCCGCGATTGCCGCAATCTGGTCGCGCATTCTTGGCGTCAACGGCATCCGCAGCAGCGACAGTTTCTTCGATCTGGGCGGTCATTCCCTGCTGGCGGTTCAGGCACATCGTGAAATCCTGCGGGAACTGGCGGTGCCGAAACTGGCGATCACCGATATTTTCCGGTTTCCCAAACTTTCGGCACTGGCCGCCCATCTCGACGCGCTGAACGGAACGGCTGACGGGCTGGTCGCAGCCCCGGTTACTACGCCTGCCAAGCGAACGGATCCCGGAGAAACGATGTCAAAACGCCGGGCCATGCGCGCCAACCGTGATCGGAAAGCCGGATGAACCTTGTAACCGATCCGCTTGACTCGGATGTTGCCTATAACCGGGCATGCGCACAGGTCTGCGACCGCGCGCGGCAGCTTTTTGCCCCCGATGTTGCGGTCTGCGCGACCGACCCATGGGACGAGGCCGACGACCTGCTGCCGGCAGAAGCCACCTGTCTGCCCAACGCGATACCTTCGCGTCTTCGGGAATTTGCGGCCGGTCGGCGAGCCTCCCACCGTGCGATGCACGATCTCGGACAGCCAATCCAGGCGGTCCTGACGGGGGCCGACCGCGCGCCGATATGGCCGCGCGAGGTGACTGGCAGCATTTCACACACCAAAACCATCTGTCTGGCCGCACTCGCACGATCAGACGCCTATCTGGCGCTTGGCCTGGACATCGAAGAAGATCAGGACTTGCCGTCCGACATACGGCCCGAGGTGTGCACCCAGACGGAATTGGCCTGGTTGTCCGTTCAGCCGCAAACGATGCGCGGGCGGCTTGCCCGGCTGATCTTCAGCGCGAAGGAATGCGCCTTCAAGTGTCAGTATCCGATCAGCAAAGCTTTGTTCGGGTTTGATATGTTCGAGATTACCCCCGATCTGGAGACCGGGCAATTTGAGGCGACCTTTACCGAAACGGTTCCCGGATTTCCGGTGCGCAGCTGCCTGTCGGGGCGGTTCGCCTTTGAATCAGGACTGATCATCACCGGAATGCGCCTTGCGCAGCGCTGATGTCCCGTGTGCGGACGCCCCCACGGGCCTGCAAGCCTTCGGATCTCGCAGGTTGCCGGCTGTGAAAAGCACAGTTCGCGGCCAAAACAAGATCATGAGGGCACGATGAGTCCGGCAACTGTCCTGATGACGGTGCTGCTGATTGGGCACAGCCTGTTCGGCCAGAAGACCCCGCAAATGCTGGAACAGCTTTTGCAGACCCAAATCGCGGGCGCGCAGGTTTCTGCCCAGATCATCAATGGCGCACCCCTGCGCTATAACTGGGAGAATGGCGACACCGCCGAAGGGGTGAACGCCCGCACGGTGCTGTCCGAAGGCGGCACTGACGCGGTGATCCTAACCGAAGCACAACCGCTGCCCGACCACGTCAAATGGAGCGAAACCAACGCCTATGTGTTGAAATACTATCGGCTGGCCACGCAGTCTAACCCCAAAGCAAGCGTCTATCTGCAGGAAACCTGGCCGCAGGGCGCGGGCAGCGCAGCGTGGCGCATAGTGCTGTCCGAACAGCTGGTAATCTGGCAGGACATCGTCGCCCATGTGAACGCAAACCGCGACGCGAACACGCGCCCCATGCGGCTGATCCCGGCGGGCCAGGCCATGGCGTATCTGCAGGATGCAATCGCCAGCGGCAAGGCACCGGGACTCGACGCAATCACGGCGCTGTTTGACGATGACATCCACCTGAATGATCTGGGCCACTACTATGTGACGTTGGTTCAATACGCGATCCTGACCGGCAAGACCCCCGTTGGGCTGCCCCATCAACTGAGTGACAAATGGGGCAATCCTTTTACCGCGCCAAACGCCAGAATGGCCCTGTCTCTGCAGCAGATCGCATGGGATGCAGTTCTGGCGTCTGGCGCAGTGGACGCCAGCGCAGGTTCAAACCCGGTCGCGGCCAGTCCGGGCTCCGGCCCGGAAGCCATTGGCGTCGGGTTGGCGGCCGTCAACGACTGGTCGACACAGCAGCCATTTCTGAATGTGATGAAAACCGCGCGCCCCTGGATTTTGCACAAACCCGGGCAATGGGGCGGTGGCGATCACAACGCGTTGCACAACGGCGGTTATCTTGATGCCCACGGTTGGCCACAAAGGCTGCCCCGCGATCTGGGGACTGTCGGCACCGTTATATTGACGGATATGCCCGCCGAGGCGCTAACCCTGACCGGTCGATATCGCCTTGGCTTTGATGGGACCGGCATCGTCGAAGTCAGCGGACGTGCGAAAAATATCCACTATGGCCAAAACGAGGTACTGTTCGATTTCACCCCCGGCCCCGGGCCCGTGGAAATCCGCCTGCAACGCAGCGATCCGGCGGACTATGTGCGCAACATCACGGTCGTCAAGGAACGGCACCGCGCCAGGTTTGAACAGGGCCAGATCTTTAACCCGGACTGGCTCGAACGTCTGAACGGCTTTGAAACGCTGCGTTTCATGGATTGGATGGCCACAAACAACGCCCGGCTGTCGCGTTGGGACGACCGTCCCAAGCCGGATGACTATACCTACACCATAAACGGCGTGCCGCTTGACGTGATGATCGCACTCGCCAATCAGGCGGAGATCGATCCATGGTTCACCCTGCCGCATCTGGCCGATGACGATTTCCTGCGCCGTTTCGCGGAAATGACGCAAGTTGGGCTTGGTTCGCAAAGGCGGGTCTTTGTCGAGTTTTCCAACGAAGTCTGGAACTGGCAGTTCGAACAGGCCAGATGGGCCGGGGAAACGGCGCAGGCCCGCTGGGGCGAGGCCAATGCCGGGGCGCAATATCACGGCATGCGCGCCGCACAGGTGGCGCAGATCTGGACAGAGGTTTTTGCCAACGCTGCAAGTGGGCCGCAACTGGTGAATGTCATTGCCACGCAAACCGGCTGGCTCGGCCTTGAAGACAGCATCCTGAACGCGCCGTTATGGCTGGCAGAGCCGGGCTTTGCCCAGAAACCACCATGGCAGTTTTTCGACGCCTATGCGGTCACCGGGTATTTTGGTGGCATTCTAGGGGGTCAAGACCGCGCACCGATGGTGCGTCGCTGGATCGCCGACAGCCGTGCCGCTGCCCGTAAATTCGGCACTGACATGGGACTGACCGGAAGCGCTCTTGACGACCATGTTCTGTCGCACGGCTATGACCTGGCGGCACAATGGGCGGGGCAGGAAATTCAAGACGGCGCGCTCAGCAAAAACAAGGCAGATACGCTGACTGATCTTCTTGAACGCGTGCTGCCCTATCACGCGCGGATCGCGGCAGAGCATGGGCTTGATCTGGTCGCATACGAAGGCGGCAGCCACGTCACCGGTCTTGGCCCGTTGGTGGACGATCCCGACCTCACCGCTTTTTACACCTATCTGAATTATTCTCCCCAAATGGGCGCGCTATACGTCCAGCTTCTGTCCGGCTGGACTGAACTGGGCGGGCACCTTTTCACCGCCTATTCCGATGTGCAGGTGCCATCAAAATGGGGCAGCTGGGGCGGCTTGCGGCACTTGTCGGATGAAAATCCACGGTGGTCCGCGCTGAAGAACGCGGCGCGATCCGGGTCTACCCATGACTGAAACGGCAACCCCGCCATTGCCGCTGGTCAGCGTCATCCTGCCTGCGCACAACGAGGCCGATTACATCGGCGCTTGCCTTGCTGCGCTGTTGTCTTCGGAAACCGGGGCGTATTCCGCCGAAGTGATTGTTGTCGCCAATGCCTGCACGGACAGCACCGTCGCGATCGCACAGTCCTTTGACGCTCAGGCGCAAAACAGCGGCTACGGCTTTCAAGTCATCGACACGCCCACCCCTGGAAAGCTTGCCGCGCTTTCGCTTGGCGACGCGTCTGCCAAAGGTGTGATCCGGGTCTATCTGGACGCGGATGTTCTTGTCAGCCCCCCCTTGATTGGCCAGATCGCCGGGGCGCTGAACAGCGACGCACCGCTTTACGCATCGGGGACGCCGCAGGTGGTCCCGGCCAAAAACTGGCTGACCCGGGCCTTTGCCGGGTTCTGGGTTGGGTTGCCCTTCGTAACCCACGGCACGCCCGGCTTTGGGCTATTTGCGGTCAGCGCCAAGGGCCGTGCGCGCTGGCAGGGATTTCCCGACATCATCTCGGACGACACCTTCGTGAGGCTCAATTTCGCACCGTCAGAAAGACTGTGTCTGCCCGCCAGCTATAGCTGGCCGATGGTCGAGGGGCTGGCAAATCTTGTGCGGGTCAGACGGCGCCAGGACGAAGGCGTCGCCCAGATCGCCGATCTCTACCCGGAGCTTCTGGCAAATGACGACACCCCTGCGGTTGGTCTTGGCAGCCTTTTGGCGGCGGCTTTGCAAGACCCGTTCGGCTTTGCCGTTTATGCATTCGTGAAACTCGCCGTGAAGACCCGGTTTGCGTCAACCGACCAGCCCTGGGCCCGTGGAAGATAACCTACCGCGTCAGGAACCGCGCGCGAAATGCCCGGCCAGCTTGGCGGCCTCGTTGAATACGTCATGGCGTTCCAGCGCGCGCGTGCGGCCGGCTTGCCCCATGGCGGCCAGACGCCCGACGGGTTCATTGGCCATCAACAGGATGGCATCGGCCAGCGCCTGCACGTCACCGGCCGGAACCAGCCAGCCGGTTTCGCCCGGTTGCACCAACTCGGGAATGCCGGCGACATAGGTGGCAATCACCGGGCGCCCCGCAGCCATCGCCTCCATGATGACCATAGGCAGACCTTCGGCAAAGCTGGGCATAACCAGCGCCTGCGCGGCCGCCAGTTCTGCGCGCACGTCAGCCTCTGACAACCAGCCGGTAAGGCTGATGTTTTGCGCCAGATCCAGCCGGGCGATCTCGGCCTCGATCAACGATCGCATGTCGCCGTCGCCGACCAGGACCAGCCGGGCATCCGGATGCTGGTCTTTGACAAGCGCCATTGCCGCGAGCAGCACCAGCTGGCCTTTCTGCTCGGAAAACCGCCCGATGGAAACCAGCCGCAACGGGCCATCGCGCACCGTTTCAGGTGGCGGGAAGGTCTGCGGATCAATGCCACAATGCACGACTTTCAGACGCGGCCAGAGTTGGGGCGGGGCAAACCGGCAAAGCTGGCTGCGGCCAAAGCTGCTGATTGCCACAGTAAACGCCGCGCGGCGCATTTTCTCAGGCAGCGACAAGGTAAATGGCGCGTCGAATTCTTCGGGACCATGTACGGTGAAACTGTATTTCGGTCCGCCAAGCGCATGGCACAGCATCGCAACCGTGGTGGCGTTTGTGCCAAAATGCGCGTGCAGATGGGTAATGCCACCAGTCTCGCAACGCCGGGCCACGGAACAGGCCTCGGCAAAATAAATAAGGTGGCGTAGGTGCCCCGCCGTCGATGCCCGACCAACGCGCAACGCCAGCGCAAGGGCCCGGATCCAGCCAAACGGCGCGTACAACGCCCGGGCCAACACGGCGAAAACCAGCCCAAAGAACCCGGCCTCAAGCACATAATCGGTTCGGGCTTCTTCCGCCACGTCCAGCGGATCGACAAGCGGCACATTCGGCCGGCGCATCGCAAGCCGCAAGATCGGATCACCGGCGCGCTCAAGCGCTGCCAACTCGCGACGGATGAAACTATGCGACGGTTGCGGATAAGTGTTGAGCACATAGGCGACGGTCAAATCAGTCCCCTTTTCGTTGGCCGGACACATCCCTTCCTAACCGGTTCGCCCCCCCCAGGAAAGAGCCCGGCGAAATCCACAAGACAGTCCCGCCCGCATCCCCGGATTGTCCTGTAATAGGTCCGACAATAGCGGTTCTGGCGGCCCTAAACCCCACCAACTCCCTGCTCTTGCGGGGCTTGGATTGACCGCCCGGGGCGCAAGTCATAGGCTGGCCGCCAGGGTCTTTTGACCATACCGGAGCATGTTTTTCGATGACCAGCCAGATGACTGGATTCCGCGGCAACCGGCTTTTGGCGCGGGTCTTGCGCAGCTCGTCCTTGCTGGTGGTCGGATATGGCGGGGCGCAGGCGATGCGGCTGGCGTCGAACCTGATCCTGACGCGGCTGCTGTTCCCCGAGGCGTTCGGCCTGATGGCACTGGTTAGCGTCGTGACCGTCGGGCTGGCGATGTTTTCGGATGTCGGGATCGGCCCGGCAATTGCACAGAACCGGCGCGGAGATGACCCAGATTTTCTGAATACTGCCTGGACAATCCAGGTTCTGCGCGGCTTTGCGCTTTGGCTGTTTTGCTGTCTGCTGGCACTGCCTGTCTCGGCGCTTTACGGCGCGCCCGACCTTGCCCTTTTCCTGCCGCTGGCCGGGATCTCGCTGGCCGTGGCAGGGTTCAACCCAACCCGGATCGAGACCGCGCACCGGCATCTTCTGGTTGGGCGGCTGACCGCGCTGGATCTGCTAAGCCAGTTCATCGGCATCCTCAGCATGATCGTCCTAGCCATTGCCACAAAGGCGGTGATCGCGCTGGTCATCGGCGGGGTCATCGGGGCGGTCGCCAAATTGGCGCTGACGCATCTGTTCCTGCCCGGGGCAAAGAACCGGTTCCGTTGGGAACCAAGCGCCGCGCAAGAACTTATCCACTTTGGCAAATGGATATTCCTCAGCACCGCCTTCTGGTTTGTCAGCAGTCAGGGCGACAAGGCCATTCTGGGCAAGTTTCTGTCGCTAGAAACCCTTGGCGTTTATAATATCGGATATTTCCTCGCCAGCTTCCCGCTGCTTCTGGGCCACACCGTCACGCAGCGCATCCTGATCCCGGTTTACCGCGAAAAACCGCCCGCCGCTTGCGCCGAAAATGCGCGAAAGCTGCATTTGCTCCGGGTCGGGCTAAGCTGTGGCGTCATGAGTTTACTGGCACTGTTGGCATTCGCCGGGCCATCCATCGTGGCGATCCTTTATGACAACCGCTACCAGGATGCAGGCGCAATGATTGTCGTGATCGCCTGCGCGCTGATACCGCAAGTGATTGGCATGTCCTATGATCAGGCGGCGCTCGCCGCTGGCGACTCAAAACGGTTTTTTGTCTTTTCTGGCACCCGTGCGGTCGTCCAGATGGCGCTCTTGCTGATTGGCATCACGCAATTTGGCTTGCTTGGCGGGCTGGTGTCCGTGGGGCTGGCCATGCTGCTGGTGCATCCTGTGCTGGTCTGGCTGGCACGCGCACACGGGGCCTGGGATTCGATGCATGACTTTGCCGCGGGGCTGGTCGGCGCGGCCATAGTATCGGCAGCGCTGTGGTTGCACTGGGACAGGATCGCCGGGCTGAGCGGAATTTCTGTCGGCAGCTAGCATTCAGCCGGCGCAACCGCTTACCGCCTGGGCTTGGTTTGCATGAACGGTATGGTCACAACCGGATCAAAGCCGATCTGTTTTTTCATCTGTGTGGCCGTACGGATCACCGGGCGGCGAAGGTCCAGCAGAAAGGCCGCGATGAAGCCCAGGATAAGGCTGGCGATGCCGCCCACGACCGCCAGTTTCTTGCGCGATGGCGTGATTGGGTAATCCGGTACAACGGCGGGTTCGATCACCGCCAACTGTTCGGCCTGCAGC
>Ga0315339_1003455_pt1 | contig 11085 bp, 11 predicted proteins | sample ASW17metaG_FD_204514 | JGI IMG/M metagenome (GOLD analysis project Ga0315339, IMG submission 204514) | Ammonia-oxidizing marine archaeal communities from Pacific Ocean, United States - ASW #17 | ecosystem: Environmental > Aquatic > Marine > Oceanic | place: USA: California | collected 2016-12-05
TTTATTTATCAATAAAAAATACTTTTATTTTAAATTGCTATACGAAATTTTAGGCCGATTAATGAAGCGTAATGGTATTATTGAAAACTGCTTAACTTGTTTCTGAATTTATCATATTAATATTAATATTCAACTGCTTACTGTTTTTTATTGTTTATTAAGGTGGGGTGATTTTTTTAATATCAAGCAGTGTGATTTTCGATAAAACAGAAAATATTTCATACCGTTATGCTTTGAGTAAATAGCTTTAATGTCATTAATTTGTGCGGTTTTTATCTAAAAAAAGAAACTACCCATTTGGGTAGTTTTACAGTGGTATTGTATGTTTGTATATTAGGTACAATAATAAAATAAATTATTATTTTATTATTTTATTTAACACATTACTTGAGGTCTCTAAGGCGTCTTGATTTTTATCCAAATTGCTATCTTCAGGTAGTGGCTGTCCAGTATAAGCATGTAAAAAAGCCTCACATAGTAGTTCACTATTAGTTGCATGACGAAGATTGTTAACTTGACGTCGTGTACGTTCATCAGTCAATATTTTCAATACTTTAGTGGGGATAGAAACCGTGACTTTTTTAACTTGTTCACTTTTTTTTCCGTGCTCAGCGTAAGGGCTGATGTATTCACCGTTCCAGTCTTTAGACATGATGTTCCTGTTTTACCCATAGTATAAGAAAGGACATTTTAGCGATTGTTACCGACGATGGCAAATAGACTTCTAGAAGTCTTATTTTTGTTTGAATAAAACTCACTTTAATATTAGTTAAATTCATGTTTTGGTTTTTTTGCTGAGATAAGTTAATAGTTATATAAGTTATTCGTCATTAAAGACATCCGTATTTAGATTACTTCAGTAAGAATATTGGCTTTTTTGTAACACTAGAAAAGTGAATGACAATTATTCCCATGCGAAGCCTAGGCCTGTGTTGTTATATAGGCTGGAATGCAGGTAGGCATTTGAAGTAGAACAGGTATAAAGCTAAAGGAATTAAATAGTGAGTAATGAAATCCAACAACAAAAATATTTTTCTGCACGATATTTAGCGTAGCTAAATCAAAATATTGCAGATATTAGTACAGAGATTGGAGTTTCATTTGAATTATTTCCTCCTGCGACGATTTCAATGGAAGAGACGTTATGGGGATCAATAGAGCGCTTAAAAACATTAAAACCTAAATTTGTATCTGTGACTTATGGGGCTAATTCAGGCACGCGTGATAGAACCCATGAGATTATTAAAGATATTAAAACGAAGACTGGCATGGTGGCTGCGCCACATTTAACCTGTATTGATGCGAGTAAAGAGGAGTTACGTCAAATCGCGCGCGATTATTGGAAAAATGATATACGTAGCATTGTTGCATTGGGTGGCGATATTCCCAAGGGTGAGTCGAAGCCACACATGTATTCTACGGATTTAGTTAGTTTATTGAAGGAAGAAGGGGACTTTGATATTTCTGTTGCAGCTTATCCAGAAAAACACCCTGAAGCATCTAATGAACAGTCTGATTTAGATGTTTTAAAAGCTAAATTTGCTGCCGGTGCTAATCGTGCAATAACTCAGTTCTTTTTTGATGCAGAGACCTTTCTACGCTTTCGCGATAAATGTGTTAAGCAAGGAATTGATGGTGATATTGTGCCTGGAATTTTACCTGTTTCTAATTATAAAACATTAGTGAAATTTGCCGGATTGACAAATGTGAATGTGCCAAACTGGATGCATAAATTGTATCGAGGAACAGATAACGATGTAATGACTGGTAATTTAATTGGTGCAACTGCTGCCATGGATATGGTTAAAGTATTAAGCAAAGAGGGGGTGAAAGATTTTCATCTTTACACTCTTAATCGTAGCGATTTGAGTTATGCGATTTGTCACTCACTTGGACTTCGCCCTACTTAATACGGTAAAAGATCTTGTACAATGAATAAGCTGTAATTAGTGTAGTATTCGTTCTGCACCTTTACAGCTACTCTTGAAAGAAGATAATTCTAATTGTTTATTTTCACCGATCTCAATTTCATAAAATTGTGGTAAGTTGAAGTTTATTTGATCGTCTATGCTGCTGTTTTCAGTACTATTGGACGCATAAAATCGATTAACATTTTGAACTAAATCATCTTTGCTACCAGCGAAGCTTTGGAAGCTTTCTACCTCATTTTCAGCATTTGCAATATAAACATTAAATCCATTTGGATAATTTTCAAAAAAGAATTGAATTAATCCTTCACTAATATGTGATTCAATGACTTCAGCTGTCTGATCAAAAAAAGTATTTTTAAGATTTATTACACTAGTAGATAATTTTTTATTAGATATATGGCTGTAAATATCAACCGTACTTTGTAGATGCTGTAGTGAAACCCCGGTTCGCTCAAAGTAAAAACCAAACTTTCTGCCACCTGTCCAAAGAGTTTGTACAGATCGTTGGGAGACAGAGTCTAAGCGTAATTGGATATACTCTTCAAGTTTGCTTTTAAAGCTATGACTTATTTTTTCTTGAAAATGCTGACTATAACAAAAAAGGTCTATTTGCTCAGGAGGCACTGCATCCTGGTGCATTTTTCCTAAAATCGTATTCAGTGCATCAACAACTGCAAAGTTATTATTAAAATGTAGCGTACGTACTTCATTCCAAGAGTTTCTATAGATAAGGTCAATACTGCCAATCAAGCACTCATGGTTTTGCCCATAGGACAGTACATCATCATTTTCGGTTTCGATATTTTCATGTGCATCTTGCCAATGACGGGTTGGGTCTTTTTCAACATTTAAAAATATAGCAAGGTGCTTGATTTCACAGGGCTGACTTAGCGCTTGGTTACTGGCTTTTGGTACATAAACAGGAAAAACGGTGTACAGATCTCTTATAAATAGATTTAGTTTTTTATCGACTAGGTCTGAACCTTGGTTGTACAGATGAAGTTTAGTCTCTTCTTCATATAGTCCATTCATATGGCACCAGGATATAAGTTTAGAGATATATTTGGCATGTATTAATGCCCGTGTGCTAATTAATCGTTGAGGCTCAAGTGAACAATTATAAAGATACCAACCGGCTTTATTTTTTCTTCCCTCTGGAACTTGAATAAAGCTAAGGTGTGGCTCAGAAAGGTCAGGAGAGATATTGGGGTTAATAAGATCAACTTTGCCGGGTAATGTTTCATGAGCAGCATAAAGTTTTCGAGATAAAATACCTATATCTTCGGCACTGATTGATTCACCAATATTATTATCGCGCGCAAATGACAGTAGTTTTCGATAACTGGTCATTAACACTTCAAGCAAAATATCTTTTGCTTTAGTGACATCACTTACTTTCCAGTTTTTACGATTATCTAAATCAGAAACTTGCTCTTCTACCCAACCCCATTTATTGACAAACTTACTTAAAATCGTACGTCGCCAAGCCGTGTTGTCGTTATAGCAAACCTTTGAAAGTGTCTCTTCTGTTTTTAAATAAAAGCAAGCACGTGCTACTTCGATACGTTTAAAATCTTTAATCGCAGTAAGGTAATCGGTTACCTTTTCGAGCATTAAACAATATGGGTCAAGTTGTTCATCGTAATAATCTTGGCTTTGAAAACGTTTTTTATAAGTGATAGCAACTAGTTCTGTTTTTGGATACTCCCAGGAATAGGCCTCCATCAAGATTGTTTTTAATACCGCTTTGTAAGGGGTATCAATACCTTTGTAGAGTTGCCAAAGAGTCGCACCAAAATATTCTTCAGCGGGAATGCGGTGGAAACCGCCAAGATCTAACCAATCATTACTGTTTAGTGTGCCGTTATCATATAATGATTGCACATATTGATCATATACTTGCTCATGCTCAATGGGAATTAGTCGCCATAAAATAGGTTTTCCGGCAAGACGTAGCGCGGTACGATAAAATTCATCGAGTAAAACCATGTGTTGTGAAGAGCCACAGGACTCTTTGGTCATACCTGCATCATTATTGATACGAAATTTATTATCTGGAATTAAAAAGAAATTAAGCTCTACCCCTAAACTTTCAGCCCAATGGGTAATTAACCAAGACTTATCTTCTAATAAAGCAACGCGCTCAGAATCAAGTTGATGTGGGTAACAAATCCAGATATCAAAATCACTTTCAGAGCACTGTCCAATAGAAGAAGTGCTACCCATTGCATACATACCGATAATATCAAGCTGTTGGGGATCTGATATAGGGAGATCTGTATGAAGAAATGTTTTAATAAGTTGATGTGCGTTTTCAGTGACTTCATACTGACAGATGCCACTAGGAACATCTGCATCAATGAAACCAGGCAAAGTTGGCTGGTTAAAATGAAAGAGAAGCGGAAAAGATTGAAAGACATTCAATTCTTCTTCATTCATTAACACTTGTGCTGATTGAATGCGTAAGCGATTAAATTTATTCGCTTTATCCCGCAATCTTATAATTTCACAACTCAACGGAAGACCCACTATTTGGTTAGACTCATACAATGTTGGAAAAACATAGTACAAAAGTGTGATGAGTATAGCATTATTTTATTGTTCAAGGAAATATCCTCCGATTTTTACTCGGAGAATATACTTGTGCTATGAGGCTTCTTCAAGAGTATAAGGAAGTGGCGCATAATAAAGCGTTGATCCTTCAATCTCTTTTACTTGATAAATATCTTCAGGGCTACAGTCTTTAGGTAGTACCGCTAATACTTCAATATGACCGTCGCCATATTGGCAACCTGAAATTACTGTACCGATACGTTTCCAATTATTACTTACTAGCATTTGGATATTATCACCGACTTTTGGAGCTTGAGTTGCGCGCCCTGTTAAAATAAACAAAGCTCGTTTGTTTGCGCCACGATATTTGGCGCGTGCAACGGTTTCTTGACCGATATAACAGCCCTTAGTAAAGCTAATCCCTTCTAATGCTTGTAGGTTTAGCATTTGAGGAATGAATGAAGCAGATGTCTGTTCTTCAATAAAGCCGATTCCTGAGGCGATATTCATTGCATTCCATAGGCTATCATCAAAAATTTCGGCCTGGTTTTTAATATCTTCTAACATTTTGTCAGCAATCGTGTTTTTCATTATCGCTAAATAACGCAATGAAGGATAAGGTTGCTTAATAAGTACCGTACCATCTTCCAATAATCGACTTTGGTCATGTATTGCAGCAGTATCTACTTTTTCCGCAATATACTGTGCAGACTTGCAACCAATTAAGCCAAATGCTTTGTATTCAGTTTCTTTACTTATTTCGACTTTAGAGAAAGCTGCATATTTTTTTAGTTCAGGAAGTTGGCGTGCTGTAACAGAACTTGGCTGGGTTAATAAAATACGGTCTTCTAATATAATAACGCGGAAAATACTGAATACTTTACCCTGCGGATTACATTGTGCCGCGAGGGTTTGTTGCCCTGTTTTTAAATTACTGAGATCGCAGGTAAGTTGCCCTTGTAAAAAAGAGATGCGGTCATCTCCTTTAATAGAGATTAGGTCCCAGCTGTCAAGTGGACATAAAACTAAATCGGGTAGTTGACTAATGTTATCTAAATCACTCAGTTTGCGCATAATTGCCTCGTTTATATTTTTTTACAATGGTATAGCTCACAACCTATTTTGTCAGTAGTTGCTGTTAATAAATTGTTGTTGTTATGATGTTGATGTGTTTTTACCTAAATCTATAGGAAATAAGAGAATGACCGAAGTGGTTAACAAATCACGTCTATTATGGGCGTGTCGCCGTGGTATGCTAGAGTTAGATGTTTTATTTATGCCTTTTGTTAAAGAAGCATTTGATGATCTATCAAATACGGATCAATTCACTTTTCAACGTTTACTAACTTGTGAAGATCCGGAGCTTTTTTCATGGTTTATGGGGCATAAGGTTTGCCCTGATGCTGAATTAGCTGAAATTGTCGATGTCATCCTTAAACGCGTTAAAGTATAAAATAACCATAACATCTTCTTATTATGCAGGAATCGTTATTTTCCTGCTTTATAGTATTGTTATCCTATTAACGCTATTTGTTACCTCTTTTAGCCTTATTTCATTGCTGTTATATTTATTGCTTTTTGCCACTGCACTTTATGCCGCTAGAAAAACTTTTCTGCAACAAGATGAATTACTCTTTAGTGAATCTGGACTGGTAGAAAGAATGCTCGCAGGCACACGGTATCATGGAAAAATTAGTAGTGGTTCTTTTTACAATCGCTTATTTATTTTCTTAAAAATTGACGTTAAGAGCACAGTAATATCAGGAAAAAACAAACCACAGTTTATAACTATTTATAAAGATGCAGTTGACGAAGAGCAGTTTAGGTTACTCGCCCGACTGATAAACAGTGGACGAGGTTAATACGAGATTAATCACTTTGTGGGCATAAAATAGTTGGTTTGGGTTTATCAAGTAATTCTGGATAATCTAAATTGTAATGTAGACCACGACTTTCTTTGCGTAACATCGCACTGCGAATAATTAATTCAGCGACTTGTACTAAGTTTCGTAATTCCAATAAGTTATTCCCCACTTTAAAGTTGCTATAATACTCATTGATTTCTTGTTGTAGCATTTGAACGCGACGTAATGCACGTTCTAACCGTTTGTCAGTACGAACGATACCCACGTAATCCCACATAAATAGACGCAATTCATGCCAGTTATGCTGAATAACCACTTCTTCATCTGAGTTATCTACTTGGCTATCATCCCATGCAGGAATATTCGCAAATTTTCTATGTTGATGAAAAGGCAGGCGATTAATAATATCTTTAGCGCAAGCATGTGCATAAACGACACATTCAAGTAGTGAATTTGATGCCATGCGATTTGCACCATGTAAGCCGGTGTAAGTGACTTCGCCAATCGCATATAAGCCATCTATGTCTGTTTGTCCGTGGTGATCAATCATTACTCCACCGCAGGTGTAATGGGCGGCAGGGACAATTGGCATTGGCTGGTGGGCAATATCTATACCTAATAATAAACAACGGCGATAGATAGTCGGAAAATGTTTAATAATAAAGTCTTTAGGTTTATGACTGATATCAAGATACATGCAATCAGCACCAAGGCGTTTCATTTCATAATCAATCGCTCGGGCAACAATGTCGCGTGGTGCAAGCTCTGCGCGCTCATCAAAATCAAGCATAAAGCGAGTACCATCTGGTCGAAGCAGGTGAGCGCCTTCGCCACGAAGTGCTTCGGTTAGTAAGAAATTTTTAGCATCGGCATGAAATAAACAAGTAGGATGAAATTGATTAAATTCCATATTGGCAATACGGCAACCACTACGCCAAGCCAATGCAATGCCATCCCCGCTAGAAACGTCAGGGTTACTGGTGTATTGATATACTTTACTGGCACCACCTGTGGCCAATGTAACAAAATGTGCATTAATAGTTTCAACACGTTCTGCATTTCGATTCCAAACATAAGCCCCTAATACACGATTAGCGGGTAAATTGAGTTTACGGCTAGTAATTAAATCGATGGCGTTAAAGCCTTCCATTAAAGTAATGTTTTTATGTTTTTTAACGGCGCTGAGCAATGTATTTTCAATTTCTCTACCTGTCGCATCGGCAACATGCAGAATCCGGCGGTGCGAGTGTCCACCTTCTCGGGTGAGATGAAATTGTTTATTGCCGTCTTCATCTAGTTCCGTATCAAAATCAACACCTGTATCAATTAACCACTGCATGCTTTCTTTTGCATTACTCACTGTGAAGCGAACTGCTTCTTCATCACATAGGCCTGCGCCTGCAATTAAGGTATCATTAACATGAGAATCAACACTATCAGTATCAGAAAATACAGCAGCAACCCCACCCTGTGCATATAAAGTCGAACCTTCAGAAAGTTTGCCTTTACTTAATACATTTACTTTTGCGTGAGGTGCTAGCTTTAATGCTAATGAGAGACCTGCTGCACCTGCTCCAATAATTAAAATATCGCAACTATGTTGTTCAGTTATTGATTTACTTTCTGTCATGGCACTATATGCTCTGCAGTTAATGAAGTATTCGCACAGTTTATCTAAAAATTATTTCTTTTGAAATAGTTTGGAACTTTCTTCAAGACATTAGGTCATAACTGTAGATGCCAATAAGGCTAATAATTATTATAGGTAGATAAGCTCAATGAATGAGCGAGATTTAGATTTTCAATTAATTCAGCGTATTCAGAATGGAGAGCAGCAAGCTTTTACATTATTGGTTCGTAAATATCAGAACCGAGTAGCTAATATATTAACGCGTTATGTACGTAGTTCAGGTGATATTGCAGATGTAACACAAGAAGTTTTTATTAAGGTACATAAATCATTACCTTCATTTCGAGGAGATAGTGCTTTTTATACTTGGTTATATCGAATTACTGTGAATACAGCAAAAAATTATCTGACAAGTCAAAGTCGTCGTCCTCCAGCATCTGATATTGATGCCATGGAAGCCGATAGCTATGATGGTAGTGATGCCCTTAAATCGGCTGATTCACCAGAAAGTATCTTACGCTCCGAAGAAATGAAGCGTGTGATAATGGATGCTATTGATAAATTACCTACCGAGCTTAAAGCCGCAATTACACTGCGTGAACTTGAAGGTATGAGTTATGAAGAAATAGCAAAAATAGAAGATTGTCCAATTGGCACCGTACGTTCACGTATATTTAGGGCACGTGATTCGATCGACAAACAGTTAGCACCTTTATTAGAAGAGTAAATGGAAATATAATGACAGAAATTAACGAAAAACTTTCAAGTTTGATTGATAATGAAAACGTTGAAAGCAAATCATTAGATGCACTTATCCTAGATAAAGAGCAACAGAATGTTTTTTCTCGTTACCACTTAATTGGTGATGTGATACGCAATGAAACTGCTTTAAATATTGATGTTAGTGAATTGGTCATGGCTGAGATTATGCAGCAACCAGAGTCAGCAATTGTTACTCCAATTAAAGCGGTCGCAGTCAGAGAAAATTCTGATAATAATGTTATTTCATTTATTAAACGTTTTGGACAATATGCCATTGCAGCTTCTGTTGCTGGCGTTGTAGTGATGACTAGTTTTATTACTTCACAGCCTACTATTGAAAATAATGGTATTGAAGTATTAAACACTATACCATTTGGTAGTGTTTCTCCAGTAAGCTTACAGGCAAATAAAAGTCAATCGAAGCAGGCGTTACAAGAGCGGCATGAGCGTTTAGAAGCATTATTAAAAGATCATCAATTACAACTCCAATTACAGCCATAAATTATAGACAGGTTAGCAATGAATAGACACGCACTCTTCAGTGCAATAGTAGCAAGTGTATTTTTACTTTTTACGTCACTGACTGCTGCAATAGAAGCTGATAAAAAAGTTTCAGAATCAATAGCACAGCAAACTACACCAACTTCTGCTGTTGAATATCTTCTTCATATGCAACAAGCCTATCAAACTAAGAATTATGAAATTCTCTATTTAAGTAGTTTACAGAAACAACTTGAACCAATGCAGCTGATTCATGGAATTGTAGATGGGCAAGAAGCGAGCTACTTTCGCTATCTTAATGGTGTAATAAGGGAATCTCTTCAATACGATGGAAAAATAAGTTATTTTGAACAAGGCCGACCAGGCTATACGATTGAATCGAGCCAAAATCGTAGCGTCTTTGCTAATATTGCTAATTTTGATTATGAAAAAGGCAAACAAAGTTATGATTATGTTATTTTAGGTAAAGGAAGAATCGCGGGTAAACAATCTATTGCCATCCGTATGATAAGCAAAGATGATTACCGTTATAGCTATGTTATTTGGTGTGATTTACAATCGGCGCTTCCACTGCGACTGGATAAACTCAATAAATCTAATGTTATCGTTGAACAAATAATGGTTATATCATTAAATGTTTCTGAAAGTAGTAATCCATGGTTAGTTAAGTTAACCACAAACACCTTACCTGAAATTGTACATATTCCAGAATCTACTACAGACAGTAGCTCAAAGTGGAAAACGACTTGGTTACCAACCGGTTTTTCGGTGATTAAAGATGATCAGCATCGATTGGTTATGAATAAAAAAGAATCTGTTTCATATATATTACTTGATGATGGAATTGCAAATATTTCTATTTATATTTCAGATAAGAAAATAGCGTTAGATGAACAACAGAAACTAATACAACGAGGTGCTACAGTACTTTATACGGAGCAGAGAGGAAAAATAGAGATTAATGTAGTGGGTGATGTTCCCGTTGCCACTGCAAAGCGCCTAGCTAAATCGATAAAATTTGTAGCTGATGATCTCTGAAACGGGTAAAATTGTTGCTATTGAAAAAGTGTATGGTGAAAAGATTGCACATGTAGAATGTATCTCAAAATCAGCTTGCTCATCATGCCATAATCAAACAAGCTGCGGTGTCGGTGTAGTCTCCAAAGCGTTCTCTGATAAAAGCCAATTCTTTGATATTCCGTATGAAGAAGGTATGAAAGTAGATAATTTCGTTGAATTACAAATCAGTAACGGTAACTTAATTAAGAGTGCTGCACTTATCTACCTATTACCTTTGTTCTTTTTTATAGCTAGCGCATTATTAATAAAAAGCTTTTTGATGGTTAACGAAGCTGTGCTTATTACAACTTCTTGTCTTTTTGCAGTATTCGGTTTTGTGTTCACCCGATTTATTGCTAATAAATTATTCCCTGAGAAACAAGCAAACCACCTTATCGCGGCTAAATTTAATAAATAATGAATAACTAAACAGCAGTTTGTTTAGTTATTATTCATTTTGTCATTAAATTGAAATAAACAGTAATAAACACTTGCCAACGTTCCGACAATCCCTATAATGCGACCCCACAGACAAGGCAACTAACGCAAGTTACTTACCAAGTCCGAACCAACAAACTCCTAGAGTTTGAGCCAACAAAAACTTTTAAAGTTACTTGTTGACAAGGTTCAAAGGTAGCGTATTATACGCACCTCGCCGAAAGGCACGATCTTTAACAATTTAATCAAACAATCTGTGTGAGCATTGATAGTAGATTTCAAAAAAGTCCTTAAGTAGCCTTTCATTCGTGAAATGTTACCAAGGGGACAAAAAGAATCAATATCA
>Ga0315339_1003456_pt1 | contig 11082 bp, 11 predicted proteins | sample ASW17metaG_FD_204514 | JGI IMG/M metagenome (GOLD analysis project Ga0315339, IMG submission 204514) | Ammonia-oxidizing marine archaeal communities from Pacific Ocean, United States - ASW #17 | ecosystem: Environmental > Aquatic > Marine > Oceanic | place: USA: California | collected 2016-12-05
GACGCGGTCATAGCCGGTCGCGCGTCGCCCAATGCGGCTGTCATCGTGCGCGATGGTCAGAAAGAAGTCGGGACGGCTAAGGCCGATGCGCGTGGTGAATGGGTCGTCGTTCCCCGGCAACCTCTGCTTAAAGGCAGCCGAGAGTTGACCCTGTCGGCGACATCCCGTGACGGGACGGCAATGCAGTCCGATCGAAACGTCGTTATCGTTGTTCCCGACCGGAAGCCGCAGAACGCCACGGAGAGCAAGACTAACCGTGCATCCGGTTCGCTCGCTGTATTGGTGCCGCGCAAGGGCAGGGCCGGTTCCATTGTCCTGCAAAAACCCAGCGAGATCCACCGGGCGTCTTTGGGAACAATTACCAGCAAGGATCGTGTCAAGGAATCCACCGGAACCCGGGATACGACCCAGGTTTCCATAGATGCCGTCGATTACGACGAAGCGGGCAATGTTACCATAAGCGGCAACGCAGGGACTAAGGTACCGCTCACGGTTTACATCGACAATCGACATGCTGCGTCTGGCGCCGCGGATCCCCGGGGGCGGTGGCGGGTCGTGCCAGCCGGGGCCCTGGCGCCGGGAATTCATACATTGCGCGTTGATCAATTAGGGGACGGCGGAAAGGTTACCGGTCGGGCGGAAACACGGTTTATTCGGGCAAAATCTGCGACGGCGGTGCCTGGAAACGCCGTGGTCCACGTGGAGCCCGGTAACAGCTTGTGGCGTATTGCACGTCGGGTCTACGGGCGCGGTTATCAGTACAGCGTCATATATGACGCGAATCGGGAACAGATCCGCGATCCAGACTTGATATATCCGGGCCAGGTATTTTTCGTTCCGCACGCAAATTAATATTCAGGCGAATTCGGCGGCCCCGGGGGAGGATTTCCCGAAGGCAAGCCCGTGCCCAACTTTCCCCTAAGGATTGGGAAGATGGTGACTTTTGTTGATGATTTCACAGACCGGCTTTATGGAGATTGCGGCCGCGCCGGCGGCGACGGTGGCGGGTAAGGGGATTGCCTGAAAAGCCGTCATTCCTTGGGCAACAATACTCTGCTTGGGATCGATGTTTATGTCGATCAGTGGCAGTTAACGCCCGGCGTCAACGAGCGAGAGCAGGAACTCGCGGGCAGCAACGGATCCGGCGCTATAGGGGATATTTCCCAGCCTTCCCTGTAAGACGAGTTCTGCGCTGCCTTCCGCCATGCGGCGGATACTAAGTTCAGAGGGCATACCGAAATAGTCGAAACTGAGGGTGGCGGACAGCGGCATACGATGGGACGTCAGTAAAGCGGAGCCTTCCGGTTTGCCGGTCAGGGTGTCGATGCTTGCGGTGAGGTCCATCACTTGAAGGTAAATTTCGTTCTGGTGCCTCCTGAGCCGAGCTAATGTCATACGGAGTAGCGGTTAAAATTCAGTGAAACCCGAGGTTAATTCCTGGTTTTCCGGGAATTAATTCCCTTAATTGGCCGAATTTTCGGTAACCCACCTGATTTTGAGGTCGTCGCGGACAATTTTACCGCGATCGGATTTGGGCAGCGAATCGACGACATAGGCCCGTGTGGGAGATTTGAAGGCTGGCAACGTGGTCTCGCAATGATTGAGAATTTCCCGCTCCGTCAGTGTTTCACCGGGCGTCGTGACGACGTAGCAGATAATTTCTTCGCCATAGATGCTGTCGGGGATGCCGATCGCGGCAGCTTCGCTAATGTTCGGGTGTTTCATCAAAGCATGGTCGATTTCCAGGGGTGCGATATTCACGCCGCCCCGGATGATGAGGTCTTTTGTCCGTCCGGTGACGCGGACGAATCCCTGATCGTCCTTGATGGCAAGGTCGCCGGTCGGGATACGGACACCGCGTTGATCGTCCCAGTCCCCCTCCGGCAAAATTACCGCGACACAGGTCTGCGGGCCGCCGACGGTGACCTCACCCTCGGTGCCGTCATCGCAGGCATTGCCATCTGAATCGACGATTAGGAATTCCTGATGCTTTGCTGGTGGGCCAACAGTGCCCATCTGGCGGCGGTAATGGCGGTTGCCGCAAATCCAGCCGGCCTCCGACATGCCATAAAGTTGCAACAGCGTGACGCCGTACATGTCTTCGAACCGTTTCCACTGCTCCGGTGAAAGGGGCGCGGTCGAACAGGTCATGAGCCGAAGGCTTGGAATATCCTTTGCCGTGATTCCAGTCGGTTCGTTGAGCAGCATGTTCACGACCGTGGGAACGCCGGCGGCAAAAGACAATTCGTGGGTCTTTATCCAGTCGAAAAACCGGCTGCGCGAAAAACGTTGCGCGATGAACATGCTGAGGCCGGTCACAATCCACGGCATCAGGCTGAGGACCTGCGCTGAATTCCAGCCGAAGGACCGGTACTCCAGCGTTCGGTCGTCTGCCGTCAAACCGAGAAAATCGATGGTGTTGAGCCCGTTGAGCCAATAGGCTATGTGGTTGTAGACAACGCATTTTGGGCGCGATGTGGTCCCCGACGTGCAAAAGATACAGCTTAGATCGTCAGGGCCATTTTCGCCCTCGACTTCATCACCCGAAGGCATCGCCGCGAGGCGATTGAAAAACTCGTCGCTGGCGGAAGCGCCCGCCATGTCTGGCTGCCAAGTGTCGAACCTTATGATTTCGCCATCGATACCATCGGTGAGAGAAGCCCCATCCAGCTTGACATGCCAAAGCGTGAGCTTTGGGCCGATGGTGCCCAGCAACTCATTGATATGCGTGACATTGATCTCGATATTGAGCGGGCAGACCACGGCCCCGAGCCGCCAGATACCCATCCAGATAATTATTTTCTCGAGACTCTCATCGGACAACAGGCCGATACGGTCACCCCGTTTAACGCCCTGGCTTTCCAAATATCGCGCCACCAGATTGGCCCAGCGGTGCAATTGATCCCAGCTGACCGATTTGTCCTGATCCAAATCAAAAAGCGCAATCTTGTCCGGATGGCGCTCTTTATAGTCGTTCAGCACCGACCGAATGGACTGAAACGGCTTGTCGGGAGCGGGTTGTTCAAAATCGTGCGTTGCGCGGCCCATGACTTCTTTACTCCAAGCGAGAAGCTGCATAGTTGGTCGCGGGCGGGTTCCCGTCAAGCCGTGGGCGCCAGAATGGCCAAGGTTTGGGCGATTGGGGGGCCAGTGTCGATGAAGAGAAGAAAGTGTCTGGCGAGCTTCTTGCACCAGCCGCGACCATTGTCACCGACCCGGTTTCGGCGCCTGCGGACTAGCGGCACCGGTGATAATGACGAGGGAGGGACAAGGGGCCTGGGGCTTCCGTTAATTGGAAGAAGCGCGCTAAGATCGGGTAAGGGCTTTTATAGTCAAACTTTCCGAGGCTTCACCATGCAGGACACAACAACCAACTTACCCCAACCCGATGCCGCCGACCGCCTCGGGCCGGCGAAGAACCAATCGCTTATGCAGCCGGAACATGTCCGCCTGAAGCGGCGTTTTCCGACGGCGCTGGATCTGCGGGCCCGGGCGCGCCGCCGGATGCCCAATTTCGCCTTTGAATATGTCGATGGTGGCGCCGGCGCCGATATCGGGATCGCCCGCAATTGGGGCGCGTTCGATGTCATCGAGATGATGCCGCGATACGGCAATGTGGTATCGCCGCCGCCGACCGATATTGAACTGTTCGGACGGGCTTATAGCGCGCCCTTCGGGATTTCACCCATAGGCGGACCGGGGACAGGCTTTCCCGGCGCTGAAACCTATTTTGCCAAAGCGGCGCAGGCGGCGCGGGTTCCCTATACCCTCGGCGTGCTGTCTGCCATCACCTTGGAGCGGGCCGCGGAATTGGCGCCCGATGTCCTGTGGCTGCAGATCTACCGGTTTGCCCGGAACGAGCACAAGATCGGCCTCGATCTGGTGCGCCGCGCGGAGGCGGCGGGCGTCCATGCCCTGATGCTGACCTGGGATTCGCCGGTCCGCACGACGCGGCCGCGCGAGGTCAAGAGCGGTATCATGACTCCCTTCAAGCTGACGAATCGCCTGCGGCTCGATGCCATGACATCACCGCCGTGGCTGTATTCCATGATGCGCAACGGTATCCCGCGCTTTGTCAATCTGCGGCCTTATATGAATGGCAAAACGAGCATTGAAGATTCCACCAAATTCATCCGCGCGGAGGGTGGCGGCGCGTTCACCTGGGGTGAGATCGCGCGCTATCGCGACGCATGGAAGGGTCCGCTGCTGCTGAAAGGCGTGCTGCATCCGGCGGATGCCGAACGGGCGGTTGGTCTTGGCCTCGACGGGCTCGTGGTCACCAATCACGGTGGCCGCCAGATTGAGGCGCTGCCGGCATCCATTGATGCCTTGCCGGCCATCGCGGCCCAAGTTGGTGGCAGGGCTCGCATCATCGTGGACAGTGGTGTGCGGTCGGGCATCGATGTTGCCCGCGCGATCGCGCAGGGCGCTGATGCGGCGTTCGCCGGCAAGGCATTCCTGTGGAGCCTGGGGGCGCTGGGTGGGCGCGGGCCTGGTCACTTGATCGATCTGTTCAAGGACGAATTGAGCTCAACGCTGGGTCAGCTTGGCTGTCACAATGTCCACGCGTTGCGCGCCGTCAAGGTACGCCACCCAGGCGCCTACCGGTTGGACGATTTCGAGACGGATTAATGAGCAGCAAGTTTATCGAATTGCCGTCATCGGATGGCGATGCGTTTGACGCCTATCTGTCGATGCCTGCCAGCGGCTGGGGACCGGGTGTCGTGATGATCCCCGAAATTTTCGGGGTCAATGACGGCCTCCGCCGATGCGCGGACCTGTTTGCCGATGAGGGCTATTTGGTCCTGGCCCCGGATATCTTCTGGCGGCTCGAACGCAATGTGCAACTGGATTATGGCGAGGCCAGCTACAAGAAGGCCTTCGCGCTGCATTATGCCTTCGATTACGAGCAGGGCGTGACGGACATGAATGGTGCCATCGAGTGGCTCCGAAATCAGCCTTTCTGCACCGGCAGGATATGCGTGACCGGATTTTGCCTGGGTGGCACCATGTCGTATCTCGCGGCGGCGCGTTCTGACATCGATGCAGCCGCAGGCTATTACGGGACCCGCATCCAAAACTTCCTCGGTGATGCGGCGAAAATAGACCGGCCTCTCTTGCTGCATTTCGGCGGCGACGATCACACCACGCCGCCGGAGATCAGAGATCCCATCCTCGACGCCATTGACGGCAATGCCCACGTTACGCCCTATATCTACGAGGACGCGGGTCACGCCTTCGCCAATCCCGGCCGGCCGGAAACGTATTTGGCATCTGTTGCGGCGCTGGCGCACAGCAGGACTTTCGAGCTATTTGCCCAGGCGACCGGGATGATCGACGGTGCCGCCGCTCATTAGACCGATTTTGATCGCCAGCCTGCGCGCGGCCTCAATCCGCCGAAACAGCTCCTTGAGCGGTGGATTGACCTGAATTGGCGAGGTGTCCCCCGATCTGATTTTTATTGGTGGCAAAATTTTGACCGTAGATGAGTCCTTCCGGATCGAACAGGCGGCGGCCATCGCGGCGGGTCGTTTCGTCGCCATCGGCGGCGATACCGAAAATACCCGGCCCGCCGGACACCAGACCCGAGTCGTCGATATCGCGGGCCGGACCGCTAAGTCTGGCCCCATTGACGGCCATGCGCACATGGACAACGAAAGCCTCAAATACATCCACCCGTCGTTGTCGGGGGCTCGATCCATAGCGGGCATCCTCATGCTAATCGAAGCGTTAGCCGCTGGGCGGTACGACGGCGAATGGCGGGCGTGAGACGACGGCGAATGGATAGTCACCATGCCGGTGGGCGATCCGCCGTATTATCGCGACGTACCCGATACGCTTCGTGAGAAGCGGTTTCCGACTCGTTGGGAACTAGATGAATTAGCGCCGCGCAATCCGGTCTACATCAAACCCGTCTATGGCTACTGGCGCGGGCTCGGCGGTTTCCCTTTGACCTCCGTCGCGAACAGCCTTACCCTCGCAATCGCCCGCGTCGATCGCGACACATTAACCCCGTGGGACGGAATCGAGATCGAGCGGGATCCGGCATCGGGCGAACCAACCGGTATTTTCAATGAATGGGCGGCGGTTTCCGTGATGGAAACCACGCTGATGAACGCGGTCTCGCGCTTCTCGTCGTAGTAGCGCTATGAGACGTTTCAAAATTCCATGGCAATATACAACGCGCTGGGAACGACAAGCGTGGTGGAAACTCACGGTGTTGCGCCGGAGGTTACACGGCTCTATCGGGATTTGGATGACGCCGAGCGGCGTCTTGGACAACTGGTACGGCTGGGTGGACGGCTGCGGCTTGGCAATTCGACACTGCTGAGACCGGCAAATACGCCAACATGATTGTCTTGAGCGACGACATTATGACAATGGAAGAAGGCCGAATTAAAGACATCGTCTCGGATCTTAGGGTGGTCGCTGGCAAGATCGTTCATGGAGGCGACAAACACGGTTTGTCCGATCCAATCGATCCGGGTTCTCGCTCCAAACCTGGTGTCGCATAACCGGCGCTCGCTTGCCGGGCGCTCTTCGAGGGGAATATACTTACGCTTGGTCGTCAGTTGGCGATTTTTCGCATCGTTGGGGAGCGGCAATGAGAAGTGTCAAATCGAAGAAGCCAGCGGCGGCCGTTTCGGTGCGGCTCATGGGCACTTTTTTGGGCGCCGAGATCACCGGAATCGATTTGACCAAGCCGCTGGATTCAGAGATTGTGGACGCGATCGCCCAGGCCCACGTGGAGCATAGCGTGGTCGTATTGCCCAATCAGAAAATTTCCCCGGAGGATCTGATGCGCTTCGGCCGCTATTTCGGCGAGTTGAGCGTGCATCCGTTTTCGACCAGCAGCGACGCCGCGCCGGAGCTGATCGTCTATGACAACAAGGAGGGCAACCCGCCCGTCGACACCGACATCTGGCACAGCGATGAGACCTTCCGGGAATGTCCGGCCATGGGCACCATGCTGTGCAGCAAGATCATTCCGGACAGGGGCGGCGATACTACCTTCGCCAGCATGACCGCGATTTACGAGGGGCTCTCGGACCGCATGCAGTCGGTCATTTCCGGGCTCGAAGCGGTGCATGATTTCCTGCCCTTCAAGGCGACTTTCCCCGATACCAGGGAAGGCCGTGAAAAGCTGCATTATTTCGAGGAAAAATACCGGCCCGCCACCCACCCCATCGTCCGGGTGCACCCGGTCAGCGGTAAAAAGGCGATCTATGTTAATCCGGAATTCACCACCCATATCAAGGGCATGGAGAAGGATGAAAGCCGCACTATCCTTGATCTGCTGTTCCGTAAGACCTTGCGCCAGGAATACCATTACCGCCACCGCTGGCAGCCTAATATGGTGGTGTTCTGGGATAACCGCTCTACGCAGCATTCGGCGCAGCACGATTATTATCCCCATCGCCGCCTGATGGAACGGGTCACGATCCGGGGTGGCCGGCCGGCAGGCGACGGACCGCCCGCCGATCCGGCGTCCCTGCGCCGCTATCTGATGCCACGGATCACGGATTTCACAGACACGCGGCTGAAACGCCAGAACGATTGAGGAGACGCAAGCAGATGCTGCAGGTCCCACTATTCGATTCCATGCCGGTCGCCAATTTCGAGGCGATCATGTGCCACTTGACAGAGACCGGCGACCAGGTGTTCCCGGTCTGGCAGGAGCCCGACTCGCTGGCGTTCGTTGCCCGCGGCCGGGCCTACCGCAGCGAATTCCATATTAACCCCAGCCACGAGCTTATGCATTCCCTCAAGGGCGATTTGCCGCTGCATTACCGCCTGCCCGACGGCACCGAAAAAATCGTCCATGTTCCCGAAGGGTCGTGTCTTTACCAACCGCCCGGCGTGCCCCATTCACCCCGCTTTGCCCCCGACGCCTTTCAATTCGTCATCGAACGCCAGCGGCGGCCGGGCGAGATTGACAAGTTCCACTGGTTCTGTCCGTCATGCGACAATTTCCTGCACGAAGAAACCTTCGTGGTGGGCGATTACGGCGTCGATCCGGTTTCCCGCGCCTACGACAACTTTTTCGGCTCCGATGAATTCCGCACTTGCAACAAATGTGGCACCGTCGCACCGAACCCTTGATTAGGAGTCTAACTCGTCATTACTGGCCATGGGCGTGAAGCGCACTTGGGCCCGGTAATGACGGAGAGCGGAAATGCGCCGCAATAACACTACTTGAAAGTAACGGTACTTGAAAGTAACGGTTGAAGGGACGTCGGTGTTTTTCACTACGACACGGCGCAGCGGGCGGCGTTCTGCATCGGAAAAATCATTGCGCGCATGCTGTGCGCAGCGGTTGTCCCACAGCAGCAGATTGCCTGGCCGCCATTTGTTGGCATAGTGAAAGTTCGGCCGGTCGATGTGATCGGGCAGTTCCGCGAGCAGGGCGTAGCCTTCCTGAATCGAACGCTTGCTATCATCCCATTGATGCAGTTGTCACTAGAGGCAAGTGGGTGGTCTGATTCTTTGATGTCCTGATTTGACCGGGGGGATTCGCCTATGGCGATGGGACAGCAGTAGGATCGTCGGGGGGAGTTGATGGTGGGCTGGGCGGAGATGGCGTGCTCGCCGGGTCATGTGTTTTACGACCGTCTGCAGTCGGTCCTGATCGAGGCCGGTTTTGACGGTTTTGCCGAGGCGACCTGCAAGCCCTATTATGCTACCAGGCTGGGAGCACCTTCGGTACCGCCGGGGCGCTAGCACCTTGTGGGCCACTTCGAAGGTATCAACTCTGAGCACGGGCTGGAATGGCGCTGCTCGCCGAGGCGGGTCTGGTGAAGGGCGACCGCATCGGGGTGGATACCTCGATTATGGAGGCCAATGCTGCACTGCGCAACATCGTGCGGCGCGACCCGGGTGAGGGCTACCGGAAGATGCTGGAGCACCTGGCTCGGGAGAGCGGCATCGAGACGCCGACGGCTGAGGACCTTTCGCGTCTCGACCGCAAGCGCAAGAAGCTGTCGAACCAGGATTGGGCTTCCAGGAGCGACCCCGAGGCCAGGATCGCCGGAATGAAGGACGGTACGACCTATATGGCCTACAAGCCCGAGCACGCGGTGGATCTGGACACGGGCGCGGTGGTGGCGGCCGAGCCGGACCCAGCCGATGTCCTGGCCGGGAGTTGATACTTCGAATGGCGTTACTCCTCGACAAAATTTTTGTGACTGAACCGGCCGGCGTAGACGATGCGTTGGGGGCTATGGAGGCGGTGTTTGGCGAAGTTGGACGCGGCAACGTTGTCAATGTGACACGAATTTGTGCTCGCCTGTTGGATGGCACGCAGCGCATCGCCGCGCTTCTCTCGACCCCCTGTTCACATTGCCCTATTGTTGGTGCTTGTGCCGAATGACAGGCACCCAACGGGGAGGCATCACATGAGCCCGGACAATATTGATTCTACGGACAATACCATGGCACCGGTCCAGACACCCATCGAAACCACCGGCGACGCGATCGTCGCTGCCATGGTGGCCGGCGGTGTCGACCATCTGTTTTTCACCTCCGGCTCTGAGATCGGCTTTTACCAAGAAGCCGTCGCTAAGGCGCGGGCGCACGGCCACAACAATCCTATGCGACTGGTCACGGTCCCCCATGAACATATCAGCCTGAACGCAGCGCTCGGCTATGCCGCGGTGAGCGGCCGGCCGGCGGCCACCGCGGTGCACGTTGACGTGGGCACTCTACATATGGGCGGTGCGATCCACACCGCCTGGCGCAGCGGCCTTCCCGTCGTCATGACGGCGGGCTTTCCGCCGACTGCGGCAACCGGTTCCATGCCGGGATCGCGCGAGGAAGGCGGCCATCTATGGATGCAGGAAACCTACGATCAGAACGGCATCGTCCGTAACTATACCAAGTGGGATCACAAGCTAGCCTATCAGGACAATCCCGGCCTCGTCACCAGCCGCGCCATCCAGGTGGCGCGCAGCCAGCCGGCCGGTCCGGTCTATATCAGCGTGCCGAAAGAGCTCAGCCTGATGAAGGTGACGGAGCCAAAATTTCCGAGCGCCAACCAGCTCGGGATCGTCGAAGCGCCGGCGCCCGATCCGGTGTCGGTGCGCGAAATTACCGAAAGACTCATCGGCGGGAACCAACCGGTCGTGGTGGTATCGCGGTCGGGTCGAAACCCCGATAGCGTGGCGCCGTTGGTGGCGCTGTGTGAGCTTCTCGGTCTCGCCGTCGTAGAATCCGCTCAGATGGCTTTTCTGTGTTTTCCAAGCACCCATCCGCTGTATCAGGATCAGTCGGCCCTCGATGGCGCGGATTCGGTCCTCGTTCTCGATTGCGAGGTACCGTGGCTTCCGAGAACTAACGCCCCCGGCGCCGGCGCCTATATAGCCGACGTGACATTCGATCCCATCAAGATGCGGACACCGATCTACGAGTTCGTCGCGAACCGGCGTCTCGCCGCTGATCCGTTGCTCACCATTCAGGCGATCACCGAGGCGGCGCACGGTCTTTTGACGGATGCCGACCGGAAGCGCATCGCCGAGCGCAGCAAGACATTGGCGGCCGCCTCAAAAGCGCGCATCGCTTCCGACGAGGAAACCGCCATGGCAAGGGCCCACGACACGCCCATCGATCCGCGGTGGCTGAGTTATCAGATAGGACAGGCGATCGACGACAATTGCATCGTGCTGAACGATACGCTGGGGGGCAGCGGCCTCAGATCCTATTTGCCGTGCGATCGGCCGGGCTCGTTTTTCAGCAGCACGGGGTCCAGCGGCGGCTGGGCGCCGGGTGCTGCCTTCGGCGCCAAGCTGGCGGCGCCCGACCGGGACATCGTTGCCGTCTCGGGTGATGGTTTCTACATGTTCGGCACGCCCGCGCCGGCGCTTTGGGCCGCCGCCCGTCACGGCGCACCGTTTCTGATGATCGTCTATACCAACCGCAGCTACACAACCGGCACGCTGGGCGTGGTGCGGTCATTTGGTAAAGACAGCTACGCCGAGAAGGCTGGTTTCGAAGGCGGCTATTTCGACCCGCCCATCGATTTCGCCAAGGAAGCCGAAGCCGCCGGCGCCTATGGCGAAAACGTGACCGACCCGGCGGAGGTTGGCG
>Ga0315339_1003458_pt1 | contig 11074 bp, 10 predicted proteins | sample ASW17metaG_FD_204514 | JGI IMG/M metagenome (GOLD analysis project Ga0315339, IMG submission 204514) | Ammonia-oxidizing marine archaeal communities from Pacific Ocean, United States - ASW #17 | ecosystem: Environmental > Aquatic > Marine > Oceanic | place: USA: California | collected 2016-12-05
GGCCGCCCGCTCCCCCACCCGGCCGCCCATTGATCATCATTCCGCGGGTGGCCGGGTGGGGGAGCGAGCGGCTTGGCGCTTTCGCTTCATGTGGAAGGACTCTAGAACACAATGACCGTGGGGTGGAAGGTGTTATAGACTGGCGGATAGATTCAGGATTGAGGGAGCCGCTTATGGCTGACGGCATTTTGGGCCAATCCATACCGCGTAGGGAAGACGAGAGATTTCTCACCGGGGCGGCGAAATACACCGCTGATTTCAAGCGGGAGGGCCAGTTGCACTGCGCCGTCCTGCGCTCTCCCCATGCCCATGCCGCCCTTGGCGCCATCGATACCAGCGCGGCGGCGGAATTACCCGGCGTTGTCGGGGTCTACACGGCAACTGATTTGATCGACGACGGCATCGGCCCACTGCCCTGCGCCGCCTCGACCGTCGTGCAAACCGTGGCGCCCATGAACGTGCCGCCGCGCCATGCCCTCGCCGTTGGGCGGGTGCGGCACGTGGGCGATCCCGTGGCCTTTGTTGTAGCCATGGAACACAACACGGCATTGGATGCCCTGGACCTGATCGAGGTCGATTACCAGGACCTGGCCGCCGTCGCCAACGGCCGGGCGGCCTTGGCGCCCGGGGCGCCGGAACTTTGGGCCGAGGCCCCCGGTAACCGTGCCTTCCGTTTTGAGAAAGGCGCCAGCGCCGCCGTCGAGGCGGCCCTGGCGGGCTCGGCCCATGTGGTCACGCTGGAGATTGCCAACAATCGCGTCTCGCCGGCCCCGACGGAGCCTCGCGCGGCCATCGCCAGTTATGACGAGGCCTCCGACAGCCTGCATCTGTTCCTGACCGGCCAGGGGGTGCATGGCATTCGCGGCCAGCTGGCCAGCGCCATTTTCAAGGTCGACACGGACAAGCTGCGGGTCTCCGCCCCCGACGTGGGGGGTGGGTTCGGCTTGAAGAATTTCGTTTATCCCGAATGGGTCATGTTGTTGTGGGCGGCGCGCAAACTGCGCCAACCGGTCGGTTGGGTGGCGACCCGCAACGAAGATTTCATGAGCAGCATTCAAGGCCGGGATGTCCAGGCCACGGCCCGCCTGGGCCTGGACGGCGATGGCCGCATCCTGGCGCTGGGGGCAGAGCTGACCGCCAACATGGGGGCCTATCTGTCATCCTTCGGTCCCGGAATTTCCACCAATTCCGCCGCCACGGCGATCAGCGGAATTTACAACATCCCCCACATCTTCATGGGTTCCACCGGCGTCTTCACCAACACCGTGCCCATCGATGCCTATCGCGGCGCCGGCAAGCCGGAGGCGAACTATATCGTCGAACGCCTGATCGAGGCGGCGGCTCAACAGACCGGCCGGGACCCGGTGGAACTGCGCCTTTTGAACGCCATTTCCAACTTTCCCCATACCACCTCCCTGGGCATCGAGATCGATACGGGTGATTTTAAGGGCAATATCGAACAGGCCGTCACCGCCGCCGACCGGGCCGGGTTTGAGGGCCGGCGCGCGGCGTCGGCCAAGGCGGGACGGTTGCGGGGGATGGGCGTCGCCTGTTTCCTGGAAACTGCGCGCGGCGCCAATGCCGAGGGCGCGGAGGTCAACTTCCGGGCGGACGGCGGCATTGATCTGCGATTGGGCACGGAATCGAACGGCCAGGGCCACGAAACCGCGTTTAGTCAGATCGCCGCCGAGACCTTCGGTCTGCCCCTGGAAACCTTCCGCTATATCCAGGCCGATACCCAGCTAACCCGCGCCGGCAACGGCCACGGCGGGGCCCGCTCCATGCACATGGGGGGCAGCGCTCTGGTCGCGGCCATGGCGGCGGCCATGGCCAAGGCCCGGCCGGTGGCGGCGCAAATGCTACAGGCCAATGAAGCTGATCTGGAATTTTCCAAGGGCGAATTCCGTGCCACGTCCATTGGCGGCACCGCCCAGTCGGTGCCGTTGCTGGACGTGGCGGCCGCGGCCCGTGACCCCAACGGGCTGGGCGGGGCGGGCCTGGACAGTTACGAGCGGCGGGAAGATGCGCCCATAACATTTCCCAGCGGCTGTCATGTGGCGGAGGTGGAGATCGACCGGGAGACTGGGGTCGCGGCCCTGGTCAGCTACCTCATGGTGGATGATTACGGCCACCGCATTAACCCCCGCCTGATCGAAGGCCAGGTCCACGGCGGCATCGCCCAGGGCATCGGCCAGGCCTTGCTGGAGAACGTGACCTATGATCCGGACACGGCGCAGTTGCTCTCCGGCACCTGGCTGGATTACACCATGCCGCATGCCGCCCAACTGCCATCGTTCGAGCTGTATTTCCGGGAAACCCCCACGGCGGCCAATCCCCTGGGCGTCAAGGGCTCCGGCCAGGCCGGCTGCATGGCGGCGCCGCAAACCATCATGGCGGCCGTGCTCGATGCCCTCAAGCCGTTGGGCATCACCGACATGGACATGCCGGCCACGCCGGAACGCCTGTGGCGGGCGATCAAGGCGGCGTCCCCTTGATCCATCATGACGCTGAATTCAAGCGCAAGAATTATGGTGACTTGACCGCTTTTCATCCGAACTTCAAGGTGAAAGAGCGGCTCATGTCACCCTAATTCGTTGTCTCCAAGCCATCAATATGCAAGAAATAAGACCCGAACATACCGCCTTAATTTCGTCAAATTGGATAGAACGAAAATCGGGGACGTAATTCGCTCTTTCGGCGCCCTTAAGGGGCGCGAAAAGCGATTGCGTCCCCGATTTTCTTGCGCCGGTATCTAGCAGGAATAGCTCAAAAAATTGAAGAGGTCTCTTCGTAATTCGAAGCCGACATCAGCATCCTTCGGGATGGTTGCAGTTGTCGTATGTCGGGTCTCCGTCACTGGCGGTGTTTCACAGATTTCCATACATTGTCGAAATCAGTATCGTTGTGTTGTCGGGTAAAAATTGCATCTGGTTCAATAGAGGCATCTAGCGATAGAAAATCTAGTAAATACCATCCCAGCAGCCAACCGACGGATCAAGGCGGTCGATCGAAACGGGTGTGTTCAGCGAGCGGACGGGCGCCACGTTCCTTCTAAAGGGGGAGCATTTACAGCGCACTGGGTCTTTCAAATTACGCGGCGCCTTGAACAGGGTCCTGTCGCTAAATGACGAGGAGCGAAAAACTGGTGTCGTTACGTCGTCATCCGGCAATCACGGCATCGCCGCCGCCCAAGCCGCCCGCGGTGGCGGCGTGGACGCCACCACCTATCTGCCGGAATCCGTCTCTTCGTTGAAGCTCTCCACCATGAAGCGGTTGGGTGCCAACACGGTCGTTTTCCCCGGCCTATACGCCAATTGTTAAAAGGCTGCGTACGCGGCGGCGGCAAGTCAGGGCAAAACCTATTTGTTGCCCTATTCGGACTTGGATGTCATTGCCGGACAGGGGATCATTGGACTGGAATTGGCTGAACAATACCCGGATTTGGCGGCGGTATTCGCTTGCGTTGGCGGCGGCGGGCTGATCGGGGGTATAAGCAGCTATCTGAAAGCCCAACTGCCCAGTGCGGATATCATTGCCTGCTATGTTGAAAATGCCCCCGCCATGTATGAGTGTTTGAAAAAAGGCGAGATTTTTGACGTGCCCGAAAGCGAGACCCTGTCCGATGGATCGGCTGGCGGTATCGAAAAAGGCGCCATCACCTTCCCCATCTGTCAGCAGGTCATTGACCGCCATTTGTTAATTAGCGAAACAAAAATCGCCAAAGCCATGCGCGATACAGCAACCAATGAAAGGTTCATCATTGAAGGCTCGGCGGGTGTTGCCGTTGCCGCGGCTCTCAAAACCGCAAGCGACTATCGAGGTAAAAATATCGCCGTTGTTATCTGCGGCCGCAACGTTGCCTTGGATACTTTCCAAGCCGTCTTGGCAAGCGTGCACCCAAAATGATGGGGTCACATCTTGAATGTTTAAACTCGCGCGTTACGAGAGAACAAAAACCGGGGACGTAATTCTTTTGCCCGTCTCTGCGGGAAAGCGTCAAAAGCGGCTTGTGGCCGTTTGAACTGCTGAGGTGATGCATGGTGAATGATCACTCTGGCGATGAACGGTCATAAGAGACCTTGCAGAATAGGCCGCCGTTAATTCAGTATCGACGCTTCCGCACCCGGAGAGACTTGAGCCATGCAAAATTCCGTAACCTCACTGCCGAAATTCGGATTGAACCGTTTCGACTATTCCTCGCCGCGGGCCTTCGCCAAGGACGCCCGGCGCGCGGAAGAGCTTGGCTGGGACTGCGCCTATATCCCGTCCTCGCCTTTGCTTGCGAAGGATCCGTACGTCAATCTCGCTTTTGCCGCCGTCGCGACCGAGCGCATCGCCCTCGGCCCCTTGCTCGAAAATCCCGTGGTGCGGCACCCGGCGGTCTTGGCGTCATCGATTGCCACCATCGACGCACTGGCGCCGGGGCGCGCCATCCTTGCCTATGGCGTCGGCGACACCGCCGTTCGGTTATTGGGAAAGCGTCCGGCCCGCGTCGCCGAGCTCGAGGAGGCAGTGCGATTGACCCGCGGCTTGCTCAAAGGCGACGGCATCGACGTCGGCGCCGCCAAGCCGGCCATATTGCGCCATGCGCGCGCCGTGCCGGTGTGGATTGCCGCCGGCGGCCCAAGGACGCTGCGGATGGCGGGCAGGATTGCCGATGGCGTCTTCATACGTGTCGGCCGGCACAAGGCCAACCTTGAAATATCGATCAACGCCGTGCGCAATGGCGCCCTTGAGGCGGGACGAAATCCCGACGAGGTGAAAATCGGTTTGATATTCCACACCATCATGACCGACGATCCGGAACGCGCCGCGCTCATGAGCCGATCCATGGCCGCGGGGTATTTCGAATATTCTCCGATGCTATTCGATCAGGCTGGTTTCGTTTGGGATGGGCCCGACGTCGAAGAGCTGAAAAAGCAGGTCTGGCCGGATTTTCATCATGCCGCCGACCTGGCGGATGCGGGCCGGTTGGTTTCGTTCCTGTCAGACGAAATCGCCGAGGCCTTCGCGCTGTTCGGAACGCCGGATATGATTGCGGCGCAACTGAACCAGGTGCTCGATCTTGGGCACGATATCGACGTAGTCGTGCCGCATCCGGTGCCCACGCCGCCGCCGGGCGGGGCTCGGCCGGACTATATCGAGCGTTTCGCCGGCGAGGTTATTCCGAAGCTGCAGGCACTGCGGGAAGCGGAGATCCCGCCAAATAATCCGCCGACCTAGAGCACTTTCGAATTGGAAATGCCCCAATTCTTAAAGGTAGAGCGATTTTTCCAATCACTTAGAATCGCTTCTCGATTCACAATTGATCGGAATTGCCCTAGCGTTCCCATTTATCATCCCGCCGGGGATTGGTCCCGGCATTCTTCACCCAGCTCCGGCGTCAGGACTTGAAATGACAGTCGATCCTATTTCGAGGGTACACAAATCCGGAGCAGATTTGACAGCCCACCGAATTCCGAGAGAACGAAAACCGGGGACATAATTCGTTCTTTCGGCGCCCTTGAGGGGCGCGAAAAGCAATTGCGTCCCCGCTGGTCCTGCGCGCGTGTCTACAGGAATTCGTCAAAGGCGGACCGGCGCTTATGTGCCGACGCCCTATGTCATTTTGGCGGAGCGACTGGCACCGGCCCTGCGCCGTTCCACATTGGCGGGCTTTAGCGGTTTGACGTCGCCGAATTGACCCAGCTGTGATTGCAGTACCTTCATCTCGCGGACCGGGGCCTGGTTGGAGCCATCAGCCGCCGTCTCCACCACCTCGCACAACACGGCCATTTCCTCGCGCGCCCGGGTAATGTCGGCTATCAGGCCCCGGTTGACCTCGCGCAATTCATCAATCTCGTCATAGGCCTGATCCAGTTGCTCCGCCCCGTCCCGCTGCGCCAGGCGGCGGGAGATCATCTCGTGCGACACCGCCGCAGCCAGAAATCCGGCGCCGGCGACCAGATAGCAGAGCATGGGATCCAAATGGGGCAACGAACGAGGAAACATGAACCCCGCCGCGGCCGCGGCCACGGCGTAGGACGCTAGAAACAGAAAATGTGTCATAAACGACATACGACCTCAATTAAGTTGAGGCCCGCAGTCTGCCAGCCAGCGGTTTCAATATGGTTAATAAATTCTTGTCCCGCGCAAAGCAAACTTAGGCGATCAATCAGGCACCAGGTCCCGGGATTCCAGATAAATCCGCCGCACGTCGGGGAAATTCTCCCGCAATTTTATTTCCAACTCCGCCGTTGCCGCTTCCACCTCCGCCGAGCCTAGGCCATCGGCGAAATCCAGGTCGGCGGCGAGGAGGATTTCCGCTGGGCCCAGATGCATGGTGGCCAGATTGGCCACCTTCACCACCCGCCGGTCGCCGTTCAACAGGGCGCGGCAGCCTTCCACGACCACCCCCTCCGCCGCCTCGCCAATCAACAGCGCCTTGCACTCATAGGCCAGAAACAGCGCCACGCAGGCCAGAACCAAGCCGATGGCGATGGCGGCGGCGCCATCCAGCCACGGCAGGCCCAAGTGCTGGCCCAGAAAGATCCCCGCCATGGCGATCATCAGGCCGATCATGGCGGCACCATCCTCGAACAGCACCGTGAACAGGGCCGGATCCTTACCCCGGCGCACCGCCTCGAAAAAACCCATCTCGCCTTTTTGGGCCAGAAACTGCCGCAGGGCAAACAGGCTGGCCCCGCCCTCGAAGACCATGGCCAGGCCCAATACAATATAGCTGACAGCGGCATTCTCGATCGGCGTCGGATTCAGAACGCCATGTACCCCTTCATAAATGGAAAACCCCGCGCCCAGGCCAAAAATCAGAATGGCGACGACGAAGCTCCAAAAATACAATTCCTTGCCATAGCCAAAGGGGTGTTTTTCATCCGCCGGCAGACCGGCCCGGTACATGCCAAACAGCAACAAGGCCTGATTGCCGGTGTCCACCATGGAGTGGATGGCCTCCGACAGCATGGCCGAGGAACCGGTGAAGGTCGCCGCGGCGAATTTTGTCACCGCAATCGCCAAATTACCCGTCAGGGCCGCATAAACTGCTAATTTCGAGGAACCACTTGCCATCCCGTCATGCTATACCATTGCCGCGCCCTGGGGCCACAATACACAACGTCATCCCCGGACGCAGCGAAGCGGAGACCCGGGGGATCCAGAGCCGCTGACACTGGAGTTTGTAGCCCTGGATTGCCGGATCAAGTCCGACAATGACATTATTGTTTAGGTTGTCGTGTACTGAGTCCTTGGGCCGGTCTTATTGAGGAACCCTATGAACGAACTACAGCAAAATAGTCTTGTCAGCGGACCCGCCGGCGCCCGGATGACTACCGAAAGCCTGGGCGTTTCCCTGATCCGCGAGGTTGGCAACGCGGGCATGGGCATCGATGACGTGGTCGCCCTTTGGTATGGCGAGCCCGACATGCCCACGCCCGACTATATCTGCCAGGCCGCCGCGGCCTCCCTGGCCCGGGGCGAGACCTTCTATACGGAAAACTTCGGCATCGACGAATCGCGCCAGACCCTGAGTGCCTACATGAGCGATCTGTGCGGCCGCCACATCGATACGGAGCGGGTGGCGGTCACGGCGTCGAGCATGAGCGCCACCAATCTGATGCAGCAGGTGCTGACCAACCCAGGCGACAACGTCATCATCTCCGCCCCCATCTGGCCCAACCTGATCGAAACCATCCGTATCATGGGCGGCGAGCCGCGTTTTGCCTGGCTGCAATTCGGCAACCAGGGCTGGAGCCTGGATCTGGACCAAATGTTCGCCATGGTCGATGGCCGCACCCGTGCCATCATGATCAATTCGCCCTCCAATCCCACCGGCTGGGTGATGAGCCTGGAGGATATGCGGGCGGTGCTGGATTTCTGCCGCGAGCGGGATTTCTGGGTGCTCAGCGACGAGGTTTATGCGCGCATGTACTACACGGGCCGGGTGGCCCCGTCGTTCCTGGAAATTGCCGAACCGGACGACAAGCTGGTGGTGGTCAACAGCTTTTCCAAATCCTGGTGCATGACCGGCTGGCGCCTGGGCTGGCTGACCTGTCCACCGGCCCTGATGCCCACGTTGGAGAAGATGATCTAGTGTTCCACTATTCCTGCCCGGCGCATTTTTCCCAGGTCGCCGCCGTCACCGCCGTGCGGGATGACGAGGATTTAGTGACTGAGACCGTTGCCCGCTATCACCAGGCCCGCGACTTGGTGATCGATAGGCTGGACGCCATGCCAAAAGTGCGGGTACATCGCCCGGGTGGGGCGTTTTATGCCTTTTTCGCCGTCGAGGGCATGGACTATTCCCTGGAGAGGTGTAAAGACATCCTGCGCCAGACCCATGTGGGCCTGGCGCCGGGCGCGGCATTTGGCGAAAGGGGCGAAGGCTTCATCAGGCTCTGTTTCGCCTCCGCCCTTGCCCGCCTGGACGATGCCATGAATCGTATCTAACCCTTTTTTTGTTGAGCACCGAAATTTGGTGCCAAATTTGAGCGCCAAAGTCGAACGTTGGGAGAGACCATCATGAAAGTTGTTATCACGGGCGGCGGCGGCTTCATCGGCCGCCAGGTGGCCAAGCGGATATTGGCCAGGGGCGAGCTAGCCGGTCCGTCGGGCGGCCGGGAAGCCGTTACCGAACTGGTGCTGTTCGACGCCGTAGCCCCGCCCGAGGGTGAATTCGACGACGACCGCGTCACCGTGGTGACGGGCGACATCACGAACGGCGAATTGGTCGCCTCCGTCATTGATGGCGACACCAACAGCATCTTTCATCTCGCCGCCGTGGTCAGCGCCGGCGCCGAGGCGGATTTCGATCTGGGCTACCGGGTCAACCTGGACGGCACCCGCAATGTATTGGAGGCGGCCCGAGCCGCAATTGGCACACCGCGCCTGGTCTTCGCGTCATCCTTGGCCGCATACGGCGGCGATGTGCCCGAAACGGTGCTGGACGGCACGCCGATCACGCCGGAGACATCATACGGCGCGCAAAAAATAATCGGCGAATATCTGATCACCGATTACAGCCGCAAGGGCTTCCTCGACGGCCGGGCCATGCGCCTGCCGACCATCGTGGTGCGGCCGGGCAAACCCAACAAGGCGGCCTCTGGCTTTGCCTCCGGCATTATTCGCGAGCCCCTGAACGGCGTCGACATGGCTTGTCCGGTGACGCCCGAAAGCCGCATGGCGATCATGTCGCCACGCACGGTGGTACAATGTTTCGTGCATATGCACGAGTTGGACGCCGCCCGGCTGGGCGCCTCCCGCGCGCTTTTGCTGTCGGGCTTCTCCGTCTCCATGGGCGCCGCGGCCAAGGCAGTGCGGGAAGTGCAAACTAACCGGGCCAAGGGCGAGATCACCTTCGAAATTGATCCCGCCACCCAGGCCATCGTCGATGCCTGGCCCAAGACCACCCAATCGGACAAGGCGGCCGCACTGGGCTTCCCCGCCGATAGCAATATCGACGATGTCATCGCCGCCTATATTGAAGACGAGCTGGATTAAAGCAACGGATTGAGGAACAGAACATGAGTGGACGACTGGCCGGAAAACGCGCCTTCATCACCGCCGCCGCCCAAGGCATCGGCCGGGCCACCGCCGAGACTTTTCTGGCGGAGGGCGCCCAGGTCATCGCCACGGATATCAACACGGATATTCTTGGCCAGTTGTCGGGCGATGTCATTGTGGAGAAACTGGACGCCCGCGACGGCGGCGCCATTGGAGAAGCCGCGCAACGCCACGGCGCCGTGGATATTTTGTTCAACTGCGCCGGCTTCGTGCACAGCGGCGCAATATTGGAGAGTTCCGAAGATGAATGGGATTTCGCCTTCGACCTGAACGTCAAATCCATGTACCGGGTGACGAAGGCCTTCCTGCCGGCGATGATCGGGAACGGCGGCGGCAGCATCGTCAACACATCCTCTATCGCCTCGGCCGCCAAGGGCATTGTCAGCCGCTGTATCTACAGCGCCTCGAAGGCCGCCGTTACCGGCCTGACCAAATCCATCGCCGCCGATTATGTAGACGTGGGCATCCGCTGCAACGCCATCGCGCCCGGCACCATCGACACCCCATCCTTGAGCGACCGCATTAACGCGGCGGACGACCCGGTCCAACAACGCAAGGACTTCATCGCCCGCCAACCCATGGGCCGCCTGGGCACGGCGCAGGAAGTTGCCAATCTGGTGTTATTCCTAGCCTCGGACGAAAGTGCCTTTTGCACGGGGCAGCTCTATACCGTCGATGGCGGGGTTTTGATGTAACTGCCCACAATTGCACAAATGTGACTAAGTTCGGAGATTCCAATATGAGGCGTACTCGTGGCTCGCTAACCATAGCCGACCAAATAGCCCTCGGTGTGATCGAGGGCGCCATGACCCTGTTCGGTTTTGCCGTTCTCATCTTCCCTCTGGCCCTGTGGGCCGTACCCCAGCACGGACCGTTGGCCAACACGATTTTCTACATCGTTTTGTCTATTGGCTGCGGGTCCTTTTTTGCCGTTATTGGCCTGGCTTATTTGAAGGGCCTGCTGTTTCCTGATGCTTCGCCCCGCGGCACGCCCACGGGCGGGAAAGCCCGCCTGCAGGCCTATAAAACCTGGTCGCAGTCACAGGATGACGTCCGCAGGGTAGAAAAACAACTAAGGTCAATCAAAGGCGGGCTGCTGCATGATTTAGGCTATATGGTGCGCGTTGCCTCACTACTGGTTACGTTCTTTGTGCTTGTAAATTTGGCAACATGGGCATTCATGGATTTCTACTACGGATCTACAAAGATTTTATCCCGTGACGCGAGGTACGAATTGCTCCATCCAGATCCTTGGGGTTGGGGGAGAGAAAAATGAGGAGCCATTGACGACCCTTGCGATCGTGCGGGCTAAGGCCTGAAATATTCCTTTCCGATCAATTCCTTTATGGCGTCGAAATAGTCTTCGTCATCCTCGATAGCGGAGAACATGATGTAATCTTCGTCGCTGACCCACCGTCGCACCGCCACGAAATCGACGGCGTCCTGGCCGACCAGATAGCGCAACTTGGGATCGTCTGTGGCGATGGCATGTTCGATGGTTTGCGCCACGTCGTCGGCC
>Ga0315339_1003459_pt1 | contig 11073 bp, 13 predicted proteins | sample ASW17metaG_FD_204514 | JGI IMG/M metagenome (GOLD analysis project Ga0315339, IMG submission 204514) | Ammonia-oxidizing marine archaeal communities from Pacific Ocean, United States - ASW #17 | ecosystem: Environmental > Aquatic > Marine > Oceanic | place: USA: California | collected 2016-12-05
TTTTCCCAGTTACCGGTGATGCCCATACGCTTGAATTCGTCGCGCTGAATATCCACCCAGCCCTCGGCAAACTTGCGGCATTCCTGACGGAAGTCGATGATGTCGACGTCGTCTTTGTTCTTGCCCTTTTTGCGGTACTGTTCCTCGATCTTCCACTCAATCGGCAGACCGTGACAATCCCAGCCGGGGACATAGCGGCTATCAAAGCCCATCATCTGATGGCTGCGCACGATCATGTCTTTGATGGTTTTGTTCAACGCGTGGCCAATATGGAGGTGGCCGTTGGCATAGGGCGGGCCGTCGTGCAGCACAAAGGGTTCACGGCCGGTCTTTTTACGCAGCCGGTCATAGACGCCGATTTTGGCCCATTTCGCCAGCCAATCGGGTTCACGCTTGGGCAGGCCTGCGCGCATTGGAAAGTCGGTCTTGGGCAGGTTCAGCGTGGCTTTGTAGTCGGGCGTATTATCGGGCGTATCGGCACACATCGGGGATGTCCTTGAAAGCAGGAAATTGTCGGATGAAGGGGGCGGCGCGGTTGCCCATACGCCTTGTCCCGGCGGCTCGTCTACTCAGAGCGCCGGGCACGTAATTCGGATGATAATCGCAGGGGCGTAGATCATGGGCGCGGTTATAGGCGGCACCGGGTGCAAGGACAAGCGGGGGATGTCGGGCTTTGTGGCTTGGCCGGAAGGTCTGGACTGCGGACAAACCGGCCTTTCGCTACGCTAGCGCCGAGGTCTGCTTTGGGACGACTATCGAAAACTGTGATTTTAGCGAAGGCCTCAAACCTAACGCAAGATCAAGGACAGATGCGCCTCTTGCCGCATCGTTGCCCTTTTTCTGCTGCGCAACAAAGGATAGGTCTAAAAGTGATGTTATACGCAATAGGATTCGGTTTACTGCTTGGGCTACTGTCCTTACTCTTTGGAGGTCTCAAGCCTTCATCCAAAGGCGTTGGCCCGACAGGCGTATTCCGACTTGGCGAGCTTCCGCAAAAATTGCTCCTCGATGAACTCGATGACGGTCACGTATTTCAAATCGTGATATTTCGTCAAAGCGGCAACTTTGACCGGGCTCTTTACGCTCACAGTAAGGAATTAGCTCTCAGGGAGATTGAAAAGCTGTTTGGTCGAATGAGAGAAGATAGCGTTAGAATATGGACAAATCAAACGACAGCCTGTGATTTGAGGCGTCCCTATGGAAGTCTCAACGGAAGTCGAGAAGGACGCAAGATTTGGGGCTGCCAAATTGAAGCCATTCCTGAGGTAGCGGGCTAGCCAACTCCATCCGCGTTAATTTCCTTGGCCAGTGGCCACCGGACCGGACATTCGAACAAGCTGCGGCATCGGTCGAATGGGCTCAGAGCGGACTATGCCATACATATGGGTCTGTTGTCCGTGGCGCTATACGTTCGATTTTCTTGCCGTGGAGGCCTAGCTTGCGGTCTGGCGCTGCCTTTGGTCCACCACATAGTCGGTCACGACGGCCCCGGCCCACATCGAAGCCAGCGCGACCCAGGCGGTGCCGACAAAGATCGACCCGCCGGTGACGCCCGCGCCGACGGCACAGCCTCCGGCCAGCATGCCGCCAAAGCCCATCAGGGCGGCTCCGACGATGGCGCGTTTCATGTTGTCGGCGTCTTGAAAGCCCTGAAACTCGAATTCACGTGTCAGCATGGCGGCGGCGAAAGATCCTAGGAAAACGCCGGGCACAAGGCCGATGTCAAATTCCAGAACGGCCTCGTGGCTAAGGAAGAACATCAAAGTATTGGCCGAGGGGCCGGTGAACGTCGCGCTTTCGATTTGGACTGGGTCAAAGGCGACCTGTGACAGGCCGAAGGTCAGAACCCAACCGACGGCCACCGCGAACCCGACGCCAGAGCCAAAGATCAACCGCCGTGGGCCGAGGTTGTTGCGCCGCGCCAAGACCAGCGCGATCATCGCCAGAACCAGCCCCAGCGTCAGGCCGGTCGCCTGTGGCCAGCCCGCCAGCAGGTCAACATTGCGCCCGCCTGGCGTGATCCACAGCGCGGCCAGGCGGTCGCGCAGGGGCGATAACCAGCCTGCCAGGCTCATCTGGGCGACCACGGCGAAGATCAGCCCAGATACGACAGATCGCAAGTTGCCCGTGGCGGCCAGCACCAGCATGCGGCCAGAACAACCGCGTGCCAGTACCATGCCCGCGCCGAATATCAGCCCGCCCAAAATTGCCCCCGACCAAGACCCGGTGACGGCCATCATGCGGGCATTGTCGCTTTGCATCAGGCCTAGCAGTTCGGCCCCCTGCACCCAGACCAACGCGGTGGAGAACGTCAGCAACCAGACGGCCAAACGCGGGCCTAACTCGCCACGCGCGAATTCTACGGCGGCAGCGCGCAGACAAAAACGCGACCGTTGCGCGGCGATGCCGAAGATCACGCCGGTGATCAGCCCGAACAGCGCGGCTGCCGGGGCCTCTCCGATGCGTTCAACGATTGTCAGGATGTCCATGGTTTGTTTCCGTGGTTTTGCCCGGTTTCTGGGCGCGCAAATGGCGAGTTGCCTTGCTTCAGATCAGGTAAATATACAGATTATTGAATATATTGATAACCATCTCGCCAATTCGGGATTTCAGGCGTATGGCTGGGCCTTATGACACATATCGTTAAACTCGAAGACGCCGGTTTGTTGCCGGTTTGGCGACGGCCTGTGGTGTTGCTGCTGTTGATGGCGGCGGCGTCCCCGATTGCGTTTTCGACCTGGTCAGCCTTGCTGAACAACTTTGTGATTGAGGCGGCAGGTTTTACGGGCGTCGAGATTGGCTGGTTGCATACGGTGCGCGAGATTCCGGGGTTTTTCGCGGTGGGTGTCATCGCGATTATCATGTTCATGCGCGAGCAGGTGTTGGGCATCGTGTCGCTGTTGTTGCTGGGGGTCGCCAGTGCGATCACGGCGTGGTTTCCCAGTTTTGCGGGGCTTTTGACGCTGACGATGCTGTCGTCGATCGGGTTTCACTATTTTGAGACGGTCAATCAATCGCTGCAATTGCAGTGGATCGACAAAAAGCGCGCGCCGCAGATTTTGGGCTGGGTTGTCGGCGTGGGGTCTGGGGCGTCGCTGCTGGCATACGGCGCGCTTGTGCTGATGTGGAAGCCGCTGGGGCTAAGTTACAACCTTGTTTATATGGTCTCGGGCGGCGTGACGGCGGGCATCGCGGTGTTCTGTTATTTCGCCTATCCACAGTTTGAGGCCCCGCATCCGCAGCTGAAAACCTTTGTGCTGCGGCGGCGCTATTGGCTGTATTATGCGCTGCAATTCATGTCGGGCGCGCGGCGGCAGATCTTCATCGTTTTTGCGGCCTTCATGATGGTCGAGCGGTTCGGATTTGAGGTGCATGAGCTGACGGCGCTGTTCCTGATCAACTATCTGGCGAATATGATTTTCGCGCCCTTGATGGGCAAAGCCGTGGCGCATTGGGGCGAACGCCGGGCGCTGGTGTTTGAATATGTCGGGCTGATCACCGTGTTTCTGGCCTATGGCGGGATCTATTTCTTTGGCTGGGGCGTGGTGCTGGCGGCGGCGCTTTATGTGATTGACCATATGTTTTTCGCGCTGGCCTTTGCCCTAAAGACGTATTTTCAGAAAATCGCCGACCCGCAGGACATCGCCCCGACGGCGGCGGTGGCCTTTACCATCAATCACATCGCGGCGGTGTTTCTGCCTGCGTTGCTGGGCTATCTGTGGATCGTATCACCCAGTCTGGTGTTCGTGATGGCGAGCAGCATGGCGGCAGCATCTTTGGCGCTGGCGCTGATGATTCCGCGCCATCCGGAAAAAGGAAATGAAACGGTGTTCAGCGCGTTGGTTCGGACGCGGGCGGCCTAGGGAATTGGGAGTTTTGGCCGCGCAGGAGGGGGCATGCGGATACATGTGACAGGCGCAAGTGGCGCGGGGGTGACAACATTGGGCGCGGCGTTGGCCAGCGCGTTGGCAGTGCCGCATCACGATACAGATGACTTTTACTGGCTGCCGACCGACCCGCCATTTCAAACCAAGCGCCCGGTGCCGCGTCGTATAGATTTGATGCGGCAGATGTTTCTGCCTCGGCCGGGGTGGGTATTAAGCGGATCATTGGACAGTTGGGCGGCGGATTTGGTGCCGCATTTTGACCGCGTGGTTTTTGTGCAAGCCGAGACAGGGCTGCGGCTTGATCGCCTTCGAGAACGTGAGGCGCGGCGGGGACAGACGGGCGGTGGTCAACTGCAGGCGTTTTTGGAATGGGCGGCGGATTATGAAACTGGGCCACAGGTTGGCCGGTCGCGCCACCGGCACGAGACGTGGTTACAGGGGTTGCCTTGTCCGGTTGTGCGCGTTGACGGCAGCCAATCGGTCGAGGGGCTGGTGGCGCAGGTTCTGGGTGTTGCGGATCGTTAGGGTGTTCACCGCCCTGGGACACCCTTGATTATCTGCCAGAATACCCGACATTACAGGAACAGCAAAAGCGAGGCCGAAATGTTCCTTTTCCAGAGAAAGAAGACCGAGATGGTGACCGCTGACATGGCTTTGCCCGGACGGGCGCAGGCGATTGCGACGGCGGATTTGCATTTCCTGAACCAACGCCCGCTGAAATCTGAGGTTCCTGCCGGGTTCGCGCAGGCGATGTTCGGCATGGGATGTTTTTGGGGCGTTGAGCGGATGTTCTGGAAGCTGGACGGTGTTTGGCTGACGATGGTGGGCTACGCGGGTGGCTATACGCCAAACGCAACCTATGAAGAGGTTTGCGGCGGCCAGACCGGCCATAATGAGGTCGTGCGGGTGGTCTATGATCCCAGCGTGATCAGCTATGACGAGTTGTTGCAGGTGTTCTGGGAAGGCCATGACCCGACGCAGGGTATGCGGCAGGGCAATGACATGGGCACGCAGTATCGCTCTGGCATCTATACTTACAGCGACGCGCAAAAGGTGGCGGCAGAGGCGAGCAAGGCAGAGTTTGCCCCGCGTCTGACCACGGCGGGCTACGGCGCGATCACCAGTGAAATTCTGGCAGCCCCAGAGTTCTATTATGCCGAGGGCTATCACCAGCAGTATCTGGCCAAGAACCCCGGCGGCTATTGCGGGATTGGCGGCACCGGAGTGACTTGCCCGATCGGGACGGGTGTGGCCTGAGGTTTTGCGCCGCGTTTCACGCGCCGCGGGGCGCGGGCTGCGCCCGCGTTTGACAAGAAGAAAAAGGGGGGCTGTCTGCCCCCCGTCGCCCCTTGGGCGACTCCCCCCGAAGGTATTTTTGAACCAAAGATGGGTATGACAGTGGCGGATTGGCAGGCGCGCATGGTTTCCGGAGATTGGTATAATTGTCTGGACGCAGAATATGAGGCGCTGCGGATGGTGGCGCGGCGGGCGGTGCATGCGCATGCGGTGATAGACCCGGATGAACGTGGGGCCTGCGCGCCGCCGTTACGGGCATTGTTCGCGCGATTTGGCGAGGGGTGTTATTTAGAGGCTCCGTTTCATTGTTCTTACGGGATCAATATTCACCTTGCAGATCGGGTGTATATCAACGCGGGTGGCGTCATTCTGGATAGTGGGACTGTGACGATTGGCGAAGGGTCCATGCTGGGGCCGGGGGTGCATATATACTGTGCCGATCATCACCCGGATGCAAAATTGCGCGGGCAGGGGATTGAGCGCGCCTTACCGGTGACCATTGGCCGCGACGTTTGGATTGGCGGCGCGGCGGTGTTATTGCCCGGTGTCAGTATCGGCGACGGGGCCATTGTCGGCGCGGGGGCGGTGGTGCGCGGCGATGTGGCGGCCGGGATGCGGGTTGCAGGGGTACCCGCGCGGGCGATATAGCCCGGTTTGAACATATCGGAGGCTTTGATGCCCACATTTACTGCATTCACCACCCTGCCGGGGCGCGACGCTGCCGAGGCGCTGGGCGAGGCCATGGAACGGCTGAACCCGGAACCGCATGGCGTCGGGGTTTTTGAAATCGAAGACGGCTCTGGCCTGTGGGAGATCGGCGGTTATTTCACCGAGGCCCCGGATGTGGCAGGGCTGGCGTTGCTGGCGGCAACGTTTGGCGGCAAGCCTTTTGTTGTGTCCGAATTGCCGGAAACTGACTGGGTTGCAAAGGTGCAGCGCGAGTTGGCCCCGGTCGAGGCTGGGCGGTTCTTTGTTTACGGCAGCCATGACGCCGACCGCGTGCCAGAGGGGCGCATCGCGCTGCTGATTGAGGCGGCGATGGCCTTTGGCACCGGGCATCATGGCACGACGCTGGGCTGTTTGCGGGCGCTGGATCGGCTGGTCGAGGATGGGCTGGAGCCGAAGTCAGTGCTCGACCTGGGCTGCGGCACGGCGGTTCTGGCAATGGCGGCGGCGCATGTCTGGCCGGTGACGCCACTGGCCAGCGATATTGATCAGGTCGCGGTCGAGGTCGCAGAGGCCAACGCGGCGGCCAACGGGCTGGCCGGACGCATCAAATGTGTCGAGGCGGCGGGGCTGGATCATCCGACGCTGTTGGCCGCCGCGCCTTATGATTTGGTCTTCGCCAATATCCTGAAAGGCCCGCTGATAGAGCTGGCTCCGTCGATTGCAGGGGCCATGGCACCGGGCGGCACGCTGATTCTGTCGGGGATTCTGAATGAGCAGGCCGAAGAGGTGTTGAGCGTTTATACCGCGCTGGGCTTCAATACCCTGCAGAATGAACAGATTGTTGACTGGACGACCCTGACTTTGCGGCGAAATGCGGGCGAATAGGGCTGTATCGGGGCAGATCCGGTGATCTGCCCCAATTTCGCCACATTTCAAGCGGATTTTGACACAATCGAAACCGCACCCAAATGGATGGCAAATGCTGACCAACACTCCCACAACCCAGCCTACAGCGCCTGACGGAATCGCCGTTCAGATGCGTGGATTGGCACAGGTGGGCGCGGGTGTTCTGGCGGTGGTTTCAAACAAGTTTCTCCTGTCATCGGGGCTCGGCATTGGGCCGAAGCATACGGTGGGCAGGCTACAGGGTTCTATCGGTTAATCTCTCTCTCTCTCTCTCTTATCTCTCTCCAGGCCGCGTCGTGATCGACGCGGCCTTTCTCTTTGAGAGGTGCCACGAATCCTTGATCAGACTTAATGGGTGATCTGAGAATAAATGAAACAATTTGAACTATGGTTTAATATTGTTTTCAATATCTTGCGATAAAGGCTATGATTTCACGGAAATACCTAATTTTCGACCAATACAAACGATTTGCCTCAATTTTGCCTTATTTCGGACTGATCTTTGACACATCAAATTCACGACAGGCTGGGGGGCTATGTCATGGGACCTATTACTAGAACACAAGACCGTATTTCTATTGGCGCTGGCAAACCGCGCCATACCGCACTGGAGAGCTTTAACCACGACGGCGTCGAAATTGCGCGCCGTAAAACGAAACGGCGCGAATGGCCGATCCGTCATCTATTCTTGTTTCTGGTGGCTGTGCTGTCGTTCAAGATTTTCCTGTTCTTTGACATGGGCGGGGCTGCGTATGGCGCAAAGATAGAGGAACTGTCGCAGGGCGCTATGTGGGAACAGGTGGCCGCGCGGGCGATGGTGCTGGACCCGGCTTCAAAATGGTTCGTAGATGGCCTGCGTTACGGGCGCTGGTAAGCGGTAAAACAGAAGGGCCGGAACAATCTGGTCGTCTGGAAATGAAAAAGGCCGCGTCCCGGTTGGGCGCGGCCTTTTCAATGTGAAAGCTGGTTCATTTTATTTGCGGAACATCACTTCGATGTCGCCGCGGGACAGGCCCAGATCGTCCAGTTCGTGGTTGGACAGGCGGGACAGAGCGTTGCGGGTGACACGCGCGTCATTCCAGTCGGCAAGTTTGCCGAAGACGGATGTCATAAGAAAAATCAGACGCGCACCAAAAGGGTGACCGTCAACCACAGAGCGGGTGTTGTCATAAGAAGCCATGGAATATTCCTTTATGTCTGGCATTACATTTCGGCGCGGTCTTGCGTCGTAAGGCGCACCTAGGCTTAAATTTTGGGCAGAACAAGAACGGATTCTTGCATGTCACATATGCAATTTTTGCATAGCTGAAATGTCGGATAAGCGTTTGTAAACACTTAGGGAATTCGGGTGACAAAAGTGTCGTTTTCAGAATGGAAATGCGCCAAAAACGACGTGGATCGCGACGAAATCATGGCAGGCGGGCTTGGCGGATGTTCGCGTTTCGTGCTAATTAGATTAAAATGCCAACAACAGGCTCGGCCCAAATGCGGGATCGGACCGCAAATAATGGGCAGGGCAGGCAAATGCGCGTATTGGGAATCGACCCTGGGCTTCGAAATATGGGCTGGGGCGTGATTGAGGCCGAAGGATCGCGAATCACGCATATCGGCAATGGGGTGTGCAAATCGGAAGGGGCTGATCTGGCCGACCGGCTGCTGAGCCTGTTTGATCAATTGACAGACATCATCGCACGCTTTCAGCCGGAAACGGCGGCGGTCGAGAAGACCTTCGTCAACAAGGACGGGGCGGGAACGCTAAAGCTGGGTCAGGCGCGCGGCATTGCGATGCTGGTTCCGGCGCAGGCCGGGTTAAGCGTGGGCGAATATGCGCCCAATAGCGTCAAGAAGACGGTGGTGGGCGTTGGCCACGCGGATAAGCGCCAGATTGACCATATGGTGCGGCTGCAATTGCCCGGTGTGGTGATTGCCGGGCCGGATGCGGCGGACGCGCTGGCGATTGCGCTGTGTCACGCGCATCATTCGCGCTCATCCGGGCGGTTGGCGGCGGCTTTGGTGAAGGCCTCGCGCTCAAGTAGCGAAGCGGTAGCGCAAATAAAGAAAGGCGCAGCATGATAGGGCGATTGGCAGGACGGCTGGATTATCGTGGGTCGGACCATGTGCTGATTGACGTCGGCGGCGTCGGCTATGTGGTTTACGTGTCGGACAGGACGATGATGGCATTGCCGGGGCCGGGCGAGGCGGTGGCGCTTTATACGGAACTGCTGGTGCGTGAGGATTTGCTGCAATTGTTTGGTTTCACCTCGCTGGTGGAAAAGGAATGGCATCGTCTGTTGATGAGTGTGCAGGGCATTGGGGCGAAAGCGTCGATGGCGATTTTGGGCACCCTGGGGGCCGAGGGCGTGTCGCGTGCGATTGGCATGGGGGACTGGACGGCGGTTAAGGCCGCGCCCGGTGTCGGGCCGAAAATTGCGCAGCGCGTGGTGAATGAGCTGAAGGATAAGGCGCATGCCGTGATGGCGATGGGCGATATGGGCGGTGCAGGGGGCGGCGCGGGACTGGCAGTTGAGGCGGTGGACCCCGAGTTGGTTGAGACTGATTCCACCGACGCGACCGCCCCGCCGCGTGCCGCAAAACCTGCGAAATCCGCAAGCTCGGGCAGGGCTGCGGCGCAGGCAGAGGCGCTCTCGGCGTTGTCCAACCTTGGGTATGGGCCGAGCGAGGCTGTCCCAGCCGTGGCCGAGGCGGCGGCGATGGAGCCAGAGGCAGAGACGCCCGCGTTGATCCGCGCTGCGCTAAAGCTGTTGGCACCGAAGGGGTAGGGAGGGTGTTTGCGCTGAATGACGTCTATGCCAAGGCTGGGCTAGATCCACGAGACACCGCAGTGATGTTGCATTCGCCGACGGAACAGCGATTTCGCCGCGCCTTGCCATGGCTCATTCGATCCAGACGCGCAACGTTTGAAACATATCAGTCATATCACAATGCGAGAGCTACAGCGACCTTACGCAGGCGCAATTCCATGAAGTCGTTTATCGAAGTCGGGCCGGGAAAGCAGGTTTTTGTTGGTGTTTACAATCGAGTAAGAGTGACCGAGCGCCCAATGGACGAAATTCTGCCCGATCCGGAGATCCAGTATCTTGCCGAAAGCTTTGGCATGGGTATGGGTTTTGCCGTTGCAAAGCGGGAGAGCTTTCCTTGGTTTCAGTTCGAGTTGACCGATGTTCTGTTGGACAAGGCTGGACGTTTGGCCATTGCGCGTCCGAACGGCCGAAATATTGTTAGGTTGGCCGAAAATTTAGATGTCCCGATTGAGGCCATCGAGGCCTCGCCACTTTTTGATCCGCCACCACCCGGATGGCGAGAGTTGATGCTTACCGGGCCGGAGGTGAGGCATTTGCCGACCGCATGGGCCGCTCGATTACGTGAATGGCGGGGAATATACTTGATCGTTGATGAAAGTGACGGGCAGCGATATGTCGGTGCGGTCTATGGAGAGGAAAACCTGTTGGGGAGGTGGACGACCCATGTTGCCGGTGATCGCGGCGTAACGCGAGAGTTACGCCAACGTAATCCGCTGGACTTTCGTTTTTCGATTCTAGAACGCGTTTCGCCGGATATGTTGGCGGACGACGTCATCGCACTGGAACAGACCTGGATGGAACGGCTGCATACGCGGCAGTTTGGATTGAACGCATGAACGAGCCAGACCCTACATTGCGCCCCGGTAAACGCCCCGAGGATATGGACCGGGCGTTGCGTCCGCAGACGCTGGACGCTTTTACCGGGCAGGCAGAGGCGCGGGCGAATTTGCGGGTGTTTATTGAAAGCGCGCGCAGGCGGGGCGAGGCGATGGACCATGCGTTGTTTCATGGGCCGCCGGGGTTGGGCAAGACGACGCTGGCGCAGATTATTGCGCGCGAGTTGGGCGTGAATTTTCGCATGACCAGCGGGCCGGTTTTGGCCAAGGCGGGGGATTTGGCGGCGATTCTGACCAATCTTGAGGCACATGATGTGCTTTTCATTGACGAAATCCATCGGCTGAATCCGGTGGTCGAAGAGGTTTTATACCCAGCGTTAGAGGATTTTGAGCTTGATCTGGTGATCGGCGAGGGGCCAGCGGCGCGCACCGTGCGGATTGAATTGCAGCCCTTTACGCTTGTCGGGGCGACGACGCGGCTGGGATTGCTGACGACGCCGCTGCGGGATCGGTTTGGCATTCCGGTGCGGTTACAGTTTTACACGGTCGAGGAACTGCATGACATTGTCGCGCGCGGCGCGCGGATGCTGGATATCCCGGCGGAAGAAGGCGGCGTACGTGAGATCGCCAAGCGCGCGCGGGGAACGCCTCGGATCG
>Ga0315339_1003460_pt1 | contig 11070 bp, 6 predicted proteins | sample ASW17metaG_FD_204514 | JGI IMG/M metagenome (GOLD analysis project Ga0315339, IMG submission 204514) | Ammonia-oxidizing marine archaeal communities from Pacific Ocean, United States - ASW #17 | ecosystem: Environmental > Aquatic > Marine > Oceanic | place: USA: California | collected 2016-12-05
AAGGTCGACCCGCTTGCGGCGGATCAACCCGCCGAACAGGCCAATGTGCACCCCCGGCCCCAATTGCTGGGGGCTTGCTGCGGCCGCGGCTTGCACTTGCTGCACGTCGATGAAGTTATCGACGATGTGCAACCGTTCGCGGGCTACGCCCAGACCCGCTAGGTGGTCAGCGATGGCGGGTGAGATGGCGAAGACAGCATCGAGCTTGCGGAGCGCTCGAGCCTGCATCCAAGCGGCCGCCTGCGCCACGCCGAACGGGTAGTCGAGCGCGTAGTGGTCCTTGAGCAGGCCGCGTACGTTGGAGACGCGGGTCACGCCCTGCAGGCCCGCCGCGACGACGTCGGGACGCAGGCCATCGCTCATGACCACATTGATGGCGCTGGCTTCGACGTAGCGTTGGACGGCGCCTCGGTTGCGCATGCCACGCCAGCCGCCCAGAGCGAAGTCGTGGGTGGGGATGGAAGCTGCGTGGACGTCGGCACGAAAGCCGTTGGGCTGGCTATCGAGTGCGGCGAACACGACTGCGTCGCCCTGCTGGTGGAGGTAGCGGGCGAAGAGGAAGGCGCCCATCACCGGGGCAGCGCGGCTGAACGCGGTGGTTAGCACGAGGGTCTTGAGAGGCCGATGGTCGGTCAAGCGCGCACGCGACAGTGGTACATAAGCTGGATGCCGAAGAGCTCCGGGCGGATGTTCACGAGGGTCTGGTACCAGCCGGGAGCACGCCGTGGTTTGGGGGAGGCGAACTCGATGATCTCCAGGCCGTGGTCGTTAAGCATTCGTTCAGCGATGCGTCGGTTAAAGTAGGTGACATGGGTCTTGTCCAAAATGCCGGTCTCGGTCTGCTTGATGCCGACGGCGCGTTGGGCTTTGGCGACGATGCAGTCGAAGTTGGGGACGCAAACGATGATCTCGGCGCTGAGCTCACAGGCTCGACCAAGGGCGCGTTCCGGCTGGTGCATATGCTCGAGTACGTCACCAAAGAGGACGATGTCGAAGGGGCCCTCGAGGTCGACGTCAGGGAATTCGCCGCGGACCACGGTAGCGCAGGCGCTGGCGAGCTGCCAGTTCTCTTCGGTGGACTCGACGCCGACGACGTCGTTGCCCTCGGCGATGCGGGCGGTGAAGGCGCCGGCGCCGCAGCCAACGTCAAGTACACGCTTGCCGACGCCGATCCACGAAAGGATGCGCTCGTACTTGGGGCCCGTGGATGCGGCGTAGATCGTCACGCACACAGTATACGAGAGCGGTTATGCCCCGAAGTTGCCGCGCCAGACCATCTCGATGTGCCGCATGTTCTGTTCGGAGAGCGGTCCTTTGCCGGAAAAGGCGGTGTTTTCCTCGACCTGCTGAGTGTCGGAGAAGCCGCCCAGGACGGCCGACACGCCTTCGAGAGACAGGACGTAGCGGATGGCGGCTTCGGCCAGGGAGTGGCTATCGGGTTGGTCGTCGGGGTTCAGGTTTTTGGAGAGGAAAGCGAAGGCGCCGATCTGACGCTGGATGCGCTCGCCCTCCTCCTCGTTGCGGGCACCGCGGCCCAGAGGGTGGGGATCGCCGCCGGAAACGGCGTTGTCGTTAAGGAAACCGCCAGCCAAGGGGCTGTAAATAGCGGCGCCGACGCCGTGGGCGGCAGCGTAGGCGAGGATACCATCCCAGTCCTGCTCGACCTGCATTCCGTGGGGTTTGACTCCCGCGGACGGATTGAGGAGATGGACCGAGGCGTTGATGAGATCGAAGGCGCCGGTGTCGATGAGCTGGCGAGCCGCGTCGCCGTCGTTGCCGCGAGTGATGAAGCCGACGAACCGGGCCTTGCCCGAGCGCTGAAGGCGCTGCAGGCCCTCGAGGGCACCGCCGGGCCGGAGGAAGTCTTCTATCCACAGGTGGCTGTAGACGGCTCCGCTAATGTTGGGGTTGTCACGGGTGGGGCCGTTGTGTATCTGGATGAAGTCCGCGTAGTCAACGCCGAGCCGTTGGAGACTGGCTTCGGCAGACCGGACGACGTGGTCGGCGATGTCGCCGAGGTTCTCGTCGCGTACTTCGACCTTGGTGGTGATGTAGGGCCGAATCCGGAGTTCCTTCAGGACGCGGCCAAGGTTGGATTCGGAGAGGCCGTCGCCGTAGTCGGGGGCCTGGTCGAAGTAGTTGATGCCTAGGTCGATGGCGCGGGCGATGGCCTCGCGCTGTTGATCGTGGGTACCACGGAGCATGAGGCCCGCATTGCCACCGCCGCCAAAGCCGATCTCAGATATCTTGATGCCAGTGGTGCCTACTTCACGGTATTGCACGTTCGCTCCCTGGGGCGGTGCTGATTCGACAGCTCCGGTTGTATCGCAACAGCGTGTATGGCTCTTGAGCCTGGCGTTTCTACCATCCCCTTATCCCCTTCCTTTCGATCGACTCAGGGCAGGCTCTGCTAGGAAGGTGTTTCGGAACAAAAGGGATCCATGGAGGACGCCCCCAATACCCCCGGCAGAGCTGGCTTTGCACCTCTGCGCTCCTCATCTCCGGGAGATAGCCGACGTTCCTACAAGCTCCCCGCGCCGGTGGCGGAACCCCAGATGTCGGGCCGAGCCTCGACGTTGGCCCATTCGCTGCGCCGAACACCGTCACCGGAGAGGATAGCCTGGACATCGGGTTCGCGGGGCTTGAGGTCCTTGAAGGGGCCGTCTTGCTCCTCATATCCAGGGTATTGATAGTACTCGCACGGCAAGACGATGACCTCGTTGGCGGCAGGATCGCGATGGACGTTCTTGGGCTCGCCGCCCGCTTCCACGACCCGCATTTCGTCCTCGAGCATACGGCGGAACATGATGACACCAACGTCGGTGACGCCCAGGTGTTCCGTGGGTCGATCCGACACCGGGCCCTGGATCACCCAAGCGACGGCGTCTTGCGCCGGGATGTAATCCCGCACCATCTTGCCGTTCTCATCGAATAGCGGGCGCTCCTCGTAGGGGATGTCCATGTCGGTCAGTTGGCGCTCCTCGCCCTCGCCGTACTGCCGGTAGTTGGTGATCACGTGCATGGTGTGGGTGTCGTCGACGGGCACGCGCAACTCCAGGCCATGGCCTACGCGCAGGATGTTTGGGAAGAGGATGGGGTGGCCCATGCGCCAGTGCTCGTCGTCTTCGGTCTCGTCGCCGACCAGCCGGCGTTTGATCACGCCATAGTCGGTGATCTCGAAGCCGATCTTGTGGTGATCGGCGCCACGTCCGGCGACCTGGGCAAAGAACTTTTCGCGTTCTTCGGGAGACTTGGACCGAGCGACAGACCAGCCGCCCCAGTAGCGGTGGAGCCACTGGAAATGGAGGGGATCGAGGGAGTTCTCCTGGCATTGGAGCCAGTTGCAGGGGAGCATGACGGACCAATTGTCCTTGTGGCCCTCCCAGGCCAGCACGTCCCAGCGGGGGAGCAGCGGCGCGGGCTCGGGGCCCATGTAGGCCCAGACCAGACCAGCAAGCTCCTCTACCTTGTACGCCTTGAGATGCACCTTGTCCTTGAAGCGAGAGCCCGCGGGCTCGGATGGCTGATCGACGCAGTTGCCGTCGGTGTCATACACCCAGCCGTGGTAGGCGCAGCGGATGCCCTCCGGCTCGGGCACGCCGTAGGACATGTTGGCCTTGCGGTGGGCGCAGGAAGGCTCGATAAGGCCGAGCTTACCGGCGGCGCTGCGGAAGAGGACGAGGTCCTCACCCAGCAGGCGCACTTCCTTGGTGGGGGTGTCTTCGTTGAGCTCGGGTGAGCCGGCGATGGGGTGCCAGTAGCGGCGCATGAGCTCGCCCATGGGTGTGCCGGGGCCGACCTTGGTCAGACGCTCGTTCTGCTCGATCGTCAACATGGGGAAGCTCCTAAACGTTCGCTTTCCGGCTCTACCAGCCTGTCTTCACTGGTCGTATGGCTACGCGCGGAGCGTAGCGCGCGGCGGTCGTTGGGTCAATCGTTAACTTGCCCTCGAAGCTTGGCAGTGTTCATGCGTTGAAAGCTGGTGGGCCGGACAGGACTCGAACCTGTGACCAGTCGATTATGAGTTGCCAGTGGTCAGTCACTGGCCTCCAGCCGTCATCACCCCGTATCACCCAGTCTACGAGTGCAATGCAATTCCCACTACCTTTTGTGACTCGCAATCACCCCGAGTTCGTTACTAGCTTCGTTACGCGCCACTAGGGCCAGTCAGGAATAGGGGCACGCGCACGGGTGCATAGCCCGGGGTGGCTTCCTGCGCGTCGCGCGCACGCCTCTGAATAGCAGGTAGGCTTCAACCCGTCAGCCATTCGCTGTACGGAGAACCGCCATGAACAATCCGCCCTCAGGAACAGTGCCCCAGGCCGAATGCCCCCGATGCGACGAGCCACTCCCCAAAGTCATCTATGGATACCCCAACTGGAGTGCGCTCATGCTTCTGCGGAGTGAAGGCGTCCGCTACGTGCTAGGTGGCTGTGAGCCTCACGTACCCGTCCGAATTGAGTGCCCACGGTGCGGACTAGACGACCGGTGGATTCCCCAGTCGGGCGGGTTCAGTCGAAGCGATTGACGCCGACCTGATTGTTGTCCGGCATCCGTCGCTCAATTTCGCAAGGAGGGTTCAACATGAAACAACGCATCTCGTTGAAAGAGGCGACTCGCGCCATGTATGTGGACTTTGAGGGAGTAATGGACGCAGCCCCCGTGCTGCTTGGTGCGTTCTGGGTTGATGATGCCCAGGACGAGCATTTCGTGCAGTACGTCTTCGACCAGACTCTCGAATCGGCGGCCCGGGCGAAGTCAATAGATGATGACGGAGCATGCGTTTACGTGGGCAGCCTACATGAGGCCCTTGCTGAACTGTGTGAAACAGCCGAGCAGGAAGACCGCCTCCTCGTCGAATGGAGCGTTCGCGAAGAGGACGCAGTGCGAGAGGCCCATGTGGACGGCAGGTTGCAGCGTTGCTTCTCCGAACGGGTGCGCAATGCGCTTCCTATCGCCCGGCGATGGAAGAACCGGCTCCACCCTGGCTTCGTGTTTCCACGCGACAAGCGCGGAAAGAGCAACACTTTGCGCAACTTCATGTCATTCACAGGGATGCCGGTCCCGTCATATCTCGCTCCCGCTGCGTCGCGGATTCGGGAAGTGACTAGGCAGATTGAAAAGCGAGGTAGCTACGACGCCATAACCCCCGTCGCGAAGGCGAAGTGGACTAAGCTCCTCAACCACAACGAATGGGACTGTCGCGGGACACGCCACGTGCTGATAGCAGCATGCGATATTTAGGGACGCGACACGAAGCATGCCGGGAAATGCACCCTCGTGATATCGAGTATCGTGTCCCGTACCTGAAAGAATACGCTGACCGCAAAGGCAGGTAACCGATGACCACCGCTTCGGCCTATCCACCGGGTTCATTGGTGAGTGTGCGACGCCGCGACTGGGTGGTGCTCCCAACTGAGGAGCACGACGTTCTCCGTCTTCGGCCAGTAGATGGGACCGACGACCAGGCAATCGGCCTGTTCCTCCCGCTGGAGGGAAAGAGTGTCCAGCCTGCGACGTATCCCCTACCCGATGAGGAGTCGGTCGGTGACCTCACCGGCGGACTCTTGCTTTACGACGCCGCCCGCCTTTCCCTCCGAAGCGGCGCAGGACCATTCCGCTCGCTTGGACGTCTCAGCGTCTCCCCGCGTCCTTATCAGTTCGTACCGCTCATCATGGCGCTGCGCCAAAATCCGGTTCGGTTGCTCATCGCCGACGACGTCGGGGTAGGCAAGACCATCGAAGCGGCGATGATTGCGCGTGAGATGTTGGACGCGGGGCTCATCTCCCGTATCGCAGTGTTATGCGCCCCGCACCTTTGCGGCCAGTGGGAAAAGGAACTCCGCGAGAAGTTCGACATCCAAGCCACCGTGATTCAGCCCGCTCGTGTAGAGCGACTGAAACGTGAGTTGCCTCGCCAGGACGTCGGCCTCTACCAGTATTACAAGCACCTCATTCTGAGTATCGACTACATAAAGTCGGAGCAGAACAGGGACGTGTTCCTAGCCAATGCGCCCGATTTCATCATCGTTGACGAGGCGCACACGATGGCGCGACCCAAAACACAGGGAGCAGGGTCGCAGCATCAGCGATTCAACCTGTTACGGGACCTAGTTGCTGACCCGAAAAGACACGTCGTACTGACAACCGCAACCCCACACAGCGGGATAGAAGATAGCTTCCGTTCGCTCCTAGGTCTCTTGAATCCCCAATTCGATGTCCCCGAGCAAAAACAACCGCAACTCAATAGGGAGCAACTTCTTCCGCACCTGGTTCAACGCCGAAGACGCGACCTCGTGCACTGGATGGGAGCCGACACACCGTTCCCTGAACGGGAGTCGGACGAACGCATCTACCAGATGTCATCCAATTATCAGCGCCTCTACCTCGACGTGCTCGATTATTGCCGCCAGTCAGTCACTGGGCGCCCCGGCCTGCGGGCCGCGCAGCAGCGAGTCCGGTACTGGGCCGCCATCGCAATACTGCGGTGTTTGCTCTCTAGCCCCGCAGCAGCGGAAGCGATGCTTCAGCGTCGTAAAGGCAAGGTCGAAGCGAGCGCTAGTGCCGACGACATGACCGGTGGCGAAGTCGATAGCTCCTTCGCTGACCAAATCCTTGATTCGTCTACCGATGACCAAGCACCTGATTACGTTCCTTCGGCTGCGCTCGGGGACGAAGGAGGAGGCCTGTCCGACACTGAAATGCGCGCGCTGGACGGATTCCTAAAGCGAGCTATCGGTCTTCGAGGTCCGACAGAAGACCGGAAATTGGCGGCTACGGTGGCTGCTGTATCCGAGTTCCTAGCAGAGGGGTACCACCCTATCGTGTATTGCCGCTTCATCGACACAGCTGTCTATGTTGCAGAGCAATTACAAATCGCTCTCGCCAAACGACACAAAGGCTTGATTGTGCGGTCGGTCACCGGAGGGGACGGCGATAGCGAGCAGCGCGCAGAGTTGGTCAGCCAAATGGCAGTCGAACCTACGAGGGTATTAGTAGCCACTGATTGCCTAAGCGAGGGCATAAATCTCCAGGATTCCTTCGACGCAGTACTCCACTACGACCTGCCTTGGAACCCGAATCGGCTTGAGCAGCGGGAGGGTCGTGTAGACCGCTACGGGCAGCAGCGAGACGTGGTAAAGACGTCGCTGTTATTTGGTACGGACAATCAGATTGACCAGGTGGTCATGCGCGTTCTTATTCGCAAGGCTCAGACCATCCGAGAGCAGCTGGGCGTATCCGTGCCCGTGCCTGTGGATTCGGAACAAGTTGTACAGGCCGTTATCGACAGCGTTCTGCTGGGTCGCGGCGGGCAAGGGGAGCAACTCGAACTGGCTCTGGAAGACTCCCGTGTGAGCATTCTCCATGCACAATGGGAGGAAGCAGCGAAACACGCGGGCGAAGACCAAGCGTTCTTTGCGCAGCATGCGATACAGCCAGGTGAAGTCGCTCGCGAGCTGGATGAGGCCTATCCGGTACTCGGCAGTGCGGGCGACATCCAGCGGTTCGTTGAGAATGCGGCAGTTCGGTTCGGCGGAAGCCTGAAACAAGCTCGCAAGAAGGGCGCTTGGGACTTGGATGTAGGTGGCGAGCAACTAGAGAAGCTCCGCCTACGCGTACCCGAGGCAGCAACTTCTATGCCGGTCGCTTTTGAAGGGGTGCCTCCAGAAGGTGTGGAACTCCTAGGGCGCAATAGCCCGGCGGTCGCAACGATGGTCGACAGCGTTCTCGGACAGGCGCTCCTTTTCAATGACACGAAATTTGCCCGTCTCGCTGCGCTCTACACAGACGTGGTGAAGGTCAGGACATGCGTAGCGTTGCTGAGACTGCGGTACCAATTACGGGGCGACAATGACCAGTTCGCGGAAGAAGTCGTGGCGGCTGCGTTCGAGCGCGATGGGGCCGGCATCAAGTGGCTGAACCCTCTGGATAAAAAGGGCGGCGACTTGCTCAAAGAGGCTCGCGGGAAGACGTCAAACATGTCGGACTTGGAGCGCGCGGAGAATATCCGTTGGGGTCTGGACGCGCTTGGGAAACCGGAGAACTTCGAATCCATCATCAATGAGCGGCAGCAGGCATTACACGATGCCCACGCCCGATTGCGAACGACGTTGGGAGTGACTGGTCTCGTCGTCGAACCACATAGGCCCCCTGACGTGCTGGGGTGCTACGTGCTCGTCCCAACTGGAGGCCGGTAATGGCTTACGCCTCCATACACATCGAGGGTGGGCTGTTCGCCCCCGACCTCCTCGACCGGATTGCCCAAGGGGCAGACGATGTCCCCGGCCAGAAGGCATCCGATTTCGGCCTCGACGGTCGGCGCCTGACCGATGAGATGCAGGCGGGATTCTCGGACGTGCGCAAGTTCTGGGAGGCCTTCAAGAGCCGCCGGATGCGGTCGAATGACAGCGTCACCACGCTGACTCGCACCTACTGGATGGTTCCACTGTTCGAGCTATTGGGCTTCCCGCCGCTTGAGGTTCAGCGTTCTTCAGCTAGCACAGGCGAGCAGCAATACTTCATCTCTCATCGGGCGAGCGACGACGAGAATGCGACGCCCATACACATCATGGGAACCGAACAGCCGCTCGACCGCAGAGACCCACAGGGCCGCCGAAGCCCCCACGCGCTAGTCCAAGACTTCCTCAATCGGTCAGACGTGGTCTGGGGCATCGCCACCAACGGTCTAACTCTGCGGCTCCTTCGCGAGAACAAAACCATGGCCCGAACCGCTTACGTCGATTTCGACCTGCAAGGGATGGTCGAAGACAACCGCTACAGCGAATTCGTCGTGCTCTACCGGCTACTTCACGCGACACGCTTCCCCAAAGACGGCGAGACCGAGTCCCTCCTTGAGAAGTACTACGACCAGTCGCTCGACGAGGGGAACCGGGTCAGAGAGCGGCTGCGCGAGGGCGTCGAGGAAGCCATCAAGACCCTTGGGACAGCACTCCTCGCACACCCCGACAGCGCGCATCTCCGTCGGAGAGTTGAGTCAGGCGAACTAGATGGCCCTGCCTACTACCGACAGCTACTCCGTGTGGTTTACCGGCTGCTGTTTCTCATGGTTGCGGAGGAACGCAAACTGCTGTTCCCCGACACGTCCACCATCGAGAGTGTCGGCATCTACAACCGCTACTACGGCGTCGGGCAACTCCGTTCGCGTGCCGAGCGCTACTTCCGGGGGGACAGGTTCACTGACCTATGGCCAGGCCTGGTTCAGACGTTCGGGCTGTTCAGAGATGACTCAGCAGCGCAGCACTTGGGCCTGCACGCGCTGAATGGCGAACTGTTCGGGCCAAAGGCTTGCCCTGACCTGGAATCGGCGACATGCGAAAACGAAGCCATACTCACCGCGATACGACATCTATCGACGTTCCGTGATGAAGGGAACGTTCGTCGTCGCGTGAACTACGGGGCATTGGACGTCGAGGAATTCGGCTCGGTGTACGAGAGCCTGCTCGACTTTCACCCCCAGCTTTCCTTAGAACCTGCGTCATTCGAGCTTGTTTCCGGTAGCGAACGGAAACAGACCGGGAGTTACTACACACCTCCGTCGTTGGTGCTCGAACTCATCAATAGTGCACTGGTCCCCGTGATGGAGGAGCGACTCGCCGCCGCGAAGACCAAGGAAGACAAAGAAGCGGCACTGCTCGGGTTACGGGTCTGTGACCCCGCTGCAGGTTCAGGGCATTTCCTCCTTGCAGCGGCCCGGCGCATCGCCCGCGAGCTGGCTAAGGTTCGGTCTGGTGAAGATGAACCAACCCCCAGCGACATCCGGCACGCCCAGCGAGATGTCGTGCGCACCTGCATCTATGCCGTCGACAAGAACCCGCTCGCCGTTGACCTCTGCAAGGTCGCCCTTTGGATGGAAGGGCACGAACCGGGACTCCCCTTAGGCTTTCTCGACCATCACATCAAGTGCGGAGACTCGCTCGTCGGCGTCGCCGACCTCGCGGTGCTCCAAGACGGGATTCCGGACGGAGCATTCAAGCCGGTAACGGGCGATGACAAGGATGCAGCCAAAGCTCTCGCTCAGCAGAACAAGCGGGAGCGAGCCAAATCGGGCTTTCAGATGACACTCGGCTCGTCGAGCGCGTTCAGCGTCATGTCTGACCGCCTCGCTAACGAGTTCGAGGTGCTGGGCGAGCTATCGGAAGACACGCCGGCAGATGTCCATGCAAAAGAGGAGATGTACGAGGACATACGCCACGATGGGTCGCCTTGGTGGACATCGAAGGTGGCCTGCGACCTCTGGACCTCAGCGTTCTTCCTGCCGCTTGTCCCGGGTGATGTATTGCACTCCGAGCGCGTGCCTACAACCGGGACGCTCCGCAGATATCTTGAGAACCCAACAGCAGGATATAACCCTCTTGTCGGGGCGGCTGTTGAAGCCTCCGCTAACAACGCCTTCTTTCATTGGCCACTCGAGTTCCCTGACGTTTTTGAGCAAGGAGGGTTCGATGTGGTTTTGGGCAACCCTCCATGGGAACAATTACAGCCCGAGGAGACGACATTCTTCGGAGTATTCGCTCCAGAAATTGCTGAGCTAGCCGGAGCCACCCGCAAGCGGGCGATATCGCGACTCAAGGAATCGAACCCAGGCCTATACGAACGTTGGGGCCTGTACCAGCGGTCAATCGAATCCGTCACCAAGTTCGCCAGAGAAGCGGGACGATTCCCCCTAACCGCAGTGGGAAAGCTCAACACGTATGCGCTCTTCGCGGAGCGGTTCATGAAACTCCTGTCTCCCTTGGGCAGAGCAGGGATGGTGATTCCGGATACTGTCGCGACGAATGCGACCACTGCACCGCTGTTTGGTTATTGGGTCCAGAAACGCTGTATCCACTCGCTCATGGGTTTCAAGAACGAAAGGTTTCTGTTTCACGGAATTGAACATACAGTCACCTTCGCGTTAGTCACAATCGGGGGTAGTGAACTATCGTTTTTGGAGCCTGAATTCTGTTGGCTCGCGTGGACCATAGAAGAGATGCATGAACCGGACCGAAGAGTGCGATTAACGGCTCACGACTTCGAGTTGATGAATCCCAATACGCGCACTTGCCCAAT
>Ga0315339_1003461_pt1 | contig 11069 bp, 10 predicted proteins | sample ASW17metaG_FD_204514 | JGI IMG/M metagenome (GOLD analysis project Ga0315339, IMG submission 204514) | Ammonia-oxidizing marine archaeal communities from Pacific Ocean, United States - ASW #17 | ecosystem: Environmental > Aquatic > Marine > Oceanic | place: USA: California | collected 2016-12-05
GCCGAAGACGGCGCCCGAAAGACCCAGGAAAAAAGCGGCGACGGCCCACGCAATCGTCTTGTAGCGGAGGGTATGGACCCCCATCGCCTCCGCTTTTTCCTCGTCATCGCGAATAGCGTTGATGGCCAGCACGAATCGGCCCCGATAGAGCCATTTGAGGAAAGCGAAAGTCCCGACCGAAAAGAGGAGACAGAGAAAATAGAAGAACAGCGCGCGATCGTCCGGCTCTCCCGGATAGATCGGAACCGTAATGCCACCGCCGCCGCCGAGGTAATCCCACGTGCCCACGAGCTCGCCCGCCGCAATCGCGATCCCGAGCGTGCCAATCGCGAAGTACGGTCCGCGCAATCCGAACACCGTCCAGCCAAACATGATGGCAACCAGCAGCGATCCCAAACCGCCTGCGATGAGGCCGAGCGTGAGACCCGTAAAGTATTGCTGCTCGGTGAGTTGGATTTTTACGGCGCCGAAGTGCGCTGTGTACTCGGCCACGTCGTAGTAAAGGCCAATTTGGACCACGACGCAGATGTACATGCCGATGCCGAAGAACAGGATATTGCCGAGCGAGTTGTATCCCATTTGGCCGCCCATGATGTCCCATGTCAGGGCGAACAGGATCATTATCCACAGCACGGCAAGCTGGAACGTGTAATTGGGAAAGAGAAACGGCGCCACAATCCCGAACAGCAGTAGTGAACCATTGCCCACTAGCCTTCGGTTGCGAACGGTCATATCACCGCCCGCCGGTGACGGCGTTGTTGAAGCTGACGCACAATCAGCACCAGGATGAGCATTCCGACAACCAGGGCTTGCTGGTACTCGGCCCCGAAAATGAATCCGCCAAACTGTTCCGCCGCACCGAGCCCCAGTCCGGCAGCAATGACACCGGGCAAGTTCCCCAAACCCGCGGCCGTGACGATGACGAAGGCACGGATTGAATGTGCGAGACCGAAATATGGCTGGATGACCCAGATCATGGAAATCAACACACCGGCAGCTCCGCAGATCGCGGCGTTGAGCGCATAGGTGAAGGCGAAGACCCGATCGGTATCAATTCCCATGACACGGGCCGCCCGCCGGTCCTGAGCCGTGGCCCGGATGGCTTGGCCCATCCGGCTGTATTTCATGAACAAGACTACCATCCCCGCGAGGATCGCCGTCAAAACACCGGAGATCAGCTTGATATCCGCGATCGTCACCAGGCCATCAAAAAATAGCCGGGTTTGGAATCCGGACTCTGCGATCCGCACTTCGGGTCCGAATAGCAAATTCAATAACTGTTGCAGAACGATCGCCAATCCGAACGTGGCCAATAGCGATGTGAACATATCCCGATCGATCACGCGGCTGATGATGACGCGGTAGATCCACCAACCGAAGCCGAACATCAAGACGGCCGCGACGGGCAATCCGAAGATCGGGTGGATGCCGGGTTTGATGAATTCGATGAACGTGACTTCCGGCACCGGCAGCCAGAGAAATCCTTCAGGAATACCGATCCAGACCGGAAGATCGAGCGAGAGAACGTACGCAATGTAGCCGCCCATGATGACGAAATCGCCCTGGGCGAGATTCTTGACGTTCATCACCCCCCAGACGAGAGCGAGGCCATAAGCCGCTAGAACGAAAATAGCCCCAATGAAAAGCCCATCGAGCAGAAGTTGAATGTTGAGGACGGGGGCCTGCGCGAGCAGCGACAAACTTGACATGTCCGCTTGTCCAATCGTCCGACGGTTGGCTGCGCCCGCACCTACCGACTGGCAGAGGCGGGCGCCACCATGACTACGTCAACCAAATTACAGCCAGATCAGCTTCCCGGAACTTCCCGTGGGTGGTTGACCGGATGTGACGCCCATTTCAATGGCGCCACGACGTTCAACTTCCCGTCTTGGATCTGACGCAACACCATCGGCTTGGCGAGATTGTTGCCGGCCTCCGAGAATTTGATGTTGCCGTAGAAGGTTTTCATGTTGGTCTCGGTGAGAGCCTGACGGACTTTACCAATGTCAAAGCTGTTGGCCCGCTCAAGCGCGTCCTTCCAGACCATCACCGCGGCAGATGCCTGTGCGGCCTGATACGGAACGTTCTTATAGCCATCATAGGTGGCCTTGAAGAGCTTATCGAAATCGGCCGCCGAACCGAACAAGTTATCACTATAGCTCAGCGTTTCGGCCCACTGTGTTGGACAGAGGAAACCATTGGTCGCGGCGCCGAAATTCTTGATCACCTTGGCCGATTCACAATGGGTCATGGCAATCATCGGCACGTCGATCTGCATTTCCTTTATCTGCCGAGCCGCGGTTGCGGCACCCTTTGAGTGACCCGATACCACCAGAAGGTCGGGCTTGACTGCTCTGACCTTGGTGAGGGTCGTCGACATGTCGGCCAAGTCGCGCGGCAATTTGTCGTCGATGACGATCTGCATGCCGAATTTCTTGGCGTCATCGACGACGCCAGCTCGAACGTCGAGCGAGAACGGATCGTTTTCGAACGCCATGGCAATCTTGACGTCGGACGCCTTACGTCCGTTTTTCTTGGCGATCTCGGCAGCCAATCCGATCGTACTCGCAAGGTACTGCTCCGAGGTCGAGAGCACGGCGAACAAGTATTTGTAGCCCTGCGTGAACAAGGAGCGTGATGCGCCTTCCGCCTCAACCATCGGGATCTTGTATTTCTCGGTCACCGGCGCAATTGCCTTGGTGAGACCCGAAGAATACGGGCCCAACATGAACTGGATACCATCTTGTTTGATCAGCCGTTCGGCGAGCTGCGCGCCACGTGCTGGGGTCGACTCATCGTCGTAGTACTTGACCTCAAGCATGTACGACTTGCCACCGACCTTGACCCCGCCCGCCTCGTTGATCTTCTTGACGGCGAGGTTGTAGCCATTGGAGGCATGAATGCCGTTGGTCGAATACTTACCGGTAAACGAGATGGCCGAGCCGAGAATAATTTTGTCACCTTCTACCTTGGCATCCGCAGGACCGGCGGTCGCCAGACCCACCGCCATCACGCCTGCGACGGTAGCAGTCAAGTACACATGTGTGACTTTCTTCATCTTGAATTCCTCCCTAAATACCCCAGGGTACGTTCCCATCCGCACCACATCCGCGCCTTAACACGTGTCAAGCCGCAGACACCAAAAATTAACCTAGTTTTCTCCGTATGAATTGGAAAGCGTAATCTGAGGATGGCGATTATCCGAAACCACCCATAATGGGATCGATTCGCAAGAGGAAGCGTTCACATCAGTCGGATGAGCGGGCAATCGGAAGAGCGGGCGAGAGACGGTTGGTGGGATGATGGAGAGGAGCCAGTCCCAGTGATGGGCGAGACATTCAACTCGGAAACTAGACCATCTGCTGGTGGGTCTCTTCGCCTACGGCGGCGCATTTATGAGATTCTGGAATCACCCCTGGACCATGACCCGCTCAACCGCATCGTCGACATCGCCCTGGTTCTGTTGATCGCCCTCAACGTCGGTGCCGTCATTCTCGAAACCGTCGAGACGATCGGTAAGACCTACGCAGAATTCTTTTTTGCGTTTGAACTTCTCTCGGTGCTCGCATTCACAGCGGAATACGGCCTGCGGATGTGGGTTTCGGTCGAGAGACCTCAGACGATTCCCACGAAGCCGTCCCGGGTACGGGCACGGCATATGTTCACGCCGCTCGCGCTGATCGACCTTATGGCCATCGCTCCATTCTATTTGGCCACGTTTATCGGCATCGACCTCCGGTTCATGCGGGTGTTCCGGCTGCTGCGGATCCTCAAACTGACCCGGCATTCGGCAGCGCTGTCGATGGTCGGCTCTGTGCTCTATGCCGAACAGCGGGCCTTGACTGCATCGGTGACGGTCATGCTGGTGCTGCTTGTCTTCACCTCCGGTTTGATGTATTTCGCCGAGCGCGTCGCGCAGCCCGAGGCTTTTGCCAGCATTCCGCATGCCATGTGGTGGGGCGTCGCCACCCTGACCACGGTCGGTTTCGGCGACATCACACCGATCACCCCGATCGGAAAGGTGCTCGGCGCGATCTCAATGTTGATGGGTGTGGGAATGTTCGCCGTGCCCGCGGGCATTCTGGCCTCCGGATTCGCTCAAGAAATCAAGGGCCGGGATTTCGTCATCGAATGGCGGATGGTGGCCAAGGTTTCCATCTTCGGGCGCTTGGAGGCGACCTTGATCGCGGATATTGTCTCGATGCTGCGGCCGCGGATGGCCATGCAAGGAGAGATCATCATGTGCGAAGGCGAAAAGGGCGACCGCATGTACTTCATTGCCTCCGGGGAATGCGAAGTGGACGCAGTGCCCAGACCGATCGCACTAGAGTAAGGCAATTTGTTTTGGTAAAATCGCGTTGTTCGAGCACGGACGCCGCCACGCAACCGTGCGCGCCCGGACAACCTGCCAACTGCTGATGCTGACGGGAGAGGATTTCGACGAATTGCTCGAACGAAGTGACGAATTACGTCAGGCGATCACGCGTATTGCCGACGAGCGCCGGTCAGCCGGTGAACCACCATTTATGCCCGATTGATGACGGCCTGGCCACGGACATGACCTGCCCGCCGTTTCAGCGGCCTCATGACCGTCAGTTCAAATAATCCTGAATGTCGACGTCGTCGATCTGGTCCGGGAGCAGGAACTTGTCGGCGTAGTCGCGGTAGACGCCCGAATCGAGAAATAGCTCGAACAGCTCCGGGTCGATGTGCTGATCTTTCACCATGAATCCCATGATCCTGAGGGAATCGGTCAGCGTCTTGGCTTTCTTATAAGGACGGTCGGCCGCGGTCAGGGCCTCAAAGATATCGGCGATGGCCATCATGCGGGCAGGCAATGACATGTCCGCGGCCATCAGGCCTTTGGGATAGCCGGTGCCATCCATTTTCTCATGGTGACCGCCGGCATATTCCGGCACACGCTTCAGGTGCTTGGGAAAGGGAAGCTGCTCCAGCATTTCGATCGTCATCACAATATGATTATTGATGACCTCGCGCTCCTCGTGCGTCAGCGTGCCGCGCGCGATGGAGAGGTTATAGACCTCATTCTCATCGAGAAATTCCTGCTTCTTGCCGGTCCAGTCCTGCCATCGATAGCGGGCAATTTTGTTCACCCGTTCGATCTTGGCGTCCTCCATGAATTCGCCGCCGACATTCGCGGTCTCGACGAACAGGCAGTCGTCCTCAAGTTGGGCCACCCGCGCCTTGAATTTGGCCCGCAGCGCCTTCTTGTCGGCGCCGTCACGCGCGCAGGCTTTGAGATAGGCGATTTGCGCATCTCGCTTCAGGACTTCGAACCGCGTCCGTACCGTCTCGATGCGGTCATAGATGGTCTCGAGCTTGGTGGACTTGTCGACGACGTATTCGGGGGTGGTCACCTTCCCGCAGTCGTGCATCCACCCCGCGATGTGAAGCTCGTACATCTCTTCTTCATTGAGATCGAAGTCCTTGTACGGCCCGTCCTTGGTCTTGCAAGCAGCCTCGGCCAGCATCTCTGTAAGAACGGGAACCCTCTGGCAGTGTCCGCCGGTGTACGGTGATTTCGCGTCGATCGCTGATGCGATCATCTGGATGAATGATTCCAGTAATTCCCTTTGGGCCTGGATCAGCAATTGATTGTCGAGGGCAACGGCCGCCTGGCTCGCCATCGCCTCGATCAGGGGTTGCAGGTCCGTTTCGAACGCAATGACCTCGTCAGTTTTGTGATCCCGGGCATTGATGAGTTGGAGGACAGCGATGACATCCTGGTCGTAGTTCCGCAACGGCAATGTCAGGAACGATTGCGACCGATAGCCGGTGTCCTGGTCAAACTTCTTAGCGCCGGAAAAATCGAATGTTTCGGTTTCGTACGCGTCCGGGATGTTGACCGCCTCACCCGATAAGGCGACGTGAGTGGCGACATTATTGTGATTTGATTCCCCGGACTCGGAATCGTACATGCTGAGTGGCGGGAACGGGATATCCCGGCCTGTCGTACCGCCCATGGCAATATCCAGGGTGTCGCTGCGCATGATCTCGAACGACAGCTTGTTGTCTTCGGTGCGCAGATAAAGCGTCCCACCATCGGCGTTGTAGATTGCCTTCGCCTCCAGCAGGATTCGCTCCATCAACCGGTTGTGGTCGCGTTCCGCGGATAGCGCAATTCCGAGGTCTATCAACCTCTTGAATGTCGCGTCTTCCTGACGCCGCTGATCCGATCGCTTGTCGTCCATCTTTCTACTCCCGCTTCGTGACCAGTTCCACCGGTCCCGCCGGTTTTATCCACTTTCTAAGGTAGTGCATTCAGGGATTCTAGCAATTCGCGACTTCCACGCGACCCCCTATGGATTGACAGGGTCCACCAGGGTCAAGATTGTCGAAATCAGGACCGCTCTTTAGGCCCGCTGGTCGGGCACAGTGCCTTAGGAATATTTATGCGACGTGAAGTCCGAGACACGGCCCTGAAATCGACGGTTGAAATCTCTTCGGCGATCCGGCGCGGAACAATGAGTTCCTCGGAGGTGCTCGAACGATTCGTTTGTCGCGTGGACGAATATAACCCCAGCCTCAACGCTGTCGTCATCATGAACCTCGAACTGGCTCGCGAGCGCGCCCGCCTGGCAGACGAGGCTTTATCGCGCGGTGAAGTATGGGGCGCGCTGCACGGACTCCCCATGACCATCAAGGATTCGTTCGAGGTCTGCGGAATGCCCACGACGTCCGGTGCACCCAAGTTGAGGAACCACCAGCCGACACGAAACGCAACCGCCGCCCAGCGCTTGATTGATGCCGGGGCGATCATCTTCGGAAAGACGAATCTGCCGATCTACGCGGACGACGTGCAGACCTACAACGAGGTCTATGGCACGACCAACAACCCGTGGGACATATCCCGGTCGCCGGGCGGCTCGTCCGGAGGAGCCGCGGCGGCGCTTGCGGCCGGCCTCACGCCGTTGGAACTGGGCAGCGATATCGGCGGATCGGTCCGCAATCCTGCCCATTTCTGCGGGGTGTACGGCCACAAACCGACATGGGGGATCATCCCCGCGCGTGGCCACATTCCACCGCCGCCAGGAACGCAAGCACCACTGGATCTTATGGTGTCAGGTCCGATGGCAAGGTACCCGGAAGATTTGTCACTCGCCTTCGAATTGATCGCAGGCGCGGAGGGCCTTGCGTCGCTGGGTTGGAAGCTCGATCTTCCCGACGCGCAAAATTCGGCTGTCGCCGACTACCGGGTGGCGGCATGGCTCGACGACCCAGCCTGTCCGGTCGACTCGGAGGTGCTCGACATTCTCGGCAATGCCATCGATATGCTGGCCCGCGCCGGCGTCACCATCGTCGACAACGCGCGGCCGATCCCGAATCTGGCCGAGAGCCACGAGCTATACCTCCAACTGCTCTACGCGGTATATGGCGCTGCCTACAAGGGAGAGGCATTGGAGACGCTGGTACATCAGGCGACGGAATCTCCCGATAGCAAGAAGTATGCGGACCGCTTCGCACGGGGTGCCACGCAGCGGCACGGCGCCTGGATGAGGGCGAACGAGAACCGCGTCGCCCTTCGCGAACAATGGCAGGCTTTCTTCGATGACGTTGACGTCCTCTTGACACCAGTCATGCCGACGGCCGCTTTTCGGCATAATCAGAAGGGATCGATCAACAAGCGGACGTTCGAGGTGAACAGGCAGAACCGGCCCTACCTTGACCAGCTGACGTGGGCCGGAATGGTGAGCCTGGTACATCTACCCGCGACCGTGGTCCCGATCGGACTCACACAAAGCGGACTTCCCGTCGGCATGCAGATCGTCGGTCCTTATATGGGTGACCGTACGACCCTCGATTTTGCGTGCCGTATGACGGATGTCGTTGGCGGCTTCGTGCCACCGCCGGGCTATGATTCATAAGTGAAAGGGAAGAAATCCAATGCCGAAGATTGCGCTTGCCGTGGAGATTCCGGTCAGCCCCGAACATCGCGACGCGTTCGCGACCCAACTCAGGGCTCACGCCGCCAAGACGCTTACGGGAGAAGACGGGTGCCTACAGTTCGACGCCCACACCGCGCCAAATGATCCTGATCTATTCTTTATCTACGAGGTCTACGCAGACGAAGACGCGATGGCGACACACCGCGCCAGTCCACAGCTTGCCAACTACCGCGAGGCGACCGCCCACATGGTGATCGAACGGCGCCTGAGCGAATGGTTCGTACTGGAAACCTGATGACCGCGTCTCAAGACGCTCAATATAGCTTGGTGCGATAAGCCTCTTCGACAGCGGCTTCCGCCACTTCAGGAGGCTGCACCCCAGTCTGGTCAGAGAGAATTTTCCCGAGACTGGGAAACGATTTGCGATCGATGTGCCGCTCCGGATCCCAAAGCTTTGAGCGAATCAGCGCCTTGGCACAATGCAGAAACGCTTCATCGACCTTGATGATAAGCCCCGACTTGGGCGTCTTGCCATTGACGGCGAGCGGATCCAGCGCGGCATCATCCGTGGTGATGGTCGCGTGGCCGTTGATGCGCAACGTCTCGTTCATTCCCGGAACCAGGAAGATCAGGCTGACATTGGAATTTTCAACGATGTTCGACATTGAATCGACCCGGTTGTTGCCCAGCCGGTCGGGAATAAGCAGCGTCTCGTCATTGAGCACCTGAATGAACCCAGGCGCATCTCCCTTCGGCGAGCAATCGGCCGAGCCATCCGCTGCAGCAGTTCCCAGCACGCAAAACGGCGACAGGCCAATAAACGCCCGGCAATGCTCATCCAGCTTTGGCAACACCTTGTTGGCCGCGCGTATGTTGGGCTCGCCGTAGAGCTCACGCAGTTCGGCAGAATCGGTAATCTGATCGCTCATGGTTTGGACCCCTTTGCCCGTCCAGTATCGCCCAAAGCATGGCATCGGAACAGAGGGAGGTGCCAAGCCGACGAGTCGATATTTATTAAGGTCGCAGAGTCAGAGTCCCTTGGGCCACCTCGAAACTGGAGAGGCGGGAGAGAAAGCTCATGCCGAGAAGTGAGCGATTCATGTCGGCGGAATTCACGGAAGCGCGCACGTCAGCCAGCGAAATGTGCCCGACCGACAGACTGTGCAGCCGAACGGGCGCTCCCTTCACCACCCCATTGGCCGTGCGATAGGTGCGGTCATACTTGAGGCGGTTCAGGTCGAAGCCCAGTCGCCTGGCATCACGGGGCGTAAGGGTCACGTCGCTGGCGCCCGTATCGACGAGAAACTGGATGGGAACGCCGTCAACCTGGGCATCGACGATGAAGTGTCCGCCTTTACCTTCCCGAAAGCTCACCTCGCCATCTGTCACCAGTCCGCGGGACGGCATCACCTCCACCACCAGACGATCGGCGGTGTTGGCCGCGTCGTGCCGAAAACTATAGGCAAGCACGAGCGCGGTACCGATCGCCAACCAGATCGAGAGATGTTTGAGAACATGGCCCGGTTTGAGACGCCGGTGCAGCACAGCGCTGGCGGCCAGGATGGCAAGCAGAGCGACGCTGTGGACCAGAGACGGCCCGCCCGCATCCCTTGAGATCGCATCAGGATCACGAACCACCAGCTGCACCACAAGCACCACCATTCCGATGCCGAGGGCAATCAACACGAGCCAGAGCAGGCGTTCCTTGGACATACCGGTTTATATGGGAACATCAGAACGATATTCCCAAGCGCAGCTACATGGGGAGATCATTGGGCAGAATCAGTGGGCGAAACGCAGCAAGAGCCGGTAGAGGCCGTAGTTCATCTCCGACCGAGCACCTTGGCCACGAATCACGGATTCTTTCAGCAATGCAGCACGCGCGGCCTGAAGGTCCTCCGGACGTGTCCCTTCCCAAGCGATCAGCCAATCGATCGTCCCCGTGTTGGTTGGCGTGAATCCCCGCGATCCAGCCGACAGCGCCTCCCTGTTCGTCTCCCACAGATAGGCTGCGACGACGCCGTGCTGCATAACGAGTTGGGGTACCGCCATATGGGTAATCCAGGCACGCAAATTTTCTTCACGCCCCGGCTCCGCACTCAAGGCCAGAAATCCCATGACGCCGCCTTCACCTTCTCCGGCGCTGGCCATAACGGAGCAGATCGTTCGGCGCGTGTTGTAAAACTTCGGCACGTGCTCCCGTTCCGACTGGTCGGGATTGCTACCCGCGTCGAAATATCCCTGCGACGCAAGTACCGAAACGTCATCCGTCCCGTAGACTGCGACGTACCGCGGCGTCCCCTCGATCGCCTCGTAGCGCTTGCCCCATTGAAAACCGTCGACGATCACCCGGCTTTTCACGTGCTCGCGGGTGTACCACTCGTCCACCGCGTCATCCTCATCAAGAGGGAAGTCCGTAAAGATAATGAGTATGCCTTTGGGCGGCGTTGCCATGTGCTGTCCTACTTTTTCGGATTATGCCGTCGGCCTGATCAGGAATTCGTAGACGCCCGCATCCTCGTGCCACCCAGCCAACTCGTGACCAGTAGCCTCGCAATAGACCTGGAAGTCAGCGACGGCACTTGGATCCGTGGCCAAGACGCGCAACAGGCCGCCGTCGGGAACGTCACGAATCGCTTTTCGTGCCCGCAATACGGGAAGCGGACATTTGAGGCCTTTGGCGTCAAGGATCACTTCGTTGGCGTCGGGAAGTTCTGTCAACCGGACGGCTCCTCGCTGGTGTGGTTCACCTGATGGTATGCCGGTGATAGTCAAGGGACAATTGCCACTCACGACTGCCAGTACCGGAGCCTGTGTCCCTGAGCGTTACACAGGAACTTGGCGCGGCGACGGGATCGCCCTAAAGTCGGCTCAAAGTGGAGCCGCGATGGCTGCCCATCATGGGAGGAAGAAGATGAAAGTCAGTTCAAACGGCATCGAGATGCATTACACCGTCGAGGGGCCAGAAGATGCGCCCGTCGTCGTCATGAGCCATTCCCTGGCCTCCAGCAATCGCATGTGGGATCCCCAAATGCCGGTCCTGTCGGATTACAGGGTCTATCGGTTCGACACGCGGGGGCATGGTGACACCGACGCGCCGGAAGGGCCCTACGACCTCGACATGCTGGCGGATGATGCAAAAGGCCTGCTCGACGCCCTGGG
>Ga0315339_1003462_pt1 | contig 11063 bp, 11 predicted proteins | sample ASW17metaG_FD_204514 | JGI IMG/M metagenome (GOLD analysis project Ga0315339, IMG submission 204514) | Ammonia-oxidizing marine archaeal communities from Pacific Ocean, United States - ASW #17 | ecosystem: Environmental > Aquatic > Marine > Oceanic | place: USA: California | collected 2016-12-05
TCTCCGCAGGGTCGTTCCGCCTCATTGAGTTCTGTCTCATCTTCGCTCCCTTCGGTCACGAAGATAAACCAGAAATCCTCCCTTATGAAATCAACTCAATCCAACCCATAGGCGTTGACGTCTGACAGTATGCCGCTTACAATTTTTGAGTTTTAGTACTGCTAACGCACCTAACGGCAAGCAGAAACGGGGAAAATACTTTTGACAGTGAAACTCTAGAAAAATGGAAGTCGCACAAAGACTTGCTCGAGAATGCGTCATACACCGGGCACCCATAGCACCCCATCTCCTGCTCGTATGACCTTGTAGACCGTTGCGGTGCCTACGGAGCACTCATCCTTAATTTTTCGTATGGATGCACCTGCTACCTTCAGTTCCAGAATTTTTGACCGAATTTCATTTGTCAGATTCGTAGGTCTGTTTCCAATATGTCCCTTCTTTCGTGCATTGTCCAAGCCACGACAACACGTTCTCTGATTATTGATCTCTCAAATTCAGCAAATGCACCGATCATGGCAAACATGAGGGAACCAGTTGGTGTTATGGTGTCAATTGCTTGTTGATCCATATACAGATCAATGTTCTTGGATTTTAGATCGTTTAGGATTTCCATCAGGTTCTGCAACGATCTGCCCAACCTGTCTATGCTCCACACCATGACCACATCAAATTTGCGTTTGGTGCTGTCCTTCATCATGCGATCTAGTTCGGGTCTAGCATCACGACCTTTTGCACCACTGATCCCATGATCAATAAATCTGTCCACGATCTCCCAATCGTTTCTGGCAGCTACAATCTCTAATTCTGAAATCTGACGTTCAACAGATTGACTTGTCTTGCTTACACGAGCGTGAACACACACCCGTTTGGACATGATTTTTCCACTTCAAAATTTAGTGAAGTTTACCCTCTAAATGTAATCCACCAGAGGGAAAATGTCAATATTTCTTGCTATAAATCAATAGGTTATAATAAAATAGGTAATTGTCGTTAGTGCGTCTAGGAACGTGCTACAGACGTTTCAAGTTTCAGAATGACATACGCCAGGTATTACAGACGTTGACGTTCCTGATGCACTACAGACGTTCCTGGACACAATCAGGCATCAGAAGGTGGGGTCTAATAACTGAGCCACCACTGACAATTTATAAATGTAAAACCGTCCCTACGAAAAATACCGAAGGGGCAAATACTGAGCCGACTATGCATCCTTAACTGGGGAACAAATACAGAGGGTGGTGGCAAATACTTTGACACAATTTAGACACATCCATATATTGATTACGTAACTATATGATATTAATAGATTATTATACTACCACTATTAATCCAGAATTGCCAGATCTGGGCCTGGTGCGCCGCCTCAGTCATGCCCCGCGTCTGAAGACGCTACGCGCACAGGGGGCCTTAGAGAAATACGGTGCCGCCGTCGACCATGATGGTCTGACCGGTTACGAACTCGGAATCATCACTGGCTAGCCAAACCACAGTGCCTGTGAGGTCGTTGGGCTTGAGGTTGCGTTGCAGAGTCTGCGATTTGGCGATCACCTCTTTGGCGCGTTCTGCCTTGTCGCCGAAAAAATTATCGGTCGCTTCCGTCATGACGGCGGTCGGCGCCACGGCGTTGACGCGGATCCAGTCACGCCCGAGCTCGCGGGCGACAACGCGCGTAATGCCGATCACGGCACCTTTGGAGGCGGCATAGTCGATGGCGTAGGGAGTGCCGTAGACGAAGGCCAGGGTGGAGATATTGATTATGCTCCCGCCACCGGCCTCCCGCATCGGGCCGACGGCTGCCTTGCAGCATTGCCAGACGCCCTTGACGTTGACATTCATCACCCTGTCCCACTGGTCTTCATCCAGGTTTTCGAACCGGCCCGTCACGATGTCACCGTAAAGCGCGGCATTGTTCACTAGGACGTTGAGCTTTCCGAATTCCTTGACTGCGAGCTCGGCAATGGCAGTGCAGCTTGCCATGTCGGTCACGTCGTGTTGGGTGCCGACGATCTTTCCACCCGCTTGCTTGACGAGATCGACGGTCTCGGAGGTGTCCCGAATGTCACCAACCACGACAGAGGCGCCCTCCGCGGCAAGCCGCTGGGCATACGCTTGTCCGATTCCGCGGGCGCCGCCTGTGATGATAGCGACTTTACCTTCAAGCTGCATTTGGTGTTCTCCTAATTGGTCGCGGTTCACGCTGACAGAAATTGATCCTAGGAACGGCCCCCGGGCGGGTCAATGTACCCGCGGCTAATGTTGCGCATTCGGCAGGACGGGTTGCTGCCCGGGTTTGTATTCATGCTTGAGCGATCTAGTATTGAAGGGGGAAAGGCTCCTGCAACGCAATCTTGATGGGGAGGAGAACGATGAAAATTGTGATGGGATTGATCATCGCGTTGAGCGCCAGTGCGTGCGCTATGTAAGAGACCAATTATCGGCGGGCGGCGGCAAGCTTCCTCAACCCTGTTTGCGCACCCGATGGTTCGGTCGTGCGGTTCGAGTTTGCGAACTCCTCTGTAAGTTTCAACGGCATCCGCACCAGCCACGAGAATTGCCTTTGGTACAAGAAGTAGGCCGGCAACGGCTGTGCATCGATGGCACGAGGTGACAAAGGCCTTGACCCTGTCCAGCCCGCTGCGTGGGTCACGGAGCATTCTTGTGAGGCGTCCCACGGGTGACGGCTCGACCAGGAATTCGCGTATGAGTGTTTGGGGTAAAATCATCGGAGGAACTGCCGGCTTCGCCGTCAGTGGACCGCTGGGAGCCTTGCTGGGTGGCCTCGCGGGCCACGCGTTTGATCGGCTGCGCGGGACCCAGGCCGACGGCGAAGGCACCAAGCAGGTCGCGTTCACGATCGGCGTTATCGTGCTCGGCGCCAAGATGGCGAAGGCGGACGGGGCGGTGACCAAAGATGAAGTCGAGGCCTTTCGCGAGGTCTTTCACGTTCCGCAAGACGAAGTAAAGAATGTCGCACGCGTGTTCGATCTCGCAAAAAAGGACTCCCGCGGTTTTGAGCCGTACGCCCAGCAATTGGCGGGTATGTTCAAAAGTAACCCTGCGGTCCTGGAAGATCTGCTCGATGGACTCTTTCATATCGCCAAGGCCGATAATGTCTACCACCCGGCAGAGAACGAATTTCTTCAGCGTGTCGCCGTGATATTTGGTTTTAGCGAATCAGAATTTGACCGGATTCGAGCTGGGCATGTGGGGGCTGATGATTCAAATCCGTACACGATCTTGGGCGTGCCATATGACGCCTCCGACGATGAATTGAAGATTTGCTATCGAAAGCTCATTCGAGAGCACCACCCCGACATTCTGATCGCCCAGGGTATGCCGCAGGAATTTGTCGATGTGGCGAATGAAAAGCTGGCCGTGATCAATGATGCCTACGACCGGGTCGCCAAAGAACGTGGATTGAATTAGTGCGCTACCGGCTAGGCGATTCCGGCGGCAAAGGCGTTTGACACCAACATTCAGGTTCCTGACGCCGTGCATATAGTTGACTCACCGAATCACGATCGACGCCCTTCCCGAGGGGCGATCGATACGCTCGTTCTCCACTACACTGGTATGAAGGATTTTGAGTCCGCGCTTGCCAGATTGACGGATCCAGTGGCCAAAGTCAGCGCCCACTACCTCATCGACGAGGGCGGCGAAATTTATCGGCTCGTATCCGAAGAGAGGCGTGCGTGGCACGCGGGAGTTTCTTCATGGCGCGGCGCCAAAGACGTCAACGGCTGCTCAATCGGAATTGAACTCGCAAATCCGGGTCATGAGTTCGGGTATCGCCCATTTCCACAAGCACAGATGGCGGCATTACATATGCTGGCAAAGGACATTCTTGTTCGCCAACACATACCGCCCCACCGCATTCTCGGTCATTCCGACGTTGCGCCCTCACGCCGATGCGACCCAGGAGAGCTTTTTGACTGGGCGGGCGCGGCTGCCGCTGGAATCGGCCTCTGGCCCAAGGAATTCAATTTTCCAGCACAGCCCAAAGAAGCCTCCCTCGAGTTGGGGTGTGAAGGCGATGAAGTCCGCGCGATGCAACAGTGCTTGGCGCAGTTTGGCTATGGGATTGAGCTCACCGGAGTATTCGACGAGATGACGCGAGACGTCGTGACGGCGTTTCAACGCCACTTCCGCCAAGCGCGTGTCGACGGCATTCTGGATTTCGAAACGCGGTGCAGGCTCGACGTCCTCGTCGAACACCAAGGTTGACGCCGTGCCCCTAGATTTCTAAGTCTACTCTTGGTCAGATGGCCGGATGGCCGCTGTGGCAAGGCGAAAGCTTTGCCGTGGAGGAAAGTCCGGGCTCCACGGGAATACGGTGCCGGGTAACGCCCGGCGAGGGTGACCTCAGGGAAAGTGCCACAGAAAGCAAACCGCCTTTGTACCTTCGGGTGTTGAGGTAAGGGTGAAAGGGTGCGGTAAGAGCGCACCGCACTCCCGGTAACGGGAGTGGCTAGGCAAACCCCACCGGGAGCAAGACCAAATAGGGGCGGCACGCCGTTCGTTCGGCAGGTTTTATTCCCGAACTCGCCGCCCGGGTAGGTCGCGCGAGGTGTTCGGTAACGGGCATCCCAGATGAATGGCCATCGTCCGTCGGTGACGGCGGGGACAGAACCCGGCTTATAGGCCTTCTGACCAACTATTTCTGCGTAGATCGCGCCATTCGGGATCGTCTTGTGATCTCGAATGGACTGCGCACGCGCGCTAAGTCGCTCGACGGAAGAGAAAGGCACGGTTGAGCGGGATGATCTCGAGATTCATTGGATGGTCACTCTTCTGGATTTGTCAGGGAGATCCAGTGATCAACGAGTTCTAATCAAGAATTAGATCGCGAATACTTGGAATTAACTTAAGCAGACTCGTTGCGACTCACTGGGTATTGAGAAGGCCGCGGCTTGCCGGCACTCCGCGAACTATGGCCGCTATGTTGGGCAGAGGCTGGTTGATTCCCAATAAGAACATAAGAAGAACATAGTTTCGCCGTATTTCCTTGGTAAATGACAGAATGGACAGTCAACCTACCCCTATCCAATGTACCAGATGGATACATGGCAGGGACAAAAAAAGTGGTTAACGAGTCTTTGACATTGCTTTGAGTTTACTTCATTTCCCATTGACGCCCATAATATCCCATGTTATCCCACAATGTCCCAAATGCCGCTATCACGCGGACCAAGGTTCGCGAGTGGTCTTGACACGGGGACAACAGGCGCAATTGGGGCGAGTGCTTTGGCTCTCTTTCTGTCCACATTTGTCAATCGCATCGACCGGAAAGGTCGGGTATCCGTGCCTGCACCCTTCCGCACCGTCCTCGCTGCACAAACATTTCCGGGTGTGATCGCCTTTCCATCTTTCGTAGTCTCGGCGATTGAAGCGTCGGGAATCGACCGCATTGAGCGTTTGAGCGCCGGCATCGATCAATTTGACCCTTTTAGCGACGAGCACGACGCTTTTGCCATATCCATTCTCGCCGACTCGCATCAACTCTCGTTCGATTCGGAAGGTCGGATCATGCTTCCCGATCTGTTGAGAGAGCACGGTGGTATCACCGACCAGGCCGCATTCGTTGGGCGCGGCAGGACGTTTCAGATCTGGGAGCCCGAGGCATTCCAGGGATATCAGGAGGATGCCCGGAAACGGGCTCGTGAAGGACGGGCGACACTTCGCCTTGACTCTGGATCTGGTGGGGCACAGACCGCGTGACCGATAAAAACAGGGCATCAACCAAAGCGCCGGCGCACATTCCCGTCATGGCTGATGCAGTACTTACATCTCTTGCTCCCCGGGATGGCGAGTCGTTTCTCGATGGGACGTTTGGGGGCGGCGGATATACCGAGGCGATCCTGAATGCAGCCGACTGCAAAGTCTGGGGAATCGATCAGGATCCAGCGGCTGTTTCATGGGGTGCCGAACTCGCGAAGATCTATGCCGACAGACTCCATGTCATGGAGGGCAGATTCTCGGAAATGGAGTCGCTGCTCTCCGCAAAAGGCATCACGGGAATAGATGGTGTTGCCTTGGATTTGGGTGTCTCCAGTTTTCAGCTGAATGACGGTGATCGCGGGTTCTCTTTTCAAGGTGACGGATCGCTGGACATGCGGATGGGCGCAAGTGGCCGCACCGCCGCGGAAGTGGTCAACGAGGAAGATGAATCCAGCCTGCAGCAATTGATCCGGACTTACGGCGAGGAACGACACGCGAGGCGTATAGCCCGGTTGATCGTGTCCGAACGTTCGCGCGAGCAGATCAACACGACGCGTCGGCTCGCCGACATCGTCGCCCGCGCGATGCCAAAAGTGCCGGGACGAAAACATCGTGAGATTCATCCGGCGACCCGAACATTTCAAGCACTTCGTATCTACGTGAACGACGAGATTGGCGAGCTCAAACGTGGCCTGATCGCCGCGGAACGCCTTCTCAATCCGCGGGGCCGGCTGGCCATCGTGTCATTTCATTCTCTTGAAGATCGGGAGGTCAAACAATTCCTCCGTTCCCACAGCGGATCTCGGCCCCGGACATCCCGTCACAGTCCGCCGGAGCCCGTGGAGGCAGCACTCCCCACTTTTGAACTCTTGTTCCGGGGAGTCCGCCGACCATCGGAGTCGGAGACTTCACACAATCCTCGTGCCCGATCGGCCCGTTTACGAGCAGCGGTCAGAACGCTGGCGCCGCTTCGTCAGGCGGAGATGCCGGCATGATGAAACCGCTCTATATCGCGGCTTTTCTGGTCGCCGTCACACTGACTTACGGCCTCTATTCCATGAAATATGAGGTGCAGCGGTTGGAATCGAAATTGCTGACCCTGCACAGCCAGCTCACGTCCGAGCGCGAAGCTACGCAGGTCCTTCGTGCGGAATGGAGTTATCTGAACCGTCCTGAACGGTTGGAGAAACTTACATTACGTCATCTCGATCTGACCCCGGTTTCGGTTCATCGGATGGCGGCCGTGACGAGGCTCCCGTTCAGGGAGAACTCGGCGCAGTCCGAATTGCACAAAGTGACTCCGGCACCCAATAGGACTTCATCCCCCAACGGGACTTCGCCCCAGAGCGCATCCGAGACGTCCTGGCGCCTTCCTCAGACCACCAAAAAGGTCCGGTGATGAGCAACCCGTACGATCGTTTGAGTGAACAAAAGTTGCCGTCCAGGATCGCGGAGTCCGTGCGCCTCGAAGGTGCCCGCAAACAGGCAGTGGAGACCGGGCGCACCCGGTTGGTTGTCGTCGCGGCGGTATTCGCCTGTGCCTTCCTCGTTCTCGCAGGTCGTCTGGTTCATCTTTCGTCGATCGGGGAAGGCGGAAGCACAAGTCTCGCCAATGAAGGCAGCGGCGGGCTTGGTCTTGTCCGCGCTGAGATTCTTGATCGAAACGGCGTGCTCCTTGCTAGTGATCTCGGTACGGCATCTCTCTACGCCGATCCTCACCGTGTTCTTGATGCCGCTGAAGCAGCGAACCAAATTTCCCGGGTCCTCCCGGACATCGATCGCAGCGAACTATTCTCGAAACTAACCACGTCGAAGCGCTTTGTGTGGGTCAAGCGTCACCTCACGCCCCGACAGCAATATGTCGTCAATGCGCTGGGATTGCCGGGGATCGCGTTTTTAGAGGAACAAAAACGCGTCTATCCGCAAGGTAACCTGGTGGCTCACGTTGTCGGCTACACCGGTGTCGATAATCGAGGTCTCGCGGGAATTGAGAAGCACCTCGACCAAAGGCTGGGCACTGCCGCTCGAGTTGGCAGTGCCCAGCCGCCCCTGCGTCTAAGCCTGGATGTCCGCGTCCAACACGTCCTACGAAGCCAACTTGCGTCGGCGATGGAGACCTATCAGGCGAAAGGTGCAGTTGGCATCATCTTGGACGCCAATGACGGCCAAATCGTCGCTTCCGTGTCGCTTCCGGATTTTGATCCGCATCGAATCGACCAGGTGCCGGAAGAGAACAAATTCAATCGCGCCAGTCTTGGCGTCTACGAGATGGGGTCGACGTTCAAGATATTCACGGTCGCGATGGCCTTGGAGTTGGGAACCGCCGACCTCACTGACAGTTATGACGCGCGTAAGCCGATCCGCGTAGCGCGGTTCATGATTCGTGACGATCACGCAAAGGAACGGTGGTTGTCGGTTCCCGAGGTCTTCATTTATTCGTCGAATATCGGTGCTGCAAAAATGGCGCTAGATGTGGGCGCGGAGCGGCAGCAGGCGTTTTTAAAGCAAATCGGACTATTGCAGCGGGTACCGCTTGAAATCTCTGAGGTTGGCCAGCCGATCTCGCCCAATCCTTGGCGCAAGATCAGCACGATGACCGTCGCGTTCGGGTATGGGATCGCGGTCTCCCCGATACAAATGGCATCGGCAGTCGCCTCTCTCGTTAATGGAGGCACCCGCGTCATGCCGACGTTTGTTCGGTCTCGTGACCGTGAACATGCCGTGGGCGAACGGGTGGTGTCAGAGCGAACGTCACGGGCCATCCGGCAGTTGATGCGACTCAACGTGGTCGAGGGGACTGGTACGAAAGCGGATGTGCCGGGCTACCTCGTGGGTGGTAAGACGGGGACGGCGGAAAAGGTTGGCGCGCAAGGCTACGACCGTCGCGCGCTTCGGTCATCCTTCGTCGGCATATTCCCGACATCAGCGCCCCGGTATGTCGTTCTGGTCATGCTCGATGAACCCAAAGGCACCAAAGAGACATTTGGGTTCGCGACGGCAGGATGGACTGCCGCTCCCATCGTTGGCCAGGTGATCGAACGCGCCTCACCCCTGCTCGGTGTCCAGATTGACGGTGATGAAAAGGGGCAAACCGCGCAACATGTTGGCATAAGTCGAAAGGGGCGTCGGCTTGCTTCTTTCTGATCTCATCAATGGCGACAACCCCTCTCCCATGGAGGGAGTCGACATTCTTGGCATTGCCTCAGATAGCCGGGAAGTCAGGCCGGGTTACCTTTTTGCCGCGCTGCCCGGTTCCAGTCTCGATGGTCGGGACTACATCGATGATGCCGTGGATCACGGGGCTGTCGCGGTCCTTGCCCCTCCCGACACGATGGTCCGAAAGGATGTTCACGTTGTTGCCGACGTCAATCCGCGCCATCGGCTGGCCATGGTTGCTGCGCGATTCTATGGCGCCCAGCCGGACATGGTCGCCGCGATTACAGGCACCAACGGTAAAACCTCTGTCGCAAATTTTACGGCGCAAATCTGGTCCGGCATCGGTCGCACTGCGGGCTGTATCGGCACTCTGGGATTGTGGCCGCCGGGTGTCTCGGATGCTCTTTTGCACACCACGCCGGACCCCGTCGCCTTGCACAAGGCGCTCGCCGGGCTGGCGGAAAAGGGCGTGGATCACCTCGCCATCGAAGCGTCGAGCCATGGTCTGGATCAGTGCCGCTTGGATGGTGTGCGAATTGACGTCGCCGCGTTCACCAACCTAAGCCGGGACCATCTGGATTATCATGGTGAGCCCCGGCAGTACTTCGATGCCAAGCTGAGATTGTTTTCCGAGGTCATGACCTCGAACGGGACCGCAATCTTGCATGCGGGTCTTTCTGAATTTGAGACCATCTCGGCGGTATGTCGCCAGCGTGGGCAGCAGGTGATGTCGTATGGGTCGAAGGGCGCCGAACTCAGCATCCAGCGCGTTCGCCCGGCCGACGGGGGGCAGGGGCTTGAGATTGACATCCAGGGCGTTTACCGGGACTTGACGCTTCCACTGGTCGGCGAATTTCAAGCGGAGAATGCGCTCTGTGCGCTGGGGATCGCGATGGCAACGGGTGCCGATTTGGATGCTGCGATCCAAGCGATGTCGACTCTTAACGGAATTCCGGGGCGCTTGCAGCGGGTGGCCACTCACCCGTGCGGCGCTAATGTTTATGTGGATTACGCCCACACGCCTGACGCTCTGGCCCACGTGCTGAAAGCGATTAAGCCGTATGCGGCAAACCGCCTCGTTGTGGTGTTCGGTTGCGGTGGCGAACGGGATAAGGGAAAGCGTCCGGTCATGGGCGAAATCGCATGCCAGCTTGCCGATCGAGTCATTGTCACGGATGATAATCCACGCCACGAGGATGCAGCTGTAATTCGGCGCCAGGTGATGGCGGGGTGTAATCAGGCCATCGAAATCCGCGATCGGGCGGAAGCCATTCGGGCGGCGACAGCGGGCTTGGACGCGGGCGATGTTCTGGTGATCGCAGGCAAAGGTCATGAGCAAGGCCAGATCATTGGAGATGTTGTTCGTCCCTTCGACGACGCCGAAGCCGCACGCGCTGCCGTTGCGGAGATGGGTGGAGGTCGCCCATGAGCGGAACACCATTGTGGACGTATGACGAAGCGGCCCGCGCAACGGGTGGACGAAGCCCCGGACCTTGGACCGCCACCGGTGTTTCGATCGACAGCCGCACGATCACGCCGGGTGATCTATTTGTTGCGCTTTGCGGTCCGGATCACGACGGCCATGATTATGCGGGTCATGCCTTGGAATGTGGCGCCGCTGCGGCGGTGGTCTCGCACCGGCCGGACAACGTCAGCGATGTTGCAAATCTACTGACAGTCGATGACACAAATGTAGCTTTGGAAATGTTGGGGGTGCGCGCGCGCAATCGTTCCACAGCTAAGGTCCTTGCGATCACGGGAAGTGTCGGGAAGACGGGAACGAAAGAAGCCTTAAAGATGGCACTTTCCGTGACCGCTCCGTGTTGCGCGAGCGCGAGCAGCTTAAACAACCATTGGGGCGTGCCCTTGAGTCTTTCAAGGCTCCCTCAGGACACCGGGTATGGGGTGTTCGAGATAGGCATGAATCATGCCGGGGAAATTCGCCCCTTGGCGAATCTCGTTCGGCCTCATATCGCCATCGTGACCACCGTCGAGGCCACCCATCTCGAATTCTTCGGTTCGGTGGAGGCAATCGCCGACGCGAAAGCAGAGATATTCGAGGGCCTGACTCCTGGCGGCACTGCCATTCTCAATCGCGATAACGAGCATTATGACCGGCTCGCCGGTATTGCCCGCGAATCCGGTGCTGAAGTGATCACGTTCGGGTTCGCGGCAGAAGCGGATGCTCG
>Ga0315339_1003464_pt1 | contig 11058 bp, 9 predicted proteins | sample ASW17metaG_FD_204514 | JGI IMG/M metagenome (GOLD analysis project Ga0315339, IMG submission 204514) | Ammonia-oxidizing marine archaeal communities from Pacific Ocean, United States - ASW #17 | ecosystem: Environmental > Aquatic > Marine > Oceanic | place: USA: California | collected 2016-12-05
CAATAGTTGAATTTAGAAAGGAATGTAGATCATTTGCTGAAAAATGGATTGAAGTTCACAAAGGTCAGTTCAAAAGACTAGGTGTTATTGGTGATTGGGAAAATTATTATTCTACTATGAGTTTTGATGCAGAAGCTCAAATTGTAAGGGAGTTAGGAAAGTTTTTAAAAGAAGGAAGTTTATATAGAGGTTTTAAACCAGTTTTATGGTCAACTGTAGAAAAAACAGCTCTTGCAGATGCAGAAGTTGAATATCAAGATCATAAATCTGATACTATTTACACATCTTTTCCAGTTAAATCATCTAATATTAAAGAACTTGAAGGGAGCGAAATTATCATATGGACAACAACTCCATGGACAATACCAGCAAACAAAGCTTTAGCTTACAATGAGGCACTTGATTATGTGTTGATCCAATTGAATGATGACGGTGATTTTAAAAGTAGAAAAATAGTTGTTGCTGAAGCATTATTAAACTCTGTCATTAAAGATTGTTCTATAAAAGACTTTAAAGAGATTAAAAAATTTAAAGGTAAAGAATTTAAAGATACAATCTGCAATCACCCTTTTCTTGATTTAGGTTATGAATTTGACATTCCAATGTTAGAAGCAAGATTTGTAACGACAGAACAAGGAACTGGTATTGTTCATTGTGCACCAAGTCATGGTCCTGATGATTTTAACCTATGTTTAAATCATGGTATTAAAACCATCGAAACAGTTGATGGTGATGGAAAATATACAAAAAATGTTCATTTATTTGAGGGCAATCATATTTTTAAGGCAAATCCAATTGTTATTGAAAAACTTAAAGAACAAAAAAAATTATTATTTAATGGTGAATTAGTCCATTCGTACCCACACTCATGGAGATCAAAAGCGCCACTTGTTCATAGAGCAACCCCACAATGGTTTATCTCAATGGAAAGTCATAAGTTGAGAGATAAAGCCCTAAAAGCACTTGATGAAACCACTTTTTATCCAAGCAAAGGAAAAGAAAGATTAAAGTCTATGATAGAGACTAGACCTGATTGGTGTGTGTCTAGACAAAGAGTTTGGGGTGTTCCTCTTCCAATTTTTGTTAACAAAAAAACAAAAGATATATTAGTTGATGATGAGGTAAACGAAAATATTGCTAATATTTATGAAAAAGAAGGATCTGATTGTTGGTTTTCAGACGACCCACAAAGATTTTTAGGAACCAAATATAAAGCAGATGATTTTGAAAAACTAAGCGATATTGTTGAAGTGTGGTTCGATAGTGGCTCTACTCATTCATTTGTTTTAGAGAAAAGAGAAGATTTAAAATGGCCAGCATCAATGTATTTAGAAGGATCTGACCAACATAGGGGGTGGTTTCATTCTTCATTGTTAGAATCTTGTGGAACTAGAGGTAGAGCCCCATTTGAGTCAATTTTATCTCATGGTTTTGTTGTGGATGGCAAAGGATTAAAAATGTCAAAATCACTTGGAAATGTAATTGCTCCTGAGGAAATTTTGAAAAAATATGGAGCCGACATATTAAGAATTTGGGTGGCCTCTTCTAATTACGCAGAAGACTTAAGAATTGATCATTCTATTTTAGATCAACATGCTGACTCTTATAGAAAAATTAGAAATACATTTAGATATTTGCTTGGAAATCTTAATGATAATTTTGAAAAAATTGATTTAGAGAAAATAAATTTATCTGAAATGCCTGAGTTGGAACAATTCATGCTTCATAAAATATATTTGTTAAATGAAAACTTTAAGAATTATTTTACAAATTATGATTTTCATAATTTGTATAAAGAACTTTTAAATTTTTGTACTGTAGACCTATCTGCTTTTTATTTTGATATTAGAAAAGATATTTTATATTGTGATGAATTAGACAGCAAAAAAAGAAAATCAACTATAATTTTACTAAATATAATTTTAAACGCATTATTAAAATGGTTTGCACCAATCCTTTCGTTTACAACTGAAGAAATTTTTAGATTAATTCTTGGTGATAATAAAAGTATTCATTTAGAAAATTTTTTAGATTTTCCCGAATTGTTTAAAAACGACCCTTTAAATGATAAATGGCAGGAGTTAATTAAGATACGAAATATTTGTAATATCAGCATTGAAGAAAAAAGAGCAAGTAAAGAAATTGGTTCAAGTTTGGAAGCTGAATTAAAAATTAATTTAGATGAAAGGTTTATAGATATCACAAAAAATATAGATTTTTCCGAGCTGTGTATTACGTCAAAAGCTAAAATTTCTTTTTCAAAAATAATTGAAACAAAAGTGGATACTATTAAGGCCAAAGGTTCTAAATGCCCTGTATGTTGGAAAATAAGTGAAGAACCTTGTGCTAGACATTCTTGATGATTGCTAGATATTTAACTAAAAATTTTTATATAAACATAATTATTGTTTTTTTAATTTTTATTTTAGATAGATTTTCAAAAATTTATGTAGTGAATTTAGATAAAGTGAATTACTCACCTGAGCTGTACAAATCAAAATTTTTAAATATCAATTTAATATGGAATGAGGGTATAGCATTTGGACTGTTATCATTTGATCAAAGTAATTTTTATAATTTATTAAGTTTGTTAATAGCAATAATAGTTTTGTTTATTTTTTTTATGATAATTAAAAATAATAATATAAAAAAATATCCTTTATTGATGATATTTGCTGGAGCTATCGGAAATCTATATGATCGTATTGCATATAAAGCTGTGCCTGACTTTATTGATTTTCATATAGAAGAATTTCATTGGTTTATTTTTAATGTGGCAGATATATTTATTAGTTTAGGTGTATTTTGTATGATTTTATTTGAATTAATTGATAATAATAAAAATAATGAAACAGTTTAAATTTTATATTGTTCTGAGTATTGTTATATTTCTCTCATCATGTAGCTCTATAAAAGAAGGATTTGTTAATGACAAAAAAAATAATAGTGATGAGTTTTTAGTAGAAAAAAAATCACCACTAGTAATGCCTCCAGATTATAATGAGCTTCCAATACCTAAAAAAGAGAACGTAGAAAAAGAGACCAATGATATAAAATCTTTAATTTCAAAAACAAAGAATGACGAGACTAAAGAAAATTTGGATGAAAAAAAATCAACTTTTGATAGCTCAATTTTAGAAAAGATTAAAAATAATTAATGCTAACTCCGGGAATTAATTTTACAAATTTTAAGATTAAGAAACAATCATCATTAGTAAAAAAAAAACTAATTTCGATATTGAAATCAAAAAACGAAGTTGTAAATTCTTTAAGTCAAAATTATAAAAATAGTTTTACTAAAAAACTTTTACACAAATACAAAAAAACACTTAATTATCGTGTTATTGGCATGGGTGGTTCTACACTTGGCACGCAGACAATCTATAATTTTTTGAAACATAAAATAACAAAAAAATTTATATTCACTGACAATCTTCAAGCAAATCCAAATAAAAATGAAAAAAAATATACAAATTTAATTGTTTCTAAGTCTGGCAACACTATTGAAACGATAGTTAATGCAAATATTTATATAAAAAATAAAAATAAAAATATTTTTATTACAGAAAATAAAAGTAGCTACTTATATAATTTAGCTGAAAAATTAAAGTCAGACATCATTCACCATAATAATTTTATTGGAGGAAGATATTCTGTTTTATCAGAAGTTGGAATGCTACCAGCAGAATTAATGGGTTTGAAGTCAAGTAATTTTAGACAATTAAATAATCTAATTAAAAATAAAAAATTTATAAATTCATTAATTTTAAATGTTAGTTCGACACTATACTTTATAAAAAAGAAAAAATTTAATTCAGTAATTATCAATTACGATGAAAGATCTGAAAATTTATTTAATTGGTATCAGCAGCTAGTTGCTGAAAGCTTAGGCAAGAAAAATAAAGGTTTATTGCCAATTATTTCAAATATGCCTAAAGATAATCATAGTACAATGCAATTATATTTAGATGGTTTTAAAAATAATTTTTTTACCATTTTTTATGTAAATGAAAAAAATTCAAAGAAAATAAATAACAATACTATATTGCCTTCTCAATATTACTTAAAAAATAAAAATTTATCTCAAATTATTTTTGCCCAAAAAAAAGCAACTGAAAATGTTTTTAATAAGAAAAATATTCCCTTTCGAAGTTTTGAAATTAAAAAAAGAGATGAAAAAACTTTAGGTGAATTGTTTTGTTTCTTCATTTTAGAAACAATTTTAATTGGTCAATCAATAAATTTAAATCCTTATGACCAACCTGCTGTTGAGTTGATAAAGATTGAAACAAAAAAATTGTTAATTTAAAATAGTTAAAAAAATTATTTTAGATAAACCATATTTTTTTTCTTCAACAATTTTTAAGTTGTTTGGAATTGTATCTTTTTCATCTTTATGTCTATGAACAATTAAAATTCCATTTTTATTTAAAATTTTTTGATCTTTAATACTATCAAGCAAGAGTTTCAAATTTTTATCTTTGTATGGAGGATCCATAAAAACGATATCAAATTTTTTATTTAATTTGTTAAAAAAGTTTATATTATTTATATCTTTTTCAAGAATTTTATAATTTTCAATTGATTTTAAGCTCAGTAAATTTCTTTTCAGAATAGGCAATACTCCATTGTAATTTTCTGCAAAAATTACATACCTTGCACCTCTAGATAGACATTCAATTCCAAATGAGCCAACTCCAGAAAATAAATCTAGAATATTTGAACTCCCTAAGTTTATCTTAAATTTATTAGAGTGATTAAGGATATTAAAAATCGACTCTTTTGTAAGATCCTTTAGAGGTCTTGTTTGCGTATCTTTAGGTTCAAGAATTTTTTTACCTCTAAAAGTTCCAGATATTACTCTCATTATTCAATAACTTTGTATCCAATATCTTTCCTGTAAAAGCCACCTGACCAATTCAGTTCATCTAAATTTTTTGTGATGTTCATTTTAGCATCATTGAAACTGTTTGAAAGAGATACAAAATTCAAAACTCTACCACCAACAGCATAAACCTCACCATCTTTTTTGTTGGTACCTGCATGGAACAAGTAGTTCTGAGATTGAAGATTAACAGATTTTAAATTTTTAATTTTGATATTTTTTTTGAACTCATCTGGATATCCATTAGAGCAAACCACCACACATAAACTTTTTTTATTTAACCAATCGAGATTTACTTTATTAAGATTTTCATTACAGCAAGCTAAAAAAACTTCAGATAAATCTGTTTTAAGTTTTGGCAATATTGTTTGACATTCTGGGTCACCCATACGAACGTTATATTCAATTAAAAAAGGTTCATTATTTACTATCATTAAACCAGCATATAAAAATCCTTTATATTTAGCGCCAAGCTCAGATAAACCTTTTAATGTAGGTTTTATAATTTTACTAATAATCTTATTTTCCATTTCTTCTGATATTAGTCTTGAAGGTGAATACGCACCCATTCCTCCAGTATTTTTACCTTTGTCACCTTCTAAAACTCTTTTATGATCTTGCGCGGTTCCAAAATTTTTAAAATTTACACCATCGCTAATAATAAAATAGCTCATTTCTTCACCTTTGAGAAATTCTTCAATCAATAAATTCTTAGCTTCACCAAATTTTCCATCGAAAATTTCATCAATTGCAGTATGTGCATCTCGGTTATCATTACAGATGTAAACTCCTTTTCCTGATGCTAAGTTATCAGCTTTTATTACTGTGGGATATTTTGTATTTTCTAAAAATTTTTTGGCATTTTGTTTATTCTGAAATATCCCAAACTTAGCAGTTGGTATGTTAAATTTTTGACAAAGTTTTTTTGTAAATATTTTTGATCCCTCAAGTTGCGAAGCTATTTTGTTTGGGCCAAATACATTTATATTAAATTGATCTAGATAATCTACTAGCCCATCAACTAAAGGTTTTTCTGGCCCAACAATAATTAAATCTATCTTTTTTTCTAATATAAAATTTTTGATATTTACAAAATCATCTAAATTCAAAATCACATTTTCAGCTATCTCCGATGTTCCAGCATTGCCTGGAAAACAAAAAATTTTCTCTATTTTGCTTGAGTTTTTTAAACTTAAACAGATTGCATGTTCTCTTCCACCACTTCCTATTACCCCAACTTTCATATAGAAGTGTATAAACTATAAATGACAAAAAAATTAGCAAAATTAAAATATTTACCTAATAATTTTCAAATTATACAAAATGGCGATTATGTTGAGTGTGCTGTTTCTGGAAAAAGAATAGATATTGAGAATTTGAATTATTGGAATGTTGAATTGCAAGAACCTTATTTTTCATACAAAGAAGCTTTTCAAAAAAAAGAACAAATAATTAAAAAATAAAAGCTATTTCCAACGGTTGTGCGACCAAATCCACTGTTCAGGTTTATAGATTATCATTTTTTCAAGAATTAGATTTAATTCGTCTGTAATACTTTTAGTAGTTTCATCATTGTCAAAAGTGATTGGCTTTTTTACAACTATCTTAAAATTAATATTGTTAATTCTCTCAATAAAGATAGGCACAACTGGTAAATTAAACTTTTTGACTAATTGTGCTGGAATAGTAGTTGTAAAAGCTTTTTGATTAAAAAAATCTGACTCTATTCCTTGAGAAACTCTTTGGTCAATCATTAGTGCAGTAGAATAGTTTAACTTCTTTAATTGTATAAGTTTTTTCATTCCACCTATACCTTTTTTAATTTGATGTTTGCAAATATATTTTTTTCTTATTCTCTCCATTATTTTATTCAAAAATAAATTATTCAGAGGTCTATAAATGGCAGATAATTTTATTCCTACTTTTTCTATATGCATAGCCATAAGCTCAAAATTACTAAGATGACCTGAAATAAAAACGACTGGTTTATTTTTTCTTTTAATATCTTCAAGTATTTCTTGACCTACAATTTCAATTTTTGCATTTGATTTATCTTCTCGAAAGTCTTTAATGAACATATATTCTGCAAAAACTCTTCCATAATTATTCCACATCAGTGTCGTTATTTTATCTAAGTTCTCTAAATTTATATTAGGAAAAGCCTTTTTTAAATTTGAATGAATTAATTTTTTTGATCTAAATAATGGACCAATTTTTTCAAACAATTTACCACTCAGAGCAGATGAAATTTTTAATCTTAATATCTTAAATATAGAAAACATAATAATTATGATTAGAAACTGCAAAAAATACTTAATTATTTTCATCTTTTTTTAATATAGTAGAAATCAATTTGTCTTCATCTAGAATTTTTAATTCAGATTTAATAAAATTAATATTATCGATTTTATCTCTATCTAATCTTAGGTAATCTTTTTCTGTTGTTATAATTTTATAACCCAAACCATTCGATAGATCGATAATTTTGTTAATATCATAATTTGTATATTTATAATGATCTGGAAATTCAATGTCTTTAACAACATTTATTCCATAGTTTTTTAACATTGAAACAAAAGTTTTATGATTACCAATTCCAGAAAATACTAAATACTTATTATCTTTATTAAACTCGTTAATATTTAAAGGAATATATTTTCCTATGTGGAGATTTATGTTTGGATTTATTTCAAATATGTGTCTTTTAATATTTTCTAAATTTTCTAAATTTCCATTTAAAAAAACATGCTTATAACTTTTTAGGCTGTTAATATTTTGCCTTAATGGACCAGCTGGTATAGTAAGTCCATTACCAATCCAATTAAGATTATTAAAACATACAAAACTTAAATCATAACTAATTGAATTATCTTGAAGCCCGTCATCCAAAATTGCTACTTGATAACCTTCATTTACAGCAAGATTGATGGCATTTATTCTTGTAGAGGATGTAAAAAGTTTTCCTCTACTTTCTAAGAGTTTTTGTTCATCATATTGGTTTGAATAAAATTTTTTGACAAAACACGATTTAATTTTTTTTTTACTTAACATTTCATTAATTTTAATACTAAGAGAAGTTTTACCGGTGCCACCAAGATAAATATTACCTACACAAATAGTTTGAATTTTAGGTTTTATAAATTTTGATCTTATTTTAAGTGACTTTATTAATCTTAATAGGATTGATACTGGCAGCAACAAGTAGGCAAGTGTATTAGGTTTTTTTTGATCCCAAAATTTAGGTTTTTTTAAATTCATTATTAATTAGTTTATCTAAATCATTTATAGTTTTTTTTAAAATCTTTACTCCAATTTTTTTTATTTTATCTCCTAGGTTTTTGTTTCTTTTAAAAATGATTTGGGAGGCCAATTCTTTTGAAGTGTTGATTTTTTTTGACACTTTTAACTCCAAAAGTGTTTTGTATATTTCTTTAAAATTATCAACGTTTGGACCATGTAATATTCTTGCACCGTATCGTGCAGCTTCCAGAGGATTTTGACCCCCTCTATTAATGATAGAGCCTCCTAGAAAAACAGAGCAACCAATTTTATGAAATTTTTTAGTATCACCAAATGTATCTACAATATAAATATCAATATTTTTTAAGCTTTTTTTATTTGAACTATGAGTGATCACATTTAAATTTAAATTTTCTAATTTAGATTTTATTTTTTTAACCCTATGTACATGTCTTGGAATTATAATTGTTAACAGACTTTTAACTTTCTTTTTAAGCTCTATATGTGCTTTAGCACAAAAAATTTCTTCATCTGAATGAGTGCTAGAGGCAATCCAAATTTTTTTCTTTTTAAATTTATTGTTAAATTTATTAATTTTTTCATTATCATTTTCAGCAAATTTAAGATTTCCAATAATTTTTATTTTTTTGGCTTTTAATTCTTTTAAAAAATATTTAGTTTCAAGGTTTTGAGGATAGGCAACTGTAATTTTATTAAAAACTTCTTGAGAAAAATTTTTAAGTTTTGTCCATTTTGAAAAGGTCTTTTTAGTAATTCTTGCATTAAGTAGTATTAAATATATTTTTTTTTGTTTTAATTCTTTAAACATGCAAGGCCAAATCTCAGATTCAATAAAAATAGCTAGATTTGGTTTCCAATATTCTAAAAATTTTTTTGTAAAAAAAATATGGTCTATTGGATAAAACTGATGAATAGTTTTTTTAAATTGAAATTTTTGTAGCACTTTCGATGAGCTTAAAGTGCTAGATGTAACTAATATTTGCTTGATTGATTTATCTTTTTCATAATTTTTAATTAATGGAATAACGCTTAATATTTCACCAACACTTGCACCATGAAACCATATAAGTTTTCCTTTGGATCTTTTTTTAGAAGGTATACTAAACTTTTCTTTGAATCTTATTTTATCTTCTTTATTTTTGTAAATTCTAAAGATTATTAAGATTGGAGATATTAAAATAATTAATGATAAAATGATTTGATACAAAAAAAACATATTTATTTTTGTATCTGTTTTTCATAAAAGTTTTTATATAATTCTGATTTTTTCATTAAATCTTCATGTCTGCCATGGTCAATTATTTTTCCAGAGTCAATTACATAAATATTATTTGAATTAAGTATAGTTGATAATCTGTGAGCAATAACTATTGTGGTTTTATTTTTAGTTAAAATTTTTAATGCTTCTTGAATTTTCGACTCTGTTTCAGAGTCTAATGATGATGTTGCTTCATCTAGCAATATTATTGAACTCTTTTTCATCATCGCCCTAGCAATTGATAGTCTTTGTTTCTCTCCACCAGATAATCTGACACCATTTTCACCAATTAAAGTATCAAATTTATTAGGAAGATTGTTTATAAACTCATTACAATAAGATAATTTAGCTACTTCAAAAACTTCTTCGTCAGTTGCATCCTCTCTTGAATATTTTATGTTGTTTTTAATGGTATCATCAAACAAAGTTGTTTCCTGGCTAACCATTGAAATCTCACTTCTTAATGTCTCAATTGTGGTGTTATATATGGATTGACCATCAATCATTATGTCCCCGGATTGTGCATCATAAAATCTAGGAATTAAGTTTAAAATAGTTGATTTACCAGAACCACTATGCCCAACTAATGATGTCATTTTTCCAGCTTCAAATTTTAAATTTATAGATTGTAATGTGTGCCTTTCATTAACTTCGTATGAAAAATTTAAATTATTAAAATTAATATTTGCATCCTTAATTTTTAATGGTTTTGCAAATTTTGAATTCTTAATTGTATTTTTTTGATCTATAATAGGTAAAATTCTTGATGCTGCAGACAAGCCTTGATTAATTACCATATTGAGCGTTGAAAGCGACCTTACAGGCTGATAAGCCAACATCATAGCTGCTAAAAAAGAGAAAAAGTTATTTATATCAACTTCTCCCTTAGCCATAAGTTTTCCAGAATAAAAAATTAAAACAGCAACCATAATACCTGTCAGCATTTCCATGATAGGAGATAGTCTTACAAAAACTGTTTGAATTTTTTTATTTTTATCTTTCAATTGGGCCAAATACTCATCAGCTCTATTAACTTCTAAATTTTCTTTTTGAAAAATTTTAATTAATTTGTGATTTTTAAATAATTCCACAAGATAAGTTGTTAAATAACCAGATTTTTCTTGAGCTTCAGTGGTAACTTTTCCCAATCTTTTTCCAAGTGTTTTTGCAGAAAAACTAGCTAAAGGTATCATAATTATTGATATAAGTGCTAGTTTCCAGTTTTGTAAAAACATTACAGTAAGCAGACCAATTAAGGTTAATGAATCTTTAAAAAGAGTTAATATCGCATTACTTAGCAGGTTAGTAATGTGGGTTACATCGTACGTTATATTAGAAATAAATTTACCTGAGTGTTTCTTGTCAATAATTTGTGTATCTGTTTTTATTAAAGTGTTGATCATGTCAAACTGAAGTTTTTTTTTAATCTCTTCACCTACACTAATCATAGTAGCTTTTGCAAAATACAAAGATAATCCTTTTGTTGTAAAAGCCACAACAATCATTAATGGTATAAAAATTATTAATGATTGATCTTTTTCAATAAAAAGTTTCTTAATTGCAGGATCTAGTAGCCAAGCAATTGAAGAAGTACTGCCAGCAACAAGTATCGATAGTAATGCAGATAAAATTATTTTATCTAAATATTTTTTTG
>Ga0315339_1003465_pt1 | contig 11057 bp, 9 predicted proteins | sample ASW17metaG_FD_204514 | JGI IMG/M metagenome (GOLD analysis project Ga0315339, IMG submission 204514) | Ammonia-oxidizing marine archaeal communities from Pacific Ocean, United States - ASW #17 | ecosystem: Environmental > Aquatic > Marine > Oceanic | place: USA: California | collected 2016-12-05
AGCCGGATGCAGCAGCCCTGGCGCCGAACGGGTAGGGAATGCCGGGTTCGGGATCGTCGTTGGCCCGCGGCGCTTCGCGCCCGGATACGCCGAGCAGATCGCGAACCTCGTAGGGTATGTGAAGAGTTCGGCGACTATCCGAGAAGGGCAGGAGATCTTGTATCCGGGAGAAATCGAGCAGCGAACCTATCGACGCCGTTCGGAAGTCGGCGTGCCGGTGACTAAGGACGTGTTGGATCTGGCGAGCCAAACCCTGACCAAGCTGGGTTGTCGCAAGATCTGATCGAACTCAGTTGAGTCCGGATTTCCCAGACAAGCCACGGTACCTATAGACTTAACACCGAGTTTGTCCAGCCAGGAGAAGCTCTGAAGTCCTGAAGCTTACCTGATCCCACGGTTACGATGGTCGCAGGTCTGATGAGCAGTACGGTTAAGCAGCGTCTAGTTCGACTCGCCATGTTCACGGGGCTCGGCCCGTTTTTGCTGCGGCTCATTGGATACGCTCGGTACCAGCTCCGAGCACACCGCTCCCGGAGAGAATTCCGCCAAGGCGCGGCTACCCATCATCCGAAAGTTCTATGCCTTGCGACGACCTTCTACTGCGCGGCGGATTGCCCACATTGCGTCTTCATACTCGAAGACCCGAATTTCTTCGAGCGCCGGCGTGGGGAGGTAATGACTCTCGATGAAGTTCGACAGATCCTGGATGCTGATTTGGCCAGGGACTTGGACACCGTCATCTTCGACGGCGGCGAAGCGCTGTTGAATCCGAAGATCTTCGGGATGATCGAACTCGTGAATGAACACGGGATATCGAACATTCAAGTCGTATCGAACGGCATCACCATAGTCGGCAAGGAAGAGCGGATCGTGGAGTCGGGAATCACGAACCTGCACATCAGCATCGACGCCACCAATGGCCCAGACTACGCTCAGCGCAAAGGTATCAAGAACGAGGCGATGTACGAGCGCGTAATCAGCGCAATCCGTCGTCTAGTCGCACTGCGGAATGTGAGACGTCCCACCCTACAACTGGGGTGCAGCTTCATCATGTTCGAAGAGAAGACGGATGAGCTGCTCGAAATGCTCGAGCTTGTAGAAGACCTAGGCTTGGACGCTGTCAGTTTCACCCAGTTTCACGACACTTCGCCAGGTGACGAAGCGTACGAGCTACACGCATCGACCCTGCAAGGCAAATCGCTGTTATTCGACAGTCTGATGGCAAGATCCGACTATCCGTTTGACATCGGACTTCCAGAGGAGGTCGCCTCGCCCGACGAACTCGGGTCGTACTGCGATTCCCTCCATAAGCACATGTGCGTTGATCCGAGTGGCAACCTAGCCCCATGCTGTCACATCTCATGGAACCCAAAGTGGGGCAACATCATCGCGGATCCAACGATCAACACTCCTGAGTTAGTACTGTTCCGTCGGCAGTTCGCATCGGGAGACCTTCCGGATCCATGCAAGCACTGCAGGCGGCGAGCCCTCGGCCGGTGGTCGTTCGCCTCGGCAATCGGTACGTGGTCCTTCGCGTACAGTTGACGCGCGAGAGTTTCTGACGTCTTGGAGACGCTGTCAGTGACCAGCGTCGACCAGAGTGACCGATGAACACCTGAAGACGGTGAGGACCGTGGCCGACTTCCTACTCTAGCTGTTCCTGTTCCGACATGAGGTCGCTCTTCACGGTGACCGCATCGAGCTGATCCGCAACGGACTTAGGTTACCGTCGCGTGGGGAAAGCCGTGCCTGCCGACCTCTGTCTGCGCGAGGATCAGCGAGCGTACCAGGCTCGCGCCAGCTCGATGATGGCCGCCAGTGGCGCTGTCGAGACATCGTGGGGATAGTGGCTGGCGATGAACCGCGCCCGAGAGAGATCCTCGGCGGTGTCGACAACCAACGAGATGTCTCGATTCTCAGGATTCTCACAACGGACGTTCTCGATCCGAAAACCGGCTGGACACCGGTAGAAGTAGCGAGTGAAGTGCTCACGATCGGCTGGATCGTCCGTCTCGGCGAGCACTTTGTCGAGCGCCGCCGTAGTGACTACCTCGGTCGTGACACCTGCCGGAAAGGTCCGCTCTGCCGCATTCGTAGCCAGGTCGAGAGATTTCTCTGACTGGAGCACGAGCAAACGGTCTACGAGCTCAGGCTCGAAGAACGGACGGTCGCCGCAGATCCGTGCGAAGCGTCTCATCCCGAAAGCCTGAGCGCAGGCAAGAGCCCGACCGCCCACGTCCTCGAGCGCGCCCCGGAACACTGGGACGCCTTCCGCATCACCAAGTGACACGATCGCGTCGTCCAGCGGATCGCTCGATGTGGCGATGACGACGATTCCCTCGCTCCGCACACGACGTGCCCGAGCGAGCACATGCCCCAGCAGAGATCGTCCGGCGATCTTCATGAGTGGCTTGCCAGGAAGTCGAGAGGAGCTCATGCGGGCGAGGATCACCAATCCCGTGGAGTGAGACGAGAAGCTGCTCACGGAACGGCCATGAGGTCTATGTTTCGAGGTCCTCGTCGCGGATCAGGTCTCCCGCCGCCACGTCTCTCTTCAGTCGCATGCCGAGAACCTCGTCCAGCCGGTCCACGCTGACTCCTCTGGCCGGCCGGAGAAACGCGATCCAGGCCGGCGCGAGAGGCTGGCCTGCACGGATGTCCACGGCCGCACCGAGCGAGCGCCGCATGTGTTCGAGCATCGGCATCTCGCAAGGTTGCCGCTCGCGTGGCCCCGGGCCTATGTAGACCTCCGCGTGTCGAATTACCTTCACCAGTTCCGTGAGGTCCTGCGGGTCTGCCGAGAGGGCGTGGTCATGAAAGGTCTGGTTTTCTTTGCGGTACGTGAAGTGCTTCTCCACCGCGACGGCTCCAGCTGCGACTGCGAGCTCGCAGGCCTTGGTGCCTAAGGTATGGTCCGAATAACCGATCGGCAAGTCGAACTCCTCTGACAGCCAACGTATGTTGGCAAGACCGGCCTCGTCGGGTGGGGTGGGGTACGCCGAGACGCAATGCATCAGCATCAGGTGCCCGGATTCCCGTGCGTCGGGCTGTTCCTGCGTCACGGCCTCCACGGCAGCTGCAATCTCTTCTCGCGTGCCGAGACCAGTGGAGACAATGAGAGGCTTGCCCTTGCTCGCCACCAGACGCACTAGCTGCAGGTGTGTGAGGTCTCCCGACGACACCTTGTAGAACGGAATCAACTCGTCGAGAAAGTCGACGTCGTCAAAGCCGAGAGGGGTCGAGACGAGGATCAAGCCACTCTCTCTTGCAACAGACGCCAGCCGTCGGAAGTCGGCACGGGTGAGCTCGAACCGTGCGGTTCGATCTCGGCGCTCGGGCTGCACGGAGGAGATGTAGTGCTGGATCTCAAACGTCTGGAGCTTCACCGCATCGGCACCGCTCACGGCAGCTTGTCTGACGAGGTCAGCCGCGACGTCCACATCTCCTTCGTGATTGACACCGATCTCGGCGACAATGAGTGTGCGCCCCAACTCATTGAAGTTCATGTCTCGTTTTCCACCCGCTTCGCGTGCTCGGGCGATCCTGGCGTGTACGAGCCTTCACGCGCGATGAGTTGGGCGACTTTCCAATCCCAGCCAGTAAGGACGCTGAACGCGGCGTGCTCGTCCAGAACGATGTGTCCGACGCGGCCCCCGGGGGCCGCGACCAGGCTTTCCTTGATGCGATCGGTCGAGATCACATGGAGGTTGCCCACCTCCCGATAGAGTTCCTCCGCTTCCAAGCGGAGACGGGGATTGACGTCTCCAAAAGCCCGAAGACCGTCACCGTCGTGGCGGTAGAACGTATCCGTCTCGGGCCGAACCGCAACCACGGAGTCGGTGTCAAAGACATCGAGCACGTCGATCGCGCTGTCGACATGGCGTGGAAGCCGGAAGGGGGATTCGACGAATAGAATCGCAACGACGTCCGGCGATTGCTGGCGCAGTTCGGCGTAAGCTGCCAACGCTTCGACGACGGTATCGTCCAGATAGGAGTTGACCATGGCGAGTTTCGTGTCTCGCAAGACGGTCCGCACGCGCTCCCCATAGTTCTTCCGCACATGTGCGAGTACTTCCGAATCCGGCGAGGTCACCAGGACATCATCTACGCGCTCGGCGGCCAAGGCGGTATCCAGCGTCCAATCGATCAGGGCCCGGTTCTCGAGTACTTGGAGTGCTCGAGAACCGGGATCCAGGACTTTGCCTCGAACCGGTACGATCGCCAAAGTGAAGTGTTCTGTTCGTCGTTCCGAGTGTTCGGCCAGGATCCGTGCTCGTGTCTCCAAGAGGCGGGTCTCGTCCTGCGTGAGGTTATTGCCATGCCGACGGTAGTAGAACAGCGGTAGGTTGACGTTGCGGACACCGTAGCGGCCGACGAAACGTAGCCAGAGATCGTAGCCGTCCTGACAGCGAAACGCCTCGCCGTATCCGCCGGCCTCCCGTAGGGACTGCGTACGAATCATCGTGCAGGCGCCATGGGCCGGGCGGTCCAGGAGAGTGACCTCGTTGAGGTCATCGCGACGCACGAGGTCCAGAATGTTGCCGTCCTGATCCGCGAGGTAGTAGTCGGGAAACACCAACCCTACGTCCGGCTCTCGCTCGAGTGCGTCTGACAGGATCCGGAGCGCATGTTCATCCAACCAGTCGTCTGCGTCCAGGCGCATGATGTAGCGTCCCCGCGCCGCGCGCAGGGCTATGTTGTTGGTGACGTTCAGTCCTTTGTTGTGCTGGAAGACCGTGATGATCTTCTCGTCCGACGCGTATGACTCAATGATCTCCCGGGAATCATCGGTCGAGCCGTCGTCAATGAGGATCAGCTCGAAATCCGTCAGAGTCTGGCGCAGGACGCTGCGGATCGCCTGCTCGAGGTAGAGACCGTAGTTGTGGTTGGCGATGTACACCGTGACAAGGGGTGAGCTCTCCAGCGCATCGTCGGTCTCCGGGCGGACGCCCCAACGAGCTTCTCGAGGGACCTCAGGCATCAGCGATAATAGGTTTCGGTTTCGCTGTGCCAGCGTTCGAAGAAGTCGATGACCGCCCGGTAGTTATCTCCCTCCCATGGAATCGCCTCTGAGCGAGAGCGCCGTTTTCCGATCATGCAGAGCACATCATGGTCCACGTAGCGGTTCGTGAAGGTAACCTCGTATCCGCACCCCGCCAGGAGCCCTCGCTGCGTGTTCGCGCTGAAGCGGAAGGCATGCGTATCGGCGGGCGGGCCGGGGGAGATGTAGAGGTGCAAGGGCTTCTTGAAAGGCACCAAGATCCGACTTCCGGTGGCCAGCAGCACATGACCTTCCGGCTTCAACAACTCGCGAGCCGTCATCATGAGAGCCTGGGGTGACTCGCAATTCTCGAGCGTCCACATCATCGTGACGATGTCAAACTGACCGGTGCGCTCCCCAGAGGCCGCCATCTGCTCAGCAGTCCCGTTGAAACAGGAAATGCCGGCGTCGCGCATCAAGCCACAATTCGTAGCGGAGGGTTCCACGCCGAACACAGTGGCTCCATAACGGTCCCGAGCGAGCGTCAAGAACTCCCCCTCTCCGGCGCCAATGTCACATAGTTGCGCATCCTGCAGCCCGAGCTCGGAATCGAGGATCTCCGCAAGAAACACTTGGCGAGCCACCGCATAGGGCTTACGAGCCGTGTAATGCGACCCGAAGAGCTCGTCGCTCCAAACCGCGGCGATAGCCGCCGCGGACCGCCGGCGACGAACGTAGACGAACCCGCATTGACGACAGGTGTGGATCGGCTCTCCTCCCGTGTACTGTCGAAGAATCTCGACTTCCTCGGCGTCGTCCGATCCGCAGACGTCGCACGGATGATCGTGGCTCTTCGAAACCGGCACGGTCATTGCGAACCCTCAGCATCACTTCCGGTCGGTCCCGGCAGTGGGTGCCGGAGCTTCCAACCGTTATCCGTTCGCATCCAGATCTCCGGATTCCGGTGCTTGTCGACGACCTCGTGGAACTCGTCCTCGGTCATTTCCAAGTATGCGAGTTGTTCCTGAAACGAGGTATGCGGGAATTCGTGATCATAAGTGCGTGCCAGCTCAAGCCCTTTCTCCCGGGAAAGGTGGTCATTCTGGATCATCCGCGAGGCATCCCGAACGGCACGTCCGAAACCGAACTTGATGTACTGAAGATAATAGTAAAGCGTGTCGATCTTGTCGTCGAGGCTGTCGAAGTTCGTGAAAGTGCCGTCCGTACGTCCGCGCGGGGCCGTGCGGAAATCGATCTTCTCCCGAATGAACTTGAAGTTGTCGTACATACTCCAGCGGAAGAAATAGGCGAAGTACAGAGAGCGAATCCCGACCTCGTGTACCCGCTCAGGATCCGGGTAAATGTACGGGGCCAGATCAACGGCAGTGACGACATCATCTTCCCAGTTTCGGGCATCGTCACCCACCACGTGCTCTACGATCTCGGTGAAGTCGCGCAACTTTTTCGACTCCTCGTCAAGAACCAGGCCACCGTATTCGCTCTCCCCGTGCTCCGCACAGAACACCAGCGGAATTCTGTAGTTGAGCGCGACTTGAATCGGTACAGCTTCTTTTGAAGCCTCCCAATGTACCTTTGGGTTCCCCCGTTCGATGAAGAACCGCCGGGCCAGGTGTCGAGCAACTTTCTGGTTGGGACGGACGAAGACATGATCGAACCCCAGCTTTACCATCTCTTCTCGGTTGTGAACCCCGATCTTGTTGAGGATCAAGGGCGAGGCGGTTACCAGGAGAGGGTTAAGACCGAATTCGAACTTGAGACGGTAGGCGATCGTGCTGGAGTCCTTGCCACCGCTCCAGGGCACGATACAGTCGTAAGGACCTTCCTTTGGTCGGAATCTCTCCACATACGACAAGAACTCATCGCGTCGATGGTTCCAGTCTATGGACCGTTTCTTCCGACCGTTAAGGCAGGCGTTGCACACGCCCGCGTCGTCGAACTCGATGCGCGGACGGGTGGATGGAGTGAGGCATTCGTTACAGTAGCGAATCAAGATGCACCTCCGACTCGGCGAGGCGTATCACCCGCGCCGAACGCTGAAACCCTTCTCATGCAGGAATCTCTTAGCGCTTCGGACACTGGTCTCCGTGAAATGATAGATGTTCTGAGTACACACGGCCGCGGCGCCAGCTACACTGAGACCCTCAGCAAAATGCTGCCAGTTTCCCGCACCGCCTAGGATCAGCACCGGTACCGGCACAGCGTCGACGACCTTTCGGCACAACGTCAGATCGTAACCTCGCAAGGAGCCGTCGCGGTCAATGGCCGTCAAGAGGATCTCTCCAGCCCCTAGCTCGACGCCCGCCTGCGCCCACTCCACCGGGTCGAATCCCGTCGGCCGCGATCCTTGCGATGCGAATACTTCGTAGTTTCCGTGTTCTTGCGCCTTTGCGTCGATCGAAAGGACGACGCATTGAGATCCATAACGCTGAGCCACGTCCGTGATGAACTCCGGACGGTCGACTGCTGCGGTGTTGATCACGACTTTGTCTGCTCCTAGAGCCAGGTAGTCACGCACATCATCGAGGGTGCGGATCCAGCCGCCTGCGGCGAGCGGGACGAAACAGGTCCGTGCGAGATCACCGACCGCACGGTTGAAACCTGCACGGTCGCCCTTGCCCGGTCGGGTCACGTCGAGTACGACGATCTCGTCAATGGCCCAGGAGTCGACGAAGTTGTGCGTGTATCGATAGTCGGGTTCGAAGAGCTTCGTGCGAAACAGCACGCCGTCATTGAACGTCAACACCGTAATCAATCGATTCCTGAGCATGAGCTCGCTATCTCTCGGCTACTCAGATCTGCTGAACGAAGTTGCGGAGCAGTCGGAGGCCGTGCCGTTGGCTCTTTTCCGGATGAAATTGGACCCCGAAAATATTCTCCTTGCAAATCGCGGCAATGAAAGGGCCCCCATAGTCGCACTCGCCAACGATCTGGTCTCCGTCCGCGGATACCATCGCGTAGCTGTGCACGTAATAGAACAGACTGTCCTGAGGAATTCCCTCGAAGAGCGCACAGTCACGTACCTGGTGAAGCTCGTCCCAACCCACATGCGGTACCCGTAGACTGGGTGGATCAGGGCGAATTCGCTCGATTGTGGCATCAATCCAGCCGAGCCCACGATGCTCGCCGAACTCCGAGCCGTTCGTCGCCAGCAATTGGAACCCTAGACAGATGCATAGGATCGGCTTGAGGTCGCCGAGTACCAACTTCTCCAGCGTTTCCACCAGGTTACGTTGCCGGATGTTCTTGATCCCGTCTCCGAATGCACCCACGCCCGGCAAGATCAGTGCGTCAGCACTGCTGAGGGCTTGTGACTTCCCACTTATGAGCGGCTCGCACCCCAATCGCTCAACAGCTCCCGCCACTGACGCGAGGTTTCCCAGACCGTAATCGACAATGCCGAGTCGGGGTGAGGACTTCACGATGCCCTCGGCACCTTGCCCTGAGCCAGATCCGTCTCAAGGAAACACTTGCTCGATATGAAGGCGAACAGGAACTTCGAGTAGCTATTCTGAGTGAAATCCGCATCCAAGAACTCGCCAAATGCCTTGCGGTCGACGTAATCGAAGATCGGTCCGTCCTCGAGCAGATAGGCCAGTGTATCCGGGTCGTCCATAGCCAGGACGGAGAGGATAGACGCGTTGAACCCGCGCTTCTGCTTGTTGAAGCGAACGGCATCCGGGACGATTCCCTCCCCGACGGCCCGAAGAAGCCACTTCACATACCCGTTCCGGATCAAGTGCTTGTTTGGCACCGTAAAGAGGAATTCCGCAAGCGATCTGTCGAGGTACGGAGATCGATTCTCGATCGAGAACATCATGGAGTTGGCGTCATCCTCCCGGAGGATCGGCGGGACGATCTCATGGTAAAGCTCGTTGAGCATGCGATTCCGCAGGAGGTCGTCCGCGTAGTCCGCCTCATGGAAGCGCTCGTGAAAGCGTGCCACCAAGAGAGAGTCGAACGCCTCGCGATCAAGGTAGATGTGGTCCCGGCGCTCCGGTCCCTTCACAAAGACAAGTGGGTCTTTGAGCACCGGATTCCGAACGAAAGCACCATAGCTTTCCTTCCAGTCCTCGAGTAGGTCACGGAAGTCGGCCCGACCCTGCATCGTGGCAAGCCAGAAAGCATAGTGATCGTAATACCCGGTAAAGAGCTCATCAGCGCCGGTGCCTGACAGCGCAACCTTGTAGCCTTGGTCGGCGATCCGCTCCGACAGGAAAGAGTGCACATAGTAGGAGATGGTCGACACGGGCGCATCCCGTGCCTTTACCAGGCGATGCATGCGCTCCAGGAAGCCTGACTCGTCAATGTGGATCAGATCGTGCGGGCAGTTCAGGTCTCGAACAATCGCTTCCATCTGCTCGGTTTCGTCATACCTGGAATCCGAACCTACAATCGAGAAGGCGTAAACATCTCGGCGCAGCACCTTTACGCACAGTGAGGCCAACGTCGCCGAGTCGATCCCTCCGCTGAGGCAGAACGCTAGCGGGACATCCGATCGGAGTCGAATACGTAGCGCATTCTCAAGCCGGGATCGTGTTTCCGAGATCGCGTCCGGCAAGCTGATCGACTCGGGACAGAAGCGTAAGCGCCAATACTGGCACTGTGTACGCTGGCCCTCTTCAATCAGAAGATAACTGCCGGGTTGCACTTCGCGCACGCCTTTGAAGAACCCACGGCCGTGCTTGTACAGCGACCTATAACCATTCACCAAGAAGCTACGGACCTGATCCGGATCGACAGAAAGCGGGCGTTGAGACAAGGACGCTAGCGCCTTGATCTCTGAAGCGAAGAACAGAGTCCCTTCCACGTCGACAATAAAGAGCGGCTTCTCACCGAAGGGATCCCTGCACAGGATCAGGCGGTTCGCCCGCGTATCTGCGAGAGCGAAGCTCCACATGCCCTCGAGCCTTCGAAGACACTCGAGCCCCCACTCACGATATGCGTGGAGAAGCACTTCAGTGTCGGATTGAGTCTCGAATGTATGCCCGCATGCGGTGAGTTCGTCGCGAATCTCCACGTAATTGTAGATCTCACCGTTGTAGGTGAGGACGCAGCCGTCATAGTAGGCGGGCTGATTCGCACGGGAGTCGAGATCGATGATCGCCAGGCGTCGATTGAGCAGCGTTACTTGATCGGAGCCCAGGCGTCCGCGGTAGGCTCCTTGAGCGTCGGGACCGCGGTGCTGCAAGATCTGGAGCGTCCAGTCGATCGCGTCTTGATCAGGGATCGCCTGGCCAAGGCTGCCTGCTATGCCGCACATCGTTTCTGTCAAGGCTTGAGGTTGGCGCGACGCCACCCACGTATAGGGCTCAAGACAACGGCCGACCAGCCGACCACCTGGATTGTCTTGGCGGCGCCTCGCATTGCACGGGCGCTCCGGGCTACGCGGCTATCTTACTGGTGTTGGCTCTCTTCCGTGGGCGCGCGGAGGGACGTCCCGTGGTGTCGGCGCGGCGTAGGTTTGTTCACATCGGCGTCTTCCCTGGTGTTGCTCCGGCACCGGACTCGATGTCCGTAGCGGCACCGGCACAGTTGCGCAGTAGCTTGGCGACCCGGTATGCCCAGCCGTGATGGCCGACCGTGAACTGGTGCGGGCGAGGCGAGTTGCATTTCGAGGACCTTTGCAGCCCATGTATCATGACTCGCTGAGATGATCGCGGTTCGCGCGACGCCAGTGAAGAGGAGCTGGGTACTGAGGGTGTGTTTGTGATCGCTTCACTCCGTGTGTTGAAATCATGGCTGCGACGCCATCCACGCCTGCGCCGGACCGCAAACCTCGCCTATGGAGCCGTTAGACTTGACCTTGTCGTCCGCCGTTTGTTCGCGGAACGTGTCCGGCGATCTTGTTACGCGGAGTACGAGGCAGGAGCCCGTATTGTTCGCGTTTCCATTGGAGGAGTTGATTGCAGGTTCCATGCGTTCTCGGCGAAGAACTACTGGCACCTTTCCACTGGCTCGGGGGGTGAGTATGGTTTCGCTGCAGTCTTGATGGCGCTGGTACAGGAGGGAGACGTGGTTTTCGATCTCGGCGGAGGGGTTGGCATGTGGACGGTCC
>Ga0315339_1003466_pt1 | contig 11056 bp, 9 predicted proteins | sample ASW17metaG_FD_204514 | JGI IMG/M metagenome (GOLD analysis project Ga0315339, IMG submission 204514) | Ammonia-oxidizing marine archaeal communities from Pacific Ocean, United States - ASW #17 | ecosystem: Environmental > Aquatic > Marine > Oceanic | place: USA: California | collected 2016-12-05
TAACTCATCTGTTATTTCATCTGCACACTCTCTGCGGAGCTTACAAGCCTGATTTCGTAGTGTATGCGTGTCTTTGTATCCAGCCTTCTTTGAAGCTTCCAAGTGATCTCCAGAGCGTACTTACTCTTCAACGAATAGCTGTCTTTGATTTGTTAAGTCTATCTTTGACATATATCTTTTATTGCTTCAGGTTAATCATATTAAATAAGGCTTAGAGCACACTATTCCTGTCAAAAGGAGTAAACTAATTGTTGAAGTCACCGTGTCTCCCTTTGCCATTTCTGAACTTAGCAGCCCCGTCTAGTCCCTCTTTACGCAGTTCAGGTAGACTGTTCTTCCACTCCTGAATCAAACCCTCACTTACCGAAAGTCCATACTGACGTATGGCTGAGTGTCGGTCGGCACAAAGACAGCTTTGCGGAAATCGGGCAATTTGATGGGCGATTTCTTCTGCTTTATCATGTGACTTCCCATTTTCGACCACATATTCACAGAGTCCAATCTTCATGCATTCTTCAGCAGGAACCTTGCGTCCTATGAGGATAATTTCCAGTGCACGCCCCTGACCGACTAGACGTGGTAACCGAACTTTGCCGCCATCAATCAAAGGAATTCCCCAGCGACGGCAATAGACACCAAAATAAGCACTTTGCTCCATTACCCTAAAATCACACCAGAGGGCGAGTTCCATTCCACCTGCTATTGCAGGGCCTGCAACAGCAGCAATCACGGGTTTGTCCAGTTCCAGTCGGCTTGGACCCATCGCTCCTCGGGAGGATTACCATGTTCAGGAAAATCCAATTCACCCAGTGGACGGTCTCCTTCTAGTGAAGCAGCATGATTCAAGTCCCATCCTGCGCAGAAGGCTCCTCCCTCACCCCAAAAAACTGCGACCGAAGCACTTTCTTCTTTTTCAAATTCAAGAAAAGCTTCCTGTAAGGCATCAGCACTTTTGGGGTTCATGGCATTGCGTGCTTCCTGACGTGAAAGGATCACTGTCCAGACGCTTTCGGATTTTTCAATTCTAACTGTCATGAGTTCTCTATATTTAAGGCTCTAGGTACTATTTCAGTAATGTTTTGGTTAGTTAAATCTGTCTTAGCCATAGTTCTTTACTTTGTGTAAAATAAGTTAATAAACCGAATTTCTCCCTCGTGTAGGTTGATGGGATGTTATATAAGCTCTTGATACCCGTTTTGTGCCCCCACCCCCCATTCATTGATTCTTTCAGGCACTGACTTAGTTTGGTCAGGTTTTAGATGAACAATATACATACTCTTTGACAGCCATAGGGACATTCTTCAAAAGATGCTTAAAACGCCCTCTGAGGCAATATTGGTTTCTTAGCCTTAAAATGTACTCTTGTTCGAAGTTCTTCGCAATGTAGAACGGTTTAATTATGCTTACTCACAAGTTGAGCTATATATAGATAGTGGGAAAGAGAAGGAGGAGAAGTGAACGGAAGAAGAAGCAATTAATCAATGGTACTAAGATGTTACGGGGCTTCTTTTCTATTTGTAATTCCATAATCTCGGATGACTTTGGCAACTATGATGCGATAATCCTTGAAAATTTCTCCACGACCCTTTTGCTGGGCTTTTCGATGCTGGTGATGTTCACGCCACTGCTTCAAGGCTTTTTCGTCTCTCCAGAAGGAAATGGAGAGAAATTTCTCTTCGTCGGAGAGGCTTGAGAAACGTTCTACAGAAATGAATCCGTCTATCTCTTCAAGTTCAGTTCGCAACTCTGCTGCCAAGTCAAAATAATCCTGGGCAGCAAGTTCTGTTTTGGGTTGCACCTCAAAAATGACAGCGTACATAGATATCCTCTTAATTCTTGCAAATTAGACATGTTTATTTTATTGAGTGTAATTCTTCACAAATAATCCACATTGCTCTGAAAAACAACTGACACTCGAAACGGACTCGGGCTAATGGGTATCACCATATAGAAATCACCTGTTTTCGCCAAATTTACCCGAATGAGAGAAAACATGGAGGCCGACGGATTCAAGCGATGATCTGGAAGGATAGTCCTTGATCATCAGACCACCATCCACGATTAATGTCTGGCCTGTGATGTACGATGCTTCACCAGAAGCCAGAAATGCAGCCGTGTTTGCGATCTCTTCAGGCGTTCCCATCCGGTCAAGCAGGGCTGGGGGCATATCCCATCCACCGTCTTCTCCTTGTGCCGCCGCGGTCTCCCCTGGACTTGTTTCTATCCACCCTGGACTAATACCGTTCACTCGTATTCCATAGGGTGCCGCTTCCACCGCAAACGAGCGTGTCATCCCTTCAACACCAACTTAGGCCGCGCCATAAAGCCCCCAATTGCCATGAAATACCGACGTGGAAGAGATATTGACGATCGTGCTGCCACGGTTTTTGCCAGATGCGGCAGAGCATGGGCGCTGACAAAAATAGTTGGAATCCAGGTTGGGGCCACGAAATATCTCCCACCTCAGCCACGGCGGGTCTTCAGGGTTAATACCGCAATGCTGGCTTCCACATCCTGCATTGTTAACGACCACATCAAGACGGCCGAATTGCTCCACGACAGCATGGATCATGTCTTTTACGGCATCTTCACTGGATACATCTGCCTTGAAGAATACAGCAACGCTGTCCTGATCCGTTAACTCTCTGACAACATCATTTGCGCGTTCTTCATTCCGCTCCACGATGGCGACTTTCGCCCCTTCACTTGCAAACCTGTGTGCGATACCACGACAAATCCCGAAATACCCGCCAGTCACCAATACAACCTTGTTTTGAAACCTCATGTTTTCCTCTTCGTTGAAAAATATTTTTTAGTATGATTTAAAAAAATCTTTAATCTTTATTTTTTTAATTTATGAATAACAGTTAAAATTCGTTTAAGTGCTTCTAAAAGGGTTTTCGTATCTATTGCATAACAAATCCTGAAAAAATCAATCATACCAAAAACACTCCCAGGGACTACAGTTACTTCAGCTGTTTCAAGAATATATTTACAGACGTCTATGTCATTTTGAAGAATTTTACCATCAGGTACCTTTCTCCCATAAAGACCATCACAGGAAGGAAAAACATAAAAAGAACCTTCGGGGTTAATACATGTTATACCATCAATTTTATTCAAAAAACTAACTGTTAAGTCTCTCCTTTTTATGTATGACTTTTTTTGTTCAGTAATGAATTCTCTCCCACCATTTAGTGCCGCTAAAGCAGCATATTGTGAAATAGTAGAAGGATGAAATGTAGATTGAGATTGCAATTTAGACATTGCATCAATTAGGTACTTAGGTCCTCCTGCATATCCTAATCTCCAACCAGTCATACAAAAATTTTTTGACATTCCATTACAAGTGAGAGTTCTCATTTTAATATTAATATCAATCTCAGCAATGGTATGAAATTTAGTTTTAGAGTAGATTAAATATTCATATATGTCGTCTGAAATGATTAAAATATTAGGATATTTAATCAGTACATCTGAAATTGATTTTAACTCTTCAAAATTATATACAGATCCAGAAGGATTTGTTGGGTTATTTAGTATTAGACATCGAGTTGAGCCATTGATTGCTAATTCAAGTGCCTTTGCAGTTAGTTTAAAATCATCAGTTAATGAGCAATTTACAATTTTTGGAATTCCTTCTGCGAAATCAACCATATCCTTGTATGAACCCCAATAAGGTGCTGGTAAAATTACTTCGTCTCCTGGGTTCAGGATTGACATTAGTGCATTAAAAATAATTTGTTTACAACCGTTGCCAACAGAAATTTCAGGAATTTCATATTCCAAGTTATTTTCATTTAAAAATTTTTTGCATATTGCTTTTTTTAATAAAGGCATGCCATCTACATTGGAATAACGGGTAAAGCCGTCCTTAATTGCTTTTATACCAGCTTCTTTAATATGATCTGGAGTTTCAAAATCAGGTTCACCTTGGCTTAAACTTATTACTTTTCTCCCTTCTAACAAAAGATTCCTTGCCAAATCTGAAATTTCGATTGTTTGTGAAGTTTGTATACGGCTTATCCTATCAGACAAATATAAATTCATGATTTTATTAAATAATGACTAAAATTATATTAATTTTTCAAACAATTAATTTTGATAAAATCTTCATCGAAGATTGAATTATTGTTTGATTTTTCAAGTAATGTAATTTCAAGTAATGTAATTAATGATAATTTGAATGGATGGCGTACCAAGATTCGTTCATAAGCGTGCTGACCTTGGCTAGCGGTATTTAGTAAGTTGTATTTTCCCTAGTTAACTTTCTTCATGTGCGACATCTTCTCTGCTGACGCTCAGTTAGGCACTTCTTAATGGGAACTCTTCTTTTATCTAGCCCAGTAGTAATCTAACTTAGTAAATCATCTTTAGATACACTCCATTCAGGGTCGCTATGCTTATCCCAATAAGTCTTATGTAGCTTCCTTGTTATTTCACCAGGAGAGCCCTGACCAATTAATATGCCATTTATTTTCGTTATTGGCATTATTCCTCCAGCAGTTGAAGTTGCAAAGACTTCATTGGAGTTTTTAAGCTTTTCTAATGATATTGGCCTTAGTTGAAATGGTAAATTTAACTCTTTAGCTAAATCTAAAACTGTTTGTCTAGTAATTCCTTCTAGCACACCTTTATTAGGGGAATTAAGACCTCTCTCGTCAACGCAGAAAATATTAAAACCAGGTCCTTCTGAAATATTATTTTCTTCATTAGTTAGAATCACTGTGTCATGACCATCATCGAAAGCTTCAAACATTCCACTTACTAAGTCTAGCCAATGATAATTTTTAATTCTAGAGTCAATAGAGTTTGGCGATATTCTCCTTCTATTACTCACTAAAACATCTAAACCTTTCTCAAATTCCTCAGGTTTTAGGATCCATCCGAATGGAACTGCAAATGCAATAAAGCGAGGCTCAGATTTCCTAGGATCTCTCTCAAAATTAGGAGACATTCCTCTAGTCTGAATCATCTCAACGTAAGCATTATCTAAACCAGAACGTTCGACGCAACCAGCAAGTATTTTTTTGAGGTTAATCCTACTAACTTTACAAGGCATTCTTAATTTTTCTGTTGAATGAAAAAATCGGTCAATGTGTTTATCTAAACGAAAAAAACGACCTTGCCAAACATGTACAACATCATAAGTTGCATCAGACCTTAAAAACCCCCAGTCTAGAACAGGTATTCGAGCTTCAGATAATTGAATGAACTCGCCATTCATCCAGGCAGCTCCTTTTGGGAAAATATCTTCTTTCATAGTAGTTTATTAGTTGTTCCTCTAATTCATTCAAAGAGTTGTTTTTATAAATTTCATAAATTATACAACTTATAATGATTTTTAATCCAAAATGATGCTTAAAACGCCCTCTAAGGCAATATTGGTTAATTAACCTTAAATGTTACTCTGATTGGCAGTTAGGAGCAATACAGATCGAATTAACTACGCTTACGCCACTAATCACGGAAGAGGATTATGCATTCTCTGCAAAGCAAGCAGTGGACGGATCAGTAATCATTGCAGGAGCTACAACACCGTCTTCATATGGCACAGAAAATATATTAATCGTCAAAATCAAATAAAAATAGTGTTGTGAAATTGGACCTGAACATATAAGCTTTTTTTGTCAACAGCTTAAAGCAAATGGACATAGACTGACAACCCTGCCTGTTTAACAGTTTATTCTCTGACAAAAACAAGATAACATTCTTTTTCACTAAAGATCAAAATGATCAAAAATATAAATAATTTTTGTACAATTCAGCATATATGAGTTCCAAAAACTCTAGCGAGAAGATTGTGTAATACGTTACAATTACAATACATCAAACTAATTTAACGGAGTTATATTGAAAATATTATATATCTTATTTTTACTGATCCTAATTGCAGGCTGCAAAAGACAAGATAAAGATTTGGTTCAAGCTACAAGTTCAGATGTTAGTAAAGCTCAAGCGTTCCGCATTTTAGAACAGGCCACTTATGGACCCACAGAAGATGAAATGAATGAGGTTCAATTTCTAGGTTTGACCCAATGGATTGAAAAACAACTAAATTCTAGTTCCGCTTACGATAGTTCAACAGATTCTCACCAATCGCATCTGCAGAAGTATAAAGCCATTGCAAAAATGTCTGAACCAAGTACATACGAATCAGATTCAGACTTTAATAATAATTTTCACGGTAGAACAAGCGATTACCAAACTGCAGCCTGGTTTGAGAATGCACTCCATGGTAAAGACCAGCTCCGACAACGAGTAGCATTGGCATTGAGTGAATTGATGGTAATATCAGGAAGTAAGCAAAGAACTCGATTTAGGGGAGATTCTTTGGCATCCTACTACGATATCTTGGCAAAGTATGCATTTGGGAATTTCAGAACTTTGATGGGAGAAGTTTCAAGAAGTCCAGGAATGGGAATATTTCTTTCTCATCAAGGAAATAAAAAATTCAATTCTTCTTCCAATACCCACCCTGATGAAAATTTTGCCAGAGAATTGATGCAGTTGTTTTCAATAGGGCTTTGGAAAATGAATCAGGATGGTTCAATGGTTAAGGATTCAAATGGGGATCCTATTGCTTCCTACACACAGAATGATGTTGAGGAACTTGCCAAAGTAATGACAGGTTATGACATCAAAGGTAACAGTAAATATGGAAAAACCAGTCGGGCAAACGGAGAAGAATGGTCTTCTCCCATGGAATTTAATTCAACTCATCATGAATATGCTTCAAAAACCTTTTTAGGTTCTACGATTGGTACAGAAGGATCATCAAACAGTGAACCATCAGACCTTGATCAAGCTCTAGAAATCATCTTTCAGCATCAAAATGTAGGCCCACATATGGGACGGCATTTAATCACAAGACTCGTTACTTCTAATCCTTCATCGGCTTATATCAGCAGAGTTGCAGGGATTTTCAATAATGATGGGACTGGGATTCGGGGAAATTTAAAAGAAGTTGTAAAAGCTGTTTTGCTGGACGGTGAAGCAAGAGAGACGGAATACAGCAATGATGGAAATTATGGGAAACCCAAAGAACCTTTATTGGCTTTGACCCAATTTCTTAGAGCTTTTGATGTAAAGCCACTGGATGGTTGGAAAAGCAGAACAAATGCAACAATGAATGGTGTTTATCAGTTTTTCTACCTAGAAAATATTATCGGACAATCGCCATTAAGATCTGAAACGGTATTTAATTTCTTTGCGCCCGATTTCGTTCCTGCAGATTCTCATTTCATTTCCAACAGTATGGTGGCACCTGAATTTCAAATTCAAAGTGATACTGTCTTAATCAAATTTCACAACCTTATCAGGTCCTCACTCAATACCAATGAAAAAAATGCAATCTTGGAAAATAATACAACCTTAAAGGATTTTGCTTCTGGTCGAAATCACTCAAAACAAAATTATTACATCAATATCGATAGTGAACTACAAATTTTTGAATATGCTTTGGACGGTGATACAAACGGAGATTTTAATAACATTAATGATTCAGAAAAGAAAAAGGCTGCAATTCAATCATTACTACAGCACCTCGATAAAAAACTTATGGGAGGAGAAATGCCTTCAGAATATTATACGGCCTTGACAACTCATTTAATGAATATGAATTGGGGGAAAAAGTTTAATGCAAAGGAAGCAAGAAATGTCATTTCTGATGCAATTCGCTTCATGGTTACATCGAGTTTTTTTATGATTCAAAAATAAACTATATGAAAAGACGAAATTTTTTGCAGCAGTCCGGTCTGGCGGGTCTATCGATGATGGGTATGCCACAGTTAGGATTGAAAGCAGCTGCTCCAAGTTTTTCAGGCTATAAAGCATTGGTATGTATCTTCTTGAATGGAGGAAATGATGCCTGGAATTCATTTGTTCCTGCTTCAGGTTCTGGGAATTCTCAATGGACAGTTTATAACAATGGAAGGGGGGATCTCTCGGTCGCCGACAGCGATAAAACACTTCCAAGTATAGGAACCTTAAATCAAGGTTCAGGTAATCCGTACTACGATTCAGGGAGTGATTCGGCTGCCTACCTGGGAGGTTCTTATCCCCTGACATCGATTTCGGAAGTGAAGGTTAATGCAATGATGCCTGAATTGGCGAGGTTGCTAGAGGATGGGAAAGCTTCTTTGGTTGGAAATATTGGAACTCTTGTTGAGCCACTCAGTGGGAAGACTGATTTTCAGAATGCCGCTAAGAAAAAACCATCTTTTTTATTTGCACACAACCACCAAAGACGCATCATTTATACTGGTAAAGCAGACGATCTTAACACGACAGGATGGGCTGGAAGATTGGCCGATCTCTGGTCTGGGATCAACAATGATAGTGTGATGGGGCTTAATGTTTCTTTCAATGGTCAAGTCCGTCTGATGACCGGAATTAATAGTAAGCCTATACTGTTCAGTCCGGATCAAACCACTACTTATTGGGACATGAAAAAAGATTCCGACAATGCTGTCTATTCCAGCCGTCGAGATCTTTTTTCAACACTTTATGGAAATAATCCGGGAAGCGACCCATTTAGAAAAGTATACAACCAGATGCTCAAGGGATCTCTCGATTTAGATGATCTATTACAAACCTATTGGAATTCAAATCATAAAAAAACTTTCAGTTCAACTGCTTCTTACGGGGAAAGTCTATTTTCAATTCCAACAAAAGCTAAAACAGGTATGGAGGAGGAATTGAATGGTGACCTGATCGAAAAGTTAGAAGCTGTTGCACAATTGATCCACCTGGGATCATCCAGTTCCAAAATGAATTTCAACCGTCAAATATTTTTCGTCAATTTTGGAAGTTTCGATACTCATGGAAATCAGCCCGAGGAACATCCTGTTCTTCTTCGAGAATTAAGTCTTGCACTGTGGAAATTCCAAAAAGCATTGGAAGAAATGGGTGTGGATGACAAAGTGGCGACCTTTACATCATCAGATTTTGGAAGAACCATTGGGAATAATGGAGATGGGACGGACCACGCCTGGAGTACCATTAATTTGGTCATGAGTAAAAGCAGTGGAACGACTTTCAATGGTGGAAAGTTTTATGGGGATTTACCGAATTTTACTATGGGGGGAGATGATGACGTCAAAAATGGAGGGAAAGGTCGTTTTGTGCCTAAATTATCTGTGGATCAGATGAACGCTACGCTATGCAGTTGGTTCGATGTTCCTGATGCTGATATGACAAACTTGTTTCCTAATCTTAGTAATTTTAAGTCAGGATCTGGAATAGATACTGCCTATATCAATCAGTTATTCACATAATAACGAATTAATCTAAATATCATTAGTTTTAAGAAATGGACTAATTTTTACACATAATTTTCATATTCATTTTTAGTCTCATTGTCGACCCCACCCCCCCCCTTCATTGATTCTTTAAGGCCAGGCATCTGCTCAGTCAGTATCAGTAGTTGCAAAGCAAGGTGAGGGAGCGTTTTAAGCATATTTTGGTATTTGATACAATGAGCCCCTCACTTTGGATTATATGGGTAGTTGAATGTTTTCACTCTTTACTTTAATTGATGAATACACTTAAAGTGTATTTATTGGATTGGAATGCAGTTTTTCATATTCTTCCGGTGCTAGAAACCCTCCAGATTGTCGCTTCCAAAGGTCGGAATAGATCAGGGAATTATTGACCAATTTCTCATGAGTTCCAGATTCAACCACATTCCCTTTTTCGATAACTACAAGACGATCCAACTGTGCAATAGTGGAAAGTCGGTGGGCAATTGCAATCACTGTTTTTCCTTCCATCAATTTGAACAAATTTTCCTGAATCACGGCTTCTATTTCTGAATCCAGAGCTGATGTGGCTTCATCAAGAATTAGGATAGGGGCATCCTTAAGGAACATTCTTGCAATAGCAATGCGTTGTCGTTGGCCTCCAGAAAGGTTAACGCCGCGTTCACCTACATGTGCCTCCATACCACGACGCCCTTGAGAATCTTCCTGTTCCAGAATGAATTCCCAAGCATTGGCTTTTTTAGCAGCCTCAAACACCTTTTCTTTACTCGTCTCAGGAGAAGAATATGCGATATTGTCGTAAATTGATCGGTGGAGCAATGATGTGTCCTGAGTTACAACACCAATGTTAGATCGCAAACTTTCCTGAAGGACGCTTGAGATGTCCTGTCCGTCAATGAGGATTCGGCCAGATTCTAGGTCATAAAAACGTAGTATCAAATTCAGGAGTGTACTCTTGCCAGAGCCAGATCGTCCGACTATTCCAACTTTTTCCCCACCAACAATACTCAAGGTAAAGTTGTCTATAATTCCATCAGTACGACCGTAATGGAAACTGATGTTTTCGAACTCTACTCGACCCTCTTCAACTATAATTTCTCTAGCGTCAGAGAGGTTAACCACTTCTTGTGGTTTGGCCATCATTTTCATGCCATCTTGCACAACACCTATATTTTCAAACAAACTTGAAACTTCCCACATAATCCATTGAGACATGCCATTAATACGTAAACACATGGCAATTGCTACGGCAATCGAACCAACTGAAACAGAAGAATAAATCCAAAGCCAGATTGCAAGTCCAGATATACCAAATACTAGTAAAACATTATTGAAGTAAACAAAAAAATGGAATAATGTTACAAGGCGCATCTGTCTATGAACTGTTCCTAGAAAAGAATCCATTCCTTCTTTGGCATAAATTTCTTCTCTAAGTGCATGGGAAAACAGTTTTACAGTGGAAATGTTGGTGTAACTATCTACCACTCGTCCTGTCATTAAAGATCGTGAATCAGCCTGTTCCATGGATATAACTTTCAGTTTTGGAACAAAGAAAATTATCAAAGAAACGTAGACTAACATCCACAAGAGAAGAGGAAGTATCATACGCAATTCTGAATTTGCAATTAGAACCATCATGGACAGGAAATAGACAGTGACGTATACGAAGACATCAAGCATTTTCATCACACTTTCTCGAATGGCCAATGATGTCTGCATCACCTTGGTAGCCACTCTTCCAGCAAACTCATTTGTAAAGAAACTCATGCTCTGAAAAAGAAGATATCGATGCA
>Ga0315339_1003467_pt1 | contig 11056 bp, 13 predicted proteins | sample ASW17metaG_FD_204514 | JGI IMG/M metagenome (GOLD analysis project Ga0315339, IMG submission 204514) | Ammonia-oxidizing marine archaeal communities from Pacific Ocean, United States - ASW #17 | ecosystem: Environmental > Aquatic > Marine > Oceanic | place: USA: California | collected 2016-12-05
CGAGGCCCAGGTGAACGTCACGCCGCTGATCGTGGTTCCTCCCGAGTCCTTGGCCACTGCGCTGAGTGCATGCGTCGCCCCGATCGTCGTGAGCGTCACTGGACCCGCGGGTGTGACCTCGATGCTCGAGACCGCCTGCGCGACGGTAAGCGCGACCGCGTTACTCGTCACCCCGCTCGCCGATGCCGTGATGTTCGCGCTGCCGTCGGTCACTGCGGTCACCGCGCCGTCGCCAGCGACCGTCGCCACGCCCGTCGCGTCCGAGGCCCAGGTGAACGTCACGCCGCTGATCGTGGTTCCTCCCGAGTCCTTGGCCACTGCGCTGAGTGCATGCGTCGCCCCGATCGTCGTGAGCGTCACTGGACCCGCGGGTGTGACCTCGATGCTCACCGCTTCCTGGCTGACCACGAGTTCGGCAGAATCGAGGACCTGCGCGTCCCCCCCTGCGGCTGCGATCACCCAGGTGTCTCCGTTGGCCAACGCCCGGAACACACCCTCCCCCAAGTCCTCGGCCACGTCCGCGTCCCGCGCGGACCAGGTCACGGCTTGGCCCGAGATATCCTCTCCCCTCGGATCCAGAACCCGCGCCGTGTACGTCGCGATGTCCCCGAGGCTCGCCAACGCCACCCGCACGGGCTCAATCTCCACGCTCGCCACGCGCTGAACCACGATGACAGTCACGGTGTCGGCCTGGGGGCCAGCCTCGGCGATTATGTCCATACTTCCGGGAAGGAGTGCCGAAAGGAGTCCTGCCGCACTGACCGTGGCAACCCGCTGGTCGGACGACCTCCAGAAGACCTGTGGCGTGCCCGACCCTCCTTCCACTGTCACCGTGAGACCAAGCGTATCACCCTCGGTCAGGGTGGGGACCGGGCGGTCGATTCGGACCGATGTCACAGAAAGGTTATCCAGGCCGCCTGAGTACAGGGGGGTCTCCGGTGCCTGCGTCTCCTCACCGGGACGCACCATCAGCACACCCGTGCGGCCAGACCACCTCACCTCCTCGACGACGCCTGATACATGGATCAACTCGATGTCGACGCGCACTGAGAGCTGGTGCGATCCGCTGAGGTCGATATCGACCGTGATTCCCCACTCAGTCTGGTTGGGATCCACGTCCTCCGTGACGGTGGTCAGGACCGCGTTGGTCTGGACGTTCCAAACGGTGAGCCGAATGCGGTTGACCTGGAGGGGCTCGTCTGCCCTGGCGGAACGGATCGAAGGGCTGAGGACGATGAGAGCGGATTGCGGCAGAATCACGGCGGACGGCAGCGACTCATCCACGCAGGAAGCCACGTAGAAGGCGGCAACAACACCCAGGGTCAGGCGAAGTAGACGAACAGCCGAACTTATAATATTCGCTACTCCCTCACGCACCGTAAACGATCAGCTGCAGGCACTCAGAGTCGAATCTCCCGCTGTTGAACGCCACGAAGTTTTCCAAAATCTACGCTGCGCAAGACAACCACACAAACTGAGCTTTTCCTCGTAGGTGCTTCTCTTATCTGGACAACGTTCCATTGAGACATGGCCGCACGGGAGTTCTCTCTCGACCTTCACGCATGGGACTCATCCATCGGAACACCAATCCGTTGGTGAGCTGGCCATCAATCTGGACGCCAGTTTCCTGTTCGGGAGTGGGAGGCATAGTAAGTGGACGTAGGAATCCGGCGTCGCACGCTAGCCGCAGTACAACCGTGAGGAGAACGTACCGGACCACGCGATCGCGCTGAGAAGCCTGCGCTACACAGGTCCGAGGGGCAAGCAAGTCGAGTTCAGATCTTCACACCTCAGACGGGCCACTGGCGGTGAGCCGCGACAACAGACTTTTGCTAGGGGGCAGCGTTCCCCGTACTGACTCCCTGCAGGAGGCTTTGCGAAGGATGATTTCTATGGTCGTTAACGGTGGCTCACGGATGTCTGGGCTTTCCGAATCAGGGAGAAAATCCGGATCGAAGACTCCTGGCTCTGAGGCTGCATAAGCATTGCCTCGGATACCGCGATTGAGCGTGTATTCGCATTCATACGCGCCGGCCGGCCATCGCTGGAGCAGTCTGTGTCCTGGAGAGCCCGGCCGGAACGGGACCGGCCCCTGGATGGACCCGTTCCGGATAACGGACATTCGTTAGGCTAAAAGAGTTCAGATCCCTACCTCCTAAGGATTCAGGAAGAAATGACAGGGACCGATTCCGTGACGCTCGCCAGGATCTACGACGAGGTGACAACGGACGACCTAGGAGAGGCTATGGGGTTCCCGTTTTCGCCAACGCGGCCTACGGAAAGCGGTGCCAACGGCGAGCACGAACGGCGAGTCGGCGGCACCAAAAGCTAGAACGCACGAAGCCCCACCCGGCTAAAAACCACGCGGGGCAAAGGGTTCCTTCAGTGGGCCTGGGAATATTTGGCCTGCGCGCTCGCCTAACAGGCGCTTCGCGAGAGAACCTACTCGGCGCTCGGTCCCCTCCGGCGCTGACCACGCCTCCGAGTGAACTTCCCGCTTCAGCTTGGTGAAAGTGAGGTCGGAAGCATTCAGGCAAAGAAAAACCCGCCCGGCTGTGAAGCCGAGCGGGTTTCAAGTGGGCCTGGGAAGATTTGAACGTCCGACCTCACGCTTATCAGGCGTGGGTCATAAGGGCCTGATGTGGACGTCCTGCGCACGAAACAAGCGATAACCCAAGAGGGCTCGCGCAACCTGCACACCTCTGTTGCTCAATGATGGTCAGGATGTCCGGTCGCAATTGACAGCACAATTGACAGCAGAAAGGGGGTGTGACTCGGCGTGTTGCACGATGCCGGACTCTGCCGGACATCAACAGCGGGAAAACGGCATCGAAAAGCGGAAGTAACAGCGGGAAAGCACGCCACGACTGTCCTCAGTTTCTTAACACGAACGTAGGCTCGTCTAGATCGTTCCGACCAAAATGCGGTAAGAGAACCACGCCGACACTGCCCGACCGTTCTGCTGTGCAGGGCGAAACAGCCACTCTGTAACCTGACGAAGCAGCCGTAGATTAAATTCCTCATTACTGGTGGGAGGCTCCAGTCGCGTTAAATCGGGGACGACTCGTCCCCCCTCGTCAATGAACGTCCAAATCGTCACTTCCGTTCCACGAAGCTCCCGGTCGAACGGATCGGCTCACCGAATCGACGTCGGGGGAGTTTATCACCAGTCATGGACAGACGCCTCAGGGGCAGACGCCGAGATTACGTCGAGCTCGTGAGGATTCTCGACCAGGGAGAGCTACTGAACTCATCGTTCGGTAACACCTACGAGCTCACCCGGCCGGTAATGCCGGGCGCGGACCTCTGCACCCCGGAAGCCGACTCGCTCTGCGTTTCATCTCAGGGACGTAGAACCCCCTTGTCGATTTGTATGGACGGGCGGGCCATCTCGAGCGCCAGGCCCGAGTTGGAGGTCCTCGATCCGCGCGGCCTCTTTCTGGTGGAGGCGTTTTCGCGGGTCGGTTGGATAGACATGTACTCGCGCGGCTACGTGGCGTGGCTCATCGAGACCGGGCAGCGGCTCCCCCCGTTTTCCTTCGGGTGCGGTGGGATGGCGCGAGGTTCAGCTCGGACTGGGGTTGTTGCTCGGTATTCCTTGGGAGCGGCTGTTGCTCCGGGAGGTGATGGCAGTCACCATGGTCAAGACGGTGAATGTGCCCGTGACCATCGCGTTCACTATGATCACCGCGGCGATCATGGACGTGCTCGCGTGCACGCCACCGACCCTGCGGGGCCTGCGGATTCAGTCGACAGAAGCGCTGCGCGACCACTAGCAGCTACCTCGCCTGAAGCACCACTCTCACTTCATTCTGAACAGATAACTCAGCTTCACGAAGAATCCGTCGTCGAGGCGCTCCAGCCTGCTGAAGCGAAATGAAGTCGGTTCGGTGAGCGTGCTTCCGTACCCCGCGAAAACCACAGTTCCGGGACTCGGTTCATAAGAGAAGAGGTCCACCCTCGGCACCACGACCTCCAACTCTACTCGCCGGCCGCTGTATTCGTTCGTCGACGCGGGAACGCCCGTCTGCGGTGGAGCTCCCGCGGAAGAGGCGAGTTGGAGCAGGGCAAGCACTTAGGCCTGCTCCTTCGACAGCTTGACAAGGCGGTGGCGGTGAGGGCCGTCATAGGGGTGGTAAAAGGGAGGCCTGGGCGAGTAATACTTTTGCATCCAAGGGCACAATCCATCTACTAGAACCTCGTCATCGTCACACCACCCATAGTCGGCGAACCGAGAAACAGTGCCATCCGGGAGGGTCTTTTTTTCTCGGTTGGCGCAGTAAAAGAAGGTAGAATCGTTCCGTGAACGCCGCATTCCCGAGAAGTAGCTGCGGGTGATTTCTGGGTCCATTTCCTGCATGGCCGCGATGTTAATTGCGAGCCCAATCCCACGGTGACTTATCAATTCGGCATTGTCGGCCCGGACCAGAACGACCCGGCACTCGTCTTGATCTAGAGCGTTCTGGTAGTCCTCCGGGGTCTCCGCCAATACCAATCCCTCATCGGGCAAAGACTTGCGGATATAAAATGCGTCTGCAAGCAAGTTCTGCCTGAGATTCACTAGGACGATCTTGGTGGTGAGATGTTTGTGGCTGAGAGCCAGGCACCCCATAAGCCCGAACCCATCCCCAATGATGACGGTTGGCTCAGTTAGGGCAGCCATCTCCAATTCGTGGTCAATGAACGCGAGAGCCACGACCTGACGAAGGGTTCCGACGCGCAGCTGATTTCCACGATTCTTGTGGATCTTTCGCGCCGCCCCGAGCAGTGAACGGAAGGCTGGATAGCGCGAACCCATTCTATGATAGGGCAGCTGAAAGAGCCTGTGTGCCAGTTCGTGAACTAGCGATTGTGATGGAGCTCCCTCGCCTTCAGGGAGTCCGCGTCCTCGAAAGGTCTGCGATGAATGTGAGTACTCGTATCCCTCAAGCATCTTCACCCAGTGGGAAGACGTCGAGGCCTCAAGCTCCCCGAGTCCTTCTTCGAGGGCTTTCATTGCGGCTTCATTCGAGACGAGCATTGGTTGTCCAGGGATGGAGTCGAATCGCTGCTACGCTTCCTACTATAAGTGGAACGCAGGCTAGAGTGGGGCAAACCGAGCCCAGAAGGCGCACGCCGGGTACACGGGGGCAAGGACAGCGTCAGATGTCCTCCCCGGCGAGAGGAAGTCCACCCGGAGTTCGTGGAGCAAGTATCCTGCGTGAACGTGGCCACAGTTCCCAAAAACTTCCTCGGCGAGCCTTGGGTGTCCGTCACCCCCCGCCACTGCTCGGGCCGGGCATGGGACCCACGGGTGGGGGGCCTCCCCGCCTTCGTCCCAGCCTAACATAATGACCCTTACACGGAGTCCGTGATGCCGCGTTCATGGCTTAGGTTAGCCGTTCTTATGGTTATGCAGGATTATTGGCGCTTTCGCTGCGAATACCTATGCCCTGTTGATGAATGAACACGCCAACGGAAGTGTTCCGCGTGCGCGATGGGTGTGCCACGTGGGCATCGGCGCCGGCAACGAAGCGCACCGGCTTCGGCCGTCCATGAGCGCTGGGCAATGGACTTCGTACATGACATGCTCTCGAACGGACGCTCGGTGCGCGTGCTCACCGTTCTGGATGTTTACAGCAGGCAGTGCGTGGCGCTCCATGCCGGTGTGGGGTTCAGGGGTAACGACGTGGCCCAAGTACTGAACGAAGCGGCTGCCCGGCTCGGTCGCTTGCCCAAGGTCATCTCCGTGGACAACGGAACCGAGTTCACATCCCGGGCCCTCGATCACTGGGCCTACTGGAATCAGGTCAAGCTCGACTTTAGCCGGCCCGGCAAGCCGACCGATAACCCCTTCATCGAGGCGTTCAACCGGAGCCTCCGACGTGAGTGCCTCTCACAACACTGGTTTATCGACCTGGACGACGCCCAGCGGACGCTTCAGACTTGGAAAGACGAGTACAACAACGTCAGACCACACAGTAGCTTGCAGGACCGGACTCCGGTCCTATTCGCGGACGGTGGCCACTTCATTCCAGGCCCAACTCGGCTCGGCTTTTCACCCTAGAGGCGGATGAGGATTGGGGTGCGGGGCACATTGAGATGTTCTGCATTCGCAGTAGGCGCCACAGTCATCTCGTTTGGCATCAGTCCCGAGGCCTTTGAGCAGGCTTCACGGAGCGGCTCCTAGCTGTCCACAATACCGTGGGAATTCCAGACCTTCTCTGAAGTGTCCGCGCTAGCGGGGTAGAACCCGATGGGCCGCCGTAGCCCGCGATTCCGTGGCGAGCGGCCCAATTGGGTGGTAGGTGTGGGTTGGCGTACGGTGCGCCTGACGAGGCTTCGCCTTCTGCGGAGCGTGCGCTTGCGTCTAGTTTGTTGGGCAGCGACTTGGCGTTCGACGGTCCTTGAAAAAAATAGAACACAGCGAAGGGGCCATCTCGCTTCTGCCACCTCGGCGTCCACAATAGGAATTCTCCGAGACGGCGAATCGGGAGGTCGCCGCGTAGGAGCGTTGGTGGACTAATTTGGGTCGCCCGTCAGAACATGGGGTAAAGGTCTGACGGAACATCTGAAATTTGCTTGGACATTTGGAGGTTCCGTGGCCGTGTCCAGGCCATACCACGCACCACCGCAAAAATAATCCAACGAATCATAAACCTAGTCGCTCTTTAAGGAGTGCCGCCGCCAGCCGGTATCCTTCGTCGGTCAAGTGCACTCGATCAACAAAGAGCCACGTCTCGGCTGCGAACGCCTCCTCCTTGTTCAGATCCATAAACGGAATGCTGAGCGACGAACAGATCTCTTGGACATTCTGGCAATAGCTGTCCTTGTGACCTAAGAGGTAGGCCGCAATGTGTTTCCACTGGTGATCCAGGCTGTCGAGAGCTTCGAACAGGTCAGCTTCTTCGTCGGAGAGCGCCTTGTCTATCCAAGTTGCCACCGGTTGAAGGACGAAAGAGACCTCGAACCCGCCACCCCTGCCAAGGTCCCGCAAGACCCGAAGGTCGCGCTCGAAGCAAGCCATGATGTGTCGGTACTGAAGAGAGAGATCCCGAATCGGGTTTTTGGGAGCTAACCGGCGTTGTGCCGCCCTCCCGAGAGCTCCCAGTAAATCTGTAAAAGCAGTTCTTACGCCGGATGGCCCGACGCCAATGGCCCCCGCTTCTTGGGAAAAGAACGAGTTGAACACAGGTGACGTGTCGGCACGCAAATATGCGAGTGTCAAGTTGTTTACACCTGAAAGCACCACAAGGTGGTCTAATTCTTGTGGCAGGTACAACGCAAAGAGAAATGCCTCCTGGGTGGAGTTGAAAGCACGCCCACCAAAATTTGCCCAGGTAGTGTGGCTGGTTCGATTCAGGACGCTCGAGATGCTGTGTTGGTCCCCGGTGGCACCGACTCCAAATGCGGTGCTCGCACCCAGAATAACTCCTGTTGATGCACTGTCCACCTTAAGGAAGGACTCCAACTCTACACGGGCCCGGCCATCCGACCTAATCGTCGTTCGAAACCCCTGACCGTCAGTCGTAACAACGGGCGAAACAAAGTCTGGCTCGTGAAACCCCATCACAAATGGCAGATGTAGTCGTTGCCCGCCAAGCGCCTCGTAGTGCCTCATCTGGGGGGTCAGTGATTCTCGCAAAGCCAAGGCGGATCCAGTCCGGCGTCCATCTACGGATCGTACTGCCACGCTAGTGATCCCTTTCGAACTGGGTTACGTCCGGTACGCGCGTCCCCCGGTCAACCCAATACGATCTCCGATCATCAGGCTTGAGGCGGATCTCGTTCAGTCGAAAGACCCTCGCGATCAGACCGAGGGGTGTGAGGAAACAAAAAAATAGTATCGCATTGATGAATCTCATCGTCCGGTTTCCACGGTCAGTCAAGCTCGAATTCGGAGCGCCAGTCGCCATCTTCAGCAAAATCAGGCTGCTCATTCTTGCTCAGGATGTAATTCCCGAGGACCAGATAGTCCATCTCCGTGCGCATGAAGCATCGGTAGGCATCGAGGGGCGAACAGACCAACGGCTCCCCACGCACATTGAACGATGTGTTTACTACCATCGGGCAACCGGTCCTTTCCTCGAAGGCACGGATTAGTTGGTAGTACCGTGGATTGGTATCCTCACTGACGCTCTGCACCCGCGCGCTGTAGTCGATATGGGTGATCGCGGGTACCAACGAGCGCGCCACGTGAAGCTTCTCAACGCCGAACCGCTCCCTATCCACACCCTCTACCGGAACCCTCCTCTTCGGCGAGACGGGAGCGACCAACAACATGTACGGGCTGGGACGGTCGAGATCGAACCATTCGGCGACGTGTTCCTCAAGTACAGAAGGCGCAAAGGGGCGGAAGCTCTCACGATACTTGATCTTGAGGTTCATGACAGATTGCATCTTGGGTGAACGCGCATCCCCCAAGATGCTTCTCGCTCCGAGGGCTCTCGGTCCGTACTCCATGCGACCCTGGAACCATCCCACTACGGCCTCGCTCACAAGCAAGTCGGCTACCTCACCGGGCAGTTCTTCGTCGTTGACGGCCCGGTACGGATATCCTCCGGCAGCCAAAAACTCTCGGACCTCCTGACCACTGAACTCCGGCCCCAAGTAAGTTCCACCCATCGAGTCGCCGCGTCCGCTTACCTTGCGAGGCTGTCCGTGGTATTGATGCCACACCCCCAGCGCTGCACCGAGGGCACCGCCAGCATCCCCAGCAGCCGGCTGGATCCAGATGTCTTTGAAGATCTCCTCACGTAGCAGAACGCCGTTGGCGACGCAGTTCAACGCAACACCCCCGGCTAGGCACAAGTAGTCCATCTCAGTCACGCCTCTCACGTGCCTCGCCATCTTCAGGACGATTTCCTCAACCACGCTCTGCACAGACGCTGCGAGGTCCATGTCACGTTGGGTCAGGTCCGACTCGGGAGTTCGTGGGGGCCCGCCGAACACATCGTGGAACCGCTCACTCGTCATTGTAGAACCGACGGCAAAGTCGAAATACTGCATGTCAAACGAGAATGACCCGTCATCGCGCAAATCGAGGACATGTTCGAGAATGAGGTCCCTGTACAATGGCGTCCCATAGGGCGCGAGTCCCATCACTTTGTACTCGCCGGAATTCACTTTGAAACCCGTGTAATAGGTGAAAGCCGAGTACAATAGCCCAAGGGAATGGGGGAAGTGGAGGTCGGCAAGGATCTCAACGTCGTTCCCCCGTCCGACACCGTAACTTGCCGTAGACCACTCTCCCACTCCGTCCAAAGTGAGGAATGCCGCATCCTGGAAGGGGGATGGATAGAAGGCGGACATCGCATGCGACTGGTGGTGCTCCGCGTAGAGAACCGAACCCCGAAAGTCGAGAGACTGTTGGACCATGTCCTCGACCCAGAGCTTTCCGCCCCACCAAAGTGGGAGCGCCTCAGCAAACGATGACCAGCCTCTTGGTGCATACGCCATATAGGTCTTCATCAGCCGCTCGAACTTGAGTCGCGGCTTGTCGTGGAAGACTACGTGCGTGAGGTCGCGGGACTGGATCCCACCTTCCTGTAGGCAGTAATTGATCGCACCTCCAGGCCACCTAGGGTCGTGCTTCTTTCGACTGAACCTCTCCTCTTGGGCGGCTGCAATAATCCGGCCGTCCTCGATGAGACATGCTGCACTGTCGTGGTAGAGAGCCGATATACCGAGGATATGCATAGCGTATCTGAGAAGTAGTCGAAACGTGCAAGAATAGTAGGCGGTCGATCCCTCACTGATGCCTGACACCGTCCCATTGACTCGGGAAGTGGATGCGGCTGTAGCGATCGAAGAGTTGGTCCGTGCCCCATCCGGTCGCAGTGAATGAGCCGGTCGATCGCCCGAACCTGTACTGGTCAGCAAGAAGGGAAGAGACCGAACCTAAAAGTTGAACCGATGAGTCGTCAACTGCCTCGGTACATCACTCAACGCGTACGAGGGTTTCGCCCTTGTGCTGGGACACGGGGGGGACCAACGGCCATGGGAGACCCCCATAAGTGTTGATACGGTCGGGCGCTCGATCAAGATCGCTGAGTACTTCCGTGCCCATATGGTGCGACTGTTTGTTCAGCGTCCAAACGTGCGTCAGATCCTGGTCCTGGAATGGCTCCGCAAGAAAAATGCTCCTGACTTCGTCCCCCAAAACCTCTTCCGTTCGGTGCGCAGACAGTTCGATGAATCCGTGGAGACGCTGAACGAGACGCTGACGGAACTTGAGCAAATGGGGTGGATCAAGAAGTACTCGATCAGTACGGGCGGCAGGGAGACGGGGCATCACACCACTGACCACGCCAGCCTTGGACGTGTTGCGTACCCTGCCCCGGGGTGTCGGAACAGTGCCGATCTTCGCGGGGAGGGACGGCGCGTGCAGATCGCGCCACACGTGTCAGACGTGGCTCAGGCGAGCGAAGGCCGATTGGGTGGCGAAGGTGCCGGAGGCAGAACGAGAGGGGCTCAGTGAGCGTCTCAGGGGCGTCGGGTTCCACGCTGAGAAACGGATCTGGTGTTGAGGGACCCACTGTTCCGGCGGCTATCGCCAGGAGTACAGGAGGCAATCAGTGGGACGCGATATGGTACGCTCCGAGATGTGTACGACGAGATTGGACCGGAGGACATCCGCGCAGAATTGAGGGCGGCATCCGGTGGTTCCTGACAGCAGTAATTGACAGCAGAGGTGATCGTGAACAGGAAACAGGAAACCCCCACCGCACCGAAGTGCAACGGGGGCACCGTGTTGTCAAAGTGGGCCTGGGAAGATTTGACCTGCGCTCCTCTCCGGCGCTGACCGCGCCTCCGAGTGAACTTCCGGCTTCAGCTTGGTGCCCGTCGTGAGGTCGGCAGTTCAAATTCTAGACCGTACTGACGAAGAAAGCCCGCCAGGTCAGAACGACCAAGCGGGCTTTCAAAGTGGGCCTGGGAAGATTTGAACTTCCGACCTCACGCTTATCAGGCGTGCGCTCTAACCAACTGAGCTACAGGCCCCTTTGGGGCTCCCCAGCGCACACCAACTGGGAGCCGGAAAAGCTAAACGAGCCCCACCCGCGGTTCAACCGCATGG
>Ga0315339_1003468_pt1 | contig 11055 bp, 10 predicted proteins | sample ASW17metaG_FD_204514 | JGI IMG/M metagenome (GOLD analysis project Ga0315339, IMG submission 204514) | Ammonia-oxidizing marine archaeal communities from Pacific Ocean, United States - ASW #17 | ecosystem: Environmental > Aquatic > Marine > Oceanic | place: USA: California | collected 2016-12-05
CTCGGCGAACATGCGGGGGTGTCCTGGGGTTCCACTGCGCTGCATATTGCTTCGGTCGGATTCCTGCCTTGAGGGCACCGACGACATCGCCTTGAGGGAGCGCCCACCCATGACACCATGACCCTGCGTCCCTGGTGGCCCTCATCGCTCGTCGTCGTGCTGTTGACGTGCGGAATCGCGCTCCCACGGCCTGCCGCCGCGCAGTCGGCGGGCACCCTGTCGGGTCGCGTCGTCGACAGCCGAACGGGGCAACCGATCCCCGACGTCGAGGTAGCCGTTCCCTCGATCGGCGTTCGGGAACTGACCGACAGAGAAGGATTTTTCGTTCTTCTGGGGATACCCGCGGGTGGTCAAGACCTGGTGTTCGACCACCTCGCCTATGGTCGACACACACGTCAGGTGTCTGTGGAAGCGGATGACGAACTCGTGCTGGAAGCGCGGCTCTCTCAGAGAGCTATCGAGCTCGGGCCCCTCGTGGTGGAAGCCCTCTCGGAACTGGAGCGTCGCCGGGTCACGTCGGGCTTCGCCATGAACGAGGTACTTCGTGAGGAGGTCGAGTTGGCCCAGCGGAAGGGGCAGACTCTATCCGAGCTGCTTCGGGATCGGCTTCCCGGCGCCTTGGTCCGACCCGGACAGGCGGGCTCTGCCTGCCTCGAGAGTCGGGGCTTTCGGAGCGGTGGGGGGAGCTGTCGGGGCGTTACGGTGATTCTGGATGGCGTGCAGATTGCCGCCCCGGGCTTTCTGTACGCGACCATGCCCTTGGACCAGATCGAGCGCATAGAATTGCTGTCCGTAGGGGAGGCCGGCGCGCGGTACGGAAGTGCCGGCGGCAGGGGTGTGTTGATAATCGAGACCCGCCAAGGTCCTAGGTCCGTAGCTCCTACTTCCCAGAGGCAGAAGATCTCCGGCCTCGATTGGTCAGCAGAAACAGAACCGTACAAGTGGGGGCGGGTGTTCGCTAGCTCGTGGGTGGCTACCACGATAGGAATTGGGACCAGCCTCCTCGTCGCCAGGCAGTGCCTTAGCGTGACCAGAGCAGGATCCCTTGGACTTCGCACGCGGTGTAACGGGGGTGTGACCGCGGGCCTCGGGTTCTTGAGCCTCTCGTTACCTACCGCGGGAGGGACCTTCGCGGCGCAATGGGCAGGGAGGACCGATCGCTCGGAGGGTCAACTCACCGTGTCGGCCGTTGCCGCGACGCTCATCGTAACTTCCGGCTATCTCCTCCTGATTCACGGTGGCGACTTGAGTGAGACTGCCGGCGTGATCGTACTTTCCATAGGTGTGCCAGCGGTTACGACTCTCGCCGACCGCGCCTTTCGATTCTTGCGATGAGGTGATCACGAGATGAAGACCCCGCGACGCCGGGAGCATTCACGGAGGGCGATCGAGGTGTACTGGAGGGCGTCAGCGACAGCCCTGACCCTCTGTCTTTCCGGTTGCTTCAGCTACGTCCCCACCGTATTAGAGACGACCCCGGTCGGTGAAGAGGTCCGCCTCCTCGTCACACGGCAGGGCGGCTTCGAGCTTTCCGAAGTCACCACCATCGATGCCTCGGTTCCGCTCGTTCGGGGTCGACTTGTGGGTCGGGAGGGGGCTGAACTCCTGCTGAACGTACCGGTCGCCCAACGGCGCGACGGTTTTCACACGGTCCAGCTCAACCAGACCATACGTGTGCCGGTGGAGGAGATCCTTGGCATTGAGCGACGAAAGTTCGACGGGCTCAATACAGGACTGCTCGCTGGAGGTGCGGTTGCCCTAGGCGTGGGAGTCCTCACGATGATCATGGAAGCCTTCGGCAACACCGGCCTCGATACCTCCCCCGACCCTCCGGAGTTCAGGGGCAGCTTCTTCTCGATCCCGATCGGCCGGTGAGGTGACGGTTCGGCCTCCACGTCCCCGGAACCGCCGCCGCGAGCAGAGATTGCCTGACGCGTGGGGGCGCACATATAGTGGCGCTGGTGCGTTGACGATATGTAGCTTAGTGTCGCTCTGTATCGGTCGGATTGGAGCGTAGCGACATCTCACCATAGCACTGATGTTCGGCCGCATTCGAAGAGCGTTTCCCAAGCCGTGGAGTGACTGCATGACCCTACGTGAAACAGACGCCGGAGTGCCGTTGAGGCGAAGCTTCAACAAGAAGCACCGGGTCACGATGTCAGGTTGTTTGATACTCATGGCCATGTTCAGCTTCTCAGCTGGGACGGCCGAAGCCCAAACCGGCCAGATCGTTGGTCAGGTCACCGATGCGAATTCGGGGGCGCCACTAGGTGCGGTGCAGGTCTACCTCCCCGATACCAACATCGGCGTTCTGAGTCGTGGCGATGGTCGGTTCATCATCCTGAACGTGCCCGTGGGTGTTCAAGAGATCGCGGCCCAGAGGATTGGCTACACGCTTGCCTCGCAACAGGTGACCGTCACCGTTGGCGGCTCCGTCCAGGTTTCCTTCTCGCTGTCGACCCAGGCGTTGGGGCTCGACGAGATCGTTGTGACGGGGACAGCCGGGGCGTCTCGTCGTCGTGAGATCGGGAACTCGATCGCTCAGCTCAACCCTGCCGACATGCTGTCTCAGCCAGTCAGCGCGACGGATATGCTCCAGTCGGCTGCGCCCGGCATCTCGGTCTCCGGAATCGGTGGAGAGATCGGACAAGGGAAGCGCATCCAGCTCCGCGGCAACACCAGTGTGAGTATGGATAACACGCCGATCATCTACATCGACGGCGTGCGGATCATGAGCGGTGCGTTCCCGCAGACAGCGGGGCGGGACTACAGGGCGGGTCGAGGCGCGAACGTGACGGTCAGTCCGCTGGATGCGATCAACCCTGACGACATCGAGCGTATCGAGATCATCAAGGGCTCTGCCGCGACCACCCTCTACGGAACCGAAGCAGCGGCAGGTGTGATCCAGGTGTTCACCAAACGTGGGTCCACCGGGGCACCTGTATGGACCGTTGAGATGCAGCAGGGTACGGGCTGGACACCGGTGTTCGGTAACCCCTGTCGGAATGTGGACCCCGGCATGCCGGCCGGAGCGGCGTGCCCGGACAACCCGGCTTCGAACTACATGTTCATGGAGCCGTTCCTTCGTGACGGGTGGTTCGGTCTCGGTGGTGGTGATTGGGGCGAGACGCAGGCTCTCGGTCAGGCGAACGACTATTACGCAGGCCGCGAGGGCAGCGCGATGTGGACGCAGTTGTATTCGGCGTCTGTGCGTGGGGGTGGAGAAGACCTCCAGTATTTTGCGTCGGCACTGCATGACAACCAGCTGGGCACGATGCCCAACGACCAGCTGGAGAAGTGGGCAGTTCGGGGGAACTTCACGTTCACACCGGCCGCTAACCTGCAACTGCAGTGGAACACCGGTTACACGAACCAGTGGCAGCAGAACACCGCTTCCGGGAACAATGCCCAGGGCATCAGCCTGAACACGTTCCGTCGGGAGAGGAATTACTTCGGGAGCTCGGCGTTCGAGGATATCGCCAATGTGCTGGGATTCGACATTCAGCAGAGAATCGAGCGCTTCACGACCGGTGGTACGGTCACGTACTCTCCTCTCGCGAACCTGACGAACCGACTCACCATCGGCTATGACTTCTCGCAGCAGGAGAACCGCAACCTGCGTCCGTTCGGGTTCCGGCAACGTCCGAAGGGCGCCCTGCTGAACAATACCTGGCAGAAGCGCCTACTCACCTTCGACTACGTCAGCAGCTACAGCGCGGACGTCACGGACGCCCTGCGTACGACATTCTCCTGGGGTGGCCAAGCGGTCGGAGACGAGGTCCGTGAGATCGAGGCTTGGGGTGAGGACTACCCCGGTGCCGCGGAGCCCACGGTGAGCTCGGCTTCGCTTAGAATCGCCGAGGAAGATCGGCAGCGCGTGTGGAATGCCGGGTTCTTCTTCCAGAACGTTCTCGACATCAGCAACAAGTACTTCGTGACGACCGGCGTCCGTGTCGACGGTAACAGTGCCTTCGGCGAGGGCTTTGGCCTTCAGGTCTACCCGAAGGCCAGCCTGAGCTGGGTGATCTCCGACGAGGGCTTCTTCCCGGAGTCGCTCGGTCAAGTCAAGCTCCGGACCGCATACGGTCAGTCGGGTCGCGCACCTGGGGCCTTCGACGCCGTGCGTACGTGGAGCCCGGTAGGCTGGGGCGGCATTCCGGCGTTCGTTCCGCAGAATGTGGGGAACGCGGACCTGGGGCCGGAAGTCACGCGTGAGTTCGAGGTCGGTTTTGACGCCTCGGTAATGAACGATCGGGTGAACCTGACCTACACGTATTTCAACCAGTTCACAACCGATGCGCTCATGAGGGTGACGCAGACACCGTCCGGCGGCTTCGGCGGCTCCCAGCTCGAGAACGTGGGAGAGATTAGTAACACGGGACATGAGGTCGGCTTGAACCTCGGTCTGGTGCAATATGCGAACTATGGCTGGGATGTCGGTATTTTCTTCACGACCAACGGCTCAGAGGTCGTCTCTCTCGGTGGCGCTGCGCCGTTCTCCTCACTGTCTGGCTGGATCCAAGAAGGACAGCCGGTACCAGTGGAGAGGGGCCTCTTGGTGACCAACCCCACCGCGCTCGCGAAGCCGGAGTACGAGCAGGATCACATCTTCGGGCCGCAGCTTCCCACCAAGACGCTGTCAATGAATACCAGCGTCCGGTTACCGAAGGGGATCGTCCTGTCAGCTCTCGGCGAGTACCGCGGCGGTCATGTGATAGAACGAAACCCGATTTCGATTTCGCGGTCCGTGCGGTCACCGATCTGCCGTCCCTTCTATACGGACCCGGACAATTCGATCGCTCTCCGCGACGACACGCCAGCTCTTTGGCGTGCACGTTGCACACCCAGTGAGCGTGGCCGGGGGTACTGGTACGACTCGAGCTATTTCAAGCTCCGCCACGTGAGCGCACAGATTCCGGTGGACGCCGTATTCCCGGACCGCATCAACAACGCTCTACTGACCGTGACTCTCAGTAATTCCTACCTGTGGACCAAGGAACTCCCCTGGATGGACCCCGAGACGTTGGGGAACCAGGGCGCGAACTCGACCGGACTCAACTCCAGTGAGCGCGTCGTATCACCCGTCACATTCCGGCTGTCGCTCCGGATCACGTTCTAAGGAGAACAGACATGAAAACAATTAGAACGTTAGTCAGGTCGTCGGGCGCAGTGCTCGTGGGTACTACTGTGCTTCTGACAGGCTGTGATATCACCAATCCTGGACCGGTCTCGGACGAGTTCCTCGCGGTCAAGGCCTCTCATGCGGGTCTCGTAAGCGGAGCGGGCAGGCGGCTCGCCGAGGCCGTCAACGGCGTGTCGTACACCGGAGCGCTGATCAGCCGGGAAATCTTCCCTGGCGGGCAGACCGGTTCGCTCGGCCACCCGGTCCTGGTCCAGGGCGGGTGGATCGAGCCGGGATCCTACGGTGGTCACTTCAACGACGCTGTTCAGGCAAGATTCATCGCGGAGTCCGCAATCAAGATCTTGACCGAGTCCGAGGAGGCGCCGGACCCGAATACGTTGGCGGAAGCCTATCTCTGGGCTGGGTACGCCTACCGTGTGATCGCGGAGAATTGGTGTGAGACGGTGATCCCGGAGGCGGACGGATCGCCGGGAAGCTTGGTGCCGAGCACCGCACCCCTCGCGGTCGCGGAACAGCACTTCTCCAACGCGATTTCCACTGCTACCGACAGCAACTTGAAGCTCGCCGGCTACGCCGGCCGGGCTCAGGTAAACCTGTGGATGGGTGACTGGAGCGGTGCGAGCGGCGACGCTTCTCAGATTACGGATGATTCGTGGTCGTTCGACCTGAACATGTCGAACCTGGACAACGCCACGCGGAATCAGCTGTGGTTCGCGAACGACAACTCGCCGTACCGCGCATTCTCGATGATCTACACCTATTACGGTGGAAACCAGGGGCTCTCGTCGAGTCCCCCGCTATTCGTCGGCTACACCGAGGCCACGGGTGACCCCCGTACGCCGGTGGGTACGACCTCCGAGACATGGGCTAACGCCGCCCTCGAGGGCTTTGGACAGGTGCCGTTCCTGAACAGCCTGCACTACACGAGCGGTGACGATGACATTCGACTCGCGAGCGGTAATGAGATGCGCCTCATCGAGGCAGAGGCGATGCTCAATAGCGGGCAATGGGCGGGAGCGATGACCTTGATCAACCAGGTCCGCGCGAACGCCGGTATGAACGACCTGTTTACCGATTACGCGAACGGGCTGCCGCCAGCGAGCGACGTCGCGACCGCTATGTCCTACCTCATGCGCGAACGAGGCATCGAGTTATGGGGTGAGGCCCGACGTTGGGGCGACCAGCGCCGCTGGGAGACTGGGGGCCTGGGTGGAGACCAACAACTCGCGGACTTCGAGACCACTTCAGTGCTGTTCACAACCACCATCCCGGAGCGGTCCCGGTGCCTGGATGTCCCGGATGCCGAGAGGGAATCGAACCCCAACGTTCCGACGGTCGGTTGACGTCATGAGCCGTGACAGCATGAACACGCGAGGTTAGCGGAGCAAGTCGAACTCCGCGTCACGCAAACGGCCACCGGGGCGTTAGTGTCCCGGTGGCCGTCCCTTTTTCTCATTCCATGGGGTAGAAGGTAGAACGAGGTCCGGTCGTAACCGGATTCTTCTACCGTGCCTCGATGTGGACCCCGCGCGAGAGATGCATGAAAGCGACCTGGCCCGCACTCGCACTGACCGCCCTGATGATCGTCGGCTCGGCCTGCCTCGACGACAGCATCACTGGCACCCGGACTCTGACCTTCAGCCTCTCGGCCGACCCCACGAGCACGACTGTCGGACAGACGGTCACGTTTCGTTATGAAGGCACAGGCACAAGGATCCAGGGTGTCGTCGTGGACTACGGCGACGGCTCGGTCGACTCGGTCTTCACACCAGGGACCGTGGTCGAGGTCGAAGGGAGTTTGGTGCACGAATACGGGACCTCAGGAACATTCCAGGCCGTAGGACGTCTCGAGACGGTCCAGGCCTTGTTGTCAGATACTGTGACGATTCAGGTTAATGCTCCGTGAACAGGGACCTACTGCGCTCCTCTGATTTGGGGCTGTAACGGCCCACAACGACGCGGGCGTTTCCATGCTGGAGAAGCCCTTCACGGTCGGGTCGTTCCAGAGGTTGATCTCGGACGCGGTCCTGGCAGGGGTCGTTGTGCCGGAGGCCGCTACTCCGCCTGGCGCGGCGTCCGAGCCATGAGCCAGAGGATCCACACGCTCGCCGCGATCGAGGCGACCATCGCACTCAGGCCGCTCCGCCTGAGGAATGCCCCGATGCGCGTGTCCTGGGACAGCATGCCGTACTTCATGAGCATGACGGTCCAGTCATGGCTGAGGACGTCGATGGGTCCGAAGGGTGAGACGAGCGGGAGAGCCTGCGCCCGGGCATCGGCCGCGTAGACGCCGGCTCCGACGAGGGCGGTACCGAGCCAGAAGGTGCAAACGGCCGCTCCGAACGGATCCCGCTGTTTCAGGAAGAGATAGATGCCCGAGAGCGTGGGAATCACGAGCTGGAAGATCGTGCCCCCGGCGGTGGTCAGGATACGGCTTCCCAACCACGAAAAGGCGGCATGCCCCGCTTCGTGGAATCCGAGGTTGATGCCGTCGAAGATCGAAGAGTACATCGGGTCTGCCGCGTACCCTCTCAGCAACCACAGGAGTATGACCAGGAGCGGCGCGCGCACCTACCAGTTCCGGCCAACGACGCGCGTCACGATGTGTGTGCGGATCACGCCGAACCAACCCTCGGCGGAGAGGGGGGCGTCGTGCGGTAACGGCGGGTCGCTTTGATCCTCGTTCTGTACCGCGCGCTGTGCACGGAACGGGTTGGTCTCCATGGTGGCGACGCTACCCCAATGCGGATGAACCAGTCAAGCGTTTCGTGGGCAGCCCGTGGTAGAAGTCCTGTGGGCCGACTATCTTGGCGGCACCCAACGGGACCATTTGGCCGACCGAGGACCCCATGACAATTCGCGCGAGCACGCTCCTGAGCGGGCGCCGTGAACGCCTCGAACGACTCCTCGAGCGCGAGCTTCAACCTCCTACTCCCGTCGAGGCGAACACGCCGCTCGAGCCCCACGTTCGCGAATTCCTCCGCGAGGAGGCGGAGGACCTCTATTGGAACGAGCTCGAGTGGGAAAACATCACCTATGAAGAAGCCCTCGAGGGGGGGGCACTCACCGAACTCGCCTTCCCGGGCTTCCTGGCGTTCATTCGCGGGCTTCTGCTGCGCGAGGTGATGCCGGACTCGCTGGCACCCGCGTCGCCGCGTCCCCAGGTCGTCGAGGACATTCTCGACTTCTTGTGCGCACGCGTCGTCGAGCTCGAGGAGGGTCTCGCCGCGGGCGATGGTGACGACCCGGCGCATACGCGGTCCGAGATGGAAATGACCAGCCGACTCGTGGACCACGTGTTGTACCGCTTCCACGAACTGGCTCCGAAAGACGTAGACCGGGTCGAAGCCGGCAGGCGCGCTTCGGCGTAACCGGTTGCTGTGACGAAGGCACGGCCCGGGCGCACATACCTTTCGGGAGCGCCCATGCTCGTGGCGCACCGCGGCGGGTCGAAGCTCGCGCCCGAGAATACCATGGCGGCGTTCCGTCAGGCGGTGGACAGGTGGGGCGCCGATATGCTCGAGTTGGACGTGCGTCTTACGCGAGACGGGCACGTCGTGGTCATTCACGACGACACGCTCGACCGGACGACCGACGGGCGCGGCCTGGTTGCCGCGAGCACGCTCGCGGAAATCCAGACACTCGACGCCGGCCACCGGTTCGAGGACCCGGACGGCGTTCGCTCCTTCCGCGGCACAGGCGTTGCGATTCCGACCCTCGAGGAAGTGCTCGACGCATTTCCGGACACCCGGCTCAACGTCGAAGCCAAGGAGCGGCAGGTCGCCGCTCCACTCGTACAAGTCATCCGACGCCATGGCGCGCAATACCGCGTACTGCTGGCCGCTGAGTTCGAGCGCAGCCGGAGGGATGTGCGAGACTACCCAGGCCCCTGGGGGGCGAGTCGGCAGCAGGTCTTCGCCTTTTGGGTCCTGCATCGACTCCCAGGCGGGCACATGTACCTGCCCGCCGTGGACATCCTTCAGGTTCCTGAGGTGTGGAAGGGGCTGCGCATCGTGTCAGAGCGGTTCATTCGAGCCGCGCACCGGTACAATATCCCGGTGCACGTCTGGACCGTCGACGATCCCGAGGCCATGAAGCGGCTGTTGTCCTGGGGCGTAGACGGCATCCAGAGTGACCGACCCGACTTGCTCGCCAACGTGCTGACCGAAACCACCGGTCGACCGCCGCCCCCGGGGATCCTATGACGGATCTGCAGAGCCGCTTTTGCCGTGTGGTGGTGGGGGCCGAGGGCGGAATCCTCACCGGCCGCGGCATGGTCGTGGCGACTTCGGGTGGACTCGACTCGATGGCGCTACTCCACTTGCTCCGCTTTTCGGCCCCGACCGCGGCACACCCGATCCACCTCGCGCACTTCGATCACCACATGCGCGAAGGGTCCCACGGGGACGCCCAGTGGGTGCAGGGGGTGGCGCGCGCATGGGGGCTCCCCGTTGTCCTCGGAGGCGCGGACGCGCCGTTGCGGTCGGAGGAGTCTGCGAGAAACGCACGCTACCAGTTCCTCGAGGGGGTGCGCCGGGAGGTCGGAGCGGACGTTGTGGTGACCGGCCACCACGCCGACGACCAGGCGGAAACCGTCCTCTTCCGACTGCTCCGGGGCAGCGGTACGGTGGGCCTCGCCGGCATGGCTGAGTTCCGTGAGCCCGGGATCTGGCGTCCCATGCTCCCGTTCTGGCGCGAAGAGATTCTGGAGTACGGACTCGGCGTCGGCCTCGCGTGGAGGGAGGACCCCTCGAACTCGTCGTTGGACTTCGCCCGCAACGTGCTGCGAACGCGGATCATCCCCGAAATGGAGTCGGCGGTGGCGCCCGGTGCGCGCCGTTCCCTGGTACGTTTCGCCGAACACGCCCGGGGCGACGTGGAAGCGTGGCAGCACGTGATGCCGGGCATTCTGGAGACGCTGGGCCTCGAGCAGGACGGCGAGTCGATCTCGCTCGACGTGAGCGCACTTCGTCGACTGCCTCCCCCGCTTCGCGGGCGCGTACTACGCGCGCTCGCTGAGCGGTTGGGCGTGCGTCTCGACGCGGTAGGAACTCGGCTGGCGGCCGAGTTTGCGAGCTCGTCCCAAAGTGCGCGGCGAATGAATCTCACGGGGGGGCTCGTCCTGGGCCGCGAGCTGGATCGCGTGCTCTTGGTCATGGAGGGCTCTGTTCCTAAGGCTGGGGGAGGCGGAGGCGAGGGTGGTGGGGAGACTGAAACGGGCCAGCAAGAGTCGCTTCGCATCCCCGGTGCACAGGCGGGCTCTGGAAGGATGACGCTCGGGGGCCGGACGATCAGAGTCAGTTGGGGTGGCCCCGAACTGGCGTCCGAGGTTCGGGAATCGACCGTGGTCCGTGCGCCTCACTTTCCCCTGATGGTGCGGGCACGAAGGGCCGGAGACCGGATTCAGCTTCCGTACGGCTCCAAGAAACTCAAGAAACTGCTGCTAGAGAAGAGGATTCCGGAGGGACAGAGGGAGCGGTTGCCGGTATTGGTCGACGCGGGTGGCGCCGTACTTTGGATCCCGGGGGTCGCGACCGCCGTAGGGCCTGAAGTCGCGCACGACGTGCGGCCCGCGCTTCACATTGGAATTGATTGATGTCGACACTGACGCAAGACACGCAACTGGGCGGCCAGGAGTTGAAGCGCATTGTATTTTCGGAAGAAGACATTCGGGCGAGAACCCGTGAGTTGGGTGCGCAAATCAGCGATGTCTACCGGGCATCGGATCGCCTGCTGGTGCTCGGACTGCTCAAGGGGTCTGTTTTGTTCATGGCCGACCTCGTGCGGGCCATCGAGCTCCCGCTGCACGTAGACTTCCTGTTGGCCTCGAGCTACGGTGCCAACAAGGTCTCCAGTGGAGACATGGGCCTCCTATACGATCCGGGCGCTTCGCTGAAGGACCGTGCGGTGTT